>Ga0224722_1002038_pt1 | contig 10882 bp, 9 predicted proteins | sample Balambano_FR1_Me_FD_161646 | JGI IMG/M metagenome (GOLD analysis project Ga0224722, IMG submission 161646) | Freshwater sediment microbial communities from Lake Towuti, South Sulawesi, Indonesia - Balambano_FR1_MetaG | ecosystem: Environmental > Aquatic > Freshwater > Lake > Sediment | place...
CCAGCCGATTATATACGTCGTCAAACGCTCAAAAATGCTGAACGCTATATCACACCCGAACTCAAAAGCTTTGAAGATAAAGTACTTTCGAGTGAATCACGTGCGCTTGCCCGTGAAAAACTGTTGTTTGAATCATTGCTAGATCAGCTTCGTCAAAACATTGCGCATTTACAGATGATGAGCGCTGCGATTGCCCATATTGATGTACTTGCCAATTTTGCCCATCAAGCGAGATTAAACAATTGGGCAAGACCTGAATTTACCGCTGAAACTAGTATCAAAATTCAAGCAGGTCGTCATCCAGTCGTAGAAGCTTTAAATAAAGCACCATTCACCCCGAATGATACCTTCTTAGACCCACAACATCGTATGGTGATTATCACTGGTCCAAACATGGGTGGTAAATCGACGTTTATGCGTCAGACTGCATTAATCAGTTTACTTGCTTACTGTGGTAGTTTTGTCCCTGCAAAATCGGCAAAATTGGGGTCGATTGATCGTATCTTTACCCGTATTGGTTCTGCTGATGACTTATCGACAGGCAAATCGACCTTTATGGTGGAAATGACTGAAACCTCACAAATTTTACATCATGCAACCAGTCAGTCTTTAGTGCTGATGGATGAAGTTGGTCGTGGTACGAGTACCTATGATGGTCTTTCTTTGGCTTGGGCATGTGTTGTCGATTTAACCAAGCGGGTGAAATGTCTCTGTCTTTTTGCAACACACTATTTTGAATTGACTGAATTGGGCGGTGAAGTTGGCATTGATAACTATCATGTCACTGCGCAGGAATTGAATGGTAATTTAATTTTATTGCACAAAGTACAACACGGTCCTGCAAGCCAAAGCCACGGCTTACAAGTTGCAAAACTGGCAGGTATTCCTGCAAGTGTAATTAAAGAAGCACAGAAACGTTTGAAAATTCTGGAAAAGCAACAGCATCAACATTTGCAAAATACAGTTCAGAATGATTTATTCAGCTCGCTTGAGCATGAAATTGAAACTCAAGTTGTTGAGAAAATTGTTGAAGTGGAAGCTCAATCCCCTGCTCTTGAGTTGTTGGATAAAATTGATGTAGATGATCTGACTCCACGTCAGGCACTTGAACAGCTTTATCAGCTCAAAGCCTTATTTAAATCCAGTCAAACCCTCGAAAATTAAGACTAAATCATCAGCTCTAGCATTTAGTTAGAGCTGATTTAAATCGATAACCACTTTAAATATCTCTGTTGCATCAATTGACAAACAATTTTTCAGAGGCAGATTCTTGAATTTAGTAGGTTATTGAGACTTATTATCAATAAAAGTCATATAAATAAGCCCATTTCATTGATACGAATAATAAATATCAATAAAAGGAATTGTTTCTATCGGTATTTTTTGCCTAAAATACACTATGCAAAATGAAAACCATATTTTTTAGGTAGCTGCCGCCATGACCTTTGTTGTCACCGAAAATTGTATTAAATGTAAATATCAAGACTGTGTTGAAGTTTGTCCTGTAGATTGTTTCTATGAAGGTCCAAACTTCCTCGTGATCAATCCAGATGAATGTATTGACTGCGCACTGTGTGAACCTGAATGCCCAGCAAATGCTATTTTCTCTGAAGATGAGCTACCAGAAGGTCAAGAAGTCTTTATTGAACTCAATACTGAACTTTCTGAAAAATGGGCAGGTAATAACATCACTCAAATTGGTGAACAGCCTGCTGATCGTGAAGAATGGAACGGTAAACCAAATAAATTGCAATATTTAGAAAAATAATCATAAAAAAAGACCAGTACGGACTGGTCTTTTTTTATACTCAAATCACACATTTCTTTGCAATTGCACCATTATCTGTGCGTTATTTTGCATTAAAATAATCCATCTATCACCTATAGATTGTGAACCACCTTTTTATGATGCGAAATAAATTACAGGGTCTCTTATCATTTTGTATCATCCCTGTGATGATGGTCGGTTGTGTCAGTTCAGCCACTAAAGTGAATCAAAATCAGGGTAAAAGAATTTATATTCCTGAAGAACAAATCACTTTTACTCGCCCAATTCCCAATAAAGTTGAACCTACCTCTTATCGCCAATGGCTCAACCAAGGTGAAAACTATGCACGTGTTCGGGAATACGAGCAGTTCTTAAATCGTAATAATGTTGCACATATTATTCCAAGTTTTGAATTATTACGGACTGCACGAGATTGGCAAAAATGTGGTCGTTCGGAATATATGGTGCCGAATCGTGAGCTATGGAATAACTCACTTTCAACCTTACGCGTCTTTAAATATCTGATTGCTGCTAAAGTTCTCACCGATTTCGAAGTAACCTCCGTTTATCGTGATTTGCCATTAAACCAATGTGCAGGTGGTGCGGGTTCTTCTAAACATTTATTTAATTCAGCCATCGATTTCCGTATTGGCCCTGAAGTGCCACAACCACAAGACTACGCTTATATTGAACAAACTAAATTTAAATTATGCCAATTCTGGATACAGCATGGGCAAAGTTTAGACCTAGGAATCGGTTTATATAGTTCTGGTCAAATTCATATTGATACTCAAGGTTATCGAACTTGGGGACCTGACCTCACCCGTAATAGTTCAATGTGTAACTTCTAATTAAAATAGACTTAAACCCAAAAGAGATCGAGATGATCTCTTTTTCATTTCAATGACACTGATTAATTCAGTAATCAAATTGCACTCTGAGCATAAATGTTTAAAATGCAGCTAACAGATTCGTAGGTAAACTTGATTATGCAACAGATGTGGACCGACATTGATGACTATATCAATTCACATTTAATTCCCACAGACCCAAGACTTCAACATGCATTAGACAATACCGATACGCAGGGGTTTTCTAATCATTTGGCTGTTGCGCCTAATCAAGGCATGTTTTTGCAAATGTTGATTCAGATGAACCAATGCAAACGGGTACTGGAACTAGGAACTTTTGGTGCCTATAGTACCATTTGGCTTGCAAAAGCATTACCTGAAGATGGCTATCTACTCACAGTAGAAGGTCGAGATACCCACGTCATTATTGCTCAGGAAAATATTGATTTTGCCAATATGCCAACCAATATCGAGTTAAAGAAAGGTCGTGGTGCAGATATTATGAAGCAACTCATTGCTGAAGGCAGTGAACCCTTTGATTTGATTTTTATTGATGCCGATAAGCAAAGTTATCGTGAATACTTTGAATTAAGCTTGCAACTTTCTCATTCAGGGACGATTATTGTGCTTGATAACGTCATTCGTGCAGGTGCGATCTTAGATGAAAATAATAAGAAGCCTAGTATTGAAGGCATTCGTGAAGTATTCACAGCATTAAAAGATCATCCTCAACTTTTGTCTTGCACTGCATTACAAACAGTTGGCTCAAAGGGACATGATGGCTTTGCAATTGCAATTGTGAAATAAAGATCAAAAAACAATCTAAAAAAATTAGTTGTTTAATATCAATGCATTATATTTATCCACAGTGCTTTTCCATATAGTTATCCACAGTAATTGCGGATAACTATATGGAATAAAATGAATCACTTAGCAACGAGTAAGGGTACATTCGCATTTCGGAAGATCGTTGTGGTGATACTCCCCAAGAAAAATTGATGAATTTTACTATGGCTAAAAGCACCTAAAACAATCAGTTGAATGTCATGTTCTCTTTGATATTCAAGAATATTTTGTGCGACATCACCATAACGATAAACAGGTATAACATCTAAACCCGCATTTTTTAAATATTTTTCAGGCTCAGCCAACATTTCAGGATGATCACCCACATATAGCAAATGACATTGTAACTTTTTCAATAAGTCACTTTGAGCTATACGTTGCATCATCTTTTGACAGGTTGGTGAGTATTCATAAGCAAAAATAAAGCGTTTCGGTGGTTCAAAATGCTCACCCACTGTAATCACTGTACAGTTTGCACCACGAATAAAGTTCTCAACATTGCTGCCTATGGGCTTATTCTTTTCTGCTGCTCGCTCACCAACACGACCAATAATCACCACATCATTTTCTTTCAAGATGTTAAAACTTTGTTCAAGAAAATCGCCCTTTTCTTGAATCTTGGTACTGGTTAAATCGTATTGTTTCTCTATGAGTTCTGAAATATGCTTGAGTAAATTATTACTATAATCAAGCGCGAGTTCACTTTGCTTTTGCTCTAGTTCAGCTAGCTCTTTCAGTAACATCGCATTACTTTCAAAACCGATCACACCACTAATTTCACCTAAATGATAGCTTGCAGGATAATAATCCAAGATTTGCAACAGTACTAATTCTCTTTGGGTTTGTTTTGCAACCCAAACCGCAGCTTCTGCAACAGCATCAATACAGGGTGAAGAATCGATACATGCAATTACACGGTTCATTTTCGCCTCTCTTTAGGTATATACCTTAGGTCTTCTACTTATTTTTAACTTATCACAGATCAAAGCATGGTAGGTTAAATTTATGTATAGAATCTAATGAGCTTTTAATTGATTTTATTCAGTGCGATAACGAATGAATCGAGCGGGATTACCTGCAACAATTGCAAAATCTTCAATATCTTTTGTGACCATACTATTCATTCCAACAACAGCATGATGCCCTATTTTCACACCATCTTTTATACCAACATGAGCACCTAACCAAACATCTCGCCCAATCTCAATCCCTTTGGACGTAACAGGCTGCTGGTATAGCGGTCGGTCTAGACCCATGCCATGATCAAATGCATATAAATGACTATAAGCTGCGATTCTGACTTGATCATGTAATTTAATCCCTGTCCGTCCACCATCTAAAATACAATGATGGTTAATTGCAACTTCGTTACCAATCTCTAAAGGACCATGTAAAGTACAATCTGCTGCAATAAAAGTATTATCTCCAATCGTGATCTTGCGCCCACGCTCAGCAAAAATATGTGCTAAAGGGGAAATAAAACAATTTTTGCCAATCTCTATTGTTTCCATTTCCATCAAATAAGCTTGATATTCAGCTTGCCATGCTTCGGCCCATTCTCGATGCTTCGCTTTAAGTGACCAGTACAACCAAGGCATATAATTCAAACGATGCTTATGTTGTTCTCGATACTTTAATAAAGGATCAGTTGTCATCTTCTTGTTCATCTATCACCTTAAGCAATTCACGTCCACGTGTGACATCTTGGAGCTTATGCCTTAAAGGCTCAATTTGATGTACTTGTACTCGTGCCTGAATAAGAACACCTATTTCAGTGTAACTTTCTTGATATTCAATTTGTTGTTGCATCAACTCATATTGAATAATTGCCCATTCATTAAATAAACAGGCAAATTGAATCTGTTTTTTCTCAATCAACTCAATTTTTTCAGCCAATAATAAACATTGACCTGCACATCCACCATAGGCGCGAACTAAACCACCTGTACCAAGCTTAATACCGCCGTACCAACGGTTCACCAAGACGATGACATTGGTTAAGTCATTGCCTTCAATTGTCGCTAGAATGGGGCGACCTGCTGTGCCAGAAGGTTCACCATCATCATTAAACCGAACATGGTGTCCAATTTTCCATGCCCAGCATTGATGTGTCGTTGAAATATCTTTGTTTTGTTCTAAAAAAGTTTTAACTTGCTGCTCATTTTCAACAATTGCAGCAATCGCTTGGAAGCGACTTTTTTTAATGTCTTCTTCAAAAGTTACTGTATTGGCAATGGTGAAAGGCATAAACATAAATACAAGCTTAAAAAGGAATTATAACTTTTCACACCGAAATAAAAAACCTCGCATCAAGCGAGGTTTAAGCTATATCATAATTAACGTTCGCGTAAGGCTTCTTTTGCTTTATTAAATGGTTTTAATAAATAATCCATCACTGTTTTTTCACCAGTTCGAATATCAACCGTCGCGACCATACCAGGGGTAATGCCAAAGGTTTTTCCTACTTTATTTTTGAGCTTATCAGAATCTGTACGAATATAGACACGATAATAAAATTGATCCTGCTTCACTTCATCACGAATCGTATCAGGTGAAATAACAGTGACTTTGCCTTTTAAACCACCATAAATTGAATAGTCATAAGCTGTAATTTTTACTAATGCTTCTTGTCCTGGGCGAATAAATGCAATATCTCTTGGAGAAATACGCGCCTCAATTAATAATTTATCTTCTAAAGGCACAATAGTCATCAATTTACCATTTTGTGGAATTACTCCACCTAAAGTTGTGACATCAATCTCTTTTACAATCCCTCGAACCGGAGCTTTAAAAACAGCACGTTGTAAACTATCACTCCGTCCCATAACCACTTGTTGTTGTGTTTGAGTATCTGTACTGGCTTTAGAAAGTTCTTCCCTAGCCTTAACGTAATATTGATTACGAGTGTCATTCATCTTATTTTGTAAATCATTCGCTTCACGTTTCAACCTCAAAACTTCAACTTCACTTGCCGCACCCTTAGCAACCAACGGTTCTGTCATGACCAACTCTTGTTGTACTAATTTCAGTGCTTGTTGAAAGCCTGCTAATGATTCTTCAAGATTTTCACGGCGTGAATAATACAGTGCTGTTTCTTCTCTTACCAACTTTGGTTCTTTTAAAACTTCTTCAGGAAAAACCAAAGGTGTTCCATTAACTTCTGCACGTAAACGAGCAGCTGTTGCTTGGGAGGAAACTAACAGTGATTTAGATTCACCGACATTAGATGCGAAACGTGTTGGATCAAGTTGAGCTAGAATTTCTCCTTTTTGTACAATGTCACCTTCATGTACATCTAATTTCGTCAAAATCCCTCCCTCAAGAGACTGGATAATCTGCTCCTTAGAAGATGGAATAACCTTGCCTGTACCAGTTGAAACCTCCTCTAAGTTGAATAACCATGCCCAAATTAAAAGTACAAGTAAACCGATACCAACAATCCAGATCACAAAGCTAGAACGAGGTAAGTTAGGTTCTTTATAGGAAACATTCATTGAACGGCTATTGACTTGTTGTTCGCTCATGAATCTTCCCCTTGCTTGATTTGTTTTTGTTGTACAACAGACTGGTTTAAAACTTGATCACGAGGTCCATCCATGACCACTTTGCCATCATTCATGACAATAATACGATCTACCAACTCCAAAACAGCACGGCGATGAGTCGCTACAACCAAAGTTCGATGAGATAACCAACCTTTTAAATGATCAATGAGTTGTTTCTCAGCAACATCATCAATTGCAGCCGTTGGTTCATCTAAGAGCAAGATATTCGGTTGGCGAACGAGTAAGCGTGCTAATAACAAGGCCTGTCTTTGCCCACCAGAAAAACCAACTCCTCCTTCTAGGACTAAATGGTCTAAGCCTTCTTTTTTCTCTTGTACAAAGCTCAAAGCACCGGTAACTTTTAATACTCTTAAGATATCTTCATCGCGTGCTAGAGGAGCACCCAATGTTAAATTCTCACGAATTGTTCCATAGAATAAATGCGCATTTTGATTCAATAATCCCATATCTCGACGCACATCAGCAGGATCAATCAAACTAATATCCAATCCATCTAAATGAACTGAACCATTGGTAGGAAACTGCATTCCTGACAAAACTTGCAATAAAGTCGATTTCCCCGCCCCATTGCGCCCCAGAATCGCAATTTTTTCACCCGCCTTAATTTTTAATTGGCGAATTGCTAAGCTTGGTCTTGGATCTTCTTCTGTATATTGGAACATCACATTTTTAAGTTCATAATCCCCATTTAGAACCTCTTTATGAACTAAATGAGCTTGATCAGCTTGATCAACAGATTTTTGCATAAGTTCATCTAGGCTTTTTTTAGCAACTTTTGCCTGTTGTAAACGTCCTAAAATACCAGTAATTTGAGAAATAGGTGCTAACATGCGTGATGACAAAATTGAACAAGCGACAAGCGCACCTGTGGTCATTTCACCATCCATCACCGCAAAACATCCCACCAAAATTACTGCAGCATAAGTCAAACCCTGAATCTTTTGAGTCCATGCGGTTAGAACGCCAACAATTTTACGTTGCTGCATACTAATATCAGCAGAAACTTCATTCATATGATTCCACTGATTTTGGAAACGAGATTCTGCACGCAATAACTTAATATCTTCAATACCTTGGACTGCTTCAACCAAAATTGCATTTCGGATAGAAGATTCACGCATCCCTTCTTGTGCAAGTTGCGCTAATTTTTTTTGTACCAAAATACCAGGCAATATCATCAATGGGACAACAATTAGCATCACCCAGAATAAATTACCGCCAATAATTGCAAAGATCACGAGGAATAAAAAGAAGAATGGTAAATCAGCAATTGCACCCATCGTTGTAGATGTCACAAGATCACGAACACCTTCAAGTTCCCTAATTTGTGAAATAAACGTACCTGTAGACTTAGAGCGCTCACTATTTTTTATTCTTAAAGCATGACCAAATACCCGATCTGAAACACGTAAATCTGCACGTTTCCCAATAATATCAGACAAATAAACACGGGAAACACGAAGTACAAATTCAAAAATTGCAGCAATAAATACCCCACCTGCAAGCACCCAAAGTGTGGGGATGGATTGCGATGGAACAACTCGATCATAGACTTGCATTGAGAAAATAATGGTTGCTAAAGCCAAAATATTTGCCATTAATGAAGCAAACATAATATCGATATAACGTTTCCAGTCTTGCAAGACAATCGACCAGAACCAATTTGCCTCATAAGGTTTAATATATTCATCAATACGTGCATCAGGAACCGACTTTTCTGGGCGTAGCACATAAATATTTTTGACAATCTGCTTAAGTGAATCTACCACAAACCTTTGCGATAACCCTTGATCACCACTTAATTGAATGCTCACATTACCATCAGTATCCGCTTTATCAATCACACCCACTTGACCATCATTAAATTCAACAATGACAGGCAATCGCCAGGGATTCACAACTTCATCGCTAAATTTAACTTTTCGTAAGTTAAGTCCAACCTGCCGACTCATTAATAATAAGATTTCATCTAAATTCTGGTTTTGATTCCAATCTAGTTGTAAACGAATTCTCTCTTCTGATGGTTCTATCCGATAATGCTTTGCAATCGTCAATACCGCTTGTAACCAAGGCTGATAATTTATTTTAGTCATCATGGCTGAACTTCAAACCCCTGAATTTGAATATTATTTAAGTCGTAGGCTTGACGCGAACGCCCTGTAGTCGCTATATACTGAGCAATACTGCTATAAATATCGTAACGTGCAGTTTCTAATTCAGAATTTGCACCATGAATCGCTTGTTCAGCATTTAATAAATCAACAAGCGATCGTGTACCTAGTTTATATTGTTCTTGATAAAGTTCTTTTGTTCTCACCGTTGTCGCTTGCCGACTCATGAGAACCTGCATTTGTCGCTGCTTATTTTCAATTTGTTCTCGACTCGTGCGAATCTGGTCAAGCACTTGTAGATAGATTGCATTGACTTGGGCTTTAGCAGCTTCTTCAGCAAAGCTCGCAGCTTTGATTTGTGAAGATGTTGCTCCACCTTGATAAAACTGGCTGGTCGCTTCCAACATAATAGCGCTATCAAATCCCCCGTCTTTATCATTATTCGGATTTCTACCATGCAAAGCCTGACTCAATTCGCCTTTTACAGATAATGTAGGATAGCGAGTTAATTGTGTTTGCAACTTTTGAGAACGAGCAACTTCAATTCCTGCTTGAGCAGCAATCATCTGAGGAATAATATTAAATTGTGGTGCGGAATACAGATCAGACTGTTGAACTAAATCCTCTGGAATAGTCCACTGCGCATTACTTGGATCAAATCCAAGTAATGTATGTAAATGTTGTTGATATTGTGCGAGTAAAGATTGTTGAGCGATTAAAGCCGACTGAGCCGACTGTAAATAAGATTGAGCCTGAACAGGATCTGCCTGACTACTAATTCCCGCATTTGCTCTTAAATTTGCCATTTCCTGAATACGTCTAATACCAACTATTTGTTGGTTCGCAATTTTTATAAGTTTTTGATAGCGTTGAATACTAATAACTGTCTGCGCAACATCCAATGAAATATCATCAATTTTAATTAGAACTTTTGCTTGCTCTAATGCAAGCTTTGCTTGTTCTGTATTCACACCTGATTTTACTTTTCCAAAGTCATAAAGCATCTGTGTAGCATTTAATGCAAGTATTTGTTGTCCACGCGCTGATTTTTTTGTTAAATTTCCAGTATTGATTCCCCCAGTAATCTGTGGGTAATAGCCAGCTTTCGCCACATCAATATTTGCATTCTGTGCTGCTAATGTTGCAAGCGTCTGAGAAATTTCAGGATTTCGTTGTACTGCAATTTTTACAGCATCTTTTAATACTTTAAGCTGAGTTTGCAACAAGGCATTTTGAACATTATCAATTGCATAACTAGAACCAACTACAGGTAGTTCAATAGTCGAAGGATTCACTGAGAAATTGCTTAACTTCTGCATATTCGCAACTTTAAAGTCTTCGCTACTTTTGGGTGCAAATAACTGAGATAGATTATTTTTTAAAGTATGGTACTGTTCACTTGGTGTTTCTGCATGCACAGGTTGTATAGAAAAAGCCACAACACACATTAAAAATTTTAAATCTTTGCATATTTCCAGAAATCCATTGTTTACCTTTCCGTCGTTTTTAGCACTCATATTCTTTTCATATAGTTATGATTAAAAAGCTAATTTATTCTACTTATTTTTTTAGAAAAAACACTATACTCTAAACATTAATTCACGCACTCATAATCGGTTATTTTTATAAAATATTTTTACATTAATCATAAATAGACCCAACCAAAAATAATTTTAAATTAATAATATTCAATAACATATAGATAAAAAAATAATTTTAACGAATAAAAACCTAGAAATA
>Ga0224722_1002039_pt1 | contig 10881 bp, 11 predicted proteins | sample Balambano_FR1_Me_FD_161646 | JGI IMG/M metagenome (GOLD analysis project Ga0224722, IMG submission 161646) | Freshwater sediment microbial communities from Lake Towuti, South Sulawesi, Indonesia - Balambano_FR1_MetaG | ecosystem: Environmental > Aquatic > Freshwater > Lake > Sediment | place...
CCAAGCGTCACCCCTCCCGCCGCAGGTTTCAGCAGCCCGGCCAGCGCCTGCAGCAGGCTCGACTTGCCCGCTCCGTTGGGTCCGACGATCGCGGTGATCTGCCCGGGGACAAGGCCGACACCCAGGCGGTCGATCACCAGACGCCCGCCCCGCAGAAGCGACAGATTTGCAGCGTCGAGCAGGTGGTCGCGGGTCATAGCCGCCCTCGCCGCATGCCGATCAGCAGGCAGCCGAAGAAGGGCGCGCCGATCAGTGAAAGCGCGATGCCCAGCCTGAGTTCGGTGACCATCGGCAAGATCCGCACAATGCTGTCAGCCGTCAGCACCAGGCACGCGCCTGCGAGCGCGCTTGGGGCGATCAGGCTTGACGGCAGCCGGTCGGTGAGGGGTCGCACCAGATGCGGGACCACCAGCCCCACGAAGCCGATGATCCCGGCCACCGCCACGCTCGCGCCGACGGTGAGGCCCACGCCTGCCACCATCAGAACCAGCACTCGCCCCGGATCGAGGCCCAGCGAGCGGGCTGCCTCCTCGCCCAGTGTGAGCGCATCAAGGTGTCGCGCCGCCAGCGCCAGCACCGCAATTCCGCCCGTCACCAGCGGAGCAGCCAGCGCGACCTCGCGCCACGACCGGTCGGTCAGTGCACCGTTGAGCCACAGCACGATCTCGGAAAGCGCGAAGGGATTGGGCGCAAGCGTGATGGCGAGCGCGGTGAGCGCGCCGGCAAGGCTCGCCAGCATCAACCCGGCAAGCGTGAATAGCGCGATCCCGCCGCCCGCACCTTCCGCCGCGTCGGAAGAGGTGCGCCCGGCGATCAGTGCCAGCAGCGTCATCCCCACGCCCGCACCTGCCAGCGCCATCAGCGGCAGACTCCACGCTGCCCATTGAGGCGTGACCAACGGCGCCAGCCAGAAGCTCGCCACTGCCCCCAGCGCCGCCACCGGCGCGATCCCGAACAGGCCGGGGTCGGCGAGCGGGTTCCTGAGATAGCCCTGCATCGCCGCGCCCGCCGCGCCCAGCCCGGCCCCGATCACCACCGCCAGCACCGCGCGCGGCAGCCGCAGTTCGGCAAGGATCAACGCGGCGTTGGGGCCGCTGCCGCCGACATCGAAAGGATCGATCCAGACGCGCCCGGCCAGCAGCGAGACCGGCACCAGCACCGCCAGCAGCGCGGCGAAGATCAGGATCGCACGGTTCACCGGCGCGCTGCCCTGATCTGGTCGAGCCGCTGTGCCAGGCGCTTGACGGTCGGACCGCCGCAATAGAGCAGGCGCGGGTCGAGCGCGGCGACCTGCGTCCCGGTCAGGCGGTTCAGCAACGGATGGCGCTGCCCTGCGCTCTCGCCTGCGATCAGCAGCACCTCGGGCGGGTCGGCAAGGATGGTTTCCAGCGGGGTCAGATCGCCCTGGCTCAACCCGCGCGCCGCCCCGTGGTTGGCGAAGCCTTTAATACGCAGCATTTCGGCCACCAGCGTCGCCTCGCCCGGCACGATTTCCCCCGGCTGCCACAGCAGCGCCGAGCGCGGACGGAGATGGCTCCGGGGCGCTGCCGCATCCGCGATTTCGCGCACCAGCGCCTCGCCGCGCGCCGGGTGCCCGGCCAGCGCGGCAAGTGCGCGCACCTGCGCGATGCTTTCGGCGATGCTGCCGGGGCTGCCGAAGGTGACCACCTCCACCCCTGCGCGTTCGAGCGCGGTGCGGGTCGGTGCGGGCAGGAAGCTGGAAGCCAGCACCAAATCGGGCTGGCGCGCGATTACCTCCTCGGCAGCGCCGCCCGTCACGCCGTAGCGCGCCGCAGTTGCGGCAGGGATGGAACTTGAGCCAGGATCGCGGCTGTAGTGCGAAAGCGCCAATACCTGCTCAGGCCCCGCGATCTCGACCAGAATGGCATCAATACAAGGGTTGAGGCTGACAATGGTCGGCGCGTTTGCCGTCATGCTGGAGGTCGGCACGGGAGCGCAGGCGGCGATCATCAGTATTGCTGCCGGACCGATCCAGCCCGACCATCGCCAGATGCATTGGGTGTCCCGGTCGCGCGTCATCGTCGGTCCCGGCGATAGGGCCGCAAACCGGGTCGCGCAAGCGCGCGCCTCGGCCGGTAATCGGGCGCGCGTGGCTGTCCGGTTTCGGGACGCAGGGGGGAAGCGCGCTCGCCCCTCGGGGCGCTTCGCGGTAGGTGGCGGTGCTGCCATGTCGCTCGCCCGCACCCGCCCTGCGCTGTTCGCCGCGCAACCTGCCCAGTCTTCTGCTCCGGTCAGCGCCGATTGCGCGGATGTGCCCGGCGGAGCGATGAACTGGCGCAGGCGTCTGGCGGTCCTGTGCGCCGCAATCGCCGTTCCCGCGATGGCCGCACCCGGCGGGCTCACCACCCTGCCCGGCCCGGCGGTGGAAAGCACCGCCGCGCTCGCCACCCGCAAGGCCGCCGCCGCTGCACTTGCGTTCGAGCGCCCGGGGATGAGCTTTCCGGGCTCGGCGTTCTACTACATGGCCGATCCCGCAGGGAGCGCGCTGGTCGCCTTGCCGACCGCTGACCCGCTCGGCGACGGGGCCGCCGAAGGCGGCCGGGCGCTGGGCGAGCTGATCGATGTCGGCGCTGCGGCACAGCCGTTCCGTTCCGCCGGGGTCGGGCTTGCGCATGGCCGCGCGCTTGAATGCCTCGCGCAGGCGGTTTGGTACGAGGCTGCGAGCGAGAGCGAGGCGGGCCAGCGCGCGGTGGCACAGGTGGTGCTCAACCGGGTCGCGCATCCGGCTTGGCCCGCCAGCGTGTGCGGCGTGGTTTATCAGGGATCCGAGCGCAGCACCGGCTGCCAGTTCACTTTTACTTGCGATGGCAGTCTGACACGCCGACCTTCAGGCGCGAGCTGGGCCCGGGCGCTGCGGGTTGCGGCCGAGGCGCTGGCTGGGCGCGTCTATGCCCCGGTCGGGCTCGCCACGCATTACCACACGCTCTGGGTCAACCCCTACTGGGCCGCCAGCCTCGACCATGCCGGGACCATCGGCGCGCACCGCTTCTACCGGCTGCGCGGCGTGGCCGGAACCAGCGCGGCCTTCACCATGGCCTATAGCGGCAGCGAAAGCGGGCCGGTGGCAAGCCGCAGCGGCAATGCGGTAACCCCGTCGAGTATTTCCCAAGGGCTTGGCCGACCGGTAATCGCCTATGACCTCGCGCCCGCAGATGCCGACCGCCCCGCGCCGCGCGGCGCGCCGTCGGACGCGGACACCATCAATAGTGCAACCCTGCCCGCCCCCGCCGTAAACGGTGCCTACCGCGAGGCCGGGCAGGTGCGTCCCGAATATGCCCGTGCAGGCGAGTGGAAGGCGGCGGTTGCGACCGGATCGACCCCGGCAACCAACGACAGCAGCCAATAGCCGCCTTCTGCCCGGCCCCTCGGATCAGGGTTAAGCGGCACGAAACCTTGACCAAACACCAAGCCTTAGCGGCGCGGGGCCTATCGCTTGGGCAACATCCATCCCGCCGCCGTTGCCGCTGATGCGGCCGTGCCGACGCACCGAAAGCCAGCCGCCCGATGACCCTGCGTCTTGCAGCCGCCCAAGACCCCGCCCGCACCGCCGGTCGCCACGCCGAGCGCCGCGGACTGGTTGCGCGTGTGCAACGGGCCGCTGCCAATGATCACGACACGCCCGCGCACGGCGTGGCAGCGCTCGACCCGGTGGTGATCGCAGCGCTGCGCCATTTCGCGGTTCACGGGCTCGATGCCGCCAACGCTGCCCGAACCTGCGCCGAGGACGCCCGGCAGGTCGGCGATATTGCCGCGGTGCAGCACTGGCAGGCGATCACCGGGATGTTCGACCGCCGCGCTGCCGTGACGTCACCTCACCGATCACCGTAAGCCTGAGCTAGCGTTTCAGGGCTGAAACGGGAACCGCGCGCGGTCGGGCTGAAGGCTCTTACTGCAACTGCGAACTGTTTGCATAAATTCTTGCCAAATCCGAACTTTTGCTGGTTGCGCCGACCTTTTGCTGGTTGCATTCGCGTTTTGAGCGGCCTACCGCGCCTCATGTAACAGGTGCCCGGCTGCATGGGACGGGGCTGGCATCGGCTTTTGAGCGTCCATCACTTCGTCCCGACGGATCAGGGAAGGAAGTTTCGAACAATGGCCCGCAAGAAGATCGCCCTCGTCGGCGCCGGCAATATCGGCGGCACGCTCGCTCACCTCGCAGCGCTGAAGGGCCTTGGCGACATCGTGCTGTTCGATGTCGTGGAAGGCGTGCCGCAGGGCAAGGCCTTGGATCTTTCGCAGTGCGGTCCGGTCGAGGGCTTCGATGCCAGCATCACCGGATCGAACGACTATGCCGATATTGCCGGCGCCGACGTGGTGATCGTCACTGCAGGCGTCGCGCGCAAGCCCGGCATGAGCCGCGATGACCTGCTGGGTATCAACTTGAAGGTGATGAAGGCGGTCGGCGAAGGCATCCGCGACAATTGCCCCGATGCCTTCGTGATCTGCATCACCAACCCCTTGGACGCGATGGTGTGGGCGCTGCGCGAGTTCTCGGGCCTCCCCGCCAACAAGGTTGTCGGCATGGCGGGCGTCTTGGACTCGGCGCGGTTCGCGACTTTCCTCGCGTGGGAATTCGGCGTTTCTGTTAAGGACGTGAACGCCTTCGTCCTCGGCGGGCATGGCGACACGATGGTGCCGGTGCTGAGCTATTCGACCATCAACGGCATTCCGGTGCAGGACATGGCGAAGATCAAGGGCGTCTCCGAAGCGCGGCTCGACGACATCGTCAAGCGTACGCGCGGCGGCGGCGGCGAGATCGTGCAGCTGCTCGGCACCGGCTCGGCGTTCTACGCCCCCGCCACCAGCGCAATCGCGATGGCCGAAGCGTATCTCGGCGACCAGAAGCGCATCCTGCCCTGCGCGGTGCAGGTTGACGGCAAGTACGGCCTCGACGGGCTGTATGTCGGCGTGCCGGTGGTGATCGGCGCGGGCGGCGCGGAAGAGGTGATCGAGATCCAGCTTAGCGACGAAGAGAAGGCCAACCTCCAGGTCAGCGTCGATGCGGTCAAGGAACTGCTGGTGGCGTGCAAGGCGCTGGATGGCAGCCTTGCGTAAACGGTTCCTGCCCGCCGCGATCATCGCTGCGGCGCTCGGTTCTTCCGCAAGTGCGGAGGAAGACTCGGCGACGCTTGTTCGGGCCATAGAGGGCGCAACGTCATGCGTCCTCTCGGCAGGCAAAGATGGCGCTGACACGTCGCGCTTCGATGGAGACGCCAATTGGCAAAAGCGGGACGATGGCAGCTATTCTGCTGCGGGTCTGCCCGTGAAGGTCACCTTCCCCGCCGATGCCGATGGCGTGTCCCGCATCTGCGTGGTCGAAGCGACGCTGCCTTCGAAAAAGCAACAAAAGGAGATGCGCTCCGCCCTCGAAGTGCTGCTCAAGCAAAAACCGATCGAACAGAAGGACAGCATAGTTTGGATGTTCGGTGGCGCAGGCAATTCTCGCGGTCTGCAATTCTATCCGGACACGAAGTCCGATCAACCTAATGTCCGTCTCATCGGCGCCGCTTTCTAGGAGCTACCCCATGTCGATCCTCGTCAACAAGCACACCAAGGTCATCACCCAAGGGATGACCGGCAACACCGGCACCTCGCGTTGACAGCACAAAGGACGACACCTAGCTTACACATATCCTGTGTAACTGTGGAACCAAGCCATGGCCAAAAATATCACCCTTGCCTTTGACGAAGAGAAGCTGGCTCAGCTGCGCATTCTGGCCGCCAAAGAGCGGACAACGGTCAACGCTCTGCTGCGTAAGCACGTCGATGAACTCCTCGACCTTGACGGTCGCCGCCGGAAGGCTCGTGAGTGGATGGTCGCCAAAGCACGCGAAAACATGGCGCGTGATGCCGAGCGCGCCTTGAAGCGGGAAAACGGCGAAACGGTGCATGAAGAAACTTGGCGGTGGAGCCGCGAGGAAACCTATGCCGAACGCGAATGGCCGAGGAAAGGCTGATGCCATTGTCGTTCTTCGACACCAATGTTTTGATCTACGCCGCGCGCCCGGAACTGGAACCGCGCGACGAATACAAGCGCCCCATTGCCATCGACCTCCTGGAGAGCGAGAACTTCGTGATTTCGGCGCAGGTTCTAGCCGAGTTTTATCACAACACCGTCAAGAAGGGCGACTCGCGGCTATCGCACGACGAAGCGCTTGAATGGATTGAGACCCTCGCGGCGCGGCCGTGCTCGGCGATCGACACGAACATGGTCACCGCCGGGGCAGCCTATGCTGATCGCTACCGGATAAGCTATTGGGATGGGGCGATGCTCGCGGCAGCCAATGCAATGGGAGCGGAGACTTTCTACACCGAAGACCTCAACGACGGGCAGAAATACGGCTCCGTCACCGCGATCAACCCTTTCCGCAATCTGCCAAATTAACAGGAAGCCCCATGTCCATCCTCGTCAACAAACACACCAAGGTCATCACGCAAGGGATGACCGGCAACACCGGCACCTTCCACACCCAGGCGGCGCTCGATTACGGGACGCAGATGGTCGCGGGCGTGACCCCGGGCAAGGGCGGCACCACCCACATCGGCCTGCCGCAGTACGACACCGTGCGCGAGGCCAAGGCCGCGACCGGCGCGACCGCCAGCTGCATCTACGTCCCGCCGCCATTCGCTGCCGATGCGATCTGCGAAGCCATCGATGCCGAGATCGAGCTCATTATCTGCATCACCGAAGGCATTCCGGTGCTTGACATGGTGCGTGCCAAGCGCGCGCTCGCGGGCTCCAAGTCGCGGCTGATCGGCCCCAACTGCCCCGGCGTGCTCACCCCCAACGAGTGCAAGATCGGGATCATGCCAGCGAATATCTTCAAGAAGGGCAGCGTCGGCATCGTTTCGCGGTCCGGCACGCTCACCTATGAAGCGGTGCACCAGACGACGATGGCGGGCCTCGGCCAGACCACAGCGGTCGGCATCGGCGGCGATCCGGTCAACGGCACGAACTTCATCGACGTGCTCGACCTGTTCTTGGACGATCCGGAGACGACCAGCATCATCATGATCGGCGAAATCGGCGGCTCGGCCGAAGAAGAAGCCGCCGCCTTCATCAAGGCGGAACGCGCCAAGGGCCGTTCCAAGCCGATGGTCGGCTTCATCGCCGGGCGCACCGCACCTCCGGGCCGCCGCATGGGCCACGCGGGCGCGATCGTCAGCGGCGGTCAGGGCGGCGCCGAAGACAAGATCGCGGCGATGGAAGCTGCGGGCATCCGCGTAAGCCCCTCGCCCTCGCTGCTCGGCGAGACGCTGGCGGCGATGCTCAAGGAACTTGCCTAGTTGAATGTGGATCCCCGCGCAGGCGGGGACCTCAGTCGGCCTGGTACGACATTATGGAGGTCCCCGCCTGCGCGGGGACTCACCGGAAGGGAAGATACAGACGAGTGAAAGGCGGGTTCGTTTACATCCTCACCAACAAGCCGGGCAGGGTGCTCTACATCGGAGTGACCACCGATCTGGCGACGAGGATCGAACAACACCGCCTCGGCAAGGTTTCGAGTTTCACAAAGAAATACAACTGTCACCGTCCCGTCTGGTTTGAATGGTTTGACGATCTGAATGATGCGCAGATTTCGAAAGGCGCATGAAGAAGTGAAACCGGGAGTGGAAAGTGAAACGGATCGAAGAACGCAATCCTGCGTGGGACGATCTGGCGCACACCATTCCGCATATTGTCTGAGCGGGTTGTCGCTCTGAACCGAGGGAGGTCCCCGCCTGCGCGGGGACTCGCAGATAGCCGATATGAACAAGCAGACCGATAGCCTCATCCCCGCCTTCACCGATCAGGAAGGCCCGCAGCCCGGACCTTCGTGGGCGAAGCGCGGCTGGCTCGACACGCTCGCCGACAGCGGCGCGGACCTTGTCGCGGCCATGGACCCGACCGAGATGAAGCTCGCGGTAACCAGAGCCGCGAAGGATGCAGGCAAGGCCTCCGATCCGGCAGCGGTCGAGAAGGCAGCGAAGCTCTCGATTGCGGCGATGCAGCTCGTGCGCCTCTACCGCGTGCGCGGGCACATGGCCGCCGATCTCGATCCGCTGGGCCTGTCGAACCGCGAAGGCCCCGCCGACCTGAGGCTCGAATGGCACGGGCTTGCGGGCAAGGAGAACGAGGACGTCTATGTCGGCGGCGTGCTCGGCATGGAGTGGACCACGGTTGCCGCACTCCACCAGCGCCTGCGCGAAGTCTATTGCGGCAAGGTCGGCCTCGAATACATGCACATCGCCGACACCGAGGAACGCCGCTTCCTCCAGGACAAGTTCGAAAAGCCGGGCGAGACGATCCAGTTCACACCCGAAGGCAAGAAGGCGATCCTCGCTGCGGTGCTGCGCGGGGAAGGCTACGAGGAATTCCTCGCGAAGAAATATGTCGGCACCAAACGCTTCGGCCTTGATGGCGGGGAATCGATGATCCCGGCGCTGGAAGCCGTGATCAAGCACGGCGGCAGCGCGGGCGTGCGCGAGATTATCTACGGGATGGCCCATCGCGGCCGCCTCAACGTCCTCGCCAACGTGATGGCCAAGCCGTATCGCGTGATCTTCCATGAATTCTCGGGCGGCTCGGCCAACCCCGATGATGTCGGCGGATCGGGCGATGTGAAATATCACCTCGGCACCTCGACCGATCGCGAGTTCGACGGGATTTCGGTGCACATGAGCCTCGTGCCCAACCCATCGCACCTTGAAACGGTGAACCCGGTGGTGCTCGGCAAGACCCGCGCGCAGCAGGCGATCCGCGATGATCTGAAAAAGAAGGACCAGGTCCTGCCCGTACTGATCCACGGCGATGCCGCTTTCGCTGGGCAAGGCGTGGTGTGGGAAAGCCTCTCGCTTTCGGGCGTACCGGGCTACGATACCGGCGGCTGCATCCACTTCATCATCAACAACCAGATCGGCTTCACCACCAGCCCCAAGTTCGCGCGCTCCTCGCCTTACCCCAGCGACGTCGCCAAGGGCGTGATGGCCCCGATCCTGCACGTCAACGGCGACGATCCCGAGGCCGTGACCTTTGCCTGCAAGCTTGCGGTCGAATACCGCCAGACCTTCCACCGCGACGTGGTGATCGACATGTGGTGTTACCGCCGCTTCGGCCACAACGAGGGTGACGAGCCCAAGTTCACCCAGCCGGTGATGTATGGCAGGATCGGACAGCACCCCAAGGTCAGCGTTGCCTACGAAGCGCGGCTGGTGCGCGAGGGCGTGGTCGAGCCCGGCACGCGTGACCGGATCGCGGCCGAATTCACCGCGCTGCTCGAAGCGGAGTTCGAGGCGGGCAAAAGCTACAGGGCCAACGAAGCCGACTGGTTCGGCGGTCGCTGGGCCGGGCTCAACAAGCCTGCCGACCCGGAAACCGCGCGCCGCAGCGTCGAGACCGCGATCGAGCCCAAGACCTTCGATGCGCTGGGCCGGGTGCTCACCGAAGTTCCCGCCGATCTCGAGATCCACAAGACCCTCGACCGCGTGCTCGCCGCCAAGCGCGAGATGTTCGCCTCGGGCGAGGGCTTCGACTGGGCGACTGCCGAGGCGCTCGCCTTCGGCAGCCTTGTCATGGAAGGCTTCGGCGTGCGCCTATCGGGCCAGGACTCCGGGCGCGGCACCTTCTCGCAGCGCCATGCGGTGTGGGTCGACCAGAAGACCGAGCGCAAATACGTGCCGCTGAAGACCCTGCCGCACGGCAAGTTCGAGGTGCACGATTCCACCCTGTCGGAATACGGCGTGCTCGGCTTCGAATATGGCTTCGCGATGGCCGATCCCAAGAGCCTCGTCTTGTGGGAAGCCCAGTTCGGTGACTTCGCCAATGGCGCGCAGATCATGATCGACCAGTATATTGCGAGCGGCGAGAGCAAATGGCTGCGCGCCAACGGCCTCGTAATGCTGCTGCCGCATGGCTACGAAGGCCAAGGGCCCGAGCACTCCTCCGCGCGCCTCGAGCGCTTTTTGCAGCTGTGCGCTGACGACAACATGTGCGTGTGCAACATCACCACCCCGGCGAACTACTTCCACGTGCTTCGCCGCCAGATGCTGCGCAGCTTCAGAAAGCCGCTCGTCATCATGAGCCCCAAGTCGCTGCTGCGCCACCCGATGGCGAAGTCGCACCGCGATTCCTTCCTCGGCGAGCGGCAGTTCCGGCGCATCCTCTCCGACCCTGCGGATATCGCCGACGAGAAGGTGCGGCGTCTGGTGCTGTGTTCGGGCAAGGTCGCCTATGACCTCATCGAGGCGCGCGACGCGGCAGGGCTTGATGACGTCTCTATCGTCCGTATCGAGCAGCTCTTCCCCTTCCCCGGCGATCCGCTGGCGCTGCGCCTTGGCCGCATGACCGGCCTCAAAGAGGTCGTCTGGTGCCAGGAGGAGCCGCGCAACAACGGCGCGTGGTTCTTCGTCAATGAGCGGATCGAGGAATCGCTTACCAAGGCGGGCCATGCAGGGATGCGGCCGGGCTATGCCGGGCGCGATGCCGCTGCCTCGCCCGCCACGGGCCTCGCCAGCCGCCACAAGGCACAGCAGGAGGCGCTCGTCGCCGCCGCGCTGGGGCTGTAAGCGCCCTCGCCCTTCTTCACACGAGCTTCAAACACGTTTCAGGAACCCGTTCCCATGGCTACCGAAATCAAAGTTCCCGTCCTCGGCGAATCCGTCACCGAAGGCACGATTGCCGAATGGCTCAAGCAGCCCGGCGAAGCGGTTGCGGTCGACGAGCCGATCGCCAGCCTCGAGACCGACAAGGTCGCGGTCGACGTGCCCTCGCCGGTGGCGGGGGTGATGTCGAGCCACGTGGTCGCGGTGGGCGATACGGTCGAGGTCGGTGCGGTGATCGCGATTATCGAGGATGGCGCGAGCGCGCCCGCCCCCGCCCCC
>Ga0224722_1002040_pt1 | contig 10880 bp, 11 predicted proteins | sample Balambano_FR1_Me_FD_161646 | JGI IMG/M metagenome (GOLD analysis project Ga0224722, IMG submission 161646) | Freshwater sediment microbial communities from Lake Towuti, South Sulawesi, Indonesia - Balambano_FR1_MetaG | ecosystem: Environmental > Aquatic > Freshwater > Lake > Sediment | place...
CCCGAACAGAAGCGCGCGCCCTGGTTGCTGCGGCGCGGGCATTGGGCCGCCGGTTGCCGGCCCAGGGCGCGGCGGTGTTCGAAGAACTGGTGAATGAGAGTGACCCGCAACGGCTCTCGTTTCTCGCGGCAGCGCGTCTGCTTGCGCGCGGGACGCTCGCCGAGCGCCAGCACGCGCTCGAACTCACGCGCGCCGCCGAGCGATTGGCGCTGCTGCGGCAATTTCTCGAGCGTGACCTCGCTGCGCTGGACGCAAAACAGTAAGCACCCGAGTTCAGCCGAGCAGCAGTTGCTCCTCGGGGAAACTCACGCGGCGAGCGTGCTGCGTACGTGCGAACGCTGCCACCAGCGTGAGTGCACCAAGCCGGCCCCAGAACATCATCAGTGCGATCACCAACTGACCAAACAGATTCAGCTGCGACGTAAAGGCCAGGCTGAGGCCGCAGGTTGCAAACGCCGACACCACTTCGAACAGCGCCTGATCGAGCGTTGCGTCGTGCGTAATCAGAATAAGCCAGGTGGCCAGCAGTACCACCAGCAACGACACCGCAAGCACCGCTCCGGCGCGCCGCACTGTATTGGCCCCCAGGCTGCGCCCATATACCTCGGGCTGCGGCAGACCACGCGCGTACGAAGCAACCGCCAACACCAGCACAACAAACGTACCGGTTGTGATTCCGCCACCCATCGAAGCCGGCGCACAGCCGATGAACATGAGTGCGATCATCAAGAGCTGACTGGCAGGCGACAATGCTTCGAACGGCTGGATGCCGCCGAAGCCGGCCGTACGGGCCGAGATCGACTGGAACAGAGCCAGTTCGGCGCGCCGCCAGTGCGATGCGTCGGCGAGAATCGTACCCGGCTGACTTTCGGCGGCAAAGATACCGACTGCACCACCAATCACCAGAAACGCCACCACCCACAGCGTCAGACGCGTATGGAGCGACACGCGCCGGTCGCGCCAGTACAGCAGCAGTTCGCCGAGCACCGGGATGCCAAGTCCACCAAGGAAGATCAGCCCGCCAAGCACAGCCAAGGTTGGCCCATCGTTCGGGATACCGGCGGGATATTCGGGCAACCCGCCGAACAGGTCGAAGCCGGCGTTACAAAAGGCCGATACCGCATGGAACACGGCATAGAACACGGCGCGCTCGTCGCCGAGTCGCTCGCGCCAGGCGAACCACAGCAGTGCGGCGCCGAGCGCTTCGATCGCCAGCACTGTGAGCAGTACACCGCGTGTGAGGCGTAGAATCGCCCGTGGTGCAAGCAACCCGAACGAGTCGGTGAGCGCCAGCCGATCGGCGAGCGACACCCGCCGCCCGAGCACCTGAATCACCACCACCGAAAGAACCATGAAGCCCACGCCGCCAATCTGGATCAGCAGCAGCAGCACGATCTGGCCGGCAAACGTGAGGTCGCGCACTGGTGTAATAATCGACAGACCAGTGACGCTGAGGGCCGAGACAGCGGTGAAGAACGCTTCGTTGAGTGCCAGCGGGCGGGTAGCCATGCCCGGGAGCAAGAGAGCACCGGTGCCGAGCAGCACCAGCAATGCCAGGCCAAATACGAGCCGGAGCGCGATCGGAGCGCGCCAGCGACGCGGCGGCTGTGCCGAACTCACCGGCTACGCCAGCTCACAAACACGCTCGACGCCGGCATTTTCGCCAATGATCACCAGCACATCGTTCGGCTCGAAAACGAAGTGTTGTGGCGGCGAGATCGAAAGCACATCGCCGCGTTTGACCGCCAGGACCACCACGCCAAATCGCCGGCGCGTATCGGCGTCCTGCACGGTCAACCCGATCAGCGAGCGCGGCACATGCAACTCAGTGACGCTATGATCCACACCAAGCGCAATCTGTTCCATCATGGTAGGCGAGGCGAGTTCTGTGGCCAGGCGGCGGCCCGCTTCGTGCTCGGGCAGGATCACGCGGTCGGCGCCAAGCCGCAACAGGATCGTGCGCTGGCGCTCGTTGATCGCTTTGCAGATCACGTGGCGCACACCCAGGCTCTTCAATGCCGAAGTTGTCAGCAGATTGGCCTCGAAATTGGTGCCGATCGCAACCACGACCGTGTCGAACGAGACGATGTCGATTTCGGCAAGCGCGCCTTCATCGGTACTATCGAGCGTAGCGATATGCGTGAGTTGGTCGGCGAGCTGTTGCACCACCGTGCGGTCGCGGTCGATGCCAAGCACAGTGTGGCCACGCTCGGCCAGCGCCAGTGCCAGACTGCTGCCGAAGCGACCGAGGCCAATCACAGCGTATTCGGATTTACCATTACGTCTCATGGATATCGTGCGCCGTTGGCGCTGAGGATCGCTCGTTGCGGAGCGGCTGCGCTCCTCCAGGGCTCGCGAGCGGTCTAGCTGCGTTCGCCGAGCGGGAGGTACTGTACGCCCATGGGGCCGATGTACTCCGACTCGGGCCGGATCAGGCGATTGTCGCTATACTGCTCGTAGACGTGGGCCGTCCAGCCTGCCACGCGGCTGATAGCGAAGATCGGCGTGAACATGTCGATCGGGATGCCAAGGGTATAGTACACCGATGCCGAATAGAAATCGACGTTCACCGGCAGCGGTTTGGCTTCCTGCACCATCACGCGCACGCGCTCGGAGATATCGTACCAGCGCGACACCCCCGACGAGCGCGCCAGGTCGGACGCGAGGCGTTGCAACCAGGCAGCCCGCGGGTCGTCGGCTTTGTAGACGCGGTGGCCGAAGCCCATGACCTTCTTCTTGGCGTTGAGCGCGCCGCGAACCCACTGATCGGCACGATCCACATCGCCGATTTCGAGCAGCATTCGCATCACTTGCTCGTTAGCACCGCCGTGCAGTGGGCCTTTCAGCGTGCCGATCGCCGAAACGATCGCCGAATGCAGATCCGAGAGCGTCGAGGCCGTAATGCGCGCGGCGAACGTCGAGGCATTCAGGCCATGGTCAGCGTGGAGGATCAGGCAGGCGTCGAGCACACGGGCAGCGCGCTCGTCAGGCACGTTGCCGGTAAGCATATACAGGAAGTTCGCGGCGTGGCTCAAGTCGCTACGCGGCTGGATCGGCCACTGGTCGTTGCGGATGCGTTCCCAGGCCGCTACCACCGTGGGCATGGAGGCGGTCAGGCGCGTAGACTTATGCACATTTGCTTCGAGCGAGTTGTCGAGATCCTCCGGGTCATACGGCGACAGCGCGGACACTGCGGTACGCAGCACTTCCATCGGTGCGGTCTTCTTTGGCATCGCCATCATAGCAGCCAGGATCTCGTTCGGGATCTGGCGGTTGTTGACAAGCTTCTGGTTGAAGCTCTCGAGCTGGGGGCGCGTGGGGAGTTTGCCATACCACAGCAAGGCCGTGGTTTCTTCAAACGTCGAATGCGACGCAAGTTCGTTGATGTCGATCCCGCGGTAGTACAGGCGACCATTGTTGCCATCGATACAGCTGATAGCGGTCGATGCGGCGACAATCCCTTCGAGGCCTTTGCCCATTGGGTGTTCCTTTGCAAGGGCGATGCCCAACATAGTATCTATAACGGGTTTTTCTCGGAGGGCTGCGCCCTCCAAACCTCCCGCAGGCTGTGCCCTCCAATACTCTTGTTCGAGGGAAGGGCTTGGGAGGGCAGAGCCCTCCCAAAAAACCACCTACCTAGATTGCAAGACAGGTGACGGTGCGTTTGATACCCGCAATCGCATGCAGCTCATTCATGACGAGCCGCCCGATGTCGCGCTGATCGTCAGTCTCGATCGTCACGATGATATCGTACGGGCCAGTGACCGGGTCAGCGATGCTGACACCGGGAAGGGCGCGCAGTAGCGCGATCACGGTGCCGACCTGGCCGGCTTCGGCTTCGATCAGCACATACGCTCTGGATTGCATGGAAACCCTCCTCCGTTGAAGGCTGCACAGAGCCGGCAAGCCGGCCGGCTTACGGCATCGTTCGTTCCAGGCGTTCTGTGGTGGGCATTATATAGCAATCCGGTTGGATTTCAAAAGTAAAGAGGAATCTTTCTCGGGGCGCTGCCCCCAGGCCCCCGCCGAACGGACACGCGTCTCCAGCAATGGAGATCTTTCTCGGGGCGCTGCCCCCAGGCCCCCGCCGAACCCGAGTGCTGCTTGAAGAGCGCTGACCGCGTGCTCTCACCGCCGGCTCAGGGCCGCAGTGAGCGTACGTAGGCCACCGCACGCTCGGTGCGCTCGGCGGGCGCGGCGGCTTCGAGGACGTTGATCAGGGCGCTGGCGACGATCGCGCCGGACGCTACCTTGCCGACTTCAGCGACATGCTCGGGGGTACTGATGCCGAAGCCCACGACCAATGGCACATCCGTATGGCTGCGAACGCGCGCAAGAAAATCGGGCAGGCCGCTCCAGAGCGCGCTACGAGCACCGGTGACGCCGGTGAGCGCGACGCAATAGATGAACCCTGAAGCCAGGCGGGCGATCTGCGCGATACGCTCGTCGGGCGTGGTGGGAGCAACGAAGAACACCAGATCAAGACCGGCAGTGCGGCAGGCGGAATGCACCGGTTCGGCTTCTTCCGGCGGCAGGTCGGGAATAATCAGCCCATCGGCGCCAGCCTGGGCCATGTCCTGCGTCAGACGCTCGATGCCGTACTGTAAAAAGGGATTGTAATAGCCCATCGGCACCAGCGGCACGGTCACACCGCGCGAGCGCATGGTGGCCACCTGCTCCACAGTGTCGCGCAATCGCACGCCGTTCTTCAGCGCCCGTTCCGAGGCACGCTGCACTGTTGCGCCGTCGGCCAATGGGTCGGAAAACGGCACGCCAAATTCGAACAGGTCGGCACCTGCTTCTTGCAGCACGAGCGCCAGTTCGGGCGCGCTGTCCCTCTCGGGGAAGCCGGTCATGAGATACGGCATGAGGGCAACTCGGCCTTCTTGCTTGAGGCGCGCGAACATCTGACTGATGCGAGTCATACTCTTCCTTGTTCCCAAGACAAGGTTTCATGGCACTTCACAGTGTTTGGTGGGGAGATGCGGGGGGTTGCCCTCCACGCCCCCTTTTCTCCCGAAACTGTAAAATACAGAAGAACCTTGTCTAAGTGGTCCATCCGGCAACTTCGCTGACGCTCGTTGCCGGAGGGTGGGTTTCAGGGAGGGCGAAGCCCTCCCTGGCCCTCCTGTTCAGGAATTTGGTGGATGCACCACTAAGCGGTCACAATTCCCCATCACGAAGGCCCGATCGAGCGAACCCAACAACGCCAGCCTTAAAGGGAGGGCCAGGGAGGGATTTCCCTCCCTATGACCCTCCATCAAATCCAGGCTCCGGCGGCCACTGCGCGCATGGCACCCTTGGCATGTTTGATGTCGCCGCACGATGCGCCGGTCGGGAGTTGCTTGCAGGGGTTCATGACGTCGCGCGGATCGAAAGCAGCGCGCAGTTCGAGCATGGCCGCAATGTCGGTATCGGAATAGATCCAGCCCATATAATCGCGCTTTTCGATGCCGATGCCGTGCTCGCCGCTGATCGTGCCGCCGGCATCGACACAAGCGCGCAGGATTTCTTCGCCGGCCGCCACGGCGCGCTCGCGCACGCCTGGCTCGCGCACGTCGAACAACAACAACGGGTGTAGGTTGCCGTCGCCGGCGTGGAAAATATTGACGATCAGGAGATCGTAGCGCGCCGCCACTTCTTCGGTGAAGCGCAGTACCTCGGTCAGGCGCGAGCGCGGCACCACACCGTCCTGGATGTGGTAGTGCGGCCGCAGGCGCCCGCAGGCCGCCAGCGCACCCTTGCGCCCGGCCCACAGCTTCTTGCGCTGCTCTTCGTCACGCGCGGCGCGCAGCTCACGTGCGCCGTGCGCCTGACAGACGGCCTCGATCCGGCGCGCCTGCTCGTCGAGTTCTTCGCGCAGGCCATCGATCTCGATCAAGAGCACCGCGCGCGCGTCGGTGGGGTAGCCGGCATGCACCGACTCCTCGACCACCCGGATGCCCTGGCCTTCGAGCATTTCGAGCGCGGCCGGAACGATGCCGGCGGCGATGATCGCCGAAACGGTGTCGGCGGCGGCATCGAGGCTGTCGTAGATCGCGAGAAAGGTTCGCACGTCCTCGGGATTCGGCGTGAGGCGCACCACCAGCTCGGTGGCGACCCCAAGCGTGCCTTCGCCGCCAACGAACGCGCCAAGCAGATCGTAGCCGGGGGCATCGGGTGCCTCCGAGCCAAGCCGCACCAGCGAGCCGTCGGAAAGCGCCACCGTGGCCGCAACGACGTGGTTGGTGGTCACGCCATACTTAAGGCAATGCGGCCCGCCGGCATTCTCGGCCGCGTTGCCGCCGATCGTGCTCGACTTCTGGCTCGACGGGTCGGGTGCGAAATGCAGGCCGAGGTGGCTTACCAATTCGCTCAGATCCACGTTCACCAGGCCGGGCTGAACCACCGCAAGGCGGCTTTCGGCATCCACGGCAATCAGGCGGTCAAGGCGCGCAAGCGACAGCACCAGGCCACCTTCGGCCGGCACCGAACCGCCCGAAAGGCCGGTACCCGCGCCACGTGCCACAACCGGCCAGCCGGCCGCGGCCGCGATCCGTACTGCGGTTGCGGCCTCGGCATCGTTCGCGGGAACTACCACCACGTCGGGCGTGGCCATGTCCAACGCCGAACCATCGTACTCATACAGCATCAACTCTTCGGGCCGACCGAGCACCGCTTGTACAGGCAGGGCCTGAAGTAGGCGAGTTATCAACTCCGAGCGCGTCGTACGCAGCATCGTCTGTCCTCACGCGCTCGACCAGCCGTCAAGCGCACTACTGCCAGCATTGTGCGCTAGCGTGTCACGCTCGGCACATACACCAGGTACTCGATGACCTCCGGGCGCGGCAAGGCCCACAGCTCACGACCGTTCACGCCGTCGTCGGCGCTAAAGTAGATGAATGCGCCGGCAGCGGTGAAGGATTGCGGATCGGACGAGCCGGCCGGATTGAGATCGATAAGCAGCCTCGTTCCGGCCGCAGTGCCGTTGCTGCTGTACACTTCGGAACCGGATGCGCCCGAGCTCGCGCGGAAATACAGCGTCCGATCGATGAGCGTGAGCTCGCGCGGCTCGGAGCCGGTGGGGCCGGGGAACAGATCAACCAGAACGTCCGTGCCGCCCTCGGTTCCATCACTGCGCCACAGTTCCAGGCCGGTATCGGCACCGAACGCGCTGAAATAAAGCGCACCGCCGAACGCAACCAGCTGACTCGGACCGCCGCCAGGAGATGAAAGCGGCTTGGTGGTTACACGGAGTGTGCCGCCTTGCGTACCGTCGGTCTTCCAAAGCTGCTTGTCGCCGTTCGTGGTATCGGCACGCGTCAGGAAGAATAATGTCCCACCGACAGCAGCAGCTTCGAGCTGGTCGAACTGGTCGAAAGCGCCTGCCGCGCCGGGATTGATGTCGCGCACGAGCACAGTGCCGGTCGCAGTGCCGTCGCTCTTCCAGAGTTCACGGCCGGTGGCCGGCTCCGAGGCCACGAAGTAGGCGGTGTTTCCGGCGGCAACAATCCTGCCGTTCGGAAATCCGCCACCTACCGCCACGTCCTTGATCTTGCTCGTGCCTGCAAGAGTTCCGTCGGTCTTCCAGAGCTGCTGTACATTGCCAGCGCCGGTTGCTGCGAAGAACAGCGACTGACCAACCACAACCGCGCCATACGGAAAGGCGCTGCTGGCAGGGCTGATCGGCGCGACAAGCGTTGTGCCGGACGGGGTGCCATCGCTCCGCCAGAGATCCGAACCACCAGCATCATTACGCACCAGGAACAGCAGCTGGCCGTTCAGCACTCCAAGTGCACCGCGTACGGTCGAATCGAGCTCGAAGTTGTCCTTCAATACACTGCTGGTGTCCGAGGGTGTGCCGACGACGCGGAGCTGCTGACGAGACGGCGTGGTTGCGCCGGCAAAGAACAGCAACTTGCCGCCGACATCGTATGGCAGCCCAACCGATGTAAGCCCGGTGCCGTAGCTCACCGGCCCGGTACTCGCCAGCGTGCCGGAACTCTGCCACGGTGCGAAATCGCTCAGAAACGGCCGAACCTGGAAATACAGGGTGTCGCCCGCGGCGGCAAGGTTCGCGAACGTCGCATTGCGACCACTCAGCGACAAATCGGTGAGCCGTTCTGCCTGGCCCTCAGCACGCGCAAACGGCGCGAACAACATAAGTATGGCGACGGCGAACGCCAGCAGGGCACAGCGTGCTGGGCGGACGAAAGACCAGTGGCGGACCATGCGCCTGAGCATACGTTCCTCCAGATGAAACGCGGGCGAAATACCGGGCCAAAACGCAGTATACGAAGAAGCGCCCTACTCCATCAATCCAAGCTGCCGCATCAGCGTTGCCACGTCGAAGTAGGTTCGGACGCGCGCGATCTTGCCGTTTTCAAACTCGAACACTTCGCATACCGGCATTTCCATGAGCCGGCCGGTGGGCGCGATTTCATTCTCGGCGGCGTACATTGTCCCAGTCTGCCGGCCACGGAATACGTATTCACCCACGACCACCTGCCCCATCCCGGACACGCGCACATCCTCCATACGGCCGTCGGGCGAGGCCGCGCTCCAGCCGGACAAGAGCTGCTGGTAGCCGTCCGGCCCTGCGACCTGTGTCTGAAACGGGATGAGCGTCCAGGTAAGGTCGGGCGCGACGAGGGCTGCGCCAGCGGCGCGATCGTGGCGATTGTAGGCGTCGTAGTGGGCGCGGATGATCGCAGCGCCATCGTGTTCGGCCATTGCTTCCTCCAGCAAGCGTACTTGCGTTAGCTCTCGTAGTCGATCACCGCACGACTTTCAAGGAACGGCGACATCCACTCGTTCACCGCCACATGCGCGGGGTGTTGCACGTAACCCGGCAGCTGGTCGGCTGATTCAAGCGTGCTGTCGAGCAGGAACGTCCAGACAACCGGCCGCTCAGACGGCAGGCCACGAAAGCACTTGATGTATGTCAGGCCCGGAATCTGGCCCTGGAGCGCCTCGAGCCGGGCCATGATCTCCGCCAGCGTTTCCTCGCTCGTGTCGGGTTTCTTTTTGAACATGACCATGTGTTTCAGCACAGTGTTCCTCACTCAGCAAAAATGGCCGCAACCGGCAACTCGAACCCTTCGAGCGCGTCTTCGCCGCGCAGCAAATCCCGCTCGTTGAGCTCGACAAACTCGGTCGCCGAGCGAAAGACGAGCACCGTATGCGTATCCGGCTCAACAACCCAGACGCGACGCACGCCGATAGAGAAGTAGTCGCGAAGTTTTGCGCGAATATCTTTCCAATTATCATTCGGCGAGACGATCTCGATCACAAGAACTGGCGCGATATCAACATATGACTTCGGCAAGCCAGAAAGCAGTTGTTCAGCAGAGAAGAAGGCGACGTCAGCTGCGCGAATTGTATCGGGACTGCGACGAATATATATCCCGACTTCACCCGTCACTACACGGCCAAGTTTACGTGGACGAACGAATGACTTTAGTTGATAAACGAGTTCACTCTCGATTGCTCCGTGCTCGGCACCAGTTGGGCTCATTAGCACGATCCTTCCTTCTACGAGTTCACAGGGGCCGATGTCGCCCATCTCCCACAGCTCCTCGCCGCTGATCAATTTCGTCTCGTTCGTTGTTTCCACACTCATACTGCGTCTCCTCGTTCAACTCCGGACGTACTCGCGCCAGGAGTGCTGTGGTTCGTACCCAAGGAGCTTGCGCGCGCCGTCGATGCCGAGCAGGGTGGCATGCGGGTGCGCGAGCGGGCGCAGCGGGACATTCGGGTAGACTTCGGCCATCAGTTCGGCGCTCGGCCGGTTCATCACCGTGTCGCCGGCAGCAATGATGAACGCATGCGCCCCGGTGATGTCGGCTTCCAGGCTCAGGCGGCAACTCTGCGCCACATCGCGCGCGTCCACATAGCCCCACAGGTTCCATTTGCGCGCGTTCGGGTCATTCCACCAGTTGGGAAAATTCTGATATGCCTCGGGCTCCATGATATTCGAGAAGCGCAGCCCGATGTACGGCACGCCACTCCAGCGGCTGACCTGGCGCGCGATCTCTTCGCTGATCACCTTGGAAAGCGCGTAGCTGCTTTCTGGCACCAGCGGCGCGTCCTCGTCGATCGGGGCGTATTGCGGCGGCACGTTCACGAACGGCAAGCCGAGCGTGGTTTCGCTCGAAGCCCAGACCACACGTTTCATGCCGGTGAGTTGCGCGGCTCGAAACACGTTGTAGGTGGTGGTTGTGTTGTGGCGGAACATGCGCTCTTCGGTCCAGCCGCTTGGATTCGGATTTGCGGCCAGATGCACCACCGCGTCGTAGCCGTGCAGCGCCTCGACGGTTTCGCCCAACTCCATCAGATTCACGGTCTGGAAGCGGCACAGTGCCTCGCGCGGCGCAGCGATGTCGATGTTGAAGACCTCGTAGCCGCGTTCGAGCAGTTCGCGAATGGTTGCGCGGCCGGCTTTGCCGCTGCCGCCGGTAATGGCTATTTTTTGCATGCGTTTGCTTGGTAAATGATCTTCTGTATCAAATAGAAGAGGGGGGGTTCTTCGGAGGGGCGGTGCCCCTCCAAACCTCCCCAAACGATGACTTGGAGGGCTGTGCCTCGCCAAACCTTCCCCGAACGATGACTTGGAGGGCTGTGCCTCGCCAAACCTTCCCCGAACGATGACCTGGAGGGGCTGTGCCGCTCCAAACCTTCCCATTATGCGCCGTAGGGCACCCAGATATTTTTGACTTGGGTGGCCTGGCGCAAGAACACGCTCGTGTCGCCGAGCTGAAGCCAGTCGAGCTGTGCGCTGGTCCAGGTGCGCTTGAGGTTGCCGGCCGAGAGCCGTTCGACCTGGGCTGCACCCTCGCTGCCACCGAAATACCACACGCCGTCTACATCGCCGTGCGCGGCAAGCGTGGCGGCCAGAGTAT
>Ga0224722_1002041_pt1 | contig 10874 bp, 9 predicted proteins | sample Balambano_FR1_Me_FD_161646 | JGI IMG/M metagenome (GOLD analysis project Ga0224722, IMG submission 161646) | Freshwater sediment microbial communities from Lake Towuti, South Sulawesi, Indonesia - Balambano_FR1_MetaG | ecosystem: Environmental > Aquatic > Freshwater > Lake > Sediment | place...
GCCCTGTTCAGCGTGGGCGATGGGCCGGTGAGCGCTCACCAGGCGGAGACGCTACTCTTGGGTGAAGCACCCTCCGCCGAGTTGATCGACGCAGCCGCCGATAGGGTGGCAACCGCCGACATCGACCCCGGCGGCGACATCCACGCCAGTGCGGCCTATCGGCGTCATCTGGCCCGTGTCCTCACCCGCCGGGTATTGAGCGAGGCGTTTGCGCAGGCCCAGACATCAGACGAGCACAGACAATCTCCCTAACGATGGCGGAACAAACGTTGAACACTTTGCATCTTGTTACGATCACAGTCAATGGCGTAGAGTATAAACGCACGATCGAAGCGCGGCTGCTCCTCAGTGATTTTCTCCGTCATGAACTGGGGTTGACTGGCACGCATGTCGGCTGTGAGCATGGCTCGTGTGGGGCCTGTACGATCCTGTTGGATGGGCAAGCGGTGCGCTCTTGTATCCTCTTTGCGGTGCAGGCGCAGGGTCACGCGCTCACGACGGTGGAAGGGCTGACGACCAATGGCGACATGACCCAGCTCCACCCACTTCAGGCGGCCTTTCGCGAGAAACATGCGCTGCAATGTGGCTATTGCACGCCGGGCTTTTTGCTGACGCTGCTGCCGTTTTTGGCCGAAAATCCCACGCCGACGGATGAAGAGATCCGCGAGGCGATCTCTGGTAACCTCTGCCGCTGCACCGGGTATCAGAATATCGTGGAGGCGGTGAAGCTAGTAGTACAGCAGAAATTATGACTACACGTTATTTCGGCCAGCCGATCAGACGCAATGAGGATCCGCGGCTGCTGACGGGCCAGGCGCAGTTTACCGATGATGTGCAGTTGCCGGGGCTACTCCATGTGGCCTTTTTGCGCAGCACCTATGCCCATGCGCGGTTGCGGAGCATTGATGTGCGGATGGCGCGCGCCCTGCCGGGCGTGGTGGCAGTCTACACGGCTGAGGAGTTAGGGGCCTACTGGCAACCGGGGCCGCTGCTGGTGCCGCCCCCGCCGGTGCCAGAGCTGGTCTTCCATCAGCGCACACAAGTGCCGCTGGCCAAGGGCAAGGTGCGCCATGTGGGCGAACCTCTCGTCGCCATCGTGGCCGAGAGCCGCTACCTGGCCGAGGACGCCGCCGACCAGATCGTCGTCGATTATGACCCGCTGCCCGCCGTGGTGGATCTGGAACGCGCCTTGTTGCCCAACGCACCACTCATCCATGAGGATCTGCCCCAGAACCTCAACGCCCATGTGATCCAGCGCAAAGGTGCCTACGAAGCCGCCCGCGCCGGGGCCGATGTCGTCCTGCGGCGGCGCTTTGTCTATGATCGCGGCACGGCGGCGGCGCTGGAAAATCGCGGCCTTGTCGCCAGTTGGGATGCCAAGAGCGAATCGCTGACGATGTGGGATACCACGCAAGCACCGATCCCGATCCGCAATGGCATTGCAGCCATGCTCGGTCTTTCGGAAAAACAGGTACGGGTGATTGCGCCCTTTATCGGCGGCGGCTTTGGGCCAAAGATCATGATGTTCTACCCCGAAGAGGTCATGTTGCCGTGGATCGCCAGGCAGTTGGGCCGCCCGGTGAAGTGGATCGAAGACCGTCAGGAGAATTTCTACGCTACCACCCAGGAGCGCGGGCAGATCCACGAGGCTGAGATTGCCTTGACGCGCGAGGGACGCGTACTGGGCATCCGCGATCACTTTTTGCACGATGCTGGGGCCTATGCACCTTATGGCCTGACCGTTCCGCTCAACAGCCAGTGTACACTTTTGGGGCAGTACGATATTGAAAACTACGATAGCGAGTTCAAGTCTATCTTCACCAACAAGCCGATTGTCACGCCCTATCGCGGGGCGGGGCGGCAGCATGGTGTTTTTGTCATGGAGCGGCTGCTCGATCTGGCAGCACGCGAACTGGGTCTGGATCGCGTCGAGATCCGCCGACGGAACCTAATCGCGCCGGATCAATTTCCCTATAACAACCAGATCATTTATCAAGATTTTGCCCCCCTGGTCTATGACAGCGGCAACTATGCGCCAGCGCTGGACAAAGCCGTAGAGTTGATCGGCTACCGCCAGTTCTATGCGGAAGAACAGCCCCGGCTACGTGCGGAGGGCAAGTATGTCGGTCTGGGTATCGTCACCTATGTCGAAGGCACGGGCATTGGCCCCTACGAAGGCGCACGGGTAACGGTGGAGACCAGTGGCCGGGTGAGCGTCGCCACGGGCATCGGCACGCAAGGGCAAGGGCACTACACCGCCTTTGCCCAGGTGGTGGCCGAGCAATTAGGCGTGGATGTGACAAATGTGCGGTTGGTGACTGGCGACACGGCGGAGTTTTACTGGGGTGCCGGTACTTTTGCCAGTCGCGGGGCCGTGGTGGCAGGCAACGCTATCCATGCGGCGGCCGTCAAGGTGCGACAGAAGGTACTTAAAAAGGCCAGCGACGAACTAGAAGCGGCTGAAGAAGATCTGGAATTGGTGGATGGTGTGGTGCAGGTCAAAGGTTCGCCGGGGACAGCGATCAAGCTGGGCGACCTGGCGGCGCGTGCCAACCCCTTGCGTGGGGCAGTGCGGCCCGGAGCAGAGCCGGGTTTGGAAGCGACAGACTATTTTGGCCCTGAGCGGGGCGCCACGGCCAGCGGCGTCCACGCCATGCTCGTCGAAGTTGATCGGGAGACCATGCAGGTGGAAATCAAAAAATATGTCGTGGTCCACGATTGCGGCGTGGTGATCAATCCCCTGATCCTCGCAGGGCAGATCCAGGGCGGCGTGGCGCAGGGCATCGGCAATGCCTTTTATGAGCACCTGGTCTTCAGTGAGGACGGTCAATTGCTCAACGCGTCGTTGATGGACTATCTGCTGCCGACGGCAGACACCGTTCCACCGGTGGTCACCGACCATGTCGAAACGCCGTCGCCGCTCAACCCGCTGGGCATCAAAGGGGCCGGGGAGGCCGGTGCGATCCCAGTGGGACCGCTCTTCGCCCAGGCCCTTGAGGATGCGCTGAACCTGCCGGGGTTGGAGATCAACGAGATCCCGCTCAGTCCACACCGGTTGTGGGGGTTGGTGCAGGCGGTGAAGGGGAGACAAAGGGAGGAGGTGACAACATGATCATGGAGCGCGCAAGCCGTTGGCGTGAACTGGCAATAGCTTCGCACTATCAAACAGCCGTTGCTGTGCGTGAGGAATTGTTAGAAGGTGATGTTGAGGAAGCCATTGAAGGAATTGAGGAGTTGATTGAAGCCTTGAGCCGCTCTGATCGTCGCGAACTGCGTAGCCAACTTATTCGCTTAATGATTCATGTTATCAAATGGAAAAGCCAACCTACCCGGCGTGGTCGAAGTTGGCTAACGACCATCGATAATGCTCGCTTGGAGATCGACGAACTCCTTAAGGCTGAACCACATCTGCGCCCAATCACGCCACTCTTTGTAGAAGAGTATTTTTCCCATGCCAAACGTCTCGCAGAGCGCGAGATGGGCCGCAAGAGCACTGTTTCCAATCTTTCTTGGCAGGAAATTTTTGAAGACGAGTATGAATTGGAGTAGAAACGCCCATGGGAACCATCATCAAAAACGGCACCATCATCACAGCCAGCGACACGATTCAGGCGGATCTGTTGATCGACGGCGAGCAGATTGCGCTCATCGGGCGCGATTTGGCGGCGGATGGGCATGCGGTGATCGACGCGGCGGGCAAGTTGCTGCTGCCCGGCGGCATTGATGTCCACACCCATCTTGAATTGCCCTTTGGCGGCACGCTCTCGTCGGATGATTATTTCACCGGTCAGCAAGCTGCGGCGTTTGGGGCCACGACGACCCACATCGACTTTGTGATCCAGCCCAAAGGCGGCTCGCTGCGACAAGGGGTGGAGTTGTGGCACAGCAAGGCTGCGGGCAAGACGTGCATCGACTACGGCTTCCACATTGCCATCACCGATCTGCGCCGGGAAGTGCTGGACGAGATCCCTGCGCTGCTAAACGAAGGCATCACCAGCCTCAAACTCTTTTTAGCCTACAAAGGCGTGCTCCAGGTGGATGATCAGACGCTCTTTCGCAGCATGATGAGAGCCGCCGAGCACGGCATGTTGATCATGGTTCATGCTGAAAATGGCGATGTGATCGCCGATCTGACAGAAATGGCCCTGGCCAAGCGGCAGAGCGCGCCGATCTATCATGCCAAGACCCGCCCAGCAACGGTGGAAGGCGAGGCGACGGGCCGGGCTGTGGCGTTGGCTGGGGTAGCCGGCGCACCGCTCTATGTCGTCCACATGACCTGTCGCGCGGCGTTGGAGCAACTGGCACTGGGGCGGGCCAAAGGCTTCCCGGTGATGGGCGAGACCTGCACGCAGTATATGTTCTGTTTTGAAGAGGATCTAGGGCGACCAGGCTTTGAGGGTGCAAAATTTGTCTGCTCGCCGCCCATGCGCACCCCGGCGGATGCAGCCGCGCTTTGGGGGGCGCTGGGCAATGGTGCATTGCAGGTGGTTTCAACGGATCACTGTCCCTTCTGGTATGAGGGTGGGGTTCATGGCCGGCTACCGGGCAAGGAACTGGGGCGAGAGAGCTTTGCCAAGATCCCCAACGGCGTCCCCGGTATTGAGGATCGCATGGCGGTGATCTGGCAGCATGGTGTCAATGGTGGACGGTTTAACGCTAACCGCTTTGTCGAGTTGACGAGCACGAATCCTGCCAAAATTTTTGGTCTCTACCCGCGCAAGGGCACAATTGCCGTCGGTGCAGACGCCGACATCGTAGTGTGGGACCAGGCGCAGCAGCACACCATCAGCGTGCAGACGCACCACATGCAGACCGATTACAATCTCTATGAAGGGATGACGGTGACGGGTTGGCCCGAACGAGTGCTCCTGCGTGGCAAAACTATCGTCCACGGCGATCAGTGGTTGGGTGGGCGGGGTAGTGGTCAGTTCCTACGCCGCAACGCCCATGCGCCGGTGATTTAATCCGCCCGCCCCCGTAGAGACGCAAGATGTTGCGTCTCTACGAAATATTGTATAAACACAATCTGCCGATCAGGTTGACCATGAAACCAGTGCAGCGTTTGCGTAAAGCGGTTCGCCAAACACTCTCCTTTGCGATTGTGATCGTATTGATCACCCTGGTGTGGGAAGGGGCCAAGTGGCTGGGTGGCGACCCGTGGCGGCCCGAAAACAACCCGTTTGGGATCAGCCACCATCCGCCTTTTCGTTGGAAGGTGACATCAGACCTGAATCTGCCACACACCTGGCAGATCCTCGGTGCGTTTGGTGAGCCAGCGCGTCGCAATGGCCCCCCGCTGATCCAGATTCTGTTTGCTGCGGCAGTCTATACCTTTCGCGAGGCCATTGTCGGCTTTGCGCTCGGCTCGGCGTTGGGGTTGCTGCTCGGTGGGCTGCTTTCACACTTCCGGCTCTTGGAGCGCGGTTGTATGCCGTACATCGTCGCCTCACAGACCGTGCCGATCCTGGCGATTGCCCCGATGGTGATCATTTGGCTCAAGGCGGGCTGGTTCTCCGTGGCGGTGATTGCGGCTTATTTGACCTTTTTCCCCGTGACGATCAACACGTTGCGCGGTCTGCGTTCGCCTGATCCGCTGGCGGTGGAGTTGATGCGCTCGTATGCTGCTTCGGCGTGGGCAGTGCTGTGGAAGTTGCGCTTTCCGGCCGCGTTGCCCTATATTTTTACAGCTTTCAAAATCTCGGCCACCGCCAGTGTTGTCGGTTCGATCATCGGCGAGTTGCCCTCTGGCATCCGCAGTGGGTTGGGCGGGGCGATTCTCAACTTCAATCAGTATTACATCTCTGGGCCGCAGCGCCTTTGGGCGGCCATCCTGGCGAGCGCAGTGGTGGGGATTGTCTTTTATTTACTGATCGCGCTGATCGAGGCGTATGCGTTGCGAGGGCGGAAGGCGCTGGCAGAATCTTTATGACCCAACCTGTCGTCACGCTCTCCAACCTGGGCATGACCTTCAATGCCGGGAAGCACAATCAAACCATTGCGCTGGAGGCGATCGATCTCGCCATTCAGCCTGGCGAATTTATCTCGCTGATCGGCCCCTCTGGCTGTGGCAAATCGACGCTGCTGCGGCTGGTGGGCGATCTGATCCAGCCAACGGCAGGGGGGGTGCAGGTCAACGGCAAGTCAGCACAGCAGGCGCGCATCGACCAAGACTACGGCATGGTCTTTCAAACGCCAGTCCTCTTTGAGTGGCGCAGCATCCTCAACAACGTGATGCTGCCGTTGGAATTGCGGGGGATGGGCCGATCCGAGCGCCAGAAACGTGCGCAAGCTTTACTCCATCTTGTTGAGCTGAGCGGCTTTGAACACCATTACCCGTGGCAACTCTCTGGTGGGATGCAACAGCGCGCGGCCATCGCGCGGGCCTTGGCGATCCAGCCCAAGTTGCTGTTGATGGACGAGCCGTTTGGCGCGCTGGATGAGATGACGCGCGAACGCATGAACATGGAGTTGCATCGTATCTGGCTGGAGACCAAGACCACCGTGATCTTTGTCACCCACAGCATCCCCGAAGCGGTCTTTCTCTCGACCCGCATTGTGGTAATGTCGGCGCGGCCAGGGCGGATCTTGCGGGTGGTCGATGTGCCACTGACCGTGCCGCGCGGGGAGCATACGCGCGAGGAGACAGCCTATTTTCAAGTCGAGACTGAAGTGCGCGAGTGGTTGCGCAAGGCCAAGGGCTATGCCACGCACGGTCTACCGGAATAAGTAGGGAGCAATTCATGCAATTGCGTCGCCATCTACCCGCCATTCTGCTCTTTCTGGCTGCCCTGGCGCTCTGGGAAGGGTTGGTGCATCTGCTCCAGATCCAACGTTTCTTGCTGCCCGCGCCCTCGGTGATCTGGGCCGCCTTTATCGAGAACTTTGATCGCCTGGTGCATATCGGCTGGTTTACGACACGCCAGGCGCTCGGCGGATTTGCCATCGGCTGTGGAGCAGGGATTCTCGCCGCCTTGGCCGTCTCACGCTGGGCGGTGGCCAGCGAGACGCTGATGCCCTTTGCCATTGCGGCCAACTCCGTGCCGATCATCGCCTTTGCGCCCATCTTCAACAACTGGTTTGGCGTCGATAACCCTTTTTCCAAGATGATGATCGTTGCTGTGATCGTCTTTTTCCCGATGATGATCAACACCGTGCGTGGGCTGACGCTCGTTGACCCCGCCGCGCTAGAGTTGATGCGCACGTACGCAGCCAGTGAGTTGACGATCCTGCGCAAGGTGCGGCTGCCCAATGCGCTGCCCTACATGTTCAGCGCCTTCAAGGTCGCTGCCACCCTGAGCATGATCGGCGCTGTGGTCAGCGAATACTTTGGCGGCAACCGCTCGGCACTCGGTGTTTTTATCACCCAGGAAGCCGCGCAGTTTCGCTTTCAAAATTCCTGGGCGGCGATCATCATCGCCTGTATCGTCGGGATCAGCTTTTACCTCATCGTCATGCTCGCCGAACGACTGGCGATCCCGTGGCATAGTTCGGTGCGGAGTGAGGCAGGGGACTAAGGCTCGCGGTCTGGCTCCGTTTATCCAAATTTCCAAACATAAGGAGTGAAATGTATGACACCGATGCGCTGGATCTACCTGTTGGTGGTTCTGGCTCTGCTGGCGGCCTGTGCTGCGCCGGTAGCTGCCCCGGCGGGGGATGCACCCGCCGCCGACGCACCCGCCGAGGCGACCGAGGCTCCCGCCGAAGACGCCGCCGGTGAGTTGACGCCCGTTCGGCTGCAATTGCAGTGGGTCACCCAATCGCAGTTTGCCGGCTATTACGCCGCGCTCGACCAGGGCTACTATGCCGAAGAAGGATTGGAGGTGACGATCCTCGAAGGGGCCGTCGAGATTGTGCCACAGCAGGTGGTGGCAGCGGGCGAGGCCGAATTTGGCATCGCCTGGGTGCCAAAAGTGCTGGCCTCGCGCGAGCAAGGGGCCGATTTGGTCAATATCGGCCAGGTCTTCCAGCGCAGCGGCACGTTGCAAGTCTCCTGGGCGGATAGCGGTATCGCCGCACCGGAAGACTGGGCAGGTAAGCGCGTGGGCACGTGGGGCTTTGGCAACGAGTTTGAACTCTTTGCCGCCATACGCCAAGCGGGCATTGAGCCAGACGACCCGAATGCCGTGACAATTGTCCAGCAGCCCTTTGACATGGCGCTCTTCCTCAACCGCGAGATCGACGCAGCCCAAGCCATGATCTACAACGAATATGCCCAGGTGCTCGAAGCCACCAACCCCGACACTGGTGAACTCTACCAGCCCGAAGACCTGGTGGTCATCGACTACAACGATGTCGGCACAGCCATGTTGCAAGACCACATCTTTGCCCGCGAGTCCTGGCTGGCCGAGGAAGGCAATGCGGATATTGCCGTGCGCTTCCTGCGCGCCTCGTTCAAGGGGTGGATCTTCTGCCGTGATAACTTTGATGCGTGCGTCGAGATCGTGCTCGCCAACGGCCCTACGCTGGGCCGCGGCCACATGGCCTGGCAGCTCAACGAGATCAACGCCTTGATCTGGCCATCGCCCGATGGAATCGGCGTGCTCAACGATGAACTGTATCAGCAGACCGTGGACATCTCTGTTGAGTTTGACGTTCTGTCGGCCCCGCCGGATGAAGGCGCAACCCGCACCGATCTGGCCCTGGCCGCGCTCGAAGGGCTGACTGACCTGGATACCACAGGCGCAGGCTTCGAGAAGCAGGTTGTGGCAGTGACCCCCGGCGGCGAGTAGTTTCGTATCGTGATTGCGCAGTAGGGGCGTGATGCATCACGCCCCTACTTTCTCATTACCAGATCATTGTTCACCGATCAACCGCGCTATCGTGCCTACTCTTACAGTACTGCGTTGGTGGCAACCCTGGCCGCTTACCACGCTGGGGTGGTATTCAGCCAACACGAGCACGCCTGTAATCTCCTGTTGGCCTCCGATCAACTAATCGCCCTCGTTTCGCCCCAACACGGGGATGGCCCCTTCCACATCGTCGTGCCCCCCCTGGTCTTGCCCTGCCTGCGCCCCGCTCTGCCAGTAGAGATCATAGAAGGCCAGTTGATCTGCCCAGCTGTAACGGTTATGCTGGATAGTGCCCAGCACTGGGAGTCGCAGGTCAAGTGGCCGGTCAGCTTAGGTAGCGCCCTTTTTTTGCTACACGAAATCGATGGGTTATTAAATCAAAACGCACACAGCGTCCAAGTGGAGGGGGCCGCCTGGCTGGCATGGGCAGAGTCAGCTATCCGCAAGCTTCGCACGGGGTTACACAGGCGCGATCTCCAACAGATGGGCATGGCGGCCAGCCGCTTGATCGGCTTAGGGCCAGGGTTGACACCGGTTGGGGATGATCTTCTGGTCGGGTTATTGGCAGGCTTGCACTGGCAATCCGCTTCCGGTTCTTCGGCCTTCCCGCTGGCGGAGTTCTGTGCGTTGCTCCAATCTTTGCTCCCTGAACGCACAACCCGGCTGAGTGCGCAATGGCTACAACACGCCACCCAGAACGAATTTGGCGCACCGTGGCATGGGTTGGCGGCGGCACTGACAGAGGCGGCGCAACCACGACTCCACCAGGCGCTGCGACGGATTGCACAAATAGGGGCCACTTCGGGGAAAGCTGCGCTCCTCGGTTTTGCGACGGCGCTCGCTTGACGACTTGGCTTACACCCCGATCAATCTCGTCACTGCTGCACACGCGGCATCGTGCGTGGCACTGGTCACGACGGCCTGCTCGCCCCACAGAGCAACGGACGGGTACCGCGCACGGGAGCTGTCCTCGCGTGTGCGGCACTGACCCTGCGCCGGTCGGCAATCACCTGGTCGTGGTCAGTGTCACGCACGGGAGGGTTGGAGCCGCGCCTTGAGCCGCATGATGCGCTGATACGATTGGTCGATCCGCTCAGCGCTGATCACCCCCGTCTCTACGAGTGTGCGGATCAGCGTGACAGTACGCACAGCCAGATCTTCGCGATAGGCTAGATTGTTGGCAATGGCCAGAATATCGACGCCCGCTTCGATGGCCCGCTGCACGGCGACCTCGAAGTCATATTCTTTGGCGATGGCGCGCATCTGCATGTCGTCGGAGATTACCACGCCCTCATAGCCCAGTTTTTCGCGCAGAATTCCCGTGATGATGGCATGGGAGAGCGTGGCGGGATAGGTCGCATCCAGCTTGCTGTTGAAGATATGCGCCGTCATCACCGCATCACACAGGCCAGCTTCGATCAGCGTTCGATAGGGGGCTAACTCGCGCTCCTGCCAAGTCTCCGTCACATCCACAAAACCGAGATGCGAATCGGCCAGCGAACTGCCATGCCCTGGAAAATGTTTGAGTGTACAGAGCGCGCCGTGGGCATGATGCCCTTCGATAAAAGCGCGCGCTTGGGCCACCACAATCTGCGGATCCGCCGAAAAGCTGCGCCAAACCCCACCGATGACCGGATTGTACGGGTTCAAATTGAGATCGACCACCGGGGCCAAATTCAGATTGACGCCAAAGCGCCGCAGTTGGGTGGCGATGTTTTCGCTGTAACGGCGCGTGACGGTTGGGTCATTTTGCGCACCTAATTCCTGCGCCGAGTAGTTGTCGGTAAAGCCAAAATTCCCCACAAACCGGTTGACCAAGCCACCCTCGTGATCGATGGCGATCAACAAGGGGTGGGCCGTGGCACTCTGCAAGGTGGCCGTGAGCGCGGTCACCTGGTCAGGGGTGCTCACATTGTAGCGGAAGAGCACCACGCTCCCAATATGCTGTTCGGCAATCGCCCGCATGATCGCGCTCGCGTTCGTCAGGTGACGACCGCGAAAGCCCACCATGATCATCTGGCCGATTTTGACGTCCAACGGCACATCGGGGATGGGTAGAGTGGCCTGGAGGGGGGCTGCCAATGG
>Ga0224722_1002043_pt1 | contig 10870 bp, 9 predicted proteins | sample Balambano_FR1_Me_FD_161646 | JGI IMG/M metagenome (GOLD analysis project Ga0224722, IMG submission 161646) | Freshwater sediment microbial communities from Lake Towuti, South Sulawesi, Indonesia - Balambano_FR1_MetaG | ecosystem: Environmental > Aquatic > Freshwater > Lake > Sediment | place...
GGGTGAGGGGGAGGAACTGTGGGGAACAACCTCCTCCTCAACGGGCGAAGAAAACACTGAGGAAAGAAGAGACCGCTCCCAGACACCCTTAGCATGGGCTTAAGGAGAAACCCAGGAGGTGGTGCGCCTGCTTTAGGAGGAGAGAGGGTGGCAGTTCGGGAACTTTAGGGGAGATTCTGAAAGAGCAGAAGGAAGAAAACTATGGCAAAATTTCGGGTGGGGATTATTGGAACCGGCAAGCCGTGGCGTAGCGATGGAGCCACTGGGTTTGGGATGTCACACCGGCATGTAACTGGATACAAAGAGTCCCCCGATTGCGAACTGATTGCACTATGCGACCTTGTTGAGGAAAACGCCAAGGCGTTCCAAGAGCAACACGGGGGCGAGCGTATCTACACCGACTATCCGACGATGCTTTCTGAGGCAAATCTGGATATTGTTTCGGTCTGTACGTGGCCCCATCTTCATGCCCCGATGGTGATTGCCTGCGCCGAAGCCGGAGTTAAGGCGATTCATTGCGAAAAGCCGATGGCAACTACCTTTGGAGACTCCAAGCGGATGGTGGAGGCGTGTGCCAAGAGCGGAACCCAACTGACCTTTAACCACCAACGACGATTTAACAAACCGTTCCGCAAGGCGAAGGAGTTACTTGATGCCGGAGAAATCGGCGACCTGATGCAGATGGAGGCTATCTGTGGAAACCTCTATGACTGGGGAACGCACTGGTTCGATATGCTGGGAATGTTCAATAATGAAACCCCCGGCGCATGGGTTATCGGGCAGATTGACCTTCGGGGAAGCCATCCTGTCTTTGGGGCGATGGTGGAGGGGCAGGGTGTCTCCTACTTTAAGTACCAGAACGGGGTGTATGGGCTTCTGCAAACCGGGCATGAATCGCCGAGTGTGGCAAATATCCGTCTGATTGGTACCGATGGGGTGATTGAATTGGGAGTTCCGAACGGTCCCAGTTTACGCATCATGGGGAAAGGTCGCTCTGGTTGGGAGGCGATTGAGACGGGCGATACCCTCCATGGGGATAGGGCAAACACCGATGGCGTTCTGGACTTGGTGGATGCCCTGAAGAACGGGCGTGAACCCGAATGTTCCGGGCGACGTGCCTTAAATGCGACGGAACTGATTTTCGGAACCTACGAATCCAGCCGTCGCCGAGGACGGGTAGACCTTCCTCTGGATATTGAAGATTCGCCCCTCTTGGACTTGCTGGAAAAGGCAAAGGTGTAGGCGCAACGGTTTGTGAGGTCGCCCGGAGATTGCAAATCTCCGGGCGCGAGTTCGGGTTGCCGCAACTTAGTGAGCAGTGGATGCATCTGTTCTGCCACGGCTGTCTTGTCTTGAGGAACGATGCAGAGAGCGCGAAGAAGACTACACCGATACGGCGTTGGTTTGGGCAAGGGTTTTGAGGGTCGCTTCGTCAGGTCGGGGCAAATGAGGACAACAGTTACCTCCTGCGGGAAACATTTTACCGGGGTTCAGAATCTCATCAGGGTTAAAAACGCTCCGTAGTTTCACCATTGTGTCTAAATCGCTCTCTGAAAAGACGAGTGAAAGAAACTCTTGCTTCTCTATCCCGATTCCATGCTCCCCTGTGAGCGAGCCACCTGCTGCCACACACGCCCGTAGCACTTCGCCCCCTGCGGCTAACACTCGTTGTACCTCCTCGGGGTTACGTTCGTCAAAGAGAACCGCCGGGTGTAGATTACCGTCGCCCGCATGAAAGACATTGGCAATACGCAGGTTGTACTTCTTTCCAATTTCCGCTATCTCTTGCAGAATGGTCGGGAGTTTGGTGCGCGGGGCAACCCCATCTTGCGTGGCACAGGAGGGAGCCAACCGCCCGATAGTTCCGATAGCCTTCTTACGTGCCATCCACAGTTTGGCGCGTTCCTCCGCATTTTGGGCGCGGGAAACCTCCATCGCTCCTCCTGCCAGACATATCTGCTCAATCTCCTCTGCCTGACGGTCTATTCCGGCTTCGCTCCCATCCAATTCAATCAGGAGAACCGCCCCTGCCTCTTCGGGGATTCCTAAGTGATATGCCTCCTCCACCGCCCGCAAAATGGTTCGGTCAATCATCTCCAGTGCGGCAGGAAGAATACCTGCTCCAATAATGCCAGAGACTAAGTTAGTCGCATCATCTATCGTGTGACAGATAGCCAACAGAGTGCGAATCGCTTCGGGGGCAGGAACAATTCGGACAGTCGCCTCTGTAACAATGCCCAGTGTTCCCTCCGACCCCACCAAGATTCCCACCAAGTCGTAGCCGTGGTCATCTACCGAACACTCCACTATCTCTCCCTCCGGTAGAACAACCTGTACCGCCAAGATATGATTCACAGTGACACCGTATTTCAGGGTGTGGGGTCCGCCACTATTGTTTGCGACATTTCCACCGAGGGTACAAACTCCTTGTGAGGATGGGTCGGGGGCATAGAGATAGCCATCCTTTGCCACCGCCTTAGTCAGATAGGTGTTGACCACCCCGGCTTGCGCCCGCAATCGCCGATTTTCTAAGTCTACGGAGAGGATTTTATTCATTCGAGAGAGGGAGATAAGAACTTCGTTCTCATGCGCCAGTGACCCACCCGCTAAACCTGTCCCTGCTCCCCGTGGCACTATCGGGATTTTGTGCTGATGACATAGTTTCACTACCCGTGCCACCTCCTCTGTGGTTCGGGGCAGCACCACCACACCGGGCATTGCCTTTTCGAGGGTATAGGCATCACACGAATAGGCGTGTTTCTGTGCGCTTGTGAGACGTAGCCCATCACTTCCTACGGTACATCGTAGTTCGTCAATAAATCGCTGGTTCATTCCACTCTCTCTTGCTATTCGCTTTTGCTACTCGCTCTTAACTACTCTCTTTTGCCATTGCAGGTACAATTCTCCTCCCTATTGTAGCGCGAAAATGGCAGTTTGGGGTACGAAAAACAGTATCTTCGAGTGTCCTCTCCCATTATGGGTCACAGGGAGAGGGCGTTTTCTCAGTGCCTCTCTGTTTTTGTTTAGTCTACCTTGCATTAAAATATCAACTTTTTACCAGCACCCATTGACTTTATAAAAAGGTAATGGTATATTTATAAAAAGCAATGACACCGATGTCTGAAACCAACCAACAATCGCATACCCCCTCTCCCCAAACCTCGTTGAAGCCTGTCCGTAGCTTAGGGCGCAAGCAGGCGGAGGTACAAGGACGTTTAACCGCACTAATACAGCAGTTAGGACCTCGCGTCAAACTTCCAACCACAACCGAACTGCGTGAGATGCTAGGAATCAGCGTGGTCACTCTGAACTCTGCCCTCAAAGCACTGGAGACACAAGAGTTGATAACACGCCGCCCCGGAATCGGTGTTTTTACCTCCGAAAGAGTGGGGCAGCGGCGAATTGCCCTCCTCTGTAATGCCTTCTATTTTTGTGATTCGGGTGTCTCTCCCTTCTGGAGTATCCTTTTAGAGCGTTTGCAGGAGCGTGCCTCTTTGGAGAACGAGCGAGCGGAGATATTCCTTTGTACTCAAGACGAGTTCACCCGGCAACAGATACTCTCTCCATCTCTTATGGATGACCTTCGCACCGGGCTGTTTGAAGGTGTTCTCACTATCGGGATTACAAAAGAACCAATGGAATGGTTGGATTCTTTGGCGGTTCCCTGTGTCGGTTTTGCCGGTCCCGGCAAAGATTCGGTGCGCCTACGAGACGAAGGAGTAATTCGCTTGGGGATTCAGGCACTGGTGGAGCAGGGTTGCCGACGTATCGCCTATTGGCAACGCTCGCACCACATCACCCTCCCCCCCTCGCCGAGTTTCTTCCAACCCAATCCTGCATCTCAGATAGTGGCTCGTGTCTTGCAACAGCACGGTTTGACATTTGACCCTCGGCTATTTCAAGATAACCGCCATCTCTTGGTTCCGCCAGAATATCGTGTACCCTTCGGGCATCAAGAGCAGGGGTATCGGTTGGCAGAGATGACTTTTGGTAAAGACTCGTCTATTCCTCCCCCCGATGGCATTGTGAGCGGGGACGATATGATGACACTGGGAATCTTAGCCTATCTACGCCAACACGATATCCCTGTGGGGGAACACCTGCGAATTGCCTCTCATGCCAATAAAGGGTCTAACGTTCTTTTGGGGTGGGAAGACGAACTTACTCTGATTGAATTTGACCCGGCAGAATTGGTGGACGCGCTCTTTACTCGCCTGCACTTACGGATGACAGGGGATTATTCGGTCAGTCCGGTCAATGTTGTCTATATTGAACCACAGCTTAAGGTTTCATCCTCGACTCATACTCTCTCTGAAAGGAATCTTTTACAATGATGTTCGTGCCAAAACCACATCGAGTGGGTTTTACCCTCATCGAGCTACTTGTGGTTATCGCAATAATCGCTATTTTAGCAGCGATTCTCTTTCCTGTTTTTGCACAAGCCCGTGCCAAAGCTCGTGCCATCAGTTGCCTCTCCAATATGAAGCAGATTGGTCTGGGGGCTATCATGTACACGCAGGACTATGATGAGCAGTTCCCACAAAACCGCTACCGTCGGGTGCTTGCAGACCCGACTACAACGGTTACTTGGCGAGAAGCCATCATGCCCTATATCAAAAACGGTATCAATCGGAACGTGCAGGGCGCACAATACGCTAATGTAGACCGTGCTTTGGATGGACTCTTTCGTTGCCCCGATGCCCCCGGTATCAAGGCATATCAAGCCCCTCAAACCATTTTTGGGGCACTTCAGAACTTGACCAATGGAACTCTTGCGGTTGCTCCAGCAACGCAATCAGTGATTAACCGGGTCTCGGAGATGGTGATGATTGCCGAAGTGGGGATTGACCTTTCTGTACTGCCGGAGAACGGTGGACCACAAGCCTATGACATCCTGCAACAGTTCCCCGGTTTCTACACCGGAAACCGTTGGCCCCCGACTTCGCCCAACGACTTCCTCGGACCGAACTCTATCTGTGGGGATGTGGATACGGCGAGTGCTACCAGCACTGCTCCCAGCACCTGTAACGCCCGCCACAATGGGGCAACTCTTCCTCGCTATCGCCATACAGGAACCGGAAACTTTATCTTTACCGATGGTCACGCGAAGGCAATCAATCGAGGGCGTTTGAACTGGTGTGTCAACATGGCGCAGCTCGGACGTAACTGGCAAGCACAACCTGTGAACAACTACGATAGCCTTTATGCTCCAGGACAGCCCTGCGCCGCCTTTGCCAATTAAGTAAGACACCCCTCACACAGGGAAGTATCTGAAAGGAGGAAGCATGAAGAAAGCACCCTTTCTCTGCGGTTGTGCGGTGCTATTGAGTCTTTGCATTCTTGCGGGATGCAGTGGTGAGTCGGGGGGGACTCCGACAAAATCGGGAAAGCTTGCCCCAAACGCGAGTCCCCAACAACGTGCGGAGTATGAAGCCGCGCAAAAGATGTCTGAAGCAGACCGCGCTGATGCTCTTGGCACAAAGTAAGTCTGTCTCCATTCTTCGTGCTGTTCACAGGGATTGTATATGGGTGTACACGGGTTATAGCGCAAATTTTGCGCTATAACCCCTTCTCTTCTGCGCGGCGAACTACCGCGCCAGTGCGCCCATTGGGTCCCACGGGTCGAGGACAGTTGGTTGGGTGTCTAAGAGGCTAAGGAGTTCAGCAGGGACATACTGCCTTTCGACCACCACTTCATACAGGTACTCATCGAACCACGCATCGGTCATTAGCATAAAGCCTTTGTCGCCCCCTTGGTCGCCCCAAGAGTTCTCCACACGCCATTTGCGGGGTCTCTCATTTTCGTCTAAATCTACCCCGGTCAGCACCATCGCATGGGTCATTTGGCTCTGCCCATAGTCCAAGCGTTCCGCCTTGTTGAGAGTAAAGCCCCCTCCATAGATACTGGCGTAGTCGTACAACTCCATATCCATCACCCCGAGGTCGCGGTCAAAGTGCTTGCCCACATCACAACCGAACCAGACCGGTTTCTCATCATGAATCTGTGCCACAGTTGCCGCTTTCAACGTCTCTATTTCCACATTGATATAGCGTACCGGATGCCCCTCCATCACATTTCCTAAATAGGCAACCGTGTAGAGGGTGTTATACTGCTTGCTCTCCTGCGGACAGTGGATCAAACAGACCAATTCATCCAAGTTTTGTTGGATATACTTATCACGAAACTGTTGTGGGGTCAGCAGACCTTCTCGGTGGAACTCCTTGTCTTTATCGCGCCATTGCCAGAGAAACTCACGTGGGGGTTCGCCCAGATGAATTGCCAGCATTCGGTAGATACCCTCCAACATTCCTGCCTTTTCCCCTCGCAGTGTCGCTTCCCCTGCCCCACGGCGGTGCATCTGTCGCAGACGGCAGGCAAATTCGCGTAGGGTCGCTGTAATATGCGCGTTCATCAAACGGGAATTGGACGAGGACTCCGTTTCGGGCATCGCCTCTTTGGGAACTACCCCATACTTTTTTATTAGATTGACAAACATATCCCACTGCCCCCCATCCTGAATCGGTTGGGAGAGTAGATGAGAAATCAGTCGGCTATCCGTGGCTTCGTCCCGCGTACCGAGGATACTTTCAAGGAAATAGTTTGATTTCTCCAACTTATCCCAAAACATCAGATAGTTTTGGGAAAGTTCAAAGTCCTCGCTATTTAACTTCTCCGCGATAGACATCCGAAAAAGGTTTAATCCGGCAAACATCCAACAGCGTCCCGATGACTTTTGGAACGTGGACTTCCCAGCTTTGACCGTGTGGGAGAAGGTGTGCGAGATACGGGTAACAGCATCTCGGTTCTGTGCGATACTGTGAATGGAGTGCTTCGTGACAGCATTGAGAGCGACCCGGTTCCGTGGGTCGGCGGAAAAAGCGGTGCGAAACCCAGCAATCTGTTCGTAGGTGAGACCACCTTCGTCAGCATGATTTGTTTTCATAGACAATTGTTAAACAGGCAACCCGGAGATTCCTGCCCTATCAGGTTCCCCAACCTCGGTAGGGTGGCAAAAAAGCGGTTTCTGTTGCGAATAGGCGGCGAATCGTCGTGTGGTGTCGCTACCCTGCTTCCACAAAGAGTGACTTTGCATAGGAAATATCTTCACGAATGAGGCGGTCTATTGCGTTCGGGTCGCTATACTCGGCGGTGAGGCAGAGAACTCCTGCCCATTGCCGACGCTTCAATTCATCCGCAACCTTTGCCCAGTTTGCCAAGCCTTGTTTGCCACTTGTCCAGTATGTCTTCCAAGTTACCGGGTCGGCTTCGGGTCCTGTGACACGAACCCGAATCGCATTCTTCAGGTTTACCATCTTCAGATGGGGACCGTCCAGCAAATCCAGTGCCAGTTCCACCCCCTCCCCCTCCAACGCATTGTGAGCAACATCCCAGACCGCGCAGATATGACGTGGATTGAACGGGGCAACAAGGCGGGCTAATCCCATTGCATGAACCGGAACGAAGCGTCCACTATGGTTCTGCACGCCAATCGCGACACTATGCTCTTCCAAAAGGGGAATCAACTCCTCCCATTCGCGCTGATACTCGGCTTCGGCTTCCCGATAGGACTTTCCCGTAGGTACAGAGGGGCATATCCGAATGACAGGAACCTTTGCCGCATAGCAGGCGGAGATAGTGGCTTTATTGGTGGGTGCGGCTACCGATTCAATACGGATTCCGTACTCCTCCTGAAGTAGTTGTGCGGCTTTTGGCAGTTCGGCAACGACATTATCGGGGTTGACCGGGTATCCGGGGCGCACCGGGAGTTCGATTCCGTCAAAACCGAGACGCGCTACCATCGCGCCTAACTCTGCAATTTCTAACTTCCAGGGTTTCGTAAACACCGAAAACCGAAACGAACCGCGTTGTTCTATCATTTCCTCAGTTCTTCCCTCTCGTGGCTTCGGCAGACTCTATTACCAAAGTCTGATATCGTCCGCTACAGTTTCTTTATACCGTGGTACAGACGACGCGAAACCCTCGGTAGACATAGCCATAATCGGGGTAATCCCAAGTGCGTAGGGGGGTGCGGAAGATACGAGAGGAACTATCTGCCCACGACCCTCCGCGCAGAATCCGTGTCCCGCTTCGTGGGTTGGTGACAACGGGGTTACGAAACGGAGCCGTTTTGTAGATTTCTGCATCGTACCAGTCCAAGCACCACTCCCAAACGTTGCCCACACAATCTACAACCCCAAACGGGCTGACATTTATCCAATCGCCCCGACGCACCGAAGCCGTCCCCTCCCGACGTTCGTCCACCGAAGCCCATACCCTATCTTCCTCAAAATGGTTTCCCCATGGATAGGTCCGTCCATCGGTTCCGCGTGCCGCTTTCTCCCACTGTGCCTCCGTCGGGAGACTCCCCCCTACCCAATCAGCATAGGCAAAGGCTTCGTACCACGAGACATTGACAATCGGATGGTTTTCCAACGCCCAATCCGGGTTTGTCGGGGGTGGTAGAGGTAGTTCCCAACGTTTTCCCTCATGGTTGAGCAGACGCGCATTCTGCATCGCCTGAATAAAGCACCGGTACTGCCCCACTGTCACCGGGTAGCGGTACATCCAGAAACCGTCCAAATACACAAGGCGTTGTGGACGCTCATTAGCGCGTGAATCCCGGTCTTTTTCATCGCTTCCCATAATAAACTCCCCCCCCGGAATCCAGACCATCTCTGCGCCATCGGTGGGGTTCGTGCGGAAGGTCGGGGCAAGAACAAACCCCGAATCGGACTCGATAGGATTGGAGGGTTGAGCAGGAATCGGTGTGATTGGCACGGTAGGAAAGGCGAACTGCGCTTGATTGCCCATCCCCTGCCACCATGCCCGAATATCCGCAGGTCGCTTGTCTCGGTTCAATTCAATCGCCGTATGAATCATTATGTTCCAGGGTTCTGGTAGCGGCGCAGGTTCCCAACTCCCTCCGGCTAACCGTTCAATCGCCGACGAAGGTAGGGTTCCCGTGAGTAGTTCGTAGAGAGTGACCCCTAGTTCAAAGATGTCCGTTTCGGGACCGTAGATACCACGTCCGAGCATCTCCGGAGGCGCATACGCGGGGGAGTATGTCACCAACGACTGGGAAACCAAGTTTGTTCCCTGCTTTGCTGCACCAAAATCTATCAGTACCACACGCCCATTTTCACAGCACATCACATTAGCGGGCTTAATATCCAAGTGATAGACCTGCTGGTCGTGGAGCGATGCCAGTGCCGAAATCAACTGGTCAGCGATCTCACGCACTCGCTCATGTCGCAGGGGATTTCGCTTATTCGCCCGCAGTTCGGAGGCTAAACTCTGCCCCTCCAGAAACTCCATGACTAGATATGCGGTGCTGTTCTCTTCAAAAATATCGTGAACTGTAACAACATTGGGGTATTTTGCACCATGCAAAAACTCACCCTCGCGCAGGAACTTCTTTAATCCGAACTCGAAGGCTTCGGCATCCAGTTCACCGGGGATAAGCAGATGTCCCGACAGCGAATCTCGATAGACAATCTGCCGAGGATAGTATTCCTTAATCGCGACGACCTTTTCACGTACCACCGGACGCGAAGCCATCTGCCAGTTCGCCCGATAGGTGATACCAAAGCCACCCTGCCCCAGCACACTTTCGATGCGATATTTTCCGTTTTGTAGCGTTTTACCAACAGGTAGCATAGTGCAAAACTCTCACCATTCGACGTATGATAGGAAATCGGAATCTCAGCCCATGACGATTATACTCTACTCTGCTAAAACTCTCGCACCGATTTTCTGAACCATGCCCAATCCACCGCTACCAGCGACACTCTGGTTTTCCCCGTTAACTACCAACCTCTTCCTGCAAGAGACGGTGATTGTTGCCCGGTTCCTCTTAGGGCAGTATGTCGTTCGCCGATGGGAGAGCCAAGTGATTGCGGTAGGACGCATTGTTGAAACCGAGGCATACACCTCGGATGACCCGGCGTGCCACGCCTTTCGTCGAAAGACGCAAGCAAACGCCCCGATGTTCGGTAGACCGGGAACTGCCTATATCCATATCAATTATGGGATTCATTTCTGCCTAAATGTAGTTACGCAACCGGAAGGAACCGCTGAAGCCGTCCTGATTCGTGCAATTGAGCCGATTTTTGGGGCAGAATGGATGTACCAAAACTATACAGGAGAGATACTTTCTGAGGACGAAGCCCGTCAGGCGCGTATCTTGGGAGCGGGACCGGGCAGACTGACCCGTGCGTTGCAGATAGAACGAAGTCTAAACGGCACTGATCTTACCCTGCCAGAATCGCCCGTCTCTCTTGCGGTCGGGGAATCGGTTTCTTCCGAAAATATTGTCACAACGACTCGTATCGGAATCACAAAGGCGGTGGACTACCCGTGGCGTTTCTACGATAAAACCTCTCGTTTTATCTCCCGAAAGTAATACAATGGCTATCACCTTCCCTTTTCACCTGATCATCGCGCTACTTTCGGCGTGCGGGATTGCGTTTTTGGCATGGAAGGCAAAATCTCTGCACCCTTCCGGGGCGATTGCGGCGGTTTTTGTTGGTTTCTGCCTCTTCGGTTTTGGGGGTTGGAGTGGAGCAATAGCACTTCTGCTATTCTTTATCTCGTCTTCGCTTCTCTCCCGATGGGGTAAGCAACAAAAAGAGATGCTACCGTATGAAAAGGGCGGGGAGCGTGACGCAGGACAGGTGCTTGCCAATGGGGGCATTGCTTCGTTAGGAGCAGTTTTAGCTTCACTATTCCCCACCTCGCCCCTTCCCGTATTTGTGCTTTTGGGTGCGCTTGCCACGGCGAATGCGGACACTTGGGCAACCGAAATCGGCTCGTTAGCAAAGGGTCAGCCGCGCCTGATTACCACGTTTCAGCCTGCTCCAACCGGGTCAT
>Ga0224722_1002045_pt1 | contig 10852 bp, 12 predicted proteins | sample Balambano_FR1_Me_FD_161646 | JGI IMG/M metagenome (GOLD analysis project Ga0224722, IMG submission 161646) | Freshwater sediment microbial communities from Lake Towuti, South Sulawesi, Indonesia - Balambano_FR1_MetaG | ecosystem: Environmental > Aquatic > Freshwater > Lake > Sediment | place...
CAGCAGCAGCAGAATGCAAGAAAAGCTAACAAGCTGGAGGAGAATAACGTTGAGATCCATAAGGTTGAGAAGTGAGGCGATCGCTCTCACATCTGCGTTTCTAAATACTGCGTGACAACTTCGGTGAGAATGTCTTCTGGCGATCGCCCCTATTGCTGTGCCAGGGTCAATACTTTTTCAATTAGCGTGAGTTCAGGTTGCCAGTTGAGTGCAGTCACCATTGCCTTACCTGCTTGAAACACTCTTTGATTTTAGTATGGGGGAAGGCGATCGCCTCTTAAATCAGTTCAGTTTGAGAGCGCCCTACCAAAAGCGTAAGCTGCTCTAATACCGATTCACCTTAAGCTTGTACAGAATGAACCTCTATGGAAAGGGGCTTAAGCCCTCCTCTAAGGATTGAGTGAAATGTGAAACAAAATCCGTTGGCGCTAACGACCAAGACAAGCGGCGGTAAATAACTTATGCGTCATCACCCAGTTCTTGATATCGTCCGCTGCACCAGGGTCGTTGTGCTGCTGTCGCTGGCTGATTCGACAGGCCTTCATCGTTGCTGGCTGCCCCCAAGTTAACCGAATACAGTTGCTAGCTCGACTGTAAATATGCTGCCTTGATTCACTTGGCTTTCAACTTTAATACGAGCTTGATGCTGGATCGCGATCGCCTGAGCAATGGCTAACCCCAATCCCGTTCCGCCTGTTTTGCGAGAGCGATCGCTGTCAACACGGTAAAACCGATCAAAAATCTGAGCTTGTTGTGTGGCTGCAATTCCAATTCCAGTATCTTTTACGGTAATAATTGCTGTGCGATCGCGCTCTGTTAAACTGACCACGACCGTTCCTCCATTGGGGGTGTATTGAATCGCATTGGCAATTAAATTTGACACCAGACGATATAGCTGAGACTCGTTTCCCAACACATAAACTTCGTGATCGGGAATCTGACTGGAGAGGTGAATGTCAGCAGTAGTCGCCAGTTCTAAAAATTCTTCTGTGAGATCGGTGATGAGATCGTTCAAGCAACAGGTTTGAAAGGGTTTGGGCGATGAATCTTGCTCAAGACTGGTTAACAACAATAAGTCTGCAATCAAATGGCTCAACCTCCTCCCCTGCCGTTCGACGGTGTGGAGCATGGTTTGTATTTCCTGTGGATTAGATTGCGGGACTCGCAGGATAGCTTCCACGGTTGCCAAAAGGCTGGCAAGGGGCGATCGCAACTCATGCGCGGCATTCGCGGTAAATTGTTGCTGTTGCTGATAAGACTGATAGATGGGCTGCATGGCTAACCCTGCAAGCCACCAGCTAGAGAGCGCAACTAAAAGTAGGGTGATGGGAAACCCGATCGCCAAAATCCATTGAATTCGCTGAGTTTCTGCATCCAATGCGGTTAATGTCCGCCCAATTTGCAGATAGCCCCAGGAATTGTGGCTGTGCCCTTTAAGGTTATGCCCCCTGACATTATGCAAAACCGTAGTGAATTGGTGATACCGTACTCCATCCGGTGTGTGGATGGTTTGCCAGGACGTAGACGCGAGTGTGTCGGGCAGTGGAGCGGGTTGATTAGGTGAAAAAGCTAACAGATTGCCATTGTAATCAAACAAGCGAATGTAATAGACGGTGCGATCGCTCACTCCCGTTGTATGTCGCTGAATCAAGGTCGCGTTGACCGTGCAGGATTGCCCGACGAGGCAGAGATCCGGAAAGACTTGTTGTAGAACGACGGTTGGATCGCCTGTCGCCGGAAGCCTGGGTTCCAGGCTGTCATGCAGGGTTCCGGCGATCGACTCAATTTCTCGTTCCATCGCAACCCAGTTCGACTGAAGGATGGAACGGTAGACGGCATACGCTGAGAGACTGAGTATCCCTCCCATCGCCAGCGAGTACCACAGGGCTAACCGGATGCGGCTACGACGAAACAGTGGGTAGCTGTTCATGGTGACAGTTCGTGGAACGACGCTCAGTCAATGCTTTAAGCTGAAAATCGTTGTCAATCATTCAGTTAATCGGGTCAATGCGCTGAAGGATCAAAGCCAAAAGAATCACGGGAACTCCAGCGGCGATCGCCAGTAGCGCTTGAACCAGGGTTAGCGGAGCCGTATCAAACAGTTCGTTCATCACACTCCACTGGCTAAACAGAACCTGTAAAGCGGCTAACACCCCAATTCCAATTGCGGGAGCATAGCTAATCGGTTTGAGATTGCCTCGGAGGTTGTCAATCAGGGCGGGAACCAGGCGACAAATGCTCAGCAGGTAAAAAATTTCAGCAGAAACCAGGGTATTAATCGCAACGGTTCGCGCCACATCTAAATCCCCGGTAGTGGTCGAAATCCACTCGAACATCCCAAAAGTGACGATCGCATTCCAGATCGAAATCACCAAAATCCGCAGCCCTAAACGCCCGGAGAGCAGAGGTTCATTGGGATTGCGGGGTGCTTGCTGCATAGCACTCTGAGATTTTGGCTCAAAGGCAAGCGGCAGTGACAGAGCGATCGCACTCACCATATTCACCCACAGCACCTGCACGGGCACGATCGGCAGCACCGTACTCACCAGGGTTCCCATCAAAATCGTTAGGGATTCGCCGCCGCTAATCGGTAGGATAAATCCGATCGCTCGGCGAATGTTGCGATAAACCGTGCGTCCTTCCTCAACCGCTGCGGCAATGGATGCAAAGTTATTGTCCGTTAATACCATATCAGCCGCTTCCTTAGCGACTTCTGTGCCCATGCCCATCGCCACACCAATATCGGCTTGATTGAGGGCAGGTGCATCATTCACACCATCCCCCGTCATGGCGACAATATCCCCTCTAGATTGCAGTGCCTCTACTAGACGCAGTTTTTGCTCTGGAGCCACTCGCGCAAACACATCTGTCGTTTCGACCGCGTTGGCGAGTTCTTGGGGTTCCATATGAGCCAGGTCTCGCCCGGTAAAGGCAGATGCCGTTTGCCTTAACCCAATCATGCGGGCGATCGCCATTGCGGTGATCGGGTGATCCCCAGTGATCATCTTGACCTGAATACCCGCTCCCTGACAGGTTCCCACCGCTTTGATTGCTTCTGGTCGAGGTGGATCAATCATGCCCTGTAATCCCAGGAACGTTAGCCCTTGTTCCAGGTCATCGGCTTCAATGGTCTCTTGGTCAGGAGCGACTATTTTTTTGGCAAACGCCAGCACCCGTAAACCTTTGTGTGCCATCGCATCCGCATCTTGTCGAATTGATTCGGCATGGATTGGCAGAGGTTCAGCCTGTTCACTCAGCCAGGACTGGCAGCGATGCAGCATGGCTTCTACCGACCCTTTGACATAGACCACGCACGCTGCTTCGCAGATACCGCTAGGGTCGCTCTGCTGCTGGTGCAGGGTTGCCATGTATTGCAGCTTCGAGTCAAACGGCAAAACATCCAGCAGGGGAATCGTTTCTTCCAGAGCTTCTCGATCCAATCCGCCCTTATGGGCTGCTACCAACAATGCCCCCTCGGTCGGGTCGCCCACCACCTGCCACTCTCCTTCCTCTTCTTGCAGGTGAGAGTCATTGCACAATAGCCCTGCCAGCAAACATTCCTCTAAGGCTAGTGCTGTTGACCGGTCAACGGGTTGTCCATTCTGGTCAATTTCCCCTGTCAGGTCGTAGCCCGTACCGCTGACGGCATAGTGCAACCCTCCGGCATAGATCTCCTGCACCGTCATCTGGTTTTTGGTCAATGTTCCGGTTTTGTCGGAGCAAATTACCGTGGTGCTGCCCAGGGTTTCCACCGCAGGCAGTTTGCGGACGATCGCATGACGTTTTGCCATGCGCGATACCCCGATCGCCAGGGTAATCGTCACAATCGCTGGAAGTCCTTCGGGTACAGCACTCACTGCCAGGGCAACCGCACTCTTAAAGGTTTCTACCAGGGAATATTGAGGGCGGGCTGCGCCGATGGCAAACGCCAGCGCCGCCATCCCCAGAACAAAATAGAGCAAGGTGCGGCTAAATTTGTGAATCCGGCGGGCAAGGGGAGTCATCAGGGTGGTAGACGACTGCATCAGTTGCGCCACCCGTCCGGTTTCGGTTTGGGCACCGATCGCTACCACTAATCCACTGCCCTGCCCCGCCGTGACCAAACTGCCTGCGTATGCCATATTGGTGCGATCGGGCAGCGGCGTATCCTCCGCCAGGGGATCAGTTGTTTTCTCCACAGGGAGCGATTCCCCAGTTAAGGCGGATTCATCCAGTTGCAGGTCGAAGGCTTCTATCAAACGCACATCGGCTGGAACACGATCGCCCGCTGTCAGGAGCAGTAAATCGCCAGGAACCATTTCAGCAGACGTAATTCGCAATTTCTCATCATCCCGAACCACAGTGGCTTCTGTAGTGACTACTTCTGTTAGAGCCGCGATCGCGTTCTCGGCTCTGGCTTCTTGAATGTAGCCAATCAGGGAATTGCCAACCGCAACCGCAAAAATTACCCCCGCATCTACGACTTCCTTAAATAGCGCTGTCACCGCCGCAGCAACCAGCAGAATGTATTGCACAGGCTGGTTGAACTGTTGGAAAAATCGTCGCCAACTACTTTCCTTTTCCCGACTAACTAATTCGTTCGCCCCATAACGCTGCTGTCGTTTGGTCACCTCATCCAGCGTTAGTCCGAGTTCAACATGACTTCCGAGCAATTGGGCAACTTTGGATTCGGGAAGGGAGTGCCAGGGATGGTCTGATAAAATACGAAACTTCCTCCAAAAGGTCTGAGCGCTACAAGGCAAGCTGCCAGAACTGAACGGTTAGCCCTGACAGAATGATTGAACGTAATGCTCCTCAGTATAACGAACCCGGATTGAAAGATCTTCCATCAAAGCCCGATCTCAATCATAGGGACGGCGGAGCATAGCAATTTACTTACAGCGTAGTGTTGAAGCGGTAGCCCTGACCCGGAATCGTTTCGATCGGGCAGGTGCAGCTATAGCTGGCTAATTTACGACGCAGGAGCCGCATTTGGGCGGCAACGACATTACTAACGGGCTCTTCATTCAAATCCCAAAGTTGATGGCGAATTTTGCTGCCTGAAATGATCCGATCGGGATTTTGCATCAGGTAGGCTAACACCTGAAACTCCTTCAGAGTGAGGGGAATTTCCTGGGCAGACTGACCTGGCAGATTGACTTGAAGCAGGGTATTGGTATCGTCCAGGGTGAAGGTTCCTACGGTCAACTGCTGGGGCTTTAACTGGGGCGATCGTCGCTGTAACGCCCGCAATCGTGCCAGCAATTCCTCCATGACAAAGGGTTTCACCAGATAGTCGTCAGCCCCAGCATCCAGTCCGGCAATGCGATTTTCGGGTTGCCCCAGCGCTGTCAGCATCAGCACTGGGAGAGGATTTTGGCGCGATCGCAGTCGCTGACAGAGTTCAAGCCCTGAGAGTTCTGGCAACAGCCAGTCGAAGATGGACACAGTGTAGTCAGTCCACTGGGCTTCCAGGCAGTACCAGGCTTGAGATCCATCGGTAACCCAATCCACCACATACTTTTCGCTGATTAGAACCTGCTTGATCGCCTGTCCCAAATCTTCTTCATCTTCAACTAATAGGACTCGCATGGCACCAGAGCTACCCACCACGAAGCCGATTCTACCCTAGTCGCTGCCATTTTATCTGATTTTCATTTACCCTATGCCACTGATGCAGTGGTTGATGTCCAAGCCTATTTAGAAAAAACCTTTGAGTTGATAAGTCTCAGCTTATCTGGATTTACCACAGCAAAGATAGACTTCACCCTTTCATCTATGATTTCAAAGCTGAAAACACTTTGAGGTTTCTTATCCACAAAGTTGATGATTCCAGTTTGTCTATTGATTTTTTCAACTTGAGGAATAATTGTAGGCATCAGCTCACTACGCCGAATAGCCAACAAAAACTGAGCAACCTTTTTGCATCCGTGGAGCGGTTTCTGAGCCGCGATCGCATTGCCGCCTCCATCTGCCCAGAAGGTGATATCGTCCGCCATCAGCGCAATAAGCCCCTGTAAGTTCCCTTCATTCTAATAGCACAGAAATTGCTCGATCAACGGTGTATTGGTTCGAGAATCTAAGTTGATTGCCGGTCTCCGCAGTGCCAAATGGTGACGAGCGCGTTCGGCGATTTGAAAGCATTAAAAATGAGACGGTTAGAGACTCCACGAGTTCTGTGCCATCCTCGAAAACTGGCTTTGTAGTCAAAGGTTCTGGTATCCAGGTACGGAAATACTGTTCTCGTTTCACACGAGCCGATTGCAGATAATCAACACATAAGCGAGTCACTATCTGAGACAGGAATGCTTTGGGAGATTGCACTACTGTTTCGGTTCTTTGCCAGCGTATCCAGGCTTCTTGCAAAATTATCTTCTGCATCGCTAACGCTGCCAACCATCCGATAGGCAATGGCAAACAGCAGCGGACGAACGTGATTGAATGCTTCTAATTGGTTCATCGCATCCGCTACCAGCCCACCGCTAATTCCATGAGTTTTGCTTGTGCGCTCTCGATCTGTTGCTGGCGTTCATCAGGTATAAACTGGTTCGGCACAGCAACAGTAGTCACATCCTGAATGCCAATAAAACCTAGAACCGAGCGCACGTAGGTTTCACAGAAGTTGAGATGTCCGAGGGGGGTATTGGATACAAAGTTGCCTGCACTAGGGGTGATGACCAAAGCGCTTTTGCCGGTGACTAACCCTGTAAAACTGTGGTTCTTTGAATCAAATCCAAAGGTTCGATCAACCCGCACAATATTGTCCAGATATGCCTTGAAGGTATAGCGGTAGCCATATTGATTAGGACATTTTGGTGGCGCGGCTTCGCCGCGCCACCAAAATGTCCTTGTCCTAACCTAGCTGACTACAGCTATAGAAGGGACGCTGAAGTTATACATCGGAACCCTCAGCAACAGCCGATCAGCCCATAGCAATTCCTCAACCAGTTTTTCAGAGTCTTCTAAAGTGGCAATCATGGTCGGCGATCGCTCAGCCGGAGGCGTATAGTTGGCAACAGTCCATTGCTCTGTAGGATGAGCCGGTGGGTGGATACCGACATCTCGCTGTCTGTGCCGTGTTTGGGGATGAGCCTTTTGCCATGCTTGCACAAACGTGGTGCTAAGAGTGCGGGAAACCGATCTTGCTAGTCGAACACTCGATTGAACTTCCAGTAGATTCATTTAGCGTGATTCCGTTCAGACATCTACCCTCAAAGACGAACTACGGTATCAAAGCGTGACAATCTCAATGCTCGTGACAATCTCAATGCTGATGACCGTTGCTGTAGCTACTGAACTGTTGCAGAATCTGGTCAAATTGGGCTGAATCAACTTTGCAGTCAATGTCCTCGACTCTCTACTCTTCTGGATGAACCGGATAGGGTTGAACAGCCTGCTGGCAGCAAACCGCTAGAAATGTAGCAAAGTCGCGGAGTCGAGCAAATTGTGGCTGAGTCGAGAGGAAGGCTTCAGTTACTTTCATCGGCGGCAAATTTGTTCCATTTGCACAGTAAAGGATCGATTCCTCTCCATCCAAGCGCATCATGCAGTAGAAGGTTATTGACCCGGCTTGCAAAACTGCAATTGGCGACAAATTCAGCAAACACCGACCCAATTTGAGGTGTCGGTGCCCCCCAGGGCATATTCTAGAGGCAAGAACTTAGCTATAAAGCGGGGTTCACTTGATGTTTCAGTTAGAGAATTGCAGAACTGCAAGTGGATTTCGTTTTCTCGACCTGCTAGCTCTCCATGCCACCGACCTTTAAGCCGCAGCAATCGTTCAAGAAGATTCAACTCCCCGGCTGTGCTTGATAGCCCATTGGTGCCACTGATACAGGTCAAAGGCATCCTGAGGCGATATCCAGTTGAACACAGCCACTTGGGTTTCAATCTCGCTTACGGATAATCCAGGCTGCAAGCGATCGCAAATCCCTAGAGTCTTTTGTGCTAGCACGGAAAACAAGTCATTCAGCGCGGCGCGGGTTTCAGTCATGGCGACACTCTCGCATAAGCAAACTTATTTAGTAAAGATGGGTCAGCTTACTCATTTGTGACAGGATGCCGATGCCCCCAGGGGGGATATATAGTAGAAGCATATCAACATCTCATTGACTCTTCCCTTCGCTGCCAAATATTTGCAAACGCCTTAAAGACACCCATAACAACCATGATTTCCACACCACGTCTGTTTCAATGCCTGAGAAATCCCCTGTTTGCTCGTCTCTACTCCGCGCAGACCATCAACCTGGTTGGCGATGCCCTTACCTGGTTAGGGCTGGCACTCCTGGCTTTTGAACTGATGGGCGAAAACGCCGGGGTAATTTTGTCCACTGCCCTCACACTCAGGGTGACTGCCTATGTGGTGCTGTCGCCACTGGCGGGGGCGATCGCCGACCGGGTTGATCGCAAGCAAATTATGGTGGTGACTCACCTGGCTCGGATGGCAATCGTATGTCTGTTTCCCTTCGTCACCCAGCCCTGGCAAATTTATGCGATCGTGCTGGCGCTCAATGTGTTTTCCGCCTTTTTTACGCCCACCTATACCGCCACGATTCCTCTGGTGACGAGTCAAGCTGAGTATCCGCAAGCGATCGCCCTTTCCAGTGCCACCTATCAGCTTTTGGGCGTGCTTGGGCCTGGACTCGCCGGGAGCATTGCCGCTTTTGTGGGCACCCGACAGGTGTTTTTTCTCGATGGGCTGACTTTTTTGATGGCAGCTATTTTGGTGTTTACCCTGCCAGGACGATTGATCGTGGCTCAAAATCAGCAGGATGCCCGAACCGTTCGCCGCACAGTGCAAGATATTCGCACAGGCACAACCTGTTTGTTTCAAGATCCGCTGATTCGATACGCACTCTTGATGCAGCTAGTCGCGGCGATCGCGGGAGCGGCGATCCTGGTCAACACGGTGAGTTACGTTCAGGGGACTCTCCAACTGGGTAAGGTGGAATATGGTGCTGTGATGGCGGCGTTTGGGATTGGCGCAACGCTGGCTTCCGTAGGGCTAGGGAGCTTCGGGCTAACGCTGAACAAGACGGTGTTGACCCGTCTCGGTGCCATGCTGATTACCCTGGCACTCTTGCCTGCTCACTGGGCTAGGCTGGGCGGCTTATTACTCCTATGGCTTGGCTGGAGTGGGGCAAACCCTGGTGAATGTGCCGACCCAAACTCTCATTGCCGATCGGGTTGACGTAGACGTGCAGGGCAGGGTTTACGGTGCCCATTTTGCCTGGAGCCATTTTTGGTGGGCTTTTTCCTATCCCCTGGCTGGCTGGTTGGGGGGGCATTTCTCCGCATGGGCGTTTCTAGGCAGCGGACTGATTGGGGTAGCGCTATGGGGTGTCGCTCATTTTCTTTGGCAACCGGCACGTCACGCGGCTAGCAATGGCTTATGGCACGACCATGAACATCGCCACGACGAACTTCACCAGCACGCTCACCGAACCAATGGAGCGGCTACTGCTCCTCACCGTCATCTCCATTTTCATCTCTCTCTATCACCAGATCATCTCTGAGAACAAGAGATATAGCGCTCCTAAATGATTTGTGAAAGTGCCCGCCCGGAGGGCGGGCACTTTCACAAATCATCTTTTTCACAAATCAAATGGGATTGCTATATCTCCAAAACTGACACCCTTAGATAACTGCTCAGTTATGACGTTACTCCAAGACATAAGCAATGGGAGTGTTACGGGATGTTTGAACTGTTCTTCACTATTTCACCTGATTTTCATCTGCCCTTTGGCAGACTATGAAGGATTTTGCTCAGCCCACGTCATGGTGAGGAGGTATTATGAAGCCCACTCTATTGGTTAGCTGCATTCTTGCACTTGGTTTAGCGGTCAGTGCGCCCACTGTTGTTTTTGCCCACGTCGGGCATGGCGATGAATTTCAGGCAGAAGGGGGCATCAATCGGGTTCCGGTGAATGCTGAAACGGATTCAATGTTGGGGATTGAAGTGAACCCCATTGAGCCAGCCGTCGATAGCAGCGCTGCTGTCCTAATCCCAGTGACAGCACTGGTAGATGACAATGGACGACAACTTGTGTTTGTGCAGTATGAGAATTTTTATGAGCCAGTTCCCATTACTACTGGCGCAACCCAGGGCGAACTGATCGAAGTGACTCAAGGATTGTCGGTTGGGGAACAGCTTGTCACTCAAGGCGCTTTGTCTCTCTATGCCGAATCGCGTAAAACCCAAGCACCCACAACCGCAGATGCCACCCATGCTCAAGCGGATGCTGAAGGAATCCCGCATAGCCATGATGCGGCTGGCAATCTAGTTCAATCTAGTGAAACAGCTCCTGAATCAGGCGGTTTCCCCCTTGGCAAGATTGCGATCGGGGGTGGAGTGCTGCTGCTGCTGGTATCAGGTGCGCTCACCATTTTAGGTGGTGGTCGCAAAAAGAAGCGTACTTTTTCTAGCAGAAGAGGGTACTAATTGATGTTCAACGCTCTGCTGAATCAGACGCTCAAAAATTCGATCGCTCAGCGGTGGTTTATTGTTATCTGTGCGATTCTAGTGACCCTATGGGGGGTGGTCAGCGTTACTCAGATGCCGCTGGATGTGTTTCCTGAATTCGCGCCGCCCCAAGTCGATATCCACACTGAAGCGACTGGGCTAGCCCCAGAAGAAGTTGAGTCACAAATTACGGTGCCGATCGAAAGTGCGGTGAATGGCTTGCCAGGAGTGACGACGGTGCGATCGTCCTCTAAAGTGGGGCTGTCGATGATCCAGGTGGTCTTTGACCAGGATGCCGACATTTATCAAGCGCGGCAGGCGGTGACGGAACGGCTCCAGCAAGTCACCAGTCAGTTGCCGGAAGGGGTGCATCCCCCAGAAATTTCGCCGTTGGCATCGCCGTTGGGCACG
>Ga0224722_1002046_pt1 | contig 10847 bp, 6 predicted proteins | sample Balambano_FR1_Me_FD_161646 | JGI IMG/M metagenome (GOLD analysis project Ga0224722, IMG submission 161646) | Freshwater sediment microbial communities from Lake Towuti, South Sulawesi, Indonesia - Balambano_FR1_MetaG | ecosystem: Environmental > Aquatic > Freshwater > Lake > Sediment | place...
CACTCGCACATACTTTGGGAGCTTTCAGGGAGGGCTTGCCTCCCTGACCCTCCCGTCGATAAGACTCTCAGGGAGGATTACCCGCCCTGGCCCTCCCAGTGATGGATTTGCTGCGAGGATTATCCTTCCGGCTTGTCAGAAGCAATGGCGGCGCGCAATGTAGCGAGGCTGGTGGCGCTGGTGTGATAGGCGCGGTTCAGTGCACGCTCGCGCACCATGCGCGCCACCCGCCGCCGTAGCGCATCGCTCGCCTCGCACGGCAAATCGAGCAGATCACAGGCGCCGGCATAGAATTCGATCGCCGCCACTGCTACAGCAAGATCATGTTCGCTAAACCCGGCTTCGGCCTGGTCGGCAGCCAGACCATAACCAGCTTTGCGAAGCCGCTCCGCGAGTTCGGCTGCATCGCCTTCACGAACGAGCCATGCACGCTCGCTCAGTTGCTCGGCCTGCGGCATCCGAACACGCTGGTCGCGCCGGGCCTGTTCGAGCAGCGCCGCATCTTCGGCCTGAAGCACGAAACCGCGCCGCAGGGTCAGCTGACCATAGCGCCCGGCCCACTCATAGAACGTAGCTGACACGTTTTGCGGCACTGGCCGGCCGGTCTGTTCTTCGAGGAATTTCGCGATCTCGTCCACATCGACGCCGCGTTCGGCTGCCGCCAGAAGACTACGGCGCGTCAGGCGATAGACATCGGCGGTATCGTTGCCGCGCTGTTCGGCGAAGCGCCCGAGTTGAAAGCGCGCGTACAACGAGGCATGCGCCGGAACGAGCACATCGAAATTGGGCTGCACCACCAGCGGCTCTTCCGGTATTTCGTCCGGCGCCGGCTCGCCTCGCAGCAGCGCAGCGCCATAGGCGTTGAGCCGAAAGCTGGCGGAACGCTGGTTGTCGATACCACTGTCGATCAGGCCAAGCCAGCGCAACGAGTGATCAAGCACCGCCCGGATCTGCGCGCCCTCGACGCGCTCCCAGTTGACGAAGCCACCAAGTGGGAGCCGGTTCGGCCCTTGCAGACCCCAGCGGAAGTAATCGCCGTGCGGCCGTGCATAATCCGGCGCAACACGCTTGACCTCGGCAATGAACGCATCGAGCTCCAGCCATTCGCGCGTCGGCAGCTGTTCAAGGAGCTCCAGGAGCGCCCGACGCGCGGCTGGAAGATCGCGCGAGTAGGGCCGTTGCGCTCGGATATGATACAACGCCGCCAGCTCATCCCACGCCGATTCGACCCATGCGTCGAGCAGGGCGCGCAAGCGTTCGGTTCGCGGCAAGCGCAGCCAATCGAGCACTGCCGGCGTTGCTCGCAGCGTCGAGCCGATGCCGGCATGCAACAGACCGACCGCTTGGGCGATGCACCGTACGAACTGCGCGTAGGGCCAGTGCTCCTCGCGCGTGACGCCAGCGAGCGTGCCGGGCACATCCCACGCCCGCCCAAGGCGCACCAGACTGGCTTTCGTCAGACCGCCAGCCGGCACTGTTTCAAGCTGCCCATCACGCGCCAGCACAAGCACGGCGAGCAGGCGCTGTTCAAGCAGTGCCACATCGGCGTCCACCGCCTCCTGTGGAGCGGTGGTAAGAGATGGCACGATATGCGCTTCGTACGGCGCTACCAGGGGCAGCAGCGGCAGTAAGTCGGGCGGAATGGCATACAAACGTTCGGAACCACGTTCGAGCAACTGGACGACGCCGAGCAGGAAGAGCCGCTCTGTGGCGCTGGGTGGTTCGCGCAGGCTTAACAGAAAGGCGCGTGGATTGGGGTAGGCTGCGTGCGGCCGAAGCAAACCACTCTCGCGTTCGAGCACCGCAGCCGGGATCGAACCACCACGCTCCTGAACGCGAACCAGTGCCATGCGTTCGGCTTCGGTGAGGCTTGCAAGCAACCGCGCGATCGTTTCTTCGTGCAGCATTGCAGCCGCGAGCGAGGGGGTATCGCGCTGCGGCTCGAGCGCCCACAGCGCTGCGATTGTGACTAACTCATACGGGCTACGCCCTGCCAGCCATTCCGGCAGTGGGAGCGGACGCAACTCGGTTTTTGCGCGCAGCGTTTCCGTGAGAGTGCCTTCTTCATCCAGCCGCACCCGCTGTGCGAACGCAGGAGGAATTATAGCGAGCGTAGAAGGCATGGTCAACCTTGTGAGGAAAGGGTTCACAGCGCTGTCGATCGCGGTTTGCCAGTACAATGCGATGCATCGCCAACAAGGAGGACAGCATGAGCGCGAAACCAACCACAGTTCGTGAGCTGCGGGCTCGCATGGACGCCGGGCTGGCGGCGTTTGACGCAGCACTGAGCCGGCTCAGCGAAGAACAGCTCACCGGCCCAGTCGACGCTGTTGGCTGGACGGTGCGCGACCATCTGACCCATCTAGCGGCCTGGGCCGACGGCATCACGGCCATGATACGCGGCGAGGATCGCTGGGCGGCAATGGGCGCCACGCCGGTTATTTGGGAGGACGAAGCGGGCCAGGAACTGGACTTCGACGCGATCAACGCGCAGATCGCCGAGCAGCATCGTGCCCTCACAGGTGCAGAGGCACGGGCGCTGGTGATCGTGGCCCACCAACGGTTGGCGGCCGAAGTCGACGCGCTCGCCGATGAGCAACTCGCCTGGCCTTCCAACCGTTTCGCAACGCCTGCGGTTGGCGACGGCAGCACTCCGATCATCGACTACATCGCCAGCGACACCTACGAGCACTACGCCGAGCATCTCCCCTGGATCGAGGCGATTGTGGCGGGGCGGCAGGCGTCTGCCTGACACGGCCAGTCGGCTTGAAGCTGAAGCGCTGCCCACCGAGCGTGCGCGCGGCGTGGGCTCTCGCTCCCGCCTTTGGCACACCCCCCAAAACGCGCTATAATCTCGGCTGGCCAAAAACGTGGTTTGGTGTCGAGCGCCCAGCCAGGCGCGTACCTGCGCGCGGCGTGGGGCGTTTACAGTGTAAAGCGATTGAAAGAACACGCGATGACCGCAGGAACAGAGCGCCCCGACGAAATGGCAAAGGCCTACGAGCCGCAGCAGGTGGAGCAGCGCCTCTACGAATGGTGGGAGGCGTGCGGCTTCTTCAAACCTGCCGACGAGCCCGGGCGCTTGCCGTTCGTGGTATCTATGCCGCCGCCGAACGTTACTGGCGAGCTGCATATGGGTCATGCGATGTTCGTGACGATCGAGGATGTGATGGTGCGCTGGCATCGCATGCTCGGTGACGCAACGCTCTGGCTGCCGGGAACCGACCATGCTGGCATCGCGACGCAGATGCAGGTAGAACGATTGCTGCGCTCCGAGGGCAGCAGCCGCCAGGAAGTGGGCCGCGACGAATTCCTGCGCCGCACCTGGGAGTGGAAAGAAAAGTATGGCGGCGAGATCACCCGCCAGCTCAGGCGGCTTGGTGCCTCGTGCGACTGGACGCGCGAACGCTTTACGCTCGATCCCGGCCTTTCGCGTGCGGTGCGGGCAGCTTTCAAAAGGCTGTACGACGATGGCCTGATCTATCGCGGCTACCGGCTGGTGAACTGGTCGCCCAATCTTCAGACTGCGGTTTCCGACCTCGAGGTGGAGTACGAAGAGCGCAACGTCCAGATGTACCATGTGCGCTATCCGGTCATGCCGAAGGATGAAGGCAAAAGGCTAAAGGATGAAACAGGCGCTGACAGCAACGAGCTTCAGCCTTCAGCCTTCAGCCTTCAGCCTTGGGGCAGTGGCCAGTGGGCTGCCGGCTTTAGCGAGTTCATCACCGTGGCCACAACGCGCCCCGAGACGATCATGGGCGACACGGCGGTGGCGGTGAATCCCGAGGACGAGCGCTACAAGCACCTGATCGGGCGCATGGTAGCGTTGCCGGGCGTTGGGAGGCTGATCCCGATCGTGGCCGACCCGTACGCCGATCCGCAGTTCGGCACCGGCGCGGTCAAAATCACTCCGGCGCATGACCCGAATGACTACCTGGTGGCGCAGCGCCAGGGCCTGCCGATGATTAACATCATGAACAAGGACGCCACGCTGAACGAGGAAGCCGGGCCATATGCCGGACTGGATCGCTTCGTGGCGCGCAAGCAGGTGCTGGCCGATCTGGAAACCGAAGGGCTGCTGGCCGAAACCCGTCCGCATACCATGTCGGTTGGCATCTCGCAGCGCGGTGGCGAGGTGATCGAGCCACTCCTGAGCGAGCAGTGGTTCGTGCGCGTTCAGCCAATGGCCGAAATGGCGCTGGCGGCGGTGAAGGATGGCCGCACGCGCATCATTCCCGATCGCTTCGAGAAGGTCTACTACCATTGGCTGGAAAACATCGAAGACTGGTGCATCAGCCGCCAGTTGTGGTGGGGCCACCGCATCCCGGTCTGGTACACGCCCAACGGCGAGATGATCGTGCCGGGCCCGGACGATCCCGAGCCACAGGGCGAGGGTGTGTACCAGGACCCCGACGTGCTCGACACCTGGTTTTCCAGCGGGCTGTGGCCGTTCTCGACGCTCGGCTGGCCGGACGACACACCCGATCTCCAGCGCTTCTACCCTACCAGCGTGATGGAAACCGGCTACGATATCTTGTTCTTCTGGGTGGCGCGCATGATGATGATGGGCTGCTACTTCACCGGCAAGGAGCCGTTCCATACGATCTACCTGCACGGCCTGGTGCGCGACAAAGACGGGCGCAAGATGTCCAAGTCCTACGGCAACGTCGTCAACCCACTCGAAGTAATGGACGAGGCCGGCACCGACGCACTGCGCTTCACGCTGGCTACCAGCGGCACACCCGGCCAGGATCTGAACCTCAACCCCGAGCGGATCGAGGCCGCGCGCAATTTTGCCAACAAGCTATGGAATGTCACGCGCTTTGTTATTTCCAAAGGGGCTAGTCGAGAGGCTAGGGACGTGAGGCTAGAGGCTAGTCACAGCGCGGCGAGCAATGCCACTGCGGGGGATGCAGTGCTGTCCTCCCCTAGTCCCCAGCCTCAAGCCTCTAGCCTCTCAGCGACGACGCTCCCCGACCGCTGGATTCTTTCGCGCTACAACCGACTGGTGCGCGATGTGAACCGCCTGATGGGCAGCCACAATTATGGCGAGGCCGGCCGGCAGATCCAGGAGTTCGTGTGGAGCGAGTTTGCCGACTGGTATGTAGAATTGGCCAAGGTACAGCTCGAAGGCAATCAGCAGCGTCAGGCTACCACGCGCGCCGTGCTGTACCACGTGCTCGAAGGCAGCTTGCGCCTGCTGCACCCGTTCATGCCGTTCGTGACCGAGGAAGCCTGGCAATACCTGACCAGTTCCCAGTTCTCAGGTTTGAGTTCTCAGTTAGCTGCGGAAACCCAAAACTCAGAACTCAAAACTCAGAACTCAAAACTCAGAACTCAAAACTCGCTCATGGTTGCGCCGTATCCGCAGGCTGACGAAACGCTGCTCGACGATGCCGCCGAGCGCGACTGGGCGCTGGTGCAGGGATTGATCACCGGCGTTCGCAATCTGCGGAATGAATACAAAGTCGAGCCGGCACGGATCATTGCGGCCACGGTCGCAGCCGGCGAGCGCGTTGCCCTGCTCGAAGCACAGCGCGCGATGCTTGCACGCCTGGCGCGCCTGGACGGCGAGCACCTCACGATCGTGGAGCGCCTGGAAACGAAACCCGAGGCTGCGGCAGCCCTGGTGGTGCAGGATGTCGAGGTCTTTTTGCCACTTGCCGGTCTGGTCGACCTCGATGCCGAACGTGCCCGATTGACGCGCGAGCTCGAAGCAGCCGAGGCGGACATCGAGCGCCGCAGCGGGCGGCTGGCGAACGAGAGCTTCGTGGCCCGTGCGCCCGAACAGGTGGTGCAGCGCGAGCGTGATGGTCTGGTGGCCGTGCGTGCCACCGCCGAGCGCCTGCGCGAACGCCTGGAACAACTACGCTGACATCCGGAGGGCTTGGGAGGGCACTGCCCTCCCGTATAGTACTTTCCAGCCGGAGGGCTTGGGAGGACACAGCCCTCCCGAAAGTATCCAAAGCCGGAGGGTTTGGGAGGGCTGCGCCCTCCCGAAAATAATCCAACCAGACCTATGACGACCACCATCCAACAAGAAAAACAATGACAACATACCTCCTCACAGGCGGCGCCGGCTTTCTTGGCATCAACCTGACACGCTACCTGCTCGAACGCGGCCATCAGGTCGTCTCGCTCGACATCGCCGACTTCGATTACCCGGAACGCAACCAGGTCAAGATCATCAAGGGCGATATCCGTGATAAGTCTACTGTTGCGCGGGCCATGGAAGGCGTGCAGATCGTCGTCCACACCGCCGCCGCCTTGCCGCTCTACAAGAAGGAAGACATCTTTTCGACCGACCTAGACGGCACGCGCAATGTGCTGCAGGCAGCCTTCGACGCGAATGTTGATCGCTGCATCCATATCTCGTCCACGGCGGTGTATGGCATCCCCGACCATCACCCATTGTATGAGAGCGACCGACTGCACGGTGTCGGGCCGTATGGCGAGGCCAAGGTCAAAGCCGAGGAGATCTGCGAAGAGTTCCGCACCAAAGGGATGTGCGTCCCGATCATCCGACCGAAGTCGTTCGTCGGCCCGGAGCGGCTTGGCGTGTTCGCGCTGCTGTACGACTGGGCGAAGGACGGGCGCGGCTTCCCAATGATCGGCAGCGGCAACAATCGCTACCAACTGCTGGACGTGGAAGATCTGTGCCAGGCAATCTATCTATGCGCCACGCTCGAACGTGACATCGTGAATGATACCTTCAACATCGGTGCCAAAGAATTCACGACGATGAAAGAGGACTATCAGGCGGTGCTGGACGCAGCAGGCAAAGGCAAGCAGATCCGGCCTTTCCCGGCAGCACCGGTGATCTGGACGCTGCGCTTTCTGGAGGCGCTCAAGCTGTCGCCGCTGTATAAATGGGTGTACGAAACAGCGTCCACCGACTCGTTCGTCTCGATCGAGAAGGCCGAGCGCGTACTGGGGTACAAGCCGAAGTACTCGAACAAAGAAGCGCTGGTGCGGAACTACCACTGGTACATCGAGAACCTAGCCTCGTTCGAAAACGCCTCGGGTGTGTCGCACCGTGTGCCGTGGAAACAGGGTATCCTGAAGTTTGCCAAGGTGTTTTTCTGAGTCTAGAGTGCTACTCGTGTTGATCCACGGAGGACACGGAGAACACGGAGAAAAGTTCCCCTCCGTGTTCTCCGTGCTCTCCGTGGATCGGCTACAGATCAGGTGTGACCCGCAGGTTGAGGCGATTGGTACGCGGGCCGTCTTTGCGGAACACACCGTCTTCCTCGCGGCCCCACAGCTCGATCAGCACCAGCAGCAAGTTCAGCCGCAATGCCTCACTTTCGTTGAGCGCGCGGGTGCGTGGGTAAGGGAACGGCTCGGTCGCGGCGCGTTCGTCCTGGATGAGCTGTTGCACCAGGTTACGCGCCTGGCGTTTGTCGTCCGGCTGGCTTTCGATGTCGAGCGCGCGCAGTACAGCGGCCAACTGGGTCTCGATCGCTTCCCACTCCTCGGGTGCTAGTTCGAGCTTGATCGAGCGGCGCACATCCACCAGTTGTTCTTCGAGCTCGTTGAGAAGCACCCGCAGGCGTACCCACTGATGGTGGCGCAGGTCGAACTGCGTCAGGATCTCGGTTCCGGCACGCGATCCTTTGGCAGTGATGGCGGCGATCGTGTCGGGATCCATATTCAGGTTTAGTCCGCCTTCACGCTTGGTGAGGCGCACTGTCACGATCCGGTCGGCGTAGCTGGGCAACAGCGATTGCATTGTGTCGCGGTAGTTCAGCGAGGTGTCGAAGATCGCGCGCAGGAACTTCGGCAGCCCTGTTTCGAGCGGCGTCCAGCGTGCGCCAAGCCAGTCGCGCGGGTAGGAGCGCGGCATGTAGACGTCGCCGGTGTATTTGGTGCGCTCGCCATGATCTTCCTGTTGCATCTCGGGCTTGCCACCAACGTAATCGAGGACGGTGGGCGTTGCCGGGCGCACTCGTTCGGGCAGTTCGTCGAGGTTGATGCCGAAGGTTGGCCGTGGCGGGAACCAGCGATCAAAGAAATGGATCGGGAAATTACTGCAAATCCCGCCATCGCTGAACCAGTTGCGCTGCAGGTGACGTGGTTCGAGCTCGATTGGCGCATCGGCCATGGCCTGGGCGAGCGGCCCGGCACCTGCTTCGGCGCGTTTGGCCTGCACGGCTTCTTGCAGTTGGTCTTGCTCGGCATAGGCCGCGCCACTGATCGACCAGAGCGGCACCGCACTGAGCAGCACCGGGAAGCTGAGACTCATACGCATGCCAAACACCACCGGCAGGTCGTCGGCGCGCGGCAGAAAGCGCAGCCGGTGGCGTTCAGCACCGTCGTCGAACGGGATATACCAGTCCTGATGGGTCGCGCTTGACACGCCAGCCGGCACCGCAAGCGCCGGCCCATACACGCCGGCGAACTTGCGCTCGAGGCGTTCGCTGCGGCGCGCGTGAACGATTAGGTGCTGCACTACGTACGGCGGGAACAGTTTGCCCACCTCCTGCTCGCTCCACAGAAACAGGTCATTCTCGAATGGCACGACATACGGTTGTTGTTGTGAGAGGTTGGTTGTGACCATGCGCAGCGCGATGCCAACATCACGACCGCCGGTCAGTCGGTGGTAGCGCAGCATCCCGAATGTCAGCGGCGTACGTCCGGCTTCGAGGCCAGCAAGATCGTCGATCGTGGCGCTGAGCCAGTTGGTGAGACCATCATACGAGCCAGTGCTGTCTTCGAGCGCTGCTTGGGCTGCGTGGCCCTCGATTGTCAGACCGGAGCAAAGGCCGTATTGGTTGGCTGGAATGCCCGCCATCACCAGGCGCGCGGCATCGCTGCCAAGTTGAAGCGACGCTGCCAGCCGTGCGCCGACAATGCGGCCAACCAATGCGCCAAGCACAGCGAGGGTTGCAACGGCAATCATGAGCGCAATGACGAACGGCAGCGTTAGCGGCAGGCCTAATATCAATCCGGCCGAGAGCACCAGCACAGCCGTCACGAGTGCGAGACCCGCACCGATAAGGGCACCATAGCGCATGCCGGGTGCCTGCCCACGGCGCGCGCCAGCTTCGACGCTGGTGCGACCATGGTGCAGCGTCAGACCAATAATGCGCGAGGCTTGCTCGCGAACCTCGGCCGGCAAGCGCGCGAGTAGCCAGCGTATTACCCGGTCGGTCGGCAGCGGTGCCTGTTGCGGATCACGCTCGGCTTCCAGATACCCCAGGAACGCGTTGAGCAGTGGGCGCAGCGCCGGCGCTGGCTGAAACAGGTTTGCCAGAAAGCCGCGCTGACCAAGCTGGCGTACCACCGCTTCGAGCTTGTGAAAACCACCACGATCGCGCCCATACTCGGCAGCAGCCGTTACCGCCGCAGCAATCGCACCGGCCGAGGTACCACCAATCGAGCGAAAGCGATACCTGTGGCGTGCCAGCTCCAGCACTACACGCGGATAGACAACGCCGCTCGTGATGCCGCCTTTCATCACCAGATCGCATTCTTCCGGCGGATCGGCAAACTCGGGTGCCGGTGTGCTACCCCTGCTTTGTGTGGTCATAGCTATTCTTCTCTCGGACGAAAGAGCTCAATAGGAGGGCGAACTCGCCTTCCGATCAGCTGCCCTGACGGATACGCAGCACATAATCAAGGACGCGTTGGTGCTGTTTTTCGGGGTAGGCATAGCCAAGCTGCGCGCCCACTTCCAGCGCCACCCGGCGAAAGAGCGCCATTGTACACAGCAACGCCTCCCAATTCGCGTCGATCGCAGCGCCGGCATAGCACTGCTCCAGCGCAGCCCAGATATCGGGCGGCAGGCGTTTCTTCAACCCTTTGCCAAGCCAGCCGGGTGGTTTCGTCCAGCCGTTGTCGAGCGCGGCGCGCCATTCGAGCAGCGGCAGCAGATACACGTGGATCATGTCGTAATCGAGGCACCACTTGGCAGGCAGCAGCTCGTCGCGCCACAGACACTTCGCAACATATGGCGCATCGCTGAGGAAATCATTGATGTGAAGCTGAAATGCTGCATCCGTTGGTGGCGACGGCAGGTAGGCGGTGTACGATGGGATCGGCAGCCTTTGCGCCAGCCGGTCTTTGTCCAGCAGCACGCGGTAGCCGGCATCCAGCTCGCTCGGCAGTGTGCCGGCTGCGACAATCGCTTTTAGCAATTCAACCGGCCAGACAGTGAAGTCGATCTTAAGGCCATTGGCATATTGAACGACGTTCAAAACCTGGTGTAAGCCGTCGCCCTGTGGAAACCCATCGAGCCGTTCTACCGGCTGCGGATCCCAATAAGCTACCAGCACACTGCCGAACTGCTCGACCCAGCGCCGGTCGTCGAAGAAAGGCTGCACAGCGCGCGCCACCAGGATAACATCGTAATCCGACAGCCAGTCGACCACCGCGCCAGGGACGGCCCGCGTACTTGTGAGAAGCACGGCGCGTAATACAGGCTGCGCCTCGGCCCATGCAACCAGTGTTTGCAGGGTCGTATCTTGGGTAGGAGAATGGCTCATTGGTCTTCGCCGAAACGGCGTACGGCGCGCACACACAGAAAGCCCGGCCGGCGCGAAAGCGTGTGGTATTCGTCGGGCACCACAGCCCGAAATGCTGCAGTAGGAGTCGGCTCGACCAGCTGTTCGAGCACGAACCCGGCCGCCAGCAGTGGGGCAATGATCGCAGCAAGCGGCCGGCGGTAGGTTGGCACGCTCACACGCGGGCCGAAACTGCTCCAGGGTACGTTGATCTTCTCGACCGCGTAATAGTTGCCGGCGCTATGAATCTGGAAGTCAGCCAGCGGGTGGCTGCACGAGAATGCCAGAATGCCGCCCGGCCGCAGCACACGCCCGAGTTCACGAAACACCGCACCCCAATCA
>Ga0224722_1002047_pt1 | contig 10846 bp, 8 predicted proteins | sample Balambano_FR1_Me_FD_161646 | JGI IMG/M metagenome (GOLD analysis project Ga0224722, IMG submission 161646) | Freshwater sediment microbial communities from Lake Towuti, South Sulawesi, Indonesia - Balambano_FR1_MetaG | ecosystem: Environmental > Aquatic > Freshwater > Lake > Sediment | place...
GGCGGACGACGCGGTGGACGAGGGGAGCGACAAGGGCCGCGCGGTGCTGACGCTGCGGGACCGGCTCGACCTCGCCTATGCCGGGAGGCCGCGCAATGCGCCCGAGGACCGCGCCTTCGCGGCCCTGGTCGAGGGGTTCGACCTGCCCCGCGCGCTGCCCGAGGCGCTGCTCGAGGGGCTGGCCTGGGATGCGACCGGGCGGCGCTATGCCGACCTGTCGGGGGTTCTCGCCTATGCCGCACGGGTGGCGGCGGCGGTCGGTGCGATGATGTGCGTGCTGATGCGGGTGCGCGATGCCGACACGCTGGCGCGGGCCTGCGATCTGGGCCTCGCCATGCAACTGACCAACATCGCCCGCGACGTCGGCGAGGATGCGCGGGCGGGCCGGCTCTACCTGCCGCTCGACTGGCTGGCCGAGGCGGGGATCGCGCCCGAGGAGTTCCTCGCCCGCCCCGCCGCCGATCCTGCCCTGCGCCGGATCGTCGGGCGGCTTCTGGCCGAGGCCGACCGGCTTTACCACCGCGCCGGCGCCGGGGTGGCGGCGCTGCCGGCCGATTGCCGCCCGGGCATCTTCGCGGCGCGCCGCATCTATGCCGGGATCGGCGCGGCGGTGGCCCGCAACGGCTACGACTCGGTCAGCCGGCGGGCGCGGACCGGACGGGCCGCCAAGCTGGGCTGGCTGGCGCTGTCGGCGGGCGAGGCCGCGGCTTCGACGGTGCTGCCGCGGCCGGCGCGGCTGCATGCGGCGCCAGAGCCCGAGGCCGTCTTTCTGGTCGCCGCCGCGGCGCGCGCGCCCGCGGCGCCGGGGCGGGCAGAGGCGCTGCTGGCGGTCCTGGCACAGCTCGAGGCGCGCGACCGCCAGTACCGCCCGCGCGCACCCGCGTCATTGTCGCCGAGAATGCGCTAGGCTATACCGCCGGTTCGGGCAAGGGGCGGCGGCATGGATATCTGGTTGTTCTTCCTCTATCTCGCGGCCTGCGGCGGCGCGGCGGCGACAGGGTCGTTCTTCATGCCCGACGCGTGGTATCGCCAGCTGAACAAGCCAAGCTGGACGCCGCCCGACTGGGTGTTTCCAGTCACCTGGACCTGCCTTTACCTCTGCATGAGCGCCGCCGCCGCGCGGGTGGCGCCCCTGCCGGGGGCGGCGGTGCCGATGGGGCTCTGGGCCCTGCAGATCACCATCAACGCGCTCTGGTCGCCGGTGTTCTTCGGGCTGAGGCGGATCCGCCAGGCGATGGTGGTGGTCTCGCTCCTGTGGGTGGCGGTGGCGCTGACCATCCTGGCGATGGCGCGGGTGGACTGGCTCGCGCCGCTGCTGATGCTGCCCTATCTCATTTGGGTCACGATCGCGGCGGCGCTGAACCTGTCGGTGATGCGGCGCAACCCCGGTCTGGCCTGAGGCACGGGGCCTGACGCGCAGAGGCGCGTCAGAACGGGATTTCGTCGTCGAGGTCGCTGCGTCCGCCGCCGGAGCGCGCGCCGCCCGTGCGCGACATGGCGGGGCCGCCGCGGTCGTCATAGCCGCGATCGTCGGGCAGGCTGCGGTCGTCGGCCGCGCCGCGTCCCTCGGATCGGCCATCAAGCAGGGTCAGTTCGCCCCGGTAGGGCCGCAGCACCACCTCGGTGGTGTACCGGTCGGCCCCCGACTGGTCCTGCCATTTCCGCGTCTCGAGCTGCCCCTCGACATAGACCTTCGACCCCTTGCGCAGATACTGCTCCGCGATCTTCACGAGATTCTCGTTCAGGATCGAAATGTTGTGCCACTCGGTCTTTTCCTTGCGCTCGCCGCTCGTCTTGTCGCGCCAGGTTTCGGAGGTGGCGATGCTGAACGAGCAGACCTTGCCGCCATTGGCGAAGGACCGCACCTCGGGGTCGCGGCCGAGGTTGCCGACGAGGATCACCTTGTTCACCGAACCCGCCATTGCGTACCTCCCCGCGATTCCCCGAACCTGCCGGAGCCTGCGCCCGGCGTGGTTAACAAAGCCTATATCGCCGCCGGCCGCCGCCTGCAACGCACCGCAGCCGGGGGCGGCCGCGGGCCAAGGTGGGGTGACGCCACGGCAACGTTCTGCCGGCCTGTCGCCCCGGTCTCTGGCCACGGTGCGGAAACCGGCTATACTCGCGCTGCGAACAGGGGCGGGGCGGCAGCATGCGGCGGGCTTTGGTGTTGGTCTTGTCGGGGGCGGTCGCCTTCGGCACTGGCACGGGCGGGGCATTGGCCGAGGCGCTGAGGCTCTCGGGCTCGTCCAAGAACCGCGCCACGCTGTTCTCCTCGCAGACGCGGCTGCTCGACAGCCGTCTGGCGACCCAGTATTCCGGCTCGGCCCGGCTGCAGCCCAAGCGCAAGGCCGAGGACGTGCCGACCGTCCGCTTCACCGGCAGCTACCGCGGCAAGTATCTCGAGACGGCGAGGTCGGCGGCGCGCAAGCATGGCGTGCCCGAGGATCTGTTCCTGCGCCTGGTGCAGCAGGAATCGGGCTGGAACCCCGGCGCGGTCTCGCCCAAGGGTGCGACGGGGCTTGCGCAGCTGATGCCGGGCACGGCGAAGCTGCTGCGCGTGGACATCCATGACCCCGAGGAGAACCTCGAAGGGGGCGCGCGCTACCTGCGCCGGATGTACGACCGCTACGGCACCTGGAAGCTCGCGCTGGCGGCCTACAATGCCGGGCCCGGGGCGGTGGACGAATACAACGGCGTCCCGCCCTACAAGGAAACCATCAACTACGTCGCGGTGATCCTCGGCAGCTGAGCCGGCCGTCACTCGGCGGCGATCTTGATCACCGGCTCCATCCGGGCAAGGATCTCCGCGCTCAGGTGGCACTTGATCTGGTGGCCGCCGTCCAGCACCTGCACCGGCGGCATCACCGTCTCGCAAAGGTTCCCCGGCACCTGGCCCTTCCAGCGGCAGCGCGTCTGGAACGGGCAGCCGGGCGGCGGGCGCATGGCCGAGGGGATGTCGCCCTCGAGCACGATGCGCTGCTTCGACACGCGCGTGTCGGCGATCGGGACCGCCGACAACAGCGCCTCGGTATAGGGGTGATAGGGCGGGCTGAACACCTGTTCGGTGGTGCCGAGCTCCACCACATGCCCGAGATACATCACCATCACCCGGTCGCTGAGATAGCGCACGATCGACAGGTCGTGGCTGATGAACAAGAGCGTGGTGCGGTTGTTGCGCTGGATCTCCATCAGCAGGTCGGTCACGGCGGCCTGCACGCTGACGTCGAGCGCCGAGACCGGCTCGTCGGCGACCACGATCTTCGCCCCCCCGGCGAAGGCTCGCGCGATGCCGACCCGCTGCTTCTGCCCGCCCGACAGCTGCCGCGGCATCCGGTCGGCAAAGGCGCGCGGCAGCTTCACGAGGTCAAGGAGTTGCAGCATCCGCTCGCGCCGCTCGCCGTCGTTGCGCCCTGCGCCGAAGATCTCGAGCGCGCGGATGATCTGCCGCCCGACGGTCATCGAGGGGTTCAGCGTGTCGAACGGGTTCTGGAAGACCATCTGCACCGAGGACACGGTGTCGGTGTTGCGCTTCTCGATCGGGGTGGACTGGATGTCCTGGTCGTAGAGCATGATCTTGCCCGAGGTGGCGGTCTCGAGCCCCATCAGCACCTTGGCGAAGGTGGACTTGCCGCAGCCCGATTCGCCGACGATTGCCAGCGTCTCGCCCTCGCGCGCCTCGAAGCTGAGCGTCTCGTTGGCCTTGACGACCTTCTTCAGCCCGCCGCCGAACAGCCCGCTCGACACCTCGTAATATTTCCGAAGGTCGGTCATCTGCAGGACGACCTCGCCGATCGGCGTCTTCTCCACCTGCCGCGCGACCGCCGGCGGCGCGTCCCAGTCGATCTCGTCGATCCGGATGCAGCGCGATTCGTGGCGGTCGCCGCCCGGCAGCAGGACCATCGGAATCTCGCCCCGATCGCAGCGCCCGGCGGCGAAATAGGAACAGCGCGGGCCGAAGTTGCAGCCTGGCGGGCGCTCATGCGGCAGCGGGAAGTTGCCGGGGATCGACACCAGCGGGTGGGTGTTCTTGTCGGCGCCCGGCAGCGGGATCGAGCGGAACAGCGCCTGCGTGTAGGGGTGGCGCATCCGGTCGAACACTTCGGCCACGTTGCCGGTCTCCACCGCCTCGCCGGAGTACATGACGCAGAGCCGGTCGCAGACGTCGAGGATCAGCCCGAGATTGTGGCTGATGAACAGGATCGAGGTGCCATACTTGTGGCCGAGATCCTTGACGAGATCGACGATCCCGGCCTCCACCGTCACGTCGAGCGCCGTGGTCGGCTCGTCGAGGATCAGGAGCGCAGGTTTCGACATCAGCGCCATGGCGATGACGATGCGCTGCTGCTGGCCGCCCGAGAGCTGGTGGGGGTAGCTCCGGAGGATGCGGTCAGGGTCGGGCAGGCGCACGTCGGCCACGATCTGGCGGGCGAGCTTCAGCGCCTCGCCCTGCGACATGCCCTCGTGGATCATCGGCACCTCGGCCAGCTGCGCGCCGATGCGCATCGCCGGGTTCAGGGACGCCATCGGCTCCTGATAGATCATGGCGATCTCCGAGCCGCGGATCTGGCGCAGCTCCTCGTCATCCATGTGGGTCAGGTCACGGCCCTTGAAGCGGATCGATCCGCCGGTGATCCGGCCGTTCTTGCCGAGATAGCGCATCACGGCGAGCGCCACGGTCGACTTGCCGCAGCCGGATTCGCCGACGAGCCCCATCGCCTCGCCGGCCATCACCGTGCAGGAGAAATCCATCACCGCCGGGATCTCGCGCAGGCGGGTGAAGAAGCTGATCGAGAGGTTCTCGATTTCGAGGATCGGCTTCGACGGGTCCCAGTCGGTCATGATCGGCCTCGCGCTTGGGCTGGGTGCAGGACCGGGGGTTTCACACCCCCGGACCCCCGTGGGATGTTTGTGAGCAGATAATGGACGGGCGGACGGGCAAGGCGGTCAGTCCCTCAGGCTTTCCTCGCGCAGGCCGTCGGCCATCAGGTTCAGGCCGAGCACCAGGCTCATCAGCGCCAGCGCGGGCACGATGGCGGCATGCGGATAGATCGACAGGAACCGCCGCCCGGCGTTGATGGTCGACCCCCAGTCGGGGCTTTCCGGCGAGAGCCCGAGGCCGAAGAAGCCGAGCGTGCCGAGCAGGATCGTGGTGTAACCGATCCGGAGGCAGAAATCGACGATCAGCGGGCCGCGGGCATTGGGCAGGATTTCCCACAGCATGATGTACCAGGGCCCCTCGCCGCGGGTCTGGCTGGCGGCAACATAGTCGCGCGACTTGATGTCGAGCACGAGCCCCCGGATGATCCGGAACACCGTCGGCGCGTTCACGAAGACGACCGAGACGAACACGATCAGGATGTTGCCCGGCACCTCGATCAGATCGAGCGCGGGCGGCAGGATGTCGACCGGCGTGCCGGGCGAGGAGAGAAGCGACAGGTAGAGCCAGCCGCCGATCACCGCCACGGCCGCGATCAGACCGCTCCGGAGGCGCGGCTTCACATAGAGCCGCGAGTTGATCATCACCGCGAGGAAAATCAGCGGGAACAGGAACAGCAGCATGCCGATGTACTGCGGCAGGCCGGAACTGACGATCTCGGGCGTGACCAGAAGGTAGAACAAGAGGATCACCGGGAAGGCGAGGATCAGGTTGGCGGCGAAGCTGAGCACGGTGTCGAGCGCGCCGCCGTAGTAGCCCGCCGGCAGGCCGAGCGTGATGCCGACCATGAAGGCGAACAGCGTGGCCAAGGGCGCGATCTGGATCACCACGGTCGAGCCCGCGACCATGCGGCTGAACACGTCGCGGGCCAGGTTGTCGCCGCCGAGCAGGTAGTAAGCGCCCCCGTCGCCCGGCACCGGCGCACCGGGCAGCACGTTCTTCATGCCCGAGATCTGCGACAGCGGATCATGCGTCATGATCAGCGGCGCGAAGATCGCGGTGAACACCCAGAACATCACCATGCCGAAGCCGACCATCCCGATCGGGCTGTCGTAGAGCTTGCCGTAGAGCCCGAGGTGCCGCTTGTAGGTGATCGACAGCGCGAAGGTCACGGCCAGCGCCAGCCAGACCGGCCAGAACCGCGCCGACATGCCGCCGATGATCCCCTTGGCGGGCAGGCCCGGCAGCACCAGCCCGAGCACGAGATAGGCGAGGATCACCGCGACGATCGCCAGAAGCAGGTAGCGCGCCGCCAGCGCCGCCAGCTCGGCCGGGCTGCGCCGGGCCGCCAGCGTGCCGTCGCGCAGGACCGCGCCGGCCGCGCCGGCCGGCAGGACGGAGAGCACGAGCTGCGCGAGCCAGGCGAGGATCAGAAGGACCGTCAGCACCCCGAGGATCGGGTTCAGCACGGGTCCCGTCACGCCGGTCCAGGTCAGGAAGTCGTTCATGCCCTACTCCTCACGCCAGCCGGATTCGGGGGTTCAGGAACACATAGCCGATGTCCGAAATGAGCTGCGTGACGAGGACGACGATCACCGCGACGACCGAGCAGGCCAAGAGCAGCTCGATGTCGTTGTTGCCGGCCGCCTGCACAAGCGTCCAGCCGAAGCCCTTGTAGTTGAACAGCGTCTCGACGATGACGACGCCGTTCAGGAGCCAGGGGAACTGCAGCATGATGACGGTGAAGGGCGCGATCAGCGCGTTCCGCAGCGCATGCTTCATCACCACGTTACGGAACGACACGCCCTTGAGCCGGGCGGTGCGGATGTATTGCGCCGTCATCACCTCGGTCATCGAGGCCCGCGTCATCCGGGCGATGTAGCCGATCCCGTAAAGCGCGATGGTCATCACCGGCAGGGTGAAGTTCCAGAAGGTGATGCCGTCCAGCGCGGAGGTCGCGGTGCCGAGGAACAGGGTCTTGTCCTCGATCAGACCCCAGCTGTTCAGGAGTGGCGAGATGCCGGTGGTGGAGGAAGCGAAGAGCGCGATCAGCACGACGCCCGAGACATACTCCGGTGTGGCGGTCGAGGCGATCGAGAAGATCGACAGGCCGCGGTCGAGCCGCGAGCCCTCGCGCATCCCCGACAGCACCCCGATTAGGAGCGAGGCCGGCACCATCACCGCCATCACCCAGAACATCAGCCAGCCGGTGGCGGCAAGCCGCGTGCCGATGATCTCGGCCACCGGTGCCTTGAACACGGTCGAGGTGCCCCAGTTGCCCTGCAGGATGCCGCAGCGGGCCGGCGCCTCGGCCGGATCCGAGCCGCGGGGGATGCAGCGGCCGGTGATCTCGCCGTCTTCGCTGCGGGTCCAGCCCGGCAGCAGCCCGAGCCACTCGCCATAGCGGACCAGCACCGGCTGGGCATAGCCGTAGCGTTCGATCCAGCTGGCCACGTCCTCGTCCGACATCCGGGCCGAGGCTTCGGATTTGGCGAGCTTCTCGAGGTTTGGCGGCAGGTTGGTCAGGTAGAACACGATGAAGGTCAGGCAGATCGCCGTCAGCAGCATCGTCGCCACGCGCCGGATCAGGAACAGCAGCATCGGTCACGCTCTCCCCGGCCGACGCCGGATCGGCGCCGGTCGGCTGATGTCCACCCGGGATGCGGCCCGGGCCGCGGGAAGGGACGGATGGCGGTGCGCCATCCGCCCGGGATGCCGTCTCAGGACGCCATCCACCACTTGTCGTGGTGATGCTCGAAGATCGGATGCGCATCGGCGCCGCGCACCTTGTCGTTGGTGTGGCGGAACACCGACCGCCAGAACGGCTGGATCAGCACGCCCTGCTCCTGCATGATCGTCTCCAGCCGTTCCATCACCTTGCGCCGTTCCTCGGCATCGGCGATCGCCAGCGCCTTCGTGAGTTCGGCATCGAACTCGGCGTTGGCAAAGGCGGTCTCGTTCCAGGGCACGCCGGACTTGTAGGCGAGCGCCAGGATCTGCACGCCGAGCGGGCGCATGTTCCATTCGGTGGAGGAGAACGGATATTTCAGCCAGTCGTTCCAGAAGGTCGAGCCCGGCAGGATGGTGCGCTTGATGTTGATCCCGGCATCGCGGATCTGCGCCGCGACCGCGTCGCTGGTTGCCGCCTGCCAGCCGTCGTCGAGCGAGATCAGCTCGAACTCGGTGTCCCCGTGCCCGGCCTCGACCAGCATCGCCTTGGCCGCGACCGGATCGACCAGCATCGGCGGAAGCTGCGCATATTCGGGGTGGATCGGGCAGACATGGTGGTTCTCGGCGACCTGGCCGAGGCCCGCGAAGCCGAGTTCCAGCACCACGTTGTTGTCCACCGCCATCTGCAGCGCCCGGCGCACCGCCAGGTTGTCATAGGGCGGCGCGGCATGGTGGAAACGCACCGCCAGCGTGCCGGCGGTCACGGCTTCGGTCTTGACCCAGCCGATCCCGTCGAACACAGCGACGAAGTCGCCTTCGGTGCGGTAGGTGGCATCAATCTCGTCGGACTGCGCCGCCGCCACCACCGCCGCCGGATCGGTGCCGTAGTCGATGTACTCGATCCGGTCGAGCCAGGGGCCCTGGCCCCACCAGGTGTGGTTCGGGTTGCGCACCAGCGTCTGGCGCACGCCGACCTCGTTCTCCTCGGGCAGATACGGCCCGGTGCCGATCGGGTTCGTCGAGGGATCGCCGTTGTCGTAGCTCTGGTGCACGATGGCGGCCGGATAGTCGCTCATGCCGGCGATGATGCTGATGTCGGGGGCGGGCAGCGTCAGCGTGACGGTCAGCGGATCGGTGGCGACGACCGCGCCCTCGCGGACCTGCTTTGTCGCCTCATCCACGAGGCCGCCCATCCGGGACGCCATCGAGTTGCCCTCGACCGTGGCGTCGCACCAGCGGGCGATGTTGAACACCACGTCGTCGGCGGTGAAGTCGTCGCCGTTGTTCCACTTCACGCCGGGGCGCAGGTTGAGCGTGTAGACCGTCGCATCGTCATTGGTGGACCAGCTTTCGACCAGCCGGCCGGTGATCGTGCCGTCGTTTTCGTACTGGACGAGATATTCGAGCCAGCCGCGGCTGAAGTTCGCCAGCTCCGACCAGTCCCAGGTGCGCGGGTCCTTCAGCGCGCGGGTCTCCATGTTCATCCGCAGCGTGCCGCCCATCACGGGCGTCTCCTGCGCTGCCGCCGGCGCCTCAAGGCCGATCAGCCCGTAGGCCGCCACGGCCGAAACCCCGAGCGCGGAGGCGCGGGTCAGGAATTCGCGGCGGCTCAGCTTGCCCTGGGCCACCTCTTCGGCATACATCGCAGCCGCCGGATGGATCCGCGCGGCGCGGTCGGTCTCGTCCTTCATCGTCATCTCCCTGTCAGCACATGGCTTATGCCGCCCGCCGCCGACCGTGGCCGGAGGCCGGGCGATGCCACGCATCCATCTTGCATTGCGCATGGAACGGCGGGCGGCGTCAACGCCCTCATTCGGCGTTTTGAGCCACATTTGCGACACCATGATGCCGTTTCGCGGTCGCGGACCTCGGCATCGGGGCCCCAGTTCAGGAACAGCCCGGCATCGCCCGGCATGCCGCCGGGGAAACTGCCGCGAAAACTGACGATCCGGGACTCCGACGCGGGGCCATGTTTGCCGACCGTTTTCCCGTCATCCCCGACGGCACGCGCCGCCCGAGGCTTCCGGCGGCCCGTCTCGCCGGTCACGGGGCTCGGCGGAAGGCCGAAGGGGTCCGCCCGGTCTGGTGCTGGAAGGCGCGGGTGAAATAGGCCGGCGAGGTGAAGCCGAGATCGGTGGCGATCCGGCCCACCGGCAGGTCGGTCTCGGCCAGAAGGCGGCGCGCCTCGAACAAGAGCCGGTCGTGCAGCAGCGCCGAGGCCGGCCGGCCGCAGGCGAGGTTGCAGCAGCGCGTCAGGTGGGTCGGCGTCACCCCGAGCCGCGCCGCATAGTCGGCCACGCCCTGGCCCGAATGGAACTCCTGCTCCAGAAGGCCGGTGTAGCGCGCCACCAGCCGGCGCGCCGCGTCGGGGCGCTGGAGCTCGGCGGCATGGCGGGCGGTCTGGCGCTCCAGCCAGACGCCGAGCAGCCCCAGATGGCAGCGCGTGGCACGCTCGTGGCCCGGCGCGGTGCTGTCCGTCTCGCGCTGGATGGCCTCCAGCAAGAGGTTGATCTCGACCTGCGCCTGCGCCTCGCGGATGCGCAGATGCACCGGCTGGGTGGGCAGCCCCATCTCGCTGTCGCGCCCGAAGAACAGCGCCGTGCCGAACACCTGCGGGCCGACCTCGAACCCGTGCATCACGCCGGGGGGCACGAACACCGCGTTGTGCGCGGTATAGCCGCGGGTCTGGCCGGCGACGGTGATCCGACCCTGGCCCTTGGTGAACCACAGCAGAAGCGGCTCCGAGATCGACCGCATCGCCTCCACCCGCCAGCGCCCCCCGGCAGCGAGTCGGGGGATGGCCACGAGCCGAAGCTGCGCGCGGGAGGACGGGTCAAGCATGAAGGAACGGTCCGGCAACGAGCTCGAAGCGCATCTTAGGCGGCGGTCCGGCGCCGCCCCAAGCGAAAAGATGCCGGCCGCCGCGCGATGGGCGAAGGCCCGCCACTGCGCATGTGTCAGGGCAGGGGCAGGGGTCTCCAGCCGCGCATCCGGGCGCGGAACCAGGTGCGCTGGCGCTTGGCATATTGCCGCGTGGCGGTCTTGGCCGCCGCCACCGCCTCGGCCAGGCTGATCTCGCCGCGCAGATGCGCGATGAGCTGCGCCGCCCCGATCGCGCGCGCGGACGCACGCTCGGCCCGCCAGTGCGGCAATTCTGCCGCGACCTCGTCGAGCGCGCCCGCCGCCATCATCGCGTCGAACCGCCCGTCGATCCGCGCCCCGAGCCAGTCGCGGTCGGGCACGAGCACAAGCGTCTCGGCCGCGTCGGGCGGCAGCAGCGGCGTGGCAGCAGGACACCGC
>Ga0224722_1002048_pt1 | contig 10845 bp, 6 predicted proteins | sample Balambano_FR1_Me_FD_161646 | JGI IMG/M metagenome (GOLD analysis project Ga0224722, IMG submission 161646) | Freshwater sediment microbial communities from Lake Towuti, South Sulawesi, Indonesia - Balambano_FR1_MetaG | ecosystem: Environmental > Aquatic > Freshwater > Lake > Sediment | place...
TAAACGGACGGACAATCCTGCTGCGACCAAAACGACCTGGAGTGGCACCTATGCTCCTTACTTGCGGAAATTAGAGGCGATCGCTCAAGCTAACCCGACACTGAGTTTAGTAGAGGCTATCTATGCAACGGTGCGAGCCACACCACCCAACAGCCGCAGTCGCCAGATTTGTTGCACAAGCTTAGCGGCCTTCGCCACTTTTTTGCATTTGGAGTTGCCGATCGACCTGCGAGATTTCTGGGGAAAGTACGGCAACAGCCATACTCAGGCTCGACAACTCCCGTCTGATCAAGAAATTGTGGCCGTGTGGGAAACTATCCCAAATACAGCTTGGCAGTTTGTGTATGCGGTTATGGCTACCTATGGCCTACGCAACCATGAAGTATTTTTTTGTGACTACACGGCTTTGCAGCAGGGCGATCGAGCCGCTGTTGTGCGAGTGCTGTCTACCACCAAAACAGGTAGCCACGAGGTGTGGCCGTTTCCCCCTGAGTGGATTGAGCAGTTTGGCTTAAGCCAGATACAGTTACCTCACATTCAAACTGACCTGAGCCAAACAACGCTGCAACGCATTGGTCAGCGCGTGACTGGACAGTTTCGCCGATATGGCGTACCTTTTTCGCCCTACGATTTGCGTCATGCTTGGGCTGTACGCACAATTCACATGGGACTGCCCGATGCGGTTGCGGCTCGCATGATGGGGCATTCCGTAGCGGTACACACCCGCACGTACCACCAATGGTTGACTCATCGCGATCAGCAACAGGCAGTGGATGCGGCGCTGGGCAGGCGACTTCAGAATGGGCAAGAGTAAAAGGCAAAGGCACGATCGTGGCTAAGCTGTTGTTCCTTTACCTTTTGACTACATGCTGAGAATCAGCGATCGCCCTGAACTAGACGCGGGTCAGTTGTTTTTTCATTTCCTCGGCGTACTGGTCGGCATTTTGCCCAACAACAAGATGAAGTTTGTGAGGGGGCAGTTTCATGATGCCCTGTACCCCAGTAGCAGTGAGTGCAGCGTCATTGACAGCATTATCATCGGCGACTTCAACCCGCAACCGGGTAACCGCAGCGGGTTCCACCTGGCGGATATTGGCAGCACCCCCTAACGCGGCGATCGCCTCCCGCATTTTTTCTGTTGCCTTAGGATCGCGCTCAATCTTGGGTAAGCCATTTCCATCCTCGGCTACGGCACCTGCTACTACTGCGCCAGCCACGGCTGCACCTGCTACTGGCAAAGGGTCTAGCTGATCGGCTTCAGGGCCAGCCGTTTTCAGATACTCGATCATGTCAGTTTTGAGGTTTTCGGAGCGAGGCCCAAAAATCGCCTGCACACTGTCCCCCACTTCCAACACGCCGGATGCACCCAGAGCTTTAAGCTTGGCTTTGTTAACTTTGGTTTTATCCTGCACAGTGATGCGCAGGCGGGTGATGCACGCATCCAGCACCGCTATATTGCTGCGTCCGCCAAAGGCGCGTACCAGTTCCAGTGCCATGCCCCCAGCAGTGGTTGGGACAGCCACGGCTTCAGCATCCTCTAACAACTCTTCGTCATCTTCGCGTCCCGGTGTTTTCAAGTTAAGCGCCTGGATCACAAATCGGAATACAAAGTAGTAGATAGCAGCAGCGACCAGACCGCCGCCCACAATGAGTTTCCAGACCTCGCCCTTTTGCCCGTTCCAGTTACCCAACTGGTTAAACAGCAGAAAGTCGATCGCCCCTTGGGAGAAGGTAAAGCCCATGCGTCCACCCAACTGCACAAACAGGAAATCGCAAATGCCAGCCATGATGGCGTGGACAGCATAAAGGGCAGGTGCTAGGAACAAGAAGGAGAATTCCAGCGGCTCTGTAATGCCGGTTAAGAAGGAGGTAAAGCCTGCGGAAAGCAAAATACTTCCTGCCAGCTTGCGATTTTTGGGCTTGGCAGCTTGCCACATGGCGATCGAGGCCGCTGGCAGACCAAACATTTTGAACCAGTAAGCGCCACCCAAAATGCCTGCGGTGGGATCTCCGGCAAAGAAACGGTTGATATCTCCCCGCACCAGTTGATTGGTTGTAGGGTCAAGGAATTTGCCAATTTGGAAAAAGAATGGCACGTTCCAGATATGATGCAAGCCAAAGGGCAGCAGAGATCGCTCAACAAGGCCATAAGTGCCAGCGGCAAGGGGAATGTTGCTACCTTCAGCCGCAGCATTCGCTGCTTGGTTAATAGCACCGCCAAGCGCTGGCCAGATCAGGCTCATAAGGATGGCAACCGCGATCGCAGCTAGGGAAGTGGCGATCGGTACAAACCGCTTACCTGCAAAAAAGCCCAAATACTGTGGCAACTTAATGCGGAAATACTTATTAAACAAGTACGCTGCAATACAGCCGATAATCAACCCGCCAAACACACCCGTATCTAGGGTCGTGATACCCAAAACTGGCTTCATCCACACGTTTGGCGTGGGCAGTCCCTGTGCAGCCAGTTCCTGAATTTTGGATTCGGTTTCAAAGCCACGGGATACTCCCACAGCTCCCAATGCTGCCAGAAACACCATGAAACCAACGGTAGCCGCCAGTGCCGCTACACCATCGTTGCCAGTGTAGGCAATGGCTACAGCGATCGCAAAAATTAGGGGTAAGGCTGCAAAAATCGCATCTCCCGACACTTTCATAATTTGTGCCAGCGGTTCTGGCAACCACCAAAAGGTCTCGCTAGTGATACGTCCTGCGGCCTTGTTTTGCAGTTCAATCAAACGGGCACTGCCAAGTCCCAGCAACAAACCGGCGATCGGCAACACTGAAACAGGGAGCATTAGCGCTTTCCCCATTTGCTGTAGTAATGCAAAAGCTTTTTTCCACATAAATTTTATTCCTTAGGTTTTACTCATCCTCTAGCGGAACTAAATTGCGTACGGCCTCAGCAGTTGGCTGCTTCAAAGCTTTTTCAGCAAGTTGCTGGCATTCGGCCAAGTTGAGCTCCCGAATTTGAGCTTTGACGCTAGGAATAGCAGGAATGCTGCAACTGAGTTCCTTGATGCCTAAGCCAATCAGCAGAGGAACGGCCTGAGGATCGCTAGCGACACCACCGCAGACACCAGCCCATTTGCCAGCATTGTTGGCAGCACGGGCAGTCATGCCAATCAGGGTCAAAACGCTGGGGTTGAGAGCATCAATGAAGGGGGCTAGCTTGGGATGGCCACGATCCATAGCTAGTGTGTATTGAGTAAGATCGTTGGTGCCGATCGAGAAGAAGTCCACCTCTTGAATGAGTTGGTCGGCAATCACCGCGGCACCAGGCACTTCGATCATGATGCCGATCGAAATGGGTGGGAGGCCAAGTTGCTGGCGTTCCTCTTCCATCACCTGCTTGGCCATGCGAATTTCTTCAGTGCGGACAATCATGGGGAACATGACGCGCACGTTGCCCCGTTGGGAGGCTCGCAGCACAGCTCGGAATTGACCACGCATCAGTTCGGGACGATCGAAACACATGCGCAGTCCCCGTTCACCCAGGAAGGGATTTTCTTCGTGGGGCATGGGCATATAGGGTAGGGGCTTGTCACCGCCGACATCCAAGGTTCGGATGATCATCGGGCGACCCTCTAGCACTGCGGCAATGTCACCATAGATTTCGGTTTGTTCGTCTTCGGTCGGTGCCGCCGATCGCTCCATAAACACAAACTCAGTGCGTAGCAAACCAACCCCTTCGCTGCCCATAGCCAATCCTTTTTGGGCATCTTCCAGGCTACCAATGTTGGCAACCACTTCAATGCGGTGTCCGTCTTTAGTAACAGCAGGTTGGTCTTTGGTAGCCAGTTCAGCGGTGCGGCGTTCTTTCATGCGAATTTGCCGTCGCCGAGTTTTCTCCATTTCCTCTGGGGTAGGGTTGAGGCGTAGTCGCCCTTTAGTGCCATCCAAAATCACTGGGGCACCGTCGGTAATGTCCATAACTCGCTGTTCTGTACCAGCGATCGCGGGTAAATCCATCGATCGTGCCAGGATAGAAACGTGAGAGGTTGCACCACCGGCCACCGTACAAAAGCCGATTACGTGTGGATCGAGAGTAGCCATATCCGACGGAGTAAGGTCTTCTGCTGCTAGCACCGTGTTGTCGGGATAGGTTGCCGCTTCGGCAGTTACCCCTGTCAGGATTCGCAACACCCGCGCCCCTACATCGCGCACGTCGTTGGCACGCTCTGCCAGCAAAGCATTTTGCAACTTGGCCAGGGTATCGGCTTGGGTAGTGTAGGTTTGCTTCCAGGCAAAGGCTGCACTCTTGCCTTTGGTAATCAGGCTAGAGGCGGTATCGTGTAATTCTGGATCTTCCAAAATTTCCTGGTGTGCCGCGAAAATGGCAGCTTTTTTGGGGTCGCCTTCACCATGCACCTTTGCTCGTAGGGATTCTAGCTCTAGCTTTGCTTGCTCAATCGCTTGATCTAGCTTGCGTTGTTCCTCAGCCGCCGTGCCACCTTTTTCTTCTACGGCAATGTCAAACTGCCGGACTCGGTGCAGGTAGCCTACGGCAACGCCGGGAGAAGCGGCCACGCCCAAAACGATATTGGGGTCGTCGGAGCGAGGTCGGGGGGCAGGTTTTGCTGCTTCGGGCTGCGCCACACTAGCGGGAGCCGCGATCGGTTTAGCACCTTCTTCGCCCAAGCCTTGCTGCATGGCTTCTTGCAATTCAGCGATCGCCTTCTTAGCATCGGAGCCTTCAGCAATTAGTTTGACAGTGTCGCCGTGGCCTACTTGCAGTCCCATCAGCGCTACCACACTCTTGGCGTTGGCCTGCTGGTCGCCCTTTTGTAGTTTGATGGTGGATTTGTATTTTTTAGCCAAGTTGACCAACACGGCTGAGGGGCGGGCGTGCAAACCAGCAGGATTGGGCACACGAATATCCCAGGAATTGACAACGCTGCTAGCTCCGTTGCTAGTAATGGCTTCGCTGCCCCCCGCCAGAGTCAGATCCAGAATGCTATCCTTGCCTGCTACGACGTTGCCAAAGTGAGGGGCAAACTTGGCCACCCGATCGCTGTTAGCAATCACAATTTGGGTAAGCAGGCTTTTGGCATGGAGAGCCACATAATCAGCATCAAAGTCAATCAGGGGTGTGCCGACGGTGACGCGATCGCCTACCTTGACTTTTGGAGTAAACCCCTCTCCTTTTAGCACCACGGTTTCCAAGCCAATGTGCATAAGAATTTCAATACCTTCAGCAGTTTTCACTGTGACTGCATGATGCGAAGGATGAATTTGCACAACTTCTCCATCACAAGGAGCTACCAGCGTTTGATCAGTCGGGTCGATGGAAATACCATCACCTACCATTTTTTGAGCAAATACAGGATCAGGAACCTGATCGATCGGAACTAAACAACCTGACAGCGGGGCAGTGAGGCGCAGCCCCGTTTGAGGCTTTGGCAACTCTAATGCTTGACTCATTTAATGATTTCTCCTGAGGCAAAAACCAAAACTATAAATGTTTGTAACAGTACGAAAAAGCCTGGGTATAAAGACAATATCGGCATAATTTATGCGGGAATAAAACCTTTCAACTTTCTTCAAATCTGATGTATTGCCAGACACCAACTCCATCAAAAATCATCAATTTAGTTAATAATTCGTCGTTTTATTTTTGTAAATTAAGCTCAAAAGAACTAAAGGCAAATAACTTTATCAGCCATTAACCTGGTTTGTTGACGATAAAAAATCGGGAGGATATTTAGGCTGACTCCTCCCGTTAAAATCCAATTTAAGGGACTGTAAGAATACGGCTATTTGGACAGGACTTGCTTGTCCTTGATAGTGCCATCATTGTCTAATTCGTAGACGATCGGCACAGCCGTTTCTAGCTCCACTTTGACAATTTCTTCAGGGGTAAGGTTTTCCAACTGCTTAATAACCGATCGCAGCGAGTTTCCGTGAGCTACAACCAAAACGTTGTCCCCCTGTTGGACGTGCTTCATCAGGCGATCGCGGAAAAAAGGCTCAATCCGCTTTACAGTATCTTCCAAGCTTTCACCGCCAGGGGGACGTTCGGAGTAAGAACGCCGCCAGAGCTGCACCTGTTCAGCTCCATACTTCTCAGCCATTTCAGTCTTGTTCATGCCTTGCAGATCGCCGTAGTAACGCTCATCCATAATTGGCGTTGGGAAAATGGGCAACTCCTGGCTAGCATCTCCATCGTATTGATCCCACCCTTTCCAATCAGGATCATCGGATGCGTGCTTGAGAATGGGAATCTTACCATCGCAAATTTCATCGCATTCGGTCAGGGTAATCACGGCGGTTTCCATCGCTCGCATTAGCATGCTGGTAAAGCACACATTAACGCGATAGTCCCGCAGTTTACAGGAGGCGATCGTTGCTTCGGCACGACCCCGTTCGCTCAAAGGCACATCTACCCAGCCGGTGAACTTGTTCTCCAGATTCCACAAGCTTTGACCGTGGCGCATCAAAATTAACGTTGGCATTGCTTAGTTCCCTTTTTGTTGGTAAACCTAGCCCAAAACAATGGGGTAAATCTCAACTGATAGATGATTTCCCTAGATCAAAATCTGCTTAGAATTTGATCAATCTTCCCAAAATTACTGGCTGATTTAGCTACTTACAATATCCTGTTCTAGTCTCGAATGTTTGGCTCATTATCGCAGTGCTTACGAACACACCACGCATAGATTGGGCATAGATTTGTTTTTTTAGATTAAGCAAGTATTTGAAAAGGTAGGTTTGTGATGTTCAGCACTTAGCGATCTCTCACTTCAGGGTAGTTAAAAATCAACCATTTATCGACTACTTAAAGTACGACTGGGCACTGAATCGGCAATAGGCAGGCGATCGCGCTAACCTGAAAGGCATGACAGACCTGATTCTTTTTTGGCACCGTCGTGACCTGCGCCTTGCAGACAATCTTGGGCTAGCCGCAGCTTGCCGACGCAGCCCTCGTGTGGTGGGAGTATTTTGCCTTGACCCCAGCATCCTCAACCGAGATGATGTAGCACCCGCTCGAGTTGCTTACCTGATTGGTTGCTTACAAACCTTGCAAACAGCCTACACCAAGGTAGGGAGTGAACTGCTAATTCTCAAAGCTGACCCAACCCACGGTATTCCTGCTCTAGCTAAAGCGCTCCAGGCTACGGCAGTGTATTGGAACAAGGATGTGGAGCCCTATTCGCGATCGCGCGATCGGGCAGTGGCGGCTGCTCTAAAAGAGCAAGGCATCGACTATCAGGCTAGTTGGGATCAGCTTTTACATGAACCAGGAGCAATCACCACAGGCAATGGCCAACCCTATACGGTCTACACACCGTTTTGGAAAAACTGGAGCCGCCAGCCCAAATCTGCTCCAGCAGAGGTTTTGCATCATGGCACCGGCCTGACAGAACTGGAACAGCAGCAGGCTCAGCAAGCTGGAACCATTCCCCTGCCTACTGCCAAAGACTTGGGCTATGTTTGGGTCAACCCTCTCTTTCTAGAGCCAGGAGAAACCGCCGCCCAAACTGCTTTGGAAACCTTTTGCCAGCGTGCCATTACCAAGTATGCCGAGCAGCGAAACTTTCCGGCTAATCCGGGTACCTCCGGATTGAGTCCAGCCCTCAAGTTTGGTGTGATTAGCCTACGCACGGTGTGGGCAGCCACTGAAGCAGCAATGGAAGCAGCCCAAAGCGACGAAGCTCGCGATGGCATCCGTACCTGGCAACAGGAATTGGCATGGCGTGAGTTTTACCAGCAGGCTTTATTTCACTTTCCTGACCTAGCAGAAGGTGCTTATCGTCCTGCATTTAAGCAGTTTCCCTGGGGAAATAACGAGGACTGGTTTGCGGCTTGGTGTGAAGGCAAAACCGGCTACCCGATCGTTGACGCGGCTATGCGCCAACTTAATGAAACGGGTTGGATGCACAATCGCTGTCGCATGATTGTGGCTAGCTTTTTGACCAAAGATTTGATTATTGACTGGCGTTGGGGCGAGAAGTACTTTATGCAAACCCTGATTGATGGCGATTTAGCGGCTAACAATGGAGGATGGCAGTGGAGCGCTTCTAGTGGCATGGATCCCAAGCCACTGCGTATTTTTAACCCAGCTAGCCAAACGGCTAAATTTGATGCTGAGGCTGATTATATTCGCGAGTGGTTGCCGGAACTGCGCGGAGTTGATACGGAGGCTCTGGTAACTGGCAAGCTTACTACTCTAGAGTGCGATCGCGCAGGCTATCCCCGCCCGATCGTTGATCACAACCAACAGCAAAAACAGTTCAAAGCTCTTTATGCCCAAGCTAAGACCTAAAGCCAGTACGCAGAGTTAAAGGTTAACCAGCGAAGTAAGTAGGTGGTCATAATTCTTTGTAGGAAGGTTTTTGGGGGTGAAACTCCCAACCCCCCAAAACATCTTTAGTTTAGTTATGCTTAACTACTTGATTATCAATAGCAAGAAAGTAGAAGGATGAGAAAGGTAATCTCCCTATCCTTCTACTTCATGACCTCTACCCCATTGATGCAATTTGGCCGCCACAGCCCCTAGCTTGGTTTTTGAGGCGGGCACGCTAAGGGCTATGCCCCAGACGTTCGACCGTTAATTGATGACGTACTCTAGGGTAGTGCTGTGGTTTCCTTCACCAGCTTGTCCCAACCCAAGTCCTTGAGATTGGTGTTGCGGCGTAGGGGACGGGTCACCAGTTCCAAAATGTCGCGGGCATTGGTGAATCCATGAATCTGAGCGAAGGTAAACTCCACTGACCACTTGGTGTTGATGCCGCGTGCTTCCAGAGGATTAGCGTGAGCCATGCCAGTAATCACCAAATCGGGCTTAAGTTCGTGGATGCGCTGCAATTGGTTGTAGTTGTCTGGCTTTTCTACAATCTTAGGCAGGGGAACGCTCATTTCCTGGCAGGTTTGCTCTAACAGTGCCAATTCTGCGGCCTGATAGCGCTTATCCATATAGGGAATGCCAATTTCGGGACAGGTCATGCCGCAGCGAATCAGGAATCGAGCCAGGGATATTTCCAGCAGATTGTCGCCCATAAAGAAGACTGATTTGCCTCGGATGAGCTGGATGTAATCTTCTAGATTTTCCCAAATTTGGGCTTCTCGTTCTGCCAACCCTGTGGGTTCAATGTTGAACACAGAGCAGATTTTCTCAATCCAGGCGCGGGTGCCGTCAGGGCCGATCGGGAAGGGTGCCCCAATCAGCTTGCACTTGCGGCGACGCATGAAGGTTGTAGCAGTGCGGCTGAGAAAGGGATTAACCCCAACAGCGTAGTAGCCTTCTTCAATCACGGGCAATTCTGTGTAGCGCTTGGCAGGCAGCCAGCCAGCTACTTTGATACCCTGTTTTTTCAGTTCCAGGGTCAGTTGCGTCACAACGGGGTCAGGCAGGGAACCAAACAGAATCAGGGGTGGGTGGTCTTTATATTCCGATTCTTCCGCTTTCACGTCTTCTTGCTTGCGACCAAAGTTGAGCAATTTTTGGATGGCGTTGCGGTCTTCTTTCTCGACTTCGGGAGCCTTGTCGGGGCAGCGGTTGACCATGGCGGCCAGCACGGTGTCTTCTCCTTGTGTGAAGGCGTAGTCGAGGCCGTTGGCTCTGGCCACGACGATCGGAATGCCAATTTCAGCCTCTAGTTTGGGAGCCATGCCTTCCAAGTCCATCTTGATGATTTCGGTGGTGCAAGTGCCAATCCAAACAATGACACTGGGGTTGCGATCGCGCTTAATTTGCGAACACAGCCGTTTCAGTTCGTTGTAATCGTTCAACTGTGCAGAGATGTCGCCTTCTTCCAGTTCAGCCATAGCGTAGCGTGGCTCAGCAAAAATCATGACGCCCATGGCATTTTGCAGAAAGTAGCCACAGGTTTTGGTGCCAATTACCAGGAAGAAGCTGTCTTCAATTTTTTGATAAAGCCAGGCCACACAGCTAATTGGGCAGAAGGTGTGGTAGTTCCCAGTTTCACAGTCAAATTGCAAGGCTTGGGGTTGGGTGTCGGCAAGGGTCATAGCAGTCTCTCAAAGGCGATTATATAGAGGAAGAGGGCATTAGGGAGTGGGCTTTGGGTTAGGGTTAGGTGGGGCGATCGGGTGACGACCTTCGCAGGATTCATCAATGCGGGACACTAGCCGAGAAACACTTTTTTGGGCTATTTCTATCGGGCTTTGGCTCCCAGCAGGCAGTAGTTTGACATCAGTTTTGCCGTTGGTGGCAGGGCTGGAATCGGCTTCTATTAGGGTATCTGGGTTGACATTTAACCCCAGTGCCATAACAATGCGATCGGGATTGCTATTGAGATCTACAATCAGCGGCAAAATTTGGTTTAACTGGGGTTCTAGGGCTGCAAGCGTCCCCAGAATGAAGCTAGAAGACGGTCGCCGCTCACCTTCACACTCCACCCAAATGCGTAGACGGGCAATCCACTGGCGATTTTCGGCGTAGTAGGTAAGCCACTGTTTTTGCAGTGCTTGACGTAATTGTTGAGTATTCACACCGTGAATAGAATAAAGGGCATTCGACACAGATAGCTAGCATAGTGAACCCAGCCCTTTTAAATGAAATTTGTTTGAGTTTCTTTAGACCATCATCAGTTCTGGCTCTTCCTCCTCGGATCTAGTCGGTTGTTTGGGATTGAGGTAGAAGTCAGACAACAGGGAGAACAGGTCACGATCGGGCGCATCATTAGGCACAACTCCCTCTGGACGCGCCAGAATCTGATCAGCAATGTTTAAGTAGTAGTCACACACGTAGGTGAGCGACGGATCAGATTCCGCCATTTCAAACAGGGTCTTGCCCTTCACCCGTGACACGCGGATGTCTTCAATCAGCGGCAACACTTCCAGCACTGGCATCGGCACCGAGTCCACGTATTTATCAATCAG
>Ga0224722_1002049_pt1 | contig 10844 bp, 7 predicted proteins | sample Balambano_FR1_Me_FD_161646 | JGI IMG/M metagenome (GOLD analysis project Ga0224722, IMG submission 161646) | Freshwater sediment microbial communities from Lake Towuti, South Sulawesi, Indonesia - Balambano_FR1_MetaG | ecosystem: Environmental > Aquatic > Freshwater > Lake > Sediment | place...
GAGTATAAATTTAATAACATTATACAAAGAGGTTCCATTACCGATTTTGATTTACTCATTGGGGCGAATGCGCGGCTGTACATACCCAATTCGCAAGGCTCTATTTTGTTGGACACGTTTGGCAGAAATATTGATACCTACGAATACGGCGTGTATGGCGGCGGCACCCTGGAGTTGAATAAGACCCTGAAAATCAGTGCTTCGCTGCGTTTGGATAAAAATCAAAACTTCGATTTGTTGTTTTCACCGGCAGCTTCATTAGTCTATTCGCCCTCGCCCATTACTACTTACCGGCTGTCGTTTTCGTCTGCCATTCGCAACCCAACCCTGGCTGACCAGTATTTATTTTATAATGTTGGGCGAGCCATCTTGATTGGTAATCTAAATGGTTTTCAAAATTTGATTACCGTAGAATCATTATTAGATTATTTGAATACATTGGACAATAAATTGTTACAACGTTTTGATGTAGCACCCATTGAACCGGAGAAAGTGCGCACCGTTGAAGCGGGTTATCGCACCACGCTGTTTGAAAAATTATACCTGGATGCTACGTATTATTACAGTTTTTATCAGGATTTTATCGGTTTTAATCTGGGCGTGGATGCCACTTTTGAAACGCTTACCGGTTTTCCGGTCACTGCCCAAGTCTATCGGGTGGCAGCCAATGCAACCGACCGCGTGACCACCCAGGGCTTTTCGATCGGCACAAATTACTATTTCTCAAAATATTATGCCTTCACCGGCAATTATTCCTGGAATAAATTGAATACCGCCAGTGATGATCCCATTATTCCGGCTTTCAACACCCCGGAGCATAAATTCAACGTGGGTATCGCCGGGCGGGATATTCCGTTGAAGCTGGCGGGCATCCGTTTTAATAATTTTGGATTCAATGTGAACTACAAATGGATTCAATCCTTTTTATTTGAAGGCTCGCCTCAGTTTACCGGCATCATTCCGCAATATGATCTGCTGGACGGACAAATTAACTGGCGACTAAATAAACTCAATACAACGGTCAAAATAGGTGCTTCTAATATGCTGAACAACCGGCGTTTCCAGACCTACGGCGGTCCCCGCGTGGGAAGATTAGCCTATTTCTCCTTGCTATACGAATTTAGACCAAAGTAAAATAGGGTTATTTGTTAGTAGTTAATTGGGAGTCTAACATCTAACATCTAATATCCAAAATCTAATATCTAATATCTAACATCTACTAAATTAACAACATGAAAAAATTTAACACTCAGCTACTTCTACTAAGTCTTTTCTTACTTGCGGCAAGCGCGCTGACGGCACAAACACGCTATTTGAATCAAGTGTTTACCGGCGTATCCGTGCAGCGCAACGTGGTGTATGGTAGAAACATTTCGGTACTGAATCCGGCGGCTCCTGTAGCCCAGGATTTATTGTTTGACGTTTATACTCCAACAGGCGACACGGCACGCAATCGTCCGGTAGTTATTTATTTACACACCGGCTCTTTTCTGCCGCCGCTCTTCAACGGACAAGTGACGGGTTCGCGCAATGACTCTACCGTAGTGGAGTTTTGTACCCGTTTGGCGCGTATGGGCTATGTGGCAATCGCCGCTACGTATCGCGCCGGCTGGATCCCAACGGCGCAGGGTGCAGGTGGTCAGAACACCCGTACCGGTACGCTGCTGCGTGCCGTGTGGCGCGGCATTCAGGATACGCGTACTGCCATTCGCTTCCTGCGCAGAGGCGTGGCAGAGAATAGCAATCCGTATGGAATAGACCAGACTAAAATTGTAGTGTGGGGGCAAGGCACCGGAGGTTACTTGTCGCTGGCTGCGGCTTATCTGGATCGTTACGCGGAGATTCTGTTGCCCAAATTCATTGATACCCAAACGCTGCAACCGTACATTGACACCACTACCATCGGGAATGTATTTGGCACCACCGACAAACCTATCAATCCCGGGATCGGGGGCGGCGGCTCCCTTGCTAACCATCCTGAATACAGCTCTGATTTTAATTTGGCAGTAAACATCGGCGGTGCGTTGGGAGATACCTCCTGGATAGAACGAAACAAACCCGGGCAACCGGCGGTTATTGCGGCGCATTTTCTACGCGATCCCTTTGCGCCTTTTGCCAATGGTCCGGTAATCGTGCCGACCACCGGTGACTTTGTGGTGAACGTATCCGGCTCGCGCGTTATCGTGGGAGATGCCAATCTCAAAGGTGTGAACAGCATTCTGGCTCCTGCCAATACACGTACCGACCCGATTACGCTGCGCATGAAAGCATTAAGTCAAGTAACGATTCTAGGATCTAATCCTCCGCTCAGCCAAGGAACGGATAACTTTTATCCTCTTATTACCATACCGTTGGATAGTGCGCGTTCCGGCTTGTGGGAATGGTGGGATAAAACCGCGCTGGATACCCTGGTGGCGCGCACCAATCGTGCTACAGGCAGTTCCCTCAATTCGAACACCATCCACGCCAGTAGTTTGTTTACCAATCCGAATATGTCGAAGGCACTTGCCATCACCTACATTGATACGATTTTGCGGTTCTTTGCGCCGCGTGCGTGTGCGGCGTTGGGCTTGGGCTGTGCGACGACTTCGGTAACGGATATTTTAGATGCAAAATCCGTTGATCTGGTCATGGCTCCAAACCCGGCGAGTGAAGCAGTTTATTTTCAAACCTCTAGCGCATTCCCGATTCTGGATTTGCAATTGTTTGATGTAAGTGGCAAACTGGTAAGATCGAATGTGAACTTAAAAGATAATTCGTACACGTTGTATCGAAATGGATTACCAGGCGGAGTCTATTTTGTCAAACTCCGATTTGAAAAGGGTATTGTAACGCAAAAGTTAATCTTTAATTAATATGCTGCAACAGGTCAGACGACTTTAAAGTCGTCTGACCTGTCAAAATGTTTGCAATCAACATAAAACGTGGCGCACCTCAAAAGTGTGCCACACTTACCTTTTCGGGCAGCACCGCCTGCAATTTCTCCACCACTACGTCCACTTCTTCTTTGGTATTCAAATGCGAGAGCGAGAACCGAATCGTCGTGCGTTCGGGGTCGCCGTGCAGCGCAGCGATGACGTGCGAACCCTGATCGGCACCGGAGCTACACGCGCTGCCACCCGATACGCTAATGCCCGCAATGTCGAGATTAAACAGCAGCATCTCCGACTTGGGCGAGGGCGGAAACGACACACTCAGGAGTTTGTAATGCCCGTGTTGCCAGTCGCCGTTGAACTGTATATCGTCGAAATGGGCTGCGAGTTGCTGTTGCAAATAATTGCGCACTTCCAAAATCTGTTCCCGGCGGCTGTCCATGTTTTCGTACGCCAGTTCCAGGGCTTTCGCCAAACCCACGATGCCGTACAGATTTTCCGTGCCACCACGCAGGTTGCGTTCCTGCGCGCCGCCGTCAATAAAGGGTTTGATAATATTTTCACCGTTGACATACAAAAAACCGATCCCTTTCGGTCCGTGAAATTTATGCGCCGAGCCGGACAGAAAACTGATTTTCGTTTTGGAAACATCTATCGGGTAGTAGCCCATCGTTTGCACCGTGTCGGTGTGAAAGAGCGCGCCGTATTGTCTGCACAAGCCGGAAATTTCATCCAGGTCAATCATCGTGCCAATCTCGTTATTGGCGTGCATGAGCGAAACGAGTGTTTTTTTAGCCTTATCTTGTAATAACTTTTCAAAATCATTTACCGCTACCCTACCCTTTTCATCTAATTTTACATAAACGACTTCCACTTCGCCCGTTTTTTCAATGGCTTCCAATGAGTGCAAAACACAATGATGTTCCGTCGGCGCACTGATGATACGGCGCACACCGAGATCGCGCACCGAACATTTCAGTGCGGTATTATTCGATTCCGTGCCACCGGAGGTGAAAAAAATCTCCCCGATGGAGGCATTCAAATGTTTGGCGATTTGCTTGCGTGCCTGCTCAATCGCCGCCCGTGCTTTGCGCCCATCTGCGTGAATGGAAGACGGATTGCCGTTGTTGTGGCGCATCGTGTCGAGCATCACTTCCAGCACGGTTTCGTCGAGGGGCGTGGTAGCGGCGTTGTCAAAGAAAATTCGGTTCATAAATTGCTGTTATTCACTCTTTGAAACGTTGAGAAGGTTGAGAAGGTTAAAGGAGTTTAGTTTCTCTCAATACTTTGACCGAACTTGTTCTGAAATAAAATCTGTATTAAAATTAGTGCTTCTACTCACCCCTCTCTACCTTGTGTTTAAAATTAAAGTAATTTTTTCAAGTCTTTTACACCTCAAACTCCACCCCCTAAACCTTCAAAATATTGTTTACAACTTGATGAATATCTGAAATTAATTTCTGCACCTGGGCTTCGTTTGTACCTTCGGCGTAAATGCGGATGATAGGCTCAGTGTTCGATTTGCGCAGGTGGAGCCAACCGTCGGGGAAATCAATTTTCAAACCATCCTGTGTATCCAATTGCTCGTTTTTATAATGTTTATGTAATGTTTGTAATAAATTTTCAACATCCATATCCGGCGTGAGTGCAATTTTATCTTTTACCATCGGGTAATTCGGATAACGTTTGCGAAGTGCTGAAAGTTTCTGGTCGGATTTTGCCAAATGCGCCAGCACCAGCGCAATGCCCGCCAGTGCGTCGCGCCCATAATGCAGTTCCGGTACGATGATGCCGCCGTTGCCCTCGCCGCCGATAATGGCGTTCACCTCTTTCATTTTCATGACGACATTCACTTCGCCCACCGCCGCTGCAAAGTATTGGCAACCATGTTGTTGTGTAATATCTCGCAGTGCCCGAGAAGACGATAAATTGGAAACCGTTGCCCCTTTTTGATGTTGTAACACATAATCTGCCACCGCCACGAGGGTGTATTCTTCACCGAAGAGTTCGCCGTTTTCACTCACCAATGCCAGCCGGTCCACATCCGGGTCAACCGCGATACCCAAATCGGCTTTTTCGGTCGCAACAGCTTGCACCAAATCCTGCAAGTGCGCAGGCAGCGGCTCCGGGTTGTGTGCAAACTGCCCGTTGATTTCAGCATTTAACAGAATGACTTCACAATCCAGCTCGCGCAGCAAATGCGGCACCGCCAGTGCGCCGGTGGAATTAATACAATCCACCACGATTTTAAATTTGCGCTTGCGAATGGCGGTTGCATCCACCCAATCCATCGCCAGGATCGCATCTACATGCCGACCGATGTAGCCATCCGCCGTGCTGTATTTTCCTAACTTGGTAACTTCAGCGTAGCGAATTTCTTTTTGTTCTAACAATTTTAAAAACGCTTCACCATCTGCCTGGGAAATGAATTCGCCCTTGTGATTCAATAACTTGAGCGCGTTCCACTCCATCGGGTTATGGCTGGCGGTAAGAATGATGCCCGCACCGGCTTGTTCCCAAACGACTGCCATTTCTACGGTGGGTGTAGTAGAGTAGCCCAAATCCACCACGTCAATGCCGAGCGAAAGTAGGGTGTTGGAAACTAAATTACTCACGATTGCGCCGGAGATACGCCCGTCGCGCCCGATGACGACTTTCGGAGTGTGCCCATTTTGCAAAACCCAGTAGCCAAACGCGGCGGTACAGCTTACGATGTCTTCCGGGGTGAGGTTGTCGCCGGCATAGCCCCCGATGGTGCCGCGAATGCCGGAAATAGATTTGAGAAGTGCCAAGTTTTTTTTTTTGAGCCGCGAGCAACGGGCTACAAGCAGCAAGACTCGGGGAGGGTATTCTTGCGGCTTGCAGCTTACAACTTGCAGCCGTTCTGTAATGCCGCAAAATTAGAAATTATTTTTTCAATCACATGGTCGGTTGTTACAAACATTAAACTAATTAATTATTTGAAAAACAGGAATTTGTAGTTCCTGTCTTACAAACTGACAACTATTTCTATCTTTGCCGTTTGAACATCCTGCTAGAGTCACCAGATTTATGGAGAGTTTGCTACAATTGGACGAACACCTGTTTTACCTGATTAACAACGGCTGGCAAAACCCGGTGCTGGATGCCATTATGCCCATCTGGCGCGAGAAATCAACCTGGATTCCGCTGTACATTTTGCTGGCGGCTTTTGTCATTTATCGGTTCAAAATCAAAGGATTGTATTTAATTATGGCACTGGGTTTGCTGGTGGGCATTTCTGATAATGTGAGCAGTCAGCTGATTAAAAAAAATGTACGCCGCATTCGCCCCTGCAACGACGGCACGGTAGAAGATGTGCATTTGATTATTTCCTGCGGCAGCGGCTACAGTTTTCCTTCTACTCATGCGGTAAATCACTTTGTGGTGGCTACTTTTTTGAGCCTGACCGTAGGCCAATTTTATAAAAAAATACGGCTGCCGCTTTACCTCTGGGCGGCTTCTATTGCGCTGGGGCAGGTGTATGTAGGAGTGCACTATCCGCTCGACATCCTGATTGGCGCGCTGTTTGGTTTTTTGCTGGGGTATTTAGGTGCAAAATTGTATCTGCGATGGACGAAAATCAGTATTGGAAGTTCAAAGGGTTAAAGTTCAATAGTTCAACTGCATTCGATACATCTGCCTATTTGAACCCATTCAACCCATTCAACCGTTGAACCCAGAACACTATATGCAACGCTGCTTCGACCTGGCGCGGCTGGGCGCGGGCAGCGTGTCGCCCAACCCGATGGTGGGGGCGGTGTTGGTGTACCAGGAGCGCATCATCGGCGAGGGTTGGCACCGGCGCTACGGGGAGGCGCATGCCGAGGTGAATGCGGTGCGGAGTGTCAACGCAGCGGATCAGCCATTTATCTCACAATCAACGCTGTACGTATCGTTAGAACCCTGCAATATCTATGGTAAAACGCCGCCGTGTACGGATTTAATTTTACAGTATAAAATTCCAAAAGTGGTCATTTCCTGCCTCGATCAAACACCCGAAGTGGCGGGCAAAGGCGTGGCATTGCTGCGGGCAAACGGCGTGGAAGTAATAACGGGCATTTTAGAAGAACAAGGCAGGGAACTCAGCCGCTTTCGCAGTCATTTTGTAACCCACCAAAGACCTTATATCATTTTGAAATTTGCACAAACGCTCAACGGGTACTTCGGCAAACCCGGCGAGCCGTTCTGGATCACCAATGCTTTTTCCAAACGCCTGGTACATAAGTGGCGCAGCGAGGTGGACGCGATTTTGGTGGGAACGAATACCGCAAAAATTGACAACCCGCAGCTCACCAACCGCTTGTATGTTGGAAAATCGCCTGTTCGGATTGTTTTGGACAGGCATCTGCAACTGTCAGAACAACTGCACTTATTTGACCTAAGTCAGCCAACGTTGGTTGTTACCGAAACTCCGATCCCGGATGCCCGATTCCGGATACCAGACCTGCCACCCCAAAATCTGGATTATTTATCCATCGCTTTTGACCAAAATTTGCTTTCTCACTTGTTAGAACAACTTCACAAACGAAAAATTACGACCCTGCTGGTAGAGGGCGGTGCAACCCTACTGCAGTCTTTTATCCAACAAAATCTGTGGGACGAAGCGCGTATCCTGATTGGTTCCAGGGTGCTGCAACACGGAATCCCGGCACCGGGGCTATCGGGTGAGTTAGTGCAGCAATACCGGCTCGGCGGCGACCAAATTCTTTGTTACCAAAACATTCACACACGTTAAACTTCCTTTAAAATCGGGCGCATTCAGCATAAGTTGCTTTTTTATGTTGTTAGTTAGTGTAATTTTGCTAGTAAATTTAAAACAGGTTTTAGGGATGAAAACAAGAATCGTCGCGCTCGGCATACTATGGATTACACTACTCACCACGCAAACCGTCAGCGCGCAGGAAACGACCGCCACCAAAGGCAAGGTCAACTGGCTTACCTGGGAACAGGCAATGGAGCTGTCGAAAAAGGAAAAGCGCAAACTGGTACTCGACGTTTATACCAGCTGGTGCAAATGGTGCGAGCGCATGGAAGAGGTGACTTTCAGCGAACCGGGCATTGCACAATACCTGAACGAACATTTTTATCCGGTAAAATTTGATGCCGAACAAAAACAGCCCCTCAAATATAAAGACCGGGAGTACAAATTTGTCAAAAACGGTGTGAAAGGCTATCACGAACTGGCGGCACGCCTCCTCAACGACCAACTCAGCTACCCATCGGTGGTTTTTTTGGATGAAAATCAGGAGGTGATTCAGGCAATTCCGGGTTTTCGCACCCCGGTGGAATTTGAACAGATCATCACGTATTTTGCCAAAGATAAATACAAAAGTATGCCCTGGTCTTCTTATACCAAGACGTATAAGCCGCTGTTAATTAGTAACAAACATGACAGGAAATAATTAGTTGCACGGCACTTAAGAGCCGTGCAACTAAGTTCTGCGCCGCCGACGGCTCACACCACCGATGCCTAACACACCGAGGATACCTCTGGTCAATTCCCGTGCAATCGTGTTTCCGATCTGCCGGGTTGTGGGGCTGTCAATGATTTCTTCAAAAGTGCTTTTTTCGCGTTTGGTGCTGCGAGCGGTTTCCGGTTTGGCAGCTTTGCGCTGGTTTTTGATCACCTCCTGGTGTTCGGCTTCGCCCGCTTCTTCGATTTTTTTGGTTAAAATTTCGTAGGCACTTTCCCGGTTGATGACTTCGTTGTACTTCCGAACGAGGGCAGAACGGCTGATGAGCTGATCCATTTCCGCGTCAGTGAGAACGTCCATGCGCGACTGCGGAGCGCGGAGCATCACATACGCGAGCGGCGTGGGCGTACCTTTTTCATTCAATGCTGTGACGAGTGCCTCGCCGATACCGAGTTCGGTTATGATATTTTCCACATCGTAAAAATCGGAAATCGGGTAGTTTTCGGCAGCGAGTTTGATGGCTTTGCGGTCTTTGGCGGTGAAGGCGCGCAGAGCGTGCTGGATTTTCAAACCCAACTGCCCCAGCACTGCATCGGGAATATCCGCCGGATTTTGCGTTACAAAGAAAATACCCACGCCTTTAGAGCGAATCAGCCGGATAATTGCCTCAATCTGGTCGAGCAGTGCCGCTGAGGCTTCGTCAAATACCAAATGTGCCTCATCAATAAAAATAGCGAGTTTGGGTTGATCCAAATCTCCGGCTTCGGGCAGGGTGGCGTAAATTTCTGCGAGCATTTGCAACATAAACGTCGAAAACAATTTCGGGCGGTCCTGAATATCGGTCAGCCGCACAATCGAAATCACCCCCCTGCCCTGCTCATCCAGCCGCAGGAGGTCTTCTATTTCAAACGAGCGTTCTCCGAAAAACACATCGGCGCGTTGCTGCTCCAGTTCTACAATTTTGCGCATCATGGTGCCGACCGAATCGGTGGAAATACGCCCGTAAGCAGCTTCAATTTCGGCTTTGCCTTCGTTGGTGAGATATTGTAAAACCTTTCGAATATCCTGTAAATCAAGCAAGGGTAAATTATGGTCATCACAATATTTAAAAACGACCGACATAATGCTCGACTGGGTATCGTTTAAACCCAAAATGCGCGAAAAAAGCACCGGACCAAACTCCGTAACCGTTGCCCGCAGCCGCGCTCCTTTCTCGTTGGAGAGGGTTAAAAATTCTACTGAATTGCCTTGTGTGGTAAAAGGCAAGCCAATTTTGGCGTGGCGTTCTTCAATTTTGGCATTGCTGGTACCCGGCATGGCGATCCCGCTCAGGTCACCTTTGATGTCCATAAGCAAAGACGGGATGCCGTATGCAGAAAAATGCTCCGCCAGAATTTGCAGCGTTTTGGTTTTACCGCCGCCTGTTGCCCCGGCGATGAGTCCGTGTCGGTTCATGGTTTTCAGGGGCAGGCACACTTTTGCCTCCGCCACCACTTCACCGTCCAGCAGTGCCGCGCCCAGGTCAATCGCCGTGCCTTTGAAGGTGTAGCCCTGGGTGATCGTTTGTACAAATTGGTCTTGTTTTGCCATGTATCTCGGTAATTAGTGATCTTCTATCTGGTTTAGGTATATTCTAAAGTTTGAATCTTTGCGCTTGGTTTTTTTTGCCATTGGTTGATCGTTATTTGACACGTACCACTTATACTTTGCCGGCGATTAACGCTTATTTGGGCGAACGTCAACGTAAAATGTGCCGAATAACAAATAACCAATCACAACAATCACTCCTGATTCCATTTATTCACCCTTAATTCATACTTGCGTTTGCTAAATTCCCAAAAATCCAGGTTGAAAGTGCTCTCTTCGGCTTCGATGTCAAAATCAGGAAAAAAATCAAATCCCGTAGCTTTTTCCACCTCCCGGATCGACACTGCAAATTTATACAATGGTTCAAAACTTACTTCATTTGGAATCAAAAAAGCGATGCCTTTGAATTGCGGCTCCGTTACATCAAGCAACACTTTGTAATACGCCCGCGGCACCGACACCCGGTTGGGTCCGATAGCACCTTTGGGTTGGGATAGAATTGGTCCGGTAACAACGTACAACGCCTTATTTTTCTTTGCCCAACTACGGGTCAGTTCTTCCAACTCCCGCCAGATGCCTTTGTTAAAATTGGGGGCTTGCGGGCTGATGTTGCTCATCAAAAACGAATAGCGCATCGCCTCCGCATCAAACGCCATATCTGCCGCCGGAACGAGGTGACCGCGGTCGTAGCCCGAATTGTGATAATCGCTCAGTGCTGCCGAGCCATTTTTAATCCGATTGTCTGGCAAAAATTCATCGGCGCGTTCCACCCAGTCTTCGTTGAGGCGCTCAGCGGTCAGTTCGTAGGCAACCCACTCGGCTTGCTCGTGTGCCTCGGCATACGACAACACAAAGTAGGGATTGTACACGATTTGTCCGCGCGAGCCGCCCGGCAGAAAGTCGAAAGTGGTGGTTTTTACCTGCTCTTCCGGTTCTTCAGTAGGGGTTT
>Ga0224722_1002050_pt1 | contig 10844 bp, 12 predicted proteins | sample Balambano_FR1_Me_FD_161646 | JGI IMG/M metagenome (GOLD analysis project Ga0224722, IMG submission 161646) | Freshwater sediment microbial communities from Lake Towuti, South Sulawesi, Indonesia - Balambano_FR1_MetaG | ecosystem: Environmental > Aquatic > Freshwater > Lake > Sediment | place...
CCCGGCGACCGTAGACCCCGGCGGCCGTGCCGCGCACATGCTCGATCCAGTGCCGGAACAACGCGGGATCCGGCGCGAACGCGTCATGGTCGACGTAGCCGTCGAGCGAGAGGTTCATGCCGAACATGATCCGGGCCATGGCGCCTCAGCTCCGGCGCCGGGTCATGCCGAGTGGGCCGCCGCGGCGAGGTCGCGGACGAAGGCGAGCACGCGCTCGGGCGGCTCGCCGGCGCCGAGGCGCTCGACGATGGCCGAGCCCACCACCGCGCCGTCGGCCACGGCGGCGATCGCGCGGGCCGTTTCGGGCGAGCGGATGCCGAAGCCGACGCAGACCGGCAGCGGGGTCGCGGCCTTGATGCGCGCGACCTCGGGCGCGATTGCGGCGGGCTGGGCGGCGGCCGCGCCGGTGATGCCGGTGATCGAGACGTAGTAGACGAAGCCCGACGCGTTCGCGAGCACCTGGGGCAGCCGGCGGGCGTCGGTGGTGGGCGTGGCGAGACGGATGAAGTTCAGCCCGGCCGCCCGCGCCGGAAGGCACAGTTCGGCGTCCTCCTCGGGCGGGAGGTCGACGACGATCAGCCCGTCCACCCCGGCCTCGGCGGCGGCGGCGAGGAAGCGGTCGACGCCCATGGCGTAGATCGGGTTGTAATAGCCCATCAGCACCACCGGCGTCGCGGCGTCGCCCTCGCGGAAGGCGCGGACCATGGCCAGGGTCGCCGCCAGCGTCTGGCCGGCCGCGAGCGCGCGCTGGCCGGCGCGCTGGATCGCCGGCCCGTCGGCCATGGGGTCGGTGAAGGGCATGCCGATCTCGATGACGTCGACCCCGGCCGCCGGCAGGCCGCGAATGACGGCGAGCGAGGTGGCGGGGTCGGGATCGCCGGCCATCACGAAGGCGACGAAGGCCTTGCGCCCCTGGTCCCGCAGCGCCGCGAAGCGCGCCTCGATCCGCGTCATGCCGCCCGTCTCCCGCCGGTTCCGGCAGTGTCTGGGCCAAGCCCCGGCGATGTTCAACCGCTTTCGTGGCCGGAGGGGACCTGCGGCGCCGCCCGGTTTCGCCCTTCCCTTTCGCGCTTGGATCGGGTATGCGCGCGGCTCGCGGCCTTACACCCTTGGAGGAAGGCCGCTTATGCCAGCCAAGGAGTCAGGCACATGGCGGAGACGCCGGTACTCGAAGCCGTGGCGCGCGCGGGGGTCGGCAAGGGGGCCGCCCGCAGCGCACGCCGCGAGGGGTTCGTCCCCGGAGTGATCTACGGCGGGGGCGAGCCGCCCCAGCCGATCAACGTGAAGTTCAACGCGCTGCTGAAGCAGCTGAAGGCGGGCAAGTTCCTGTCGACGCTCTTGAACGTGAAGGTCGACGGGACCGACACCCGGGTGATCTGCCGCGGCGTGCAGCGCGACGTGGTCAAGGACCTGCCTACCCACGTCGATTTCCTGCGCCTGAGCGAGCGCTCGCGGATCGCGCTCTACATCCCCGTGGAGTTCGTCAACCGCGACAAGTCGCCGGGCCTGAAGCGCGGCGGCGTGCTGACCGTGGTGCGCCCCGAGGTCGAGCTGGTGGTGACCGCGGGGGAGATCCCCGAGAAGCTGGTCATCGACCTCGCCGGGACCAACGTCGGCGACACGCTGCACATCTCGAACGTGGCGCTGCCCAAGGGCGTGCGCCCTACGATCACCGACCGCGACTTCGTGATCGCGAACATCCAGGCCCCCTCGGGGCTGAAGTCCGCCGACGGCGAGGCCGAGGAAGAGGGCTGACCGCCCGCGGCCCATGTGCTAGACCCGACGCGCCGCGGAGGCCCCGCGGCGCGTCGTCGTTCGCGGGACCGCCATGAAGCTGATCGTCGGCCTCGGCAATCCGGGCGCGAAATACGCCCGCCACCGGCACAATGTGGGCTATCTGGCGGCCGACGCGATCGCCGCGGCGCACGGCTTCGCGTTGTGGCGGTCGAAGTTCCAGGGCCAGATCGCCGAGGGCCGGCTGGGGGACGAGCGGGTCCTGATGCTGAAGCCCGAGACCTATATGAACCTGTCGGGCGACAGCGTGCGCGCGGCGATGGCCTTTCACAAGCTCGAGCCCGCAGACCTGATCGTGATCCACGACGAGCTCGACCTCGCGCCTGGCCGGGTGCGGGTCAAGACCGGCGGCGGGGCCGCGGGGCACAACGGCCTGCGCTCGATCGCGGCGCATGTGGGGCCGGAGTTCACGCGGGTGCGGGTGGGGATTGGCCATCCCGGCGACAAGCGGCTGGTCTCGGCCTGGGTGCTGAGCGATTTCGCCAAGGCGGACGCCGAGTGGCTCGATCCGCTGCTGGCCGCGCTGGCGCGCGCGGCCCCTGACCTCGCCGCGGGCGCGACGCCGCGGTTCCTGAACGCCCTGGCGCAGGCGGCCCCGGCGGGCGAGCCGGCGGCCGCGCCGCCACGCGAGCGCCCGGCGCCGCCGCCCGCGCCCGGACCCGCGCCGGAGGCGGAGCCGGCGCGCAGCCCGCTGCAGCGCCTGGTCGACCGGTTCCGGTGAGCGCGGCGGTCCGCGCGGCCTTTCGCCGCCAGGCCGCGTTCTGCGCCGAGCTCGGCTCGCCGTTCACCGCGCGGCTGTGCACGCTGGTCGCCGAGCGGCTCGCGCCGGGCGGGCCGGTGGCGGACCGGGTGCTCGGCTGGCCGGGCGACCCGTCGAACCGGGCCGACGCCCTGCCGCTGCGGCTGGCCGGGGCGCTGCATGCGCTGGTCATCGGGGCGCGGGACCCGGGCCTCGCCGCGGTCTATCCCCCCGCGGATGCGGAGGCGGACGCGTTGTGGGGGGCGGTGGCCGCGGCGCTGGAGGCGCATCCCGGCTTTCTGCTCGAGCGGCTCGCCGGGCCGCCGCAGACGAACGAAGTTCAGCGCAGCGCGGCGCTGGCGCCCGGCTATCTGACGGTCGCGGCGCGCGCCGGGCTGCCGCTGGTCTGCTCGGAGGTGGGCGCGAGCGCGGGGCTGAACCTGCTGTGGGACCGGTTCGGCTACGCCTTCGGGCCGGCGCGCTGGGGCGACCCGGCCGCGGCGGTGCGGCTCGCGCCCGAGTGGCGCGGCCCGCCGCCGCCGCTGCCCGCCGCCCGGGTGGTCGAGCGCGCCGGCTGCGACCGGGCGCCGCTCGACCCCGCGGACCCGGCGACCGAGCCGCGGCTCCTGTCCTTCGTCTGGGCGGACCAGACGGAGCGCATGGCCCGGCTGCGCGCGGCGCTGGCGCTGGCGCGCGCCGAGGGGCCGCGCGTGGCGCGGGCGGACGCGGCGGAGTGGATCGAGGCGCGGCTGGCCGAGCCGCGCCCGGGGCGGGCGCATGTGATCGCCCATTCCATCGTCTGGCAGTACCTGCCGCCCGGCGCCCGGGATCGGGCCGCGGCGGCGCTCGCCGCCGCCGGCGCGCGGGCGAGCGGCGCGGCGCCGCTCGGCTGGCTGCGGCTGGAGGCGGACGGCGGCGGCCGGGGCGCGGCGCTGTCGCTGACGCTGTGGCCGGAGGGCGGAACCGAGGTGCTGGGCCGCGCCGACTTCCACGGGCGCTGGGTGGACTGGGGCGGCGCCTGACCCGCGGGTCAGAAGCGGACGCGCAGGCCGATCGTGCCGTACTGGGCGCCGCCCCAGGCGTCGCTGATCAAGCCGAAGACGCCCGAGCGGTGGTGGAAGCGGAACAGGAGCTCGTACTGCGGGGCCTGCGGCAGGGCGAAGGTGACCTCGGGCGAGAAGAAATGCATGAGCCGGGCGCCCTGGTCGTCCCGTGCGCGCTCGCGCTCGACCTCCGAGACGCCGGTGGCGTAGTTGAGGCCGGTCGAGACCGCCGCGGTGGTCACCAGCACCCGGTCCCAGGGAAAGCCGCGCCAGCGCAGGAAGGCGGCGCCCCAGCACCTCGGTCTCGTCCTGCTTGCCCCAGCGCTGGCCGAGGCCGATCTCGGGCTCGACGTCGATCCGGCCCCAGAGGGTGGCGATGCGGCGCGAGAGCGCGGTGGCGACGATGTGGTCGTCCTCGTCGTAGTTCCAGACGAAGGGCGGGCGCGGCTGAGAGACCAGCACGTCGATCATGGAGTCCTCGACGTACCAGCCGCTGTAGAGCGCCGCGCCGCAGTTTCCGGCGCAGGGTCCGCTCCACGGCCGCCACTGGACCCAGGACGCGCGCGGCTCCTGCGCCTGCGCCGGAGCGCAGGCGGTGAGCGCGAGCCCGAGGGCGAGGGAGGCTTTGGTCAGGATCGCGCGGGTCGCTCGGTGGAGACGGAGCGGACCCTAGCACATCACGGCGGGCGCGCCACGTGAACGTTTTTGCGACGGCCCCGCGGGGCGGGGCGGCGGTCAGCCGGCGAGCAGGCGGTCCCGGTACGCGCGGCGACGCGCGGACCACAGCGCCGGGGGCTGGCGGCCGGCGACGGCCTCGGGGATCTCGATCTCGTCGAAGCCGACGCTGCGGGCGGCGGCGGCCTGGTCCGCGATCAGCGGCCCCGCGGCGCGCAGGCGGCCGCGGAAGCCGAGGTCGCGCAGCCGCCGGGCGATCGAGAAGCCGCGGCCGTCGCCCATCGCGGGGAAGGCCACACGGATCATCGCCACGCGGTCGAGCCAGGGCGCGAGGTCCGCCGGGTCGCGGTCGTTGGGGAACTCGACGGCGAGGGGTTCCTCCGGCAGGTCCTGGCCGGACCAGAACACGTCGAAGGGCAGCACGGTGCGGCCCGCCCAGGCGTCGGGCGCGAAGCCCGCTTCGGTCACGACGACGGCCATGGCGCGTCTCCCTGTCAGCTCGCCCGAACGACGCGGCCGTCCGGGCCGAAATGGATGCCGCATTCCACCTTGTCGGCGCCGCGCCAGCGGCCGGCGCGGTCGTCCTCGCCAGGGGCGACCGGCGTCGTGCAGGGCGCGCAGCCGATCGAGCGGAAGCCGCGGGCGACCAGCGGGTGGCGGGGCAGGCCGTGCGCGACCATGTAGGCGCGGATCTCGGCCGCGCCCCAGAACGCGAGCGGGTTGACCTTGAGCCGGTCGCCGTCCGGCTCGAAGTGCTGCAGGGCGGCGCGGGTCGGGCCCTGGAAGCGCTTGCGGCCGTTGATGGTCACCGGCCAGCGGCCCTCGGCGCGGGCGAGCGGCGCCACCTTGCGGATGTCGCAGCAGGCGTCGGGGTCGCGGCGGTGCAGCAGGCCGTCGGGGTCGGCCGCGGCGAGGTCGGCCGGGGCGGGCCGCAGCCGGCGGATGTTGGTCAGCCCGAGATGGGCGGCGATGTCGAGCTGGTAGGCCAGCGTCTCCTCGAACAGCATCAGCGTGTCGACCATCAGGATCGGCACGTCGCGGTCGACCTGGGCGGCCATGTGGAGGAGCACCACCGAATCGGCGCCGAAGGAGGAGACCAGCGCCGCCTCGCCGGGGAACTCGGCCAGCGCGCCGGCGACAACCGCCTGCGGATGCTCGCCCTCGAAGGCGAGGTTCAGCGCCGTGGCGCGGTCGACCGCCGCGCCCTGCAGCGTTCCGGCGCGCTCAAGCCGCATCGGACCGCGCCTCCGCCGGGTAGAGCGCGGCCTTGAACGGCGCGGGGCCGAGGCGGCGGTAGGCCGCCAGGAAGCTCTCGCCCGGCTCGAGGCGCTGGTCGAGATAGGCCTCGATCAGGCGTTCCACCGCGGGCACGATCTCGTCGTAAGCGAAGCCGGGGCCGGCGCGCTCGCCGATGGACGCAGTTTCGCTGCCGTCGCCGCCAAGGGTGATCTGGTAGTTCTCGACGCCGGCCCGGTCGAGGCCGAGGATGCCGATATGGCCCACATGATGGTGGCCGCAGGCGTTGATGCAGCCGGAGATCTTGATCTTCAAGGGGCCGATGTCGCGCTGGCGGTCGAGGTCGGCGAAGGCCTCGGCGATCTCCTGCGCGACCGGGATCGAGCGGGCGGTGGCGAGCGCGCAATAGTCCATGCCCGGGCACGCGATGATGTCGGAGATGAGGCCGACATTCGCGGTGGCGAGGCCGGCGGCCTTGAGCCGGGCGTAGACCTCGGGCAGGCGCCGGCGCGGGATATGGGGCAGGATCAGGTTCTGCTCGTGGCTGACGCGGACGTCGTCGTGGCCGAATTGCTCGGCGAGGTCGGCCACCACGCGCATCTGGTCCGCCGTCGCGTCGCCGGGCGTGCCGCCGATGGGCTTCAGCGAGACGGTGACGATGGCGTAATGCGCGAGCCGGTGGGGGGCGACGTTGGTGTCGATGAAGGCGCGCAGCGCCGGGGTGAGCGCGGGGGCCGCGTCGATCGGCGGCTCGAAGGCGGGGGGCGCGAAGGCGGCTTCGATCGCCGCGACGAGCGCGGGGTCGAGGGGGCGCAGCCGCGCCTTGTTCTCGGCGAAGGCGGCCTCGATGCGGGCGCGGATTTCGTCCTCGCCGGTCTCGTGGACGAGGATCTTGATGCGGGCCTTGTACTTGTTGTCCCGCCGGCCGCTGAGGTTGTAGACCTGCAGGATCGCCTCGAGATAGGGCAGCAGGTCCGCCTTCGGCAGGAAGGCGCGCACGGTCTTGCCCAGCATCGGCGTGCGGCCGAGGCCGCCGCCCACGATCACCTCGTAGCCCGGGTCGCCGTTGTCATCGCGCACCATCCTAAGCCCGATGTCATGCGCTTTCGTGACGGCCCGGTCGTTGGGCGATCCGGTGATCGCCACCTTGAACTTGCGCGGCAGCCAGGTGAATTCGGGGTGATCGGTCGACCACTGGCGGATGATCTCGGCGGTGGGGCGCGGGTCCTCGATCTCGTCGGCGGCGGCGCCGGCGAAATGGTCGGCGGTGACGTTGCGGATGCAGTTGCCGGAGGTCTGGATCGCGTGCATCTCGACCTCCGCCAGCGCCTCGAGCATGTCGGGAACGTCGCGCAATCGCGGCCAGTTGAACTGGACGTTCTGGCGCGTGGTGAAATGGCCGTAGCCCTTGTCCCAGCGCTCGGCGATCATCGCGAGCTGGCGGAGCTTGCGGGCGTTCAGCGTGCCGTAGGGGATGGCGACGCGCAGCATGTAGGCGTGGAGCTGCAGGTAGAGGCCGTTCATGAGGCGCAGCGGCTTGAACTCGTCCTCGGTCAGGCCGCCACTGATGCGGCGCTCGACCTGCTCGCGGAACTCGGCGGTGCGGGCGGCCACGTAGTCGCGGTCGAAGTCGTCGTAGCGATACATCAGAGGCGCTCCGCCTGGCGGCCGTGCTGGGGGTAGTTCGAGGGCCCGCGGGTGCGGAAGACCTCGCGGAAATGCGCGGGCGCGGCGCGGCCGCAATCGTCGAGATCGGCCTCGACGAGGTAGACGCCCACCACCTGGTTTGGGAACGCCGAGGCGCGCGCGAGAAGGTCGGCGGCCGCCTCGGGATTGACCGCGAGCGCGGCGTCGCCGATCGCGCGGGACCATTCGCCGGCGCTGGTGAAGTAGACCACGTCGCCCTCCAGCAGGTCGTTGCCGGTGGCCATCTGAGGGTGGAACTTGCGGGCCATCAGAGCGCCTCGCGCAGGTCGAGCGCGGCGGCGTCGCGCGGGGCGAGGCCGAGCAGGATCATCACCGGCCCCTCTGGCGCCGCGTCGGCCAGCGCCTGGGGCAGCTCGAGCAGGGTTGTGGCGATGGCGCGCTGGCCGGGGCGGCTGGCGTTCTCGACCGCGGTGACGGGCATGTCGGCCCGGGCGCCGTGCATCAGGAGCCGGCCGCGCAGGAAGGTGGCGGCCTTGACGCCCATGTAGACCGCCGCCGTCGCGCGGGGCCTGGCGAGGTCGCGCCACTCCTGCTCGGCGAAGCCGTTCACGTCGTGTCCGGTGAGGATGCGAAAGGATGAGTTGCGGCCGCGCTTGGTGAGCGACTGGCCGATGGCGGCGGCCGAGGCGCTGGCGGAGGTGACGCCGGGAACGATGGAATAGCCGATGCCGGCGTCCTCGACCGCGGCGACCTCCTCGTCGAGCCGGCCGAAGACCGCGGGGTCGCCGCCCTTGAGGCGGACGACGGTGTCGCCCTTCTGCGCGCTCGCGACGATGAGCGCGTTGATGTCGTCCTGCTTCCAGGAGGGGCCGTAGGCCTGCTTGCCGACGCTGAGGATCGTCGCCTCGCGGCGGGCGAGCTCGAGGATCGCCTGCGGCACCAGCCGGTCGTGGATCACCACGTCGGCCTCGTGCAGCAGGCGGCGCGCCTTGAGCGTCAGCAGTTCCGGATCGCCCGGCCCCGCGCCCACGAAATGCACGAAGCCTTCCGTGGGCGCGACGCCTTCGGCGAGCAGCCTCTCGAGTTCGTGGCGGGCGGCGTCCTCGCCCGCCTCGAGCGCGCGCGGGCCGCGCTCGAAGTAGAAGCGCGTCCAGAAGCCGCGGCGCGCCTTGGAGTCGAGCGCATCGACGCGGGCGCGGAACGCCTGGCCGATCCGGGTCAGGACGCCGAGGCGCGCGGGCAGCAGGGCCTCGACCTCGGCCTTGATCTTGCGCGCCAGCACCGGGGCCGCGCCCTCGGTGCCGATCGCCACGGTGACCGGGTCGCGGTCGACGATGGCCGGCGTGATGAAGGCCGAGTCCTCGAGGTTGTCGACGATGTTGACCAGCGCCCCGGCCGCGCGGCCGATCGCGGCCGCGCGCGCATCCTCTACCGCGTCGCCGTTGGCGCCGTAGAGCAGCGCCGCGTCGGCGGCGTCGGCGGGGGCAATGGGGCGCTCGACCAGCGTCAGCCGGCGCTCGGCCGCCCAGGCGTGCAGCTGATCGACGGGGTCCGCGCCGAAGACCACGATCCGCGCCTCGGTCTTCATGAGCAGCCGCAGCTTGGCTGTGGCGATCTCGCCCGCGCCGGACACGACGACCCGGCGGCCGCGCAGATCGAGGAAGACGGGGAAGTGACGCATGCCGCACCCGGGGGAGGAAGTCTGAGTGGGAATATAGGACGTTTTCCCTCGTAGCCTCAATGTGGGGCTGGAAATAAGGACAAAACGAGCGCAAGCTGGCCGCTCGGGCGCAGGTTTCCCGATTTGCCGAGGATTGGCGGAATGGCCGTCGCGCTGGACGATCTGGATCGGAACATCCTCGCGATCCTGCAGGAGGAGGCGGGTCTGCCGCTCGACGAGATCGCCCGCCGGGTGGGGGCGTCCAAGACGCCCGTGTGGAACCGCATCCGCAAGATGCGGGCCTCCGGGGTGATCCGGGCGGAGGTGGCGATCCTCGATCCCGAGAAATTGGGTTTCGAGAGCTGCTTCTTCGTGCTGATCCGCACGTCGCAGCACGACGCGGACTGGCTGGCGCGGTTCCTCAAGGCGGTGCGGGAGCGGCCGGAGGTGATGGAGGCGCATCGCCTGGCCGGCGACATCGACTACATCCTGAAGGTGCGGGTGCCGAACGCGCGGGCCTACGACGCGTTCTACCGAGCGCTGATCAAGGAGGTGTCGATCTTCAACGTGACCTCGACGCTGTCGATGGAGGAGATCAAGAACACCACGGCGCTGCCGGTGCGGGCGACGGAGGGGCGCTGACGAGGGCCGCGGGGCATGCTAAGGCGCTCGGCGTCCCGACCGGAGCCAGGGAGACAGACATGCAGGTCACGCGCGTCGCGCCGGACTACGCCGCCGCCGCCCAGATCACGCCCGAGGACGTGGCGGAGGTCGCCGCGCTGGGGTACCGCTCGATCATGTGCAACCGGCCGGACGCCGAGGAGCCGGGCCAGCCGGACTTCGCGGCCGTGGCCGCCGAGGCCGAGGCGCGCGGGCTCGCCACGGCGCATGTGCCGGTGATCTCGGGGCGCATCACCGAGGTCGACGTGGCGGCGTTCCGCGCGGCCGTGGCGACGCTGCCGGGCCCGGTCTTCGCCTATTGCCGCTCGGGCGCGCGGAGCCAGCAGCTGTGGCGGCTCGCGCCCTAGGCCGCGGCCGCGGGGCCCGGGCGGTCAGCGCCGCCCGAGGTTCGATGCAGGGGCAGATCTGGCGGCGGCCGCGCCTGTCGCGCGGCTCGTAGCCGGGCGAGCCGCGCCGGGGCCTGACGGCGACCCAGTCGCGTGATCGCGGCGCAGCGCCCAGCCTGTTTCGGCCTGCGCCTTGCCAGGCCCGCGGGAATCGAGCACATGCCGCCCGATGACCCCCGCCGCCCGCCTTTCCGCCGCCATCGAGCTCGTGGACGCCGCGCTCGCCGGCGAGCCGGCGGAGCGGGCGCTGACCCGTTGGGCCCGGGCCAGCCGGTTCGCCGGGTCCAAGGACCGCGCCGCCGTTCGCGACCTCGTCTACGACGCGCTGCGCCGGCGCCGCTCGCTCGCCTGGGCGGGCGGAGCCGAGACCGGCCGGGCGATCCTGCTGGCGCAGCAGGCCGCCGAGGGCGCCGACCTCGACGCGCTCTGCACCGGCGCGGGATTCGACCCGGCGCCCCTGAGCGCCGCCGAGCGCGTCCGGCTCGCCGCGCCGCCGCCGCGCGCGCCCGACCCGGTTCGGCTCGACTACCCGGATTTCCTCGACGCGCCGCTGCGCGCCTCGCTCGGCGACGACTTCGAGCCCGTGCTGGCGGCGATGCAGGCGCGCGCCCCGGTGGACCTGAGGGTCAACACGCTCAAGACGACGGTGAACGCGGCCCTCGTCGTGCTGGCCCGGGACGGGGTCCAGGCCGCGCCGCACCCCCTCGCGCCCCAGGCGCTGCGGGTGCTCGACAACCCCCGCGCCGTGGCCGCCAGCCGCGCCTACACCCAAGGCATGGTCGAGCTCCAGGACGTCTCCAGCCAGCATGTGGCGGTCCACGCCGGAGCGCGGCCCGGCATGACCGTGCTCGACTTCTGCGCCGGCGGCGGCGGCAAGACCCTCGCGCTCGCCGCCGCCATGGAGGGCCGCGGCACGCTGCTCGCCTGGGACGCCAACCCGCGGCGCATGGCCGACCTGCCCGAGCGGGCCCGCCGCGGGTTGG
>Ga0224722_1002051_pt1 | contig 10843 bp, 9 predicted proteins | sample Balambano_FR1_Me_FD_161646 | JGI IMG/M metagenome (GOLD analysis project Ga0224722, IMG submission 161646) | Freshwater sediment microbial communities from Lake Towuti, South Sulawesi, Indonesia - Balambano_FR1_MetaG | ecosystem: Environmental > Aquatic > Freshwater > Lake > Sediment | place...
ATAAAGGACGTGAATAACGTCCTTTTTTATTTTCATGTATAGCTCACTACTATCGCATCGTCACAAACTCTTCTGCTGAGGTTGGGTGAATCGCAACAGTATTATCAAAGTCCTTTTTAGTGGCTCCCATTTTTAAGGCAACAGCAAAACCTTGAAGAATTTCATCCATACCAAAACCGATTCCATGAATACCAACAACTTTTTCATCTTCACCAACACAAACAAGCTTCATCTTAGTGGGTTGCCGATGTTGTGTAATGGCACTATACATCGCAGTAAAAGATGAGTTATATACTTTGACGGCTTGCTGACCATATTGTTCAATCGCCTCACTCTCAGTGATACCAACTGTTCCTATCGGTGGGTGGCTAAATACCACGGTTGGGATATTTTCATAATCTAAATGCTCATCAAGCTTATTATTGAATAATCGTTCAGACAATCTTCGCCCTGCTGCAACGGCTACAGGTGTAAGTTCCATTTTTCCGATAATATCACCTACCGCATAAATGCCTTGTTGAGAGGTATTTTGGAACCTATCAACTTTAATGTAACCTCGATCATCAAGCTGAACATTGGCTTTATCCAAATTTAAACTTGCAGTGTTAGGTTCACGACCTGTTGCCCAGATTAAACAATCAACAATATGACTTTCGCCATTTTCCAAATGTAGCACAACACTACCATCTGCATTTTTTGTGACTTTCTTAGGAACAGCTTGCGTACGCACAGTAATTCCATCTGTTTGCATCACTTCCACCAAAGTTTCACTCAAGAAAGAATCAAATCGACGTACAGGTAAATCCTTACGAATAAATAGCCCAACCTGAGAACCTAAAGCATTCAACACTCCAGCTAATTCAACCGCAATATAACCAGAACCAATCACTGCGGTTGTTTTTGGCAAAGCTGTGAGTTCAAAGAAACCATTTGAATCTATACCATATTCAACCCCTTCTATATCGGGCAATGATGGCTGTGTACCTGTAGCAATCAGAATATGGTCTGCGGTGAATCGTTTACCATTCACCTCAATAGTATGGGCATTAATAAAACGTGCTTCACCTTGAATGAGGTCAACTTGATTTTTACTTAGGCTATTTTGGTAGGATTGATGAATACGCTCAATATAGGCTTGGCGGTTATTGACGAGTGTCTGCCAATCGAACGATTCAACTTTGCTATTGAAGCCATAATCAGGAGCATATTTTTGGATCGATTCAGCGATATGTGCGGCATACCACATTACTTTTTTCGGGACACACCCAACATTCACACAAGTTCCACCTATCTCACCTTTTTCAATTAAGGCACATTTCTTACCATACATTGCAGCGCGATTGACTGATGCAATCCCACCACTGCCACCACCTATTGCAATATAATCATAATGCTTAGTCATTTTTGCCTCATAAAGTCGATTACACGTTATTTTCGTTCTAAGTAATAGATATACAGCAACATGATGCAAAAACTGTTGTCGGTTAAGCTTTTAATACAAGAAAATAAAAAGCACTAATGATAACTCATTAGTGCTTTATCTTAGACCCGCTTTAACATCACTCAGCAGTTACAGTTTCAACCTGAGCTTGTGCCAAAGACTGGTCAACTACACCAAATTTCTTGAATAATTTAGCGCGACGTTTTGGATAAATATTGGCTTTATTCAAATCACCTTTGTAGTGATCAAATACACGCTTATCCATCATTTTAGACCATAGTGGTGGAATAAGTGCTGGCAATAACATACTTGCATAACCACTTGGTAATTCTGGCGCTTCATCAAAATGACGTAAAGCTTGGAACGGACGTGTCGGATAAGCATGATGAGCCGAGTGACGTTGCAATTGATACAAGAATAAATTGGTCACAATATTATTATTGTTCCAGCTATGTTCTGGCATAGTCCGTTCATATTTACCATTCTTATCTTTTTGGCGTTTTAAACCATAGTGTTCGATATAGTTAATAATCTCAAACAAGCTAATTCCATAGAATGCTTGAGTCGCTAAATAAGGAATCACCCCCTTACCAAACAGACCAATCATTGAACCATGAAATGCCGCACTCATGCCCCAACCTTGTAACAATTCATTCTCAGTTGACCAAAAATCTTTACCTTTACGTTTTAAACGATTGGTTTCGATTTCAATTGCAGACTTGAAAGAACCGATCACTGTACGTGGCCAAAACTCATAAAATGTTTCACCCATCTGTGAAGATGCTGGATCTTCTGGAGTCGCAGCACGCTTATGGTGACCATAAGGATGCTCTACTCGGAAATGATTATAACCCGTTGGAACAAGGGCTAAATGTGAAAGAATGTGATCAATACGATCATGCTTATGACTCAATTCATGTGCTGTATTAATCGCAATACCATTCACTGCGCCCATTGAAATACCAAGCAAAATCTTATCTAACAGGGAAGTTTCTTTGCGACTTGACAAATAACATGCATAAACATTGGCTGCATATTGTAAAGGAATAAAACTTTTCACCAAACGAGAATAATATGGATCTTTTTCAAGCAGCTTAATATCGTCATCTGTTGGGTTATTCGCATCTTTACCAATGATCGTATCAATCGTTGGAATGACGATATGTAAAACAATTGGTCCGCCCAAGGCGAAGATTTTTTTCAATGGACGGGGCGCAAATTGATAGCCTGCTAGAATTCCAATCCCAATTGCTGGTAAAGCTGGGCTAATTGCCCACAAATAACGTTTACGATCCAACTCAAATTTTGACTTTGGAATGCTTACTGGCGTAAGTTCTTGCTCAACATTTACTGGCGCATTCATCATCTTATCCATGTCTTTGTATATATATGTATATTCTGAGGAATTATCAATTTCATGACAGTTGCAAGCGTCCAAAAAACCTATGTCAAAGTCTTTGGCATAATCCTCCCTGTTTTTGTCCTAAAAACACATATTGAGTTATTACAATAGCTCTCTATAATTTAAAATGAATACATCATTTAAAAATCATATGGATGCTTTAAGTAAAATATTTGCTGATATTCATTTAAATCACACTGAATATATCTACTTGAAAACTCAAGGAGAATGGAGCTTTGTTTGTCAAGATCAGACAGCTCTCATCGTATACATTGTTTTAGTTGGTTCAGTTTTTATTCAAGTCGATGCACAACATAGTTTAACTGCACATGCAGGTGAAATCGTCGTCATTCCCTCAGGAAAAGCGCATACAGGTGCAGATAATGCCATCACAAAATTAGTTGACGCAGTTGATATCTCAAAATTATTTGATGGGCATAAAGAAGATGCGATTGAATTTGGCACAAATTCTTCTGAAAAAAATCTGATTCTGAGCGTTCGCTGTCAGATTGATACCATCATGGCACGTCCTTTTATTCAAGCTTTACCATCACTCATTCATATCCAACATGGAAATAATACTGCACCTGAATGGTTACAAATCGGCTTACACTTTCTTGCCTTAGAAACCCAAAACATTCAAGCAGGTCGTGATATTATTATTGATCACCTCGTAAATATTTTATTGATCAAATGTATTCGAGATCATATACAGCAAATCTCTAGTCAACATGGCTGGCTCAGTGCCTTAAACCATCCAGAGCTGAGTAATAGTCTTGCTGCAATTCATAATCATCCTGAAGATGCATGGACAGTTGAATCACTTGCCGAACAATGTTGTATGTCACGTTCAAAGTTTGCGAGCTTATTTCATGAGGTGATTGGTGAATCTCCTCTCGCCTATTTACAACAACATCGTATGCGTTTAGCCAGTCAATATTTACGTAAAAGTAATTACTCCATTCAACAGATTGCCAATAAAGTTGGCTACTCTTCCGAAACAGCTTTTAGTCAAGCATTTAAACGGACTTTTGAGTTATCACCCAAACAATACCGACAACAGTTTATTGAAGCAGAAAGCTAAGCGCATAAAAAAAGACACCTAGGTGTCTTTTTTTGTTTTTATATATGCTTAACGTACAATACCACGTGTAGATTTTTCTAATGAATCAATAAAAAGTTGCGCTTCAGGCGTTTTAGCTAAAATTTCATTACGAATTTGCTCAATCGCTTGTTCAGTGGTCAAACCAGATTTATAAATAAGCTTATAGGCTTCTCTTAAGCCTTGAATCGTATCTCTTGACCAACCTTTACGACGCATTCCTTCGATATTCATACCATATGCACTGGCTGGATTACCAGATGCCATCACATATGCAGGAACATCTTTAAGGATTAATGCCGCACCACCAATCATACTATAGGAATCAATTCGGCAGAATTGATGAATTCCGGCATTACCACCAACAATTACATGATTACCTATATGGACATGTCCAGCCACGCCAACATTATTAGCAAAAATATTATGATCGCCAATAATACAATCATGCGCAATATGCGTATTCACCATAAATAAATTATGGCTACCAATTTTTGTAATTGCTTGATCCTGAATAGTCCCTCTATGTAATGTACAATGCTCACGAATAGAGTTATTGTCCCCAATTTCTAACCACGTCTCTTCACCTTGATATTTTAAATCTTGGCAAATTTCCCCAACGCTTGAAAACTGGAAAATATCATTGTTTTTCCCAATTTTCGTAAAACCACCAATTACGACATGTGAACGTAATTTAGTCCCAGCATCAATCGTTACATTAGGACCAATAATACAATAAGGTCCAATCTGCACATCCGATGCAATTTCTGCAGATGGGTCAATAATTGCGGTAGGGTGAATTAGGTTTTGACTACTCATGTCTGCTCAATTTTTTGGTGGGAAATAATGATCTCTGCTGTTGCAGCGACAATACCGTCGACACTAGCTTTGCAATTGTACTTGTAAATGCCACGTTTTTGCATCACAAGTTCAGACTTTAAGATAAGCTGGTCACCAGCAACAACCTGCTTCTTAAATCGTACTTTCTCTGCACCAGCAAATAAAAACAATGAACCTTCTTTTGGCTTTTGATTCGTTAATACAAAACCTAATATACCAGAGACTTGTGCTAAAGCCTCAATAATCAGTACACCTGGCATAATTGGGTATGTTGGGAAATGCCCCTGTAAAAACTCTTCATTGATCGATACATTTTTATAACCGACAATACTATTTTCAGTTATGTCTGTAACTCGATCTACAAGCAAAAAAGGATAGCGATGAGGTAAATATTCACGAATGGTAAGAATATCCATAGGTAATTCAGGCATCGTAAACGCGGGAGAAATTGACTCGATCATAATGAATTATTTACGTAACTTAAGGGTTGATTCAAGGGACTCTAATTGAGCTTGCATATGATCAAGCCTTTTGCTGATTTGGGTCAATGGCACATCTGCTAATTGTCGTAAGCGTACAATTGTCTTTTTCCAGTGATTATTTTCAAAAAGCCCCATACCTGAAGAATACGTTCCAGCTTCATAAATATTTTTTGTGACCATTGACATTGCTGTAAGTGTGACATTATCGGTAATTTCTAGATGCCCGACTATGCCACACGCACCACCTATAATACAATTTTTGCCAATCCGAGTACTTCCAGCAATACCTGTTTTTGCTGCAATCGCGGTATTCGAACCGATATAAACGTTATGGGCAATTTGCACAAGATTATCAATAATGACCCCATCTTCTATAATTGTGTCATCTAATGCACCACGATCAATACTACAATTTGAACCAATACGTACATCATTACCAATTCGAACCGAACCGAGCTGAGCAATTCGATGCCACTTACCTTGATAAGGTGCAAAACCAAAACCTTCTGAACCAATTACTGTATTTGCATGTATACGGACACGATCCTTTAACTTCGTTGCACCAGTAATTGTCACGTGTGCATCAATAAAACAGTCATTGCCCACTTCAACATCATCATCAATAAAAGTATGTGCTTGAACAATCGTATTATGACCAATAACACAATTCTCGCCAATGACCACAGAGTGCCCAATATAAGCATCATCCGCTATAATGGCAGAAGAATGAATCTGTGCGGTACTTTCAATACCTCTTTGCGTTATTTTCTTTTCAAATACATGCGTTAAAATAGCAAAAGCTAAATAGGGATTCTCTACAACAATAAAGTTCTTCTTATTTTTAAGTTGTTGCATAGATTTTTCAGTAACAATATAAACACCAGCATGACTTTTTTCTGCCTGTGCTAAATATTTATCACCATTTACAAAACAAATATGCTGATTTTGTGCCTGCTCTAAACTTGCTAAATGAGAAATTTTAAAATCTTTATCACCAAAAAGCTCACCTTTTACAAGATGAGCTATTTCTTCTAAACGATAATGACGTCTATTCATTGATTATTTCATTGCATTGACCTTTTGGATCATTTTATCAGTTAAATCATACTGAGCGTCAGAGGCAATCGTTGAATTTTTATTCAAAATAAGATCTAAATTATTTTCTTTTCTTAATTGTTCAGCAGCTTGCTTCACTTTAGCTTCAAAAGCAGTATTCATTGACTGTAGTGTAGATTGGACTTTGGTCTGTAAACCTTGTTGCGTCGTATTAAACTCATTCAATTTTGCTTGATACAATCCAGTCATTTTTTGAATATCTGCTTGATTCATCTTTGGACCATCAACTTGAGCCTTTTGTTGCATACTCTCAAGCTCTTTACCAAGTTGCTCCAACTTAGTAGAAGTCGGCTTAACTGATTGGCTTAGAGTTGCGTTCTGCTGTTTCAAATAAGTACTACTTTCAACAACACGAGTCAAATCCACAACTCCAATACCACCAGCATTTGTGACTGCAGAAACCGTTAAACCTAAGCCTAGCATTAGCATTGTTAATGTTTTCATTATTTCATCCTTTATATTTTAGAAAATAATAGAGGGTCGTACTTAGAAAGTACGACCAATTTCAAATTGAATAGACTTGGTATTATCACCACTCTTTTCATTAAGCGGATAGGCATAACTTAATGATAACGGACCGATCATTGTAATCCATGTGAAACCAGCACCAACACTATAACGCATATTACTAAAGTCAAATTTATAGTTGTCATTACAATATTGTTTGATATCAACAGTATTACCACCTACTAGAATGTTGCCCGTTGGTACATTACATTGCGTATCGAATACTTGAGCACCTTCGGCAAACAATACTGGACGGATTTGACGTGTCCAATCTCCTTTGAATGGTAAAGGTAGCGCTAACTCCGTTCCGAATTGAATCAAAGCATTACCACCAACTTCTTCAGGATCTGGATCATTTTTACCCGTTGCTTGGAAAATTACACTTGGGTACTTTGGACCCAATGAGCTATTGTCATAACCACGTACCGAACCATAACCACCTGCATAGAAGTTTTTATAGAATGGCAGATCATTACCATAACCTAACTTGCCATAACCTCTAAGTACAAATCCCATAGGTAATGATTTAAATGCCTGAGCATCATAAGTCATTTTTTGGTAGTCAACGTCACTACCAGGTAGACCGACTTCTAGACCAACACGGTGTGACATACCAGAAGTTGGGAAAACTGGTCTATTCAATGTGTTATATGACCAGCCTAAATTTAGGTTATAAGTTAAGAATGTGCCTTCAAATGCGCTATCATACGGTTCAAACCCACCTTCACAAGTACCTGCGACATCTTTTTGATCATCATCTTTTGTATTTTTTCCACTAGGGCACCAAGTCGACTGTGCAGTTGCTTTACCACCATTCGCCAATAAATAATCACGAATATAAGTAGAAACACTTGGACCAGTTCTTACTTTAGTTTGATCAATACCTAAAGATGCACTCACACTTTGGTTTTCATCAATCGGATAGCCAAAGCTCAAACTACCACCAACACTATCCGTCACGTAGTTATTAACGTTATAGCTTTCACTTAACTTGGTTTTACGATAATACATATTATAACCACGGCTCACACCATCAATGGTGAAATACGGGTCAGTCACACTTAGGTTATAATAGTCTTGCGTCTCAGAACGAGATAAGTCAATCGCAACACGATTGCCTGTTCCCATAAAGTTGGTTTGACTCAAACCAGCTTGGAATGTCACACCACCATTTTGAGAATAACCAACAGCAAGCGTCGTTGTACCTGAATGCTGTTCTTCAACATTCACCGTTAAATCAACTTGATCTGGAGAGTTAGGGACACGAACTGGCTTGACATCAACTGTTTTAAAGAAGCCTGTACGCTCTAAACGTACTTTAGACAAATCAATTTTTTCATTACTTGCTAATGCACCTTCCATTTGGCGCATTTCACGACGTAATACTTCATCAGCAGTTTTGGTATTACCAGCAAAGTTAATCCGGCGAACCGTTACTTGCTGACCAGGATTAATGTAATAATTGAGGTTTACGATACCAGTTTGATTGTTAATTTCAGGTACAACATTCACTTCAGCATAGTAATAACCTGCATTACCATATTTACGAAGTAGTAATTGCTTCACCGCATTTACTTTTTCTTGTGAATAAGTTTCACCATCTTTATACAGTTTAAGTGCCTTTAATTCTTCAGGCTTATAAAGTGCATCACCTAAAAATTTCGTTTCACCAAACTTAAACTGACTGCCTTCATCAACTGAAACTTCAATAAAAATATGCTTTTTATCTTCACTAATATTCAATTGAGAGTTAATAATATTAAAGTTGATATAACCTTTATTTAGATACAATGCACGCAATGCTTCTAAACTTGCAGCCATTTTTTCACGTGCATAACGATCATTACGTGTAACAATTGATGCCCAACCACTTTCTTTTACAGCAAATGCTTGTTTAATATCACTATCATTAAATACAGTATTACCAATGATATTAATATCAAAAACTTTTGCAGCCGTACCTTCATTAAAATTAAGTTTTAATTCAACACGGTTATTTGGACGAGCAATGGTATCAACCGTTACATCAGCATCATAACGACCTTGTTGAGTATATTGCTGCTCAAGTTCAGTCTCAATAATCTGTAATGCCGACTTTTTAAAGACTTCACCCTCTGCGATCCCCATTTTCTTTAAACCTTGCTCTAAGGCTTCTTTAGGAATCAGCTTATTACCTTTAAATTCCAATTTAGAAATAATTGGACGCTCAACAACTTTAAAGACCAGTACATCTTTTTCTTTATAGGCTTTAATGTCATCAAATAAACCTGAAGCATATAAAGTACGGATTGCCTCAGCAATCACAGGATCACTTACTCTATCGCCACTATTTATTGGTAACATAGAATAGATACTTGCAGGTGTTAAACGCACGAGGCCATCAATTCGTATATCTTGTGCAAGAAACTCATCTGCTGCGTATGCTTGTTGTACCACTGCCATCGCACTAACCAGTGCCAAAGGCATTAATAAATGTGTGTGACGCATGCCCATATATTTTCCAGTAAGTTAAATTCCGTTTGCGTTTTTTTATAAACGCATGAAGTCGTTAAATAAAGCCAAAAGCATCATGCTACCGAGCAGTACCATACCAACTTTTAGACCAAACATTTGTATTTGTTCAGAAACAGGTTTACCACGAATTGCTTCGATAAAGTAATAAACTAAATGACCACCATCAAGCATCGGAATTGGTAATAAATTTAGGATGCCCAAACTTACACTCATCAACGCCATGAATGAAATGAAAGTTTGCCATCCCATTTCAGCACTTTGACCAGCAACTTTTGCAATGGTGATTGGACCCGACAAATTATCTAATCCAATCAATCCACGTACCATTTTGGTGATGGAGCTAAAAATCATACCCGACAATTGTGTCGTTTTTTCAACAGCAACGCCTAATGCTTCAACAGGTGAATACTGAATGGTTTGTTTGTATTCATTGGGAATCGTGATTTTACCTGCATCACTTTTTACCCCAAGTACACCACTTATATTTCCCATATTATCGCGTTGACCTTGCGGCATCACCTGTAAATGTACAAGTTGACCTTGACGCATTACATCAATATTCAAAAGTTTTTCAGGTGAATCTTGCACAACATTCACAACATCAAACCAATCTTTCATTGCAACATTATCAATTGCGACAATGCGATCACCCACTTTCATGCCTTGGCGTATTGCAGCGCCATCTGGGCTCAATTCCTTTACAGTCGCTGAAATAAATGGACGGTAAGGTAAGAAACCCAATACATCTAATGGAGATTGGCTTTGATCTTTTAAAAAGTCTTTAATTGGCAAGTTGTATTGTTTTTCAGTTCCCGCACGATCAACAACAATCGAAACTTGACCAGTCTCTCCAACGCGATTAACCAAAGCGTAATTCAGTTTTTCCCATGTTGCAGTTGTTTGACCATCCACCATCACCACTTTATCGCCAACATGTAAATCAACTTGGGCAGCAGGTGTATTTGGCATGATTTTGCCAATACGAGTATTTAGCTGTTCTTGGGCTGGTAAAAACAAAATCCAAAACAATAAAACAGCAAAAATAAGATTAATCAGCGGTCCAGCTGCAACAATTGCGATACGCTTCCATGGAGATTGTCGATTGAATGCATAAGGTAAATCTTGCTCAGCAACATTACCTTCACGCTCATCCAACATTTTGACATAACCACCAAGTGGTAATGCAGAAAGTTGATACTGGATACCAGATTTTTTGGATTGCCATTTCAGCAAAGTTGGTCCAAAACCGATGGAATAGACCAATACCTTAACGCCTAATTTGCGTGCAACCCAATAATGACCAAATTCATGAATCGCAATCAGTGGGCCTAATAACAAAATCGCTGCAACAATCATAAATAGTGCACTCATACGATTCCCCCCCCTATACCCACGATGTACTTCTCTGCAATACGTCTTGCGATCATATCAGTCTGCAA
>Ga0224722_1002054_pt1 | contig 10820 bp, 7 predicted proteins | sample Balambano_FR1_Me_FD_161646 | JGI IMG/M metagenome (GOLD analysis project Ga0224722, IMG submission 161646) | Freshwater sediment microbial communities from Lake Towuti, South Sulawesi, Indonesia - Balambano_FR1_MetaG | ecosystem: Environmental > Aquatic > Freshwater > Lake > Sediment | place...
ATCACAAGGCGCATGTGGCGCTGTGGCGCGAACGGCTGAACACGCGCACCGCCGCGCTGACCGCCGCTGATCCGTTCGCGCCGCTGGAACGCGGTTACGCGCTGGTAACATTGAGCGACAGCGGGGCAACCATCACGGGCGTTCGGCAGGCACCGCCCGGCACAGGCGTCACCATTCGCGTGAAGGATGGGGAATTGAAAGCCCGCATTGAAGATAAGGACAGCCATGCCCAATATAGCCGAACTCTCTTTTGAACAGGCGTATGCCGAACTGGAAAACGTGCTGGAGCAGTTGAGCGAGTCCGCCCTGTCATTGCAAGACTCGGTGGCGCTGTTTGAGCGCGGCAAGCTGCTGACCAAACACTGCCAGAGCCTGCTGGACGCGGCGGAGCTTCGCATCAGCCAGATTACTGATAGCGGGGACGTTAAGCCGTTGTGAACGATCCGATCATTGTCTTAACGATCCTTTCTTAAGGAAAAAATCCCGCATATCCCAACTTTATCCCAAATTTGGGATAAAAGGATCAATTATCGCAAGTATCCCAAATGGGCGGGCAGTGGGGAGCAATCCTGTTATCGCAAGATTTGCGCCTGTTCGGTTGCTGGGAGAAAATAGGTCATGTACGACTGCATAACGTCTGGAACCATCCATCCGCTTTGAAGTTAAGGATATTTCGGTATGAGCAAACGATTGTTCGCGGTCATTGGCTTTGTTTTAGCGGTTGCAGTTATCGGATTGATACCGGTTTTCGCGCAGGAAGACCCTGCCTGCCCCGGCGCTCCGCTGCCGCAACTGACGATTGGTGCGTCAGCACGGGTGCTGCCTGGTGATCCGAATAACGTCCGTGACACGCCGAGCCGAAGCGGTGTACTGGTCGGCAGTATTCCCGGCGGCGAAATTTTCGATGTCCTCGACGGGCCTGTGTGTGCCGATGGATTGAACTGGTGGCAGATTGACTATGAGGCGGTGAGTGGCTGGACGGTGGAAGGTTCTGGGGGTGAATACTGGGTCGAGCCTTACGAAGCGCCTGCCTCTGGCGAAACCGCTGTACCGCCAACGCCAACCCCTGAACCGATTTCCGAACCTGCCGCTGATTTCGACTTTCCGATTGAAGCGGTGAATCAAATAGCAGTGGGAACGCAGGTGCGCGTCATCAACGATGATCCCGCTTCGGACACGATCACGCTGACCATACGTGCTGAACCGGGGCGTAACGGTGCGCCGCTGGCGCAGGCGTTGGAAGGGGATTTGCTGACGGTTGTGGGTGGACCCGAAGAGGCAGACAGTTTGCGCTGGTGGCAGGTTGAAACGGTACGCGGCACGACCGGATGGGTGATCGAAGGCTTGGTCAACGCCGAGCGAGGGCGTGACGGCGTCTATGAACGAACGCTGCTGGCGATTTGCCCGGCAGACGGTGACCGCATTGCTTATCGTTTGGATGATTATATCGTGACCAGTTCGCCTGAAGGCAGCGACTTGTGCGTGCTGGATTTAATCAACGTTCCCGTTCATGAGTATCAAAACTATCAAAATCTCGGCTTCGACAATCAGCTTGCTATTTCCCCTGATGGACAATACCTCCTCTACGTATCGTCAGAATGGTATTACGACAATAGCGACACGGAGCAAACAAACACGCTTTATCGTCTCAAGCTGGATGGTAGTGAAAGACTTACCCTGACGCATGATCTTGAGGTCTCCTGGGCTGCGTGGTCACCGAATGGAGAACGGATTGCGATTGCATCCGGTCGTCAGCCCATCGGTATTATGCAGGCGGATGGCAGCGGCTTCAATGCGGCGACCCCACCCGATTATATTTTTCGCAGGTGGGTCGCCTGGCTGCCGGACAATGAAACTATCGTCTACTCGGAGCGAACTGACAACCAGAGGGAGTATATTTTTTACAGTGTCAACCTTGCCGAAGGCGGGCTGCGCGAGATCTTTCGCACACCGGCTGTAAATTTAGGACGTGCGTACAAAATTTCGCTATCATCTGACGGCACGATGCTGAAAATCAGTGATGCTTACGGCAGTCTTCTGAATGAAACTTATGCGAACACCCCGGTAGGGGAGCAGCAAGACGAGTTTACTTCGCATCCATGGACGTTGGTGATCGATCTTGAAACAGGTGAACCTATCCTGGAGACTGAAGACTTCTCCTATTACATGTGGACGCCGGACGATAGTGCGCTTATTCTCCCATTTTATGATGTTGGCGAGAGTCTGCAAGTTTTGCCGCTCAACGGAGATGAACCTTATGAAGTCACCTATACGGGCGATCCCGTGCCAGTGTCCTGGCGATTTCTGCGCTGGGAAACAGCCACCGTGTTTTTAATGTATCAGGGATACGGTGTAGACGCCGATAGTGATCACATTGAGCTAACCGACTGGGGATTGTGGGCGGTCAATATAGAGACGGGCGAGGTCGAGCGCCGCATGTGAGCGCCGCCCTTCATGTGTCAACGCTGCGAACAGCAATGTCAGCGGGGCTGCTCATCACGCCGTAAATAGCGCCAGATGACGCGCATGGCTTTCACATCGTCCGCCTGATAGAGCGCGGCGTTAGCGAGGTGGGCATCACGACCTGATACGAGCCAGCGGCGGTAATCGTCATAAGCCTGCGCGTAATTGGCATAATTCACCCAGCGAAAGCCGAAATACGGCGCGACTTCCTTGAGCGAATCGCTGGAAACGGGCAGGCGAAGCTGCTTCTGAAACAACGCCATCAGGTCAACAAGCTGATGTTCAAGCGCGTGACGGGCATCCAGCGGGGCGGTCTGGCGCATATTGCCCGCGTCAAAGCCGCTCCAGTGAAATAACTGCGGCGTCTGTGCGGGGATATGCGCCGCCAGCAGCCGCCAGAGTGCATCAGGCGATTCGACGCATAACACCTCCAGATCATCACTCAGGAAACGGCTGTGACCCGCATTACGCGGGGCAACGACGCCTACATGCGTGAGATCATCCGCCGCGCCCCAGCCGATTGCCCATACCTGATTGCTGAACGGGACGGTTTCAATGTCGAAAAAGTAGGCGGTCTCAGGCAGCGGCGGCGGATCGTCACACAGACGAATCGGCTTGTTCTCGACAAAGGCGCGGGCATGAGCGTGAATTATGTTGGCGGTGGATTTGATCCCGCGAATACCGCGCAGGTCATCGGGCGTAAGCGCGGCGATGTCGGCAAGGGTTGTTACGCCTCGTTGCTCTAGATGATGAAAGGTTTTTTCGGTCAGGCGCGGCAGCAGGCGCAGATCGTGATCGGTATCGGGCAGGGTTGGGCAGTGCGCCTTCCAAGGACACTCACTGCACACGCGGCGCATCACGGCGGGCGGCGGCTGTGACTCATCAGACAGGATATGGGCAAAAACGCCGAGATAACGCAGGAAACGCGCTTCGTTATACTCATGCAGATGAATTTCGGCGGGCGTATCGCGGTCATCGCGTCCCAGCCAGAATTCGCCGTCGGGCGTGTAATCCTGTAACTGGGAAAGCAGCCAGCAGTAACAGTCAAGCTGAAGTTGATCCGCCTGCCCGATTTGGGCGTAGGACTTGATCTCGATGGGCTTGTAAAATGAGTTGCGGCGTGACCGTTGCAGGCGATCGACCCTGCCCATGACGCGGATCGGGCGCAGATAATCCAGCTGAATCGTCGCTTCCAGGCAGCCCTGCTGAATCACATCCACCCCCTGCGCCATCAGGTCGCGGGTGATAGCGACGGCATCGCTCCAATTGGCTACGGGGATCGGGTTGACCGCGCCATCGGCGGCGCTCAGGACATGCGCTTCATGGTCACGACCGTAATCCAGCTTCGCCTGAGCCGTTTGCGGCGGCGCGACCTGCTCATCCGCCGCGCCATACGTATCGAGCCAGACGCGGCGCACACAGCGCAGCAGCCAGCCAAAATCACTGGCTCGGATGATCAGGGGTGAGGCAGGCATGGGCTGTTGCGAGTCGGTCACTCAGGGAAAACATCCTTGACATTGACCTGAAAGCCAGGAAGAACCGTTCCGCCATCCAGCACATCCTGCATATCAAGCACCCGCGCTGCTTCACCGGGCGCGAACACCGTCACGCGCTTTTTCAGCGGCTCAAACCGCCACACCAGCGTACCGGCGGCGAGATAGTTGGCGATCTTGATGCTCATTTCCTCTTCGGTATTGCCGGGTGATATGACCTCAACCGCCAGATCGGGTGCATGCGGCGCATAGCCATCCACATGCTCCCCTTTAGGGCGCTTACTGTAGGAAATAAATGCAGTGTCAGGGATGTATCTCTCTCCCATGACGATGTAGCCGCCATCCGAACCTGTGTAGTGACCAATATCGTGCGATCGGCGATAGATAAAGAGAAAGCCGTTAATCATATGAGCCGTTTCCGACGACCGCGAATTTGAGGTCATTTCCATTAACTCCCCGCCGATGTATTCAAAGCGGCGCTGGCGATTTTCAGGCGCGAGGATGTAGGCATCGAATTCCTCAACTGTCATGGGGATGATGAGGCGTTCACTGGTGATCGGTTCAGGCATGGCGATCATGGCGCATCTCCGGATGTGTAGAAAACCTATTCTAGCGCATCTGATCCCATTTGTGGCGCTTACGAAAAAAACGTGACAAAACGAGTACACTCGTAAGCAGTGTTTCAACGTTCGTAAGAATTGAAGGAACGAAAATGCGCCGCATGATCTCGATACTTTTGGGTGGGTTGATTGTACTGGCAGCGCTGCCTCTGCTGGCGCAGGATGCCGCGTTCATCCCACAGCCGCCGCTAAATGTTGAGATCATCACGCCGGAAAACGCCAGCCGCCTGGAACTTCTGGGGACGCTCGGCAGAGGCACTATCGAGGATATGTTATGGTCACCGAACGGGGAGACCTTCGTGGTCAAGTCCTCGATTGGGCTTTGGATTTACACAGATATACACGAAGAGCCATTCTTCATCGAAGGCGCGAGCTACTTTGCGGTATTCGATGAAGCATGGAACACCCTCGCTATTCCTAATCACGGGGGAATTGACATCTGGAATCTGCAGACGCTGGAAACGCAAGCGGTCACTGTGGAAACGGATGAAGCGCTTGACTCGCGTTCACCGATTTTTCTTTCGGGTGATGGATCGCAGCTGTATTACCTCGTTTATGGATCATCCGGCTACGAACTTCGCCGCTGGAATGTGTCTGAGAATCAACTCAGGGACTCACTGGCAATCAATACCAGTTGGGTGAGAGACATGAGTTTAAGTCCGCGTGGCGATGCCCTGCTGATTGACAACAATACGGGCAGTGAACTGATTCTGCTGAACGACGCCCTTGAAAGCCTTTCGCTGTATCGCCCCGAAGGGTATCAGCCAGCAGGCATGGTCTTTCACCCGTCCGAACCCGTCTTCGCTTATTTCACGTATGACAACACGGAAACGCCGATAACCCTGTTCAACTATGAAACGGGGCAGGATACCGCTACGTATTCAGTCTCAATCCCTTATGCGTCCGTTACGCTGTTTTTCTCCCCACAGGGAGACCTGATGGCTCGTGCAGCGCATAATTACGTCGGGGAACTGTATATGTGGGACTTAGAGACCGGCGCGGTCAGAACCGGCTCAAGTGAACAAAACATCGATGATCCGTTTCAGACGCACTTTAATCCGGACGGGCGTTATCTGGTTATCGAAGGATACAACCAGTCTGAAATCTGGGATTTAGAGACGATGCAAACGATCGAGCCTCCCTGGGCAGGAACGTATATCCGCTTTAACCCGGACGGAACTCAGGTAGCGGTGAGTGACTTCGGGCAAGTGTCACTCTACTCATTGCAGGATGATACGCTCATTCGAGAGTTTACGGGGAGAGGTGCTCCGTTTTTCAACCCAACCGGTGACCAGCTTGCCTTCAGAGATCGATCCGAGCGGTCAATTTCGATCTACCCTGCTGCTGCGGAAGGCGAAGCGGTTCAGGTGAGCGGCTATGGTGAATACAGCACGTTAGGTTTCAGCCCTGAGGGGGGCTACCTGCTGACCCAAACTGGACTTGAGCTTGCGTTATGGGAAGCGCCGTTCAGCGACTCCGTTTCGGTGACGCTACCCGATGCACAGATCAGGACAGCTTCTGGTACCGATCAGTCAATGCGTTTCAGCACTTTCGATTTTGGTTCTGGCAGGCTGCAAACATGGTGGATAGACGAAACGGATGGTGCGTTTACTGTACGTGAGGGGGAGATATTCGATTTTTCCGACGAGTTACTCGATGATCCAGCCGGTAGAATGTACTACACTACGCTCGACGCGGACGAAGGCTTGTTTGTCGGCGCGGGCGGCGAGGATACCGAATATTACGGGGGAACACCTTACCTTTTCCTGCGCGATCTGGTCAGTGGGCGCTACGAGTACGTCTACGATCACACGGGAACGATTAACGCCCTCGCCCTCAGTCCCGACGGAAATACGCTGGCGACGGGCAGCGGCTACCTTACTGAAGGGTACATGAGCGAGGATAGAACGCTGCGCCTGTGGGATGTCAGCCACATTGATGGGGTGGCACGGTTGACCGAAAGAGCGCGTTTCGACTATTCGGGTATCGTGATGGACGTGGTATTTGATACTACGGGTAGCCTGATCGCCGTTGATGCATGGCAGGAGATTTCCGTCCGTGATACGCTGACGGGACGCGAAATCTTTCAGCATGACACATACAATACCAATGATCTCACGTTTAGCCCTGACAGTCGTTTGCTCGTCACCAAGACCGACAACCAGTTACAAGTCTGGAATCTTGAGACTAATGTGTTACTCGCCAGCCTGCCAGCAAACGGCTGGTGGAGTGAGATTTACTTTGACCCCAATGGGCGCTGGATTGCAACCTCGGATTACAATGATGTCGTTCGCCTTTATGGCGTCAGCGAAGACAGCTAGGAACTTTAACCCGTCTGTTTCAGGTCTGGCGGATCAGCAACCACCCGCCCGCCGCGCACCGTTGAGCCGATCACCAGCCCGGCGCTGATCAGCACGACATTCTTGATGATGTACTGCCCTTCGAGCGTCGGCACGAATGGGAAAATCACCCATGTCTGTTCTGGAAACAGGAACAGCGGCGTGACCGTGCCGAGCATTTGCACGAATAGCAGCAGCAGCGTAATCCGCATGAACTTCCCCGTGATCAGCCCCAGACTAATCGCGCATTCCCAAAATGCCAGCACGGGCAGCGACAGCGCCGGCGTGACGATGCCGAACGTCAGCGTTTCGATGGTCTGCGTGGCAAGCGTTTCCGCAGAGCTGATTCCTGGAAAAAATTTCAGGAAGCCGAACCAGAAGAACACCACGCCGAGACTAATCCGCAGCAGCGTAATCGAATATTTCGCCATCCAGTTCGTGACGCGCACATCAACGGTCTGAAAGGTTTTTTCAATCGAGCCTGCCATTGCAACCTCTGTTCCACTTGTCTGACACAATACCTGTCATGATACCCTATATTGTGAAATTTATCACATGAAAGTTTGAGCAAGGTTGCCATAATTGCGGTTTGCTGCTACACCTTAACTGGTAAAATCCACGAGTATTCATACGACTTTTCAGGGAGCGCCGTATGTTCAACCGACAAGGGTTATCGCCGCTGCTCAGTACGCTGCTGCTGGCGGCGAGTGTGGTGATTGTACTGGCGGGGATGAAAGCCGCCTCCAACCTGTTGAGTGCGCTGATCCTGGCGATCCTAATAGCGACGCTGTGTTTGCCCGTGCAGGGCTGGCTGGAAAAACGCCTGCGCTTCGCCGCTGCCTTCTCGATCACATTCTTACTGACGATCGCGGTTGGCATTGCGGCGGCGGTGTTCATCGTCATTGCGATTGTGCAGGTGATTCAGGAACTCCCGCGCTATGCCGAGAGCCTCGAAGGGTTGTTCAATTCCGTGCTGACAGAAGCGGAACGACTCGGCGTGACGATTGAGGATGCGGCGGCGCTGGCACAGCAGTCTTCAGCGCAGATCATTGATGTCGTGCAGGGTGCGCTGCGCGGCGTTATTGGCACGGCGGCAACGATTGTGCTGATATACCTGTTCCTGTTCTATCTCCTGCTGGATGGGAAGAACATGGCGCGGCGGGTACGGGCGGCGATCGGTGAGCGCGATGAATTTGTGATCCGTTTCGGCGACTTTGTCACAGGAACGCAGCGCTACATGATCGTGCGGACGGTCTTCGGCTTCATTATCGCGGCACTGCAAACGGGGTTGATGCTGCTGATGGGCGTGGATTTCGCCCTGCTGTGGGGCTTTCTCTCGTTCATTTGCAACTACATCCCGAATGTGGGCTTCATTATCGCGCTGATCCCGCCGCTGGTGCTGATCTTTCTGGAACAGGGAATCGTCCCGACGGTGATCTTTGTCGTGCTGTATTCCGTGATTAACAACCTGATCGAAAATTTCGTCACGCCGCGCTACGTGAGCAGTGAAGTGAACCTGTCAACGATTGTCGTTTTCGCGTCGGTGATCTTCTGGGCATTCATTCTGGGTCCCATCGGCGCGATCATCGGCGTCCCTTTTTCGCTGTTCATCAAGACGGTGCTGCTGGAGGCGGATTTCAGTTTGCACGGCTGGCGAGCGCTGCTGAGTGGTAAAGAGCCGATTCAGGCAGCAGAGGCGGCAGAGGAGGGAACGGCGTAGCCGCGCCGTATTCCGAGAATCGCGCTACAATAGGCGCAGTAGATTGCTGGAACGGCGTAACAGGTTACACGGTCAGTCAGCGGGAGCAGGGTATGGCGGCATACGGGCGGCTCGATGTCTTTTTCGCGGATGGGATGTCGAAATCCTATCTGCTGGTGGATGATAACATCTCAATCGGACGCTCGACGGGGAATACCGTCGCCCTCGAAACCGAGACGATCTCGCGCTACCACATGAGCATCACGCGCCAGAACGGTGAAACGCTCCTCACCGATCTCGACTCGCAGAACGGTACCTTCGTTGACGGCAAGAAAATCAAGGAAAACACGCCGACCGTCCTGCGCGGCGGCGAGGAAATCCTGATCGGTGAATTGAACATCATTTATCACGATCTGGATGAAAACCCCACCCGACCCGTGCCAATTGCCGAAGCGATGGCGGGGCGCATCGAACTCTCGCAAGCCGCCTTTCGCATTGATGTCGAACCGCCGGATATTGCCATCTCGCCCGGCGCGCACACCTCCGCTACGCTCAATATTACCAACACCGGCGAGGCGGAAACACGCTACACCGTGGAAGTCGCCGGTGTCCCCAAAGAATGGGTGCGGATAGATCGCCCCGAACTGCAAGTACGCCCGAATGAAACCGATGATGTGATTATTAGCTTCAAGCCCCTGCGCCGCCCGGACAGTGCGCCGGGCGATTATCGCCCACAGGTGACAATCGCGGTCAAGGATGATCCGACACAGGCATTGACCGCCGATGTCCCGCTGCGAATTCTGCCCTACAGCGGGTTTGGCGTAGCGCTGGAAACCAAACTGATCAAAAGCGGCGAACGGGTGCGCCTGCATCTGCACAATCAGGGCAGCGCGACTCTGCCGATCACCGTCAGCGGGCGCGACCCAAAGGCGGCAGCCCCGACGAATGGAGCGCTACGCTTCACATTTTCGCCCGCGCCGATCATGATCGCGGCGGGGCAGCGTGTGGTGGTGGATGGGCAGGTGGCTGTTCGCAAGCGCCGCCTCATGGGTGAGTCGGAACGCCATCCATTCGATCTGCTCGTCCGTAATGGCGACGCTTCCGGTTTTCTGATCGCCACTCGCGGTTACGTGATCGATCAGCCGGCGCTGCCGCGTTGGGCGATCTTCGCCATCGGCGGGCTGGCGCTGGCGGGGCTGGCGCTGCTCGTCCTCGCGCTGCTGGTGCTGCTCATTCCCCCACCCGCGCCGGTGATTGAGTCGTTTGCGCCAGGCGATTCTCGTGTGCAAGCCGGACAGCCGCTAACAGTCAACTGGGAAACGCAGAACACGGACGGCGTGACGCTTTTTGTCAACGATACCGAAATTGCCTCGTATGACGCGCAGACGACGAGCGCTCAGATAGACACGACGGGCTATGACGGCGACCTGATGCTGGAACTGATCGCCAGCGGCAGCCGCGCCACCGCCGCAGCAACGGCGCAGGCGTCCGTATTCACGCCGTTGTATATTGAGACCTTCACCGCAGAGCCGCAGCCTGTCGTGCGCTTCATCCCGCAGGTGATGACGCTGATGTGGAACGCGCCGGGCGCAACGAGTGTGGATTTGCAGGGTGCGCCGGGTCTGGAAAGCCTGTCCGAAGGCGGCGCAAGCGGCGCGATCAATATTCAACTGCTGCTGGATGAAACCGTGCCAGCTATCACGCTGATCGCGCTGGCGCAGAATGATTTGGGCGAAACCGCGCAGGCGACGATCACTCTGCAAGTGATTAACCCATTGTGTGCGCCGAGCAGCGATATTCTCGTCTACCAGTATCCGGATACCACCTCACAGGTGATCTCGACGATCCTCGTCAGCGCCAATGAGCCGGTGATCGTGGACGGGCAGAATCCCGAAGGGGATTGGCTTCGTGTGCGCCTGAGTGAGGACACATACGGATGGCTACATCAGGCATCCGTGTTGTGCGCGGGCAGTTTCGACCCCGCTGATTTACCTGTGTATGAGGTGGTCATGCCGCCCACAGCCACGTTCACACCTTCACCGACGGCGACGAACACGCATACCCCAACGCTGACCTTCACCGCAACCGTCACCTTCACCCTGACCGCCAGCGCGACGCCAACGCCAAGCCCGACGCGCACCCCCAGCCGCACGGCGACCTCTCGCCCGACGCGCACCGCCACGAACACGCCGACCACGTCCGCGCC
>Ga0224722_1002055_pt1 | contig 10817 bp, 7 predicted proteins | sample Balambano_FR1_Me_FD_161646 | JGI IMG/M metagenome (GOLD analysis project Ga0224722, IMG submission 161646) | Freshwater sediment microbial communities from Lake Towuti, South Sulawesi, Indonesia - Balambano_FR1_MetaG | ecosystem: Environmental > Aquatic > Freshwater > Lake > Sediment | place...
CAATAACACTAATCGTTTTTGTACCGGTTGCATTACAGCCATTACCGTCAACGACCGTATAAGTAATTGTGTGTGTGCCAACTCCAGCGACAGCAGGAGACAATACACCAGCGCTGACACCATTACCCGAATAGGATCCCCCGGCTACTGAAGCACCGGTTAAAGCGAAGGGAGTTGCATCCACGCAGACAGACTGGTTTGCACCAATGGAAACAGATTGAGGCGCAATCACTGTTATATAGCGAAAATCCGTAGCCGAACAACCCGTAGAAGGATTCGTGTATGTATAATTTATTTGGTGAACACCGACACCGGCTACCGCTGGATTGAAATTCAAAATCTGAACACCAGGTCCAGTGAAACTTCCGCCCGTTACATTCACGTCTGCAATCAGGCTATAAATAGAAGCATTGCTGCAGACCGTAATGTCAGCACCTGCATTAACAGTTGGTGCGCTATTAACGGTTATAGACCTCGTATCGCTCGAAATACAGCCTTTGTTGTTGGTATAACTATACGTAATAGTATGCGTTCCTACGCCAGCGCTTGAAGGAGAAAAGAAACCACCAGCAACGCCAGTTCCGTTCCAAACACCTCCATTGGTTGACGCGCCTGTCAACAAGAAATCAGCGGCATTTGAACACACGCTCAAATTATTTCCTGCATCGATAGCAGATATATCATTGACAACGATTTGACGAGTATCTGTAACCGTACAGGTCGATGTCGTATAGGAATATGTAATCGTAAAAGCACCTGTTCCAGTCGTACTGGGGTTGAATTGATTTCCTGTAACACCGAATCCGGACCAGGTGCCACCGGTTGGACTTTCACCAACCAGGTTAATTAATCCCTCGTTGATACAAACTTCCATGACAGAACCCGCATCCACACTTGGACCAGTGACAACGGTGAATTGTTTTGTTTGGGTGCTTACGCAACCATTCGCATTCGTGTATGTATATGTGATTACATACGTCCCTGGTGTTACGTTCGAAGGATTGAAGTTCACACCAGAAACTCCGCTGCCGCTCCATGTTCCTCCAGTATAGCCTACAGGTAAATCAGCATTCAGATTGTAAGCACCGCTGTTACTACAGAACGTTTTGTCAGATCCAATAGATACAGGCGTTGGACTACCTACGGTAACAGTACGAGTATCCGAAGATGTACACCCATTGCTGTTTGTGTAAGTATACGTGAGTGTATGCGTACCAGCTCCGGCCGTAGAGGGGCTAAAGAAATTTCCGTTGATTCCAGTACCCGACCAGGTGCCGCCCGATGGACTGTTCCCGCTCAGGGTAAAGTCAGCACTGTTTGTACAACTTGTTAGATTAATACCGGCTTCAACTGTTGGGCGAGGATTGATAGTAACCGTCCGGGTGTCAGAACCAGAACATCCGTTACTCACCGCTGTATAGGTCACGGTATACGTACCAGCACCCACAGAAGTATCAAAGTAGGTTCCGGTAACGGCTGTACCCGACCAGGTGCCGCCTGAAGGACTTCCATCGGTGAGCGAAAGATTTCCTGTATTCACGCACGCCTCAAGGTTTACGCCAGCATCAATTGTTCCCGCTGTATTAACAGTTATTGTTTTTGTATCTGTGTTGCTACAGGTTCCATCCGAATATGAATACGTTATTGTGTGTGTCCCCGTACCTGCGGTTGTTGGACTAAACGTACTCCCGGTGACACCCGTCCCCGACCAGGTGCCGCCCGATGGAGTACCGCCACTTAAGGCAACATTGCCACCATTCAAACAGACCGTCTGATTTGTACCAGCGTCAACCGTTGGCGGTGCTAATATTGTTATGCTTCTCGTATCTGAATTACTGCATGAAGTTGTAACAGTGTACGTAAGCGTATAAGTCCCTGCAGGTATTCCTACTGGATTTAGAGTTCCTGCACCATTGTTTATCCGTGTATTGACGGTACTATTTGGAGAACTCCAAACACCGCCCGAAGGACTTACACCGCCCAATGTCAAATCAACACTTGATCCGTTAGCACATGATGACAAGTTACCACCCGCTTCAACAGACGGTAATGCATTCACGGAAACTGTTTTGTTTGCGGATCGAATACAACCGCTTGAATTATATGTATACGTTACTGTGTAAGCGCCTGCGGCTAATCCCGAAGCGTTAAACGTATTTCCGGAAAGACATCCTGCACACGAAGACGTTGACCAGGAGCCACCCGAAGGAGACCCACCGGTAAGTGTAATAGATTCACCTTGACACGCTGATTGCGCACTCCCCGCTGAAGCAGTGAAATCAGCAACAACATTCACCACATCCGTTAACGTTATATTACAACCATACGAGTTAACACCAGAAACGTAGGTCAGTGTTTTGTTTCCTGTGCTGCCTGAAGAATTTGGAATAAAAAAGCTTCCGCTTACACCATTACCAGAAAATGATCCCCCATAGGTTGACCAGTTTGTTACATAACTTGGAAGCGAATACGAAGTTGCGTCATTACACACACCAGATGGAATATCAAACGCAACGTTAGGTAATTCACGGACTGTAATTTGCAAAGTGCGACCAACTGAACCGTTATCAAATGTGCGTGTAGCAACAATGTTATGCGTACCAACACCAGCCGAAGATGGTGTAAACACTCCATTACTTACACCTGGACCAGAATAGCTAACACCACTCGTATAAGTCATATAATCGGAAAGCGAAATTGCGCTCTCGTTCAAACACATTTCAGAAATGCCGCCAGTATTTGTCCAATTGTAATCAACTACAGTATAAGTAAATGTAAACGTTGATGACGACCCACTTGCTGTACAATCGTAACCACATTGTGGATTACCCCATTCATCAACCCCGGACTGTGTCCCGGCATCATACCATTCTCTTTCAGTGAAAGTAACTGATCCTGCCTGTCCAGTAATTACGTAAAGACCCACGCCACCACCCTGAGTGCAACCAGGTGGAGCAATCATTCCAGAACCATTCCAAGTCCTGAACTGTGCGAAATCAGGGGCATTATTGTTATCAGTTCTACGAACCATAGCATTGCTTTGCCCGACTGTATTCTCGAACAAATAATACACATACGTATCAAGCCCACAATTGCCCGTTGCGGGGTCTATGGTTGTTTGAACAAATGGAATTGTAAGTGTTGGACCATCTTTGTATAAAAGTTTGCTAGACCTCCATTGTCCGAAGACCTGTGAGCTCGCTAATACTAATCCCGCTAAAAGTAAAATCTTCTTCATAGGACTTTTGTTAGAATGTTACTCGTAATCCTGCCCCTACCTGGTATCGGAACCGTCCGAAATCTTTTTTGATGTAATAGCGCTGCGTACCACTCAGTACAAATGATAATTTTCGGGTAGCAATAAACTCAGCTTCCAACCCACCTAAGACACCGTAATTGAAACTGAATTGTTTGTTGTATTGCTCACTCTCAAATTTATTGATGTAATCACCCACAAATGAGATTCCTGCCAAGGCATTTAAAGACACTAATCGGTTTCCCGAAAGAGTGTAGCTTCCAATACCATCCAGGAACAACGACTTGTAATCAATGTCTGAGAATTTCCCAAACACAAGGCCACCGCCAAATTGTGCTTTAATTTTCTGATCGAACGTCTTAATGTAGTAGACATCGATCATTATGCCGGCATCGGTAAACCCAACACCCAGTTGTGATGAAGTTGAATTTTTCAACCTCGAATACTGTGCGAAGCCCTGCGTTCCGAACAGAAAACAGACAGCTATCGCTATCAGGGTTGCCCTCAGATCCTGTTTTTTCATGTGAACGGTTTTAAATTGTTTTGGCCGAGAGGAGTTTATCCGGAGGGATGATCAGCTCGACCTTTCGCTGACCTTGCCCGTCTTCCCAAAATTCGATAGTGAAAACCTTTTTCGGTTCAAGTGTAAATTTTTTAAACACATACACTTTCGAGATTTCTTGTTTCTTTTCTACAGACTTGATTTCATCATTCAGAATCAACAAAGTCTTTAATGGTTCAGGTTGTGTAGGAGTCTTTTTTGTCCCCTTGTTCTTTTTATCGGTAATAAAAAAACCTTCGTATCCGAGATCGTATTTCACATTCCCTTCATTGAGTACATTAACACGGAAAAACAGGTAGTCACCCTTGACATAAATTCCATTCAAAAAATATTTCATACGTTGAGAGGATTCACCAATGTCAGGAACTACGTTTCCTTTCTCCAAAACGTCATTCGCTAAGTCTTTTAACGTCAGCTCAAGAATCATTTCTTCTTTGGCCTTACCCATTTCGCTTTCTTCTTTCGCGAGTGATTCCTTTTGTTTCTTTCCGGGATCTTTAACACGATCAGCGCGATCGTCACCCTGGTAGTACGTTAACTGCTTTGGCTGATCAGAGTACACCAGAATCACATTGAAGTATGCGTTTTCTGTTTCAACAAATAAGTTGGTGGTTTCGAAGCGCTCAATGGCGGCCGCCAACTTCAGACGATCACCTACTTTACCGATAATAACATCGGAAACTTCTGCTCCGTTTTCAATACGGGTACCGGAACCAAGATCGTAGTTCATCACGGGCGAGTTAAAAACAATATGAACTGTCGTTAACAACCCTACGCGAACTGTGTCATACTTCTGACTTTTCGCGGACAGCGAATGCAGTAGCGATAGACAAAAAAAAGCAACGAGTTTTATTTTCATTCGTATTAGGGTTTAAGGATAAGTTTATACCCCTTCGGAACCGGCACTGAAGGATCATTCACTTTCTTTTGACCAGCCCTTGTAGGAGTATTATTTAAAATGGGAACACGCACAACTTGACGTGTTGCATTGATAGCATCGTTAATTACATCGCGTTTTATTTCTTTATCCACACCGCCTTCAAGCGGCATTCCCTCGTTTCCATCAAGGTCATAACCTTTCAATTTCATCGCGATAGTTTTTGAGGGAGTTTTGATTGTGCTTACGTCAACACTCAGTCGTTGTTGACTGAGACTTACCACACCAGTAATCAAAGTATTTTTGGGAACCTTAATTCCGTTGATTGTAGTTTCCTCTGTTGTCCGTAAAGTGATATTACTCCCTTGCTTCACTTCAATGTCATCCTGGACAACAGTAGCTACACTTATTTCTTCCGTTGTACCTACGCTCGTTTCTTCGCTTTTCTTAGTTGTTTCCCCTTCTACAAAACCAGTGCGCCTTCGTGCTACCTTAGTTTCCGGCACAAGTGCAGTTGGCACCTTTTCTTCAGTCTCTTCTTTCTTTTCAGGCCGTTCGATATATTTTACAATCACTTTTGGTTTAGCTTCCGTTTTCTTTTCGGTGATCTTCGTGTCAGTTACCGGTGCAGAAGTGAATTCTTCTGCACTAACATTTTTAACAGGGGTTTCGGTCACCGTTGCAGAATCGGTCTTTACTTCATCACCAAAAAAGCTTTCATCCGACTGAATGTTTCGCTCTAATTCCTTCCCATTTTCCTCCTGGTACTTATCTCGATATATATCCGTGCGCTTTTTACGGATCTCAGTAATAGGAGCTTCAATTGAACTAAAGTTTTCGGCTTGTGGTGCTGGAGCTTCTTCCGTTGTGAATCGATCACCAAATAATAAGTAACCGCCAGCAACAAGAGCTACAGGAGCTAACAATAACAAGACCTTGTCTTTCTTATCCATGATCTACGGTGTTTTCTCTTTAACTACCCGACTATTATCAAAAATGTCAAACTTCATTATCAAGGCTCCGCGAGGATTGTCATAGGATACTTTTGCGTCAGCAATGGTAAACGTTGCATTCATGTTTCTTTCTACTTCCCCGGCCGGACGCACCAACGTCTGCTTTGCATAAATGATACCCCTAGCAGGAGATACCGATATGTCAACCTGCACTTTGATAATCTCTACCCGTAACAGCCAATTATTTTCAACTACTTCCCGCGCAATGTTTTTTTCAACGTACTCCTTTATGTAGAGTGACTTTCCAACTTCACCCTCCATAAGATTAAGGGCGCGATTCACAGTACTATCGAATGTACCACCATCAAAGGCAAAAAATAATCGATAAAAGTCCTTTACATGTTCTTCATATTGGATTCTGCGATCTTCTCTAGTGAAATCCTGTTCAGTGGCGAGCCATGCATGATTTTGTCGATCGATCACCACTTTTCTTGCAGACTGATTTGCAATAAAATTCCTGGAATCAATATACATGAACACACATGCGGCTACACAAACCAACACACACACGAGAACAATGATCCGAGAACCCTGCGAGTCTTTTTTATAAGATTGTAACCCTTCTAACTTCATAGAGTAATTTTATTTAGCCTTGTTGGTTGCCCCGGCACTATCCTCAATAATGTTACCACCACCGCCACCAGCTCCCCCGGCCGCGCTTGCTGCACCACCAGCTAAAGCTCCAGCTCCCATACTGATTGCTGTTGTTGCTGCACCTACTGCTGTACTCAATACCTTAGCTGCACCACTCGATCCCGCGTAAAACGAGGTCACCCAAAAAACAAGGCAATAACAAATGATGAACACCAGGTTAAATACTGAAAGCGCGATTGGATTAGCGACTGCTTCACCGGTTAACCCGGCATTAATGATTGAATAATAAATTGTATCCAGAAGATTGCATGTAAAAGGCACGCAAAGACAATTCACGTAAACGCCAAACCATTGACTGAATTTGTCTTTGAATACGGGCAAAATTGAAAACGCGATAACGATTGGACCTATCGCATAAAATAGTTTACTGATCATTAAAGCAAATGCTTCAACTACTATTCGAATAATCGAGCTGATGATCAGCGTACCCGCACTGAATGAAGCGAAAATAAATGTGTTGATCCCGCCTGTAACTAAATCCCAAGCGCTCATAGTGTCTTCGGGTTGCTGTTCCTCAGTGTTCGTATTAGCGTCCTCACCAGCTTGTTCCTTTGAAGCTTCCGCTTCCTTTTCAAGCTCCTTAGTCACATAACCACTCATTTTCTCTTTTCCGTTTTTCACAGAGGTACTGCTATCTACTGAATACCGTCCTAGCGCTTCCCCAATGTTCGCCAGTGAACCGAAAATCGGAAAATAGCCTATCGTAAGAATGAACCACAAAACACAAGCTCTGATTAATTCCATCCGATTAAATAGCTGAGGGCGCTCACCTACATTTTTTATTGTGGTGGTAGCGAAATTCCAAACTACGGTAGCAAGGAAAAATATAGGCGCAAGAATTCCTCCCAGGATCATTGACTTTTGCGCAGCGGCATCGGTGCCGGCATCAATTAATTTCGATTCTAAAATCAGTCGTACAATTTCTTCCATAAAAATATTTTCTCCTTAGCGTCTTGAACGACCTCTGTTAATGGCGTATAAATTTTTTAAAGTAGTTCCTGATGACTTTGCTAAGCGCAAACGCATCACATCGCTATCAAGAGCCTTATTTAATCGAACCATCATTTCCTGACTTTCTTCAAAAGCCGTTATTACATTATCCAAACTTTTCATTCTTTCCGCGGCCGTCATCGCGACACCAGCCGAAAGAATAATAGTCAAGTAGTCTGCGGATTGCTGCACCTTAATGATCATCATGTCATATCGATAACTGTATAAACAATTACCACCTGCACCGGTCATCCGAACACTCAAATTTTTGGATGTGCAAAGCAGGTTTTCGATCATGTAAACAAGACGCGAAGCAGTTTGGAGATTACGCAACCAGGTGGATTTCTCCATCGCTTCCTTATAGGTCCGGTCTGCTTTCTCAAGAGAACCAATGACCGTATTCATCGCAGTCATAATCCCTGTTTGTTGAGCTAATGAAGTGTTGGCCGTGGCCAGATTCGCTTCTGCGATCGGTGCGCTAACTACCGTAGGTAATTGCGCGTAGCAAAACGATGTTACTAACATCATTGCTAAAGACAAGTATAGATTTTTTTTCATAGTTAGGTTCAGGTTTAAATTCATTTTACTACTCTGACAATTTCATTCTCAGCACTGTGAATGAACGCCATTGTTTGCTCCTGATATGCTGTCCATGTCTTTCCAAAGATCATCGAGCCTTTCAGTGGCTTTTCTTCCAGGACAGGACCCCCATCTTTATGTTTCACACCAGGTGTTGATTTATGATCCATGTCATAAAACCGGTACTCAACCGAATTATCCGTTATCTCGATACGTATTTTGAACTTAACTATACCACCAGCAGCAGTACTACCGTACATATGATACTGAACCGGTATTTGTCCAGCGAAAAGCATTTCATATGATTTATCAAATTTCACCGTGTCGATAATTTTTTTTGACTCGCAATCTGAAAACCCGTTCCACCATCTTAGCAAAGCCCGTTTATTTTCTTCTTTGCTTTTCGGAGTTGCTGAGTGTCCCATATACGTGTTTGTTCCCTGAGCTTTCGCAGTGATCACAAAGCAAGACACTGATGCGATGATTGTAGAAACCACTATGATCTTTACAATATCTATGGCGATCTTTTTCATGCAGTTTTATTTTTCATGTACTTGTTGTAGACAAATTGATTGATGGCAGCACCAAGATTTCCCATTTCCTTTTCCAGCCCGTAGATCTCTTCAAGTTCCGTTTTTGTTGATGTATACACCCCTTCCGCGAAATACCCGATCTCTGTCCTGTATATTTTTGATACATCCCCGAGCTTAATGAATATCTCCCGGTATCGATCTCCATTCTCCATGCTGTCAAGGAGATCAAGGTCATGCTTTGTAAGCGCAAGATTTTTTTGCAATGCGGGATAATCCGCTCTTGCATTTCTATGATTCAATAGAATCTTAATATCCGAGTTGCCAAAAATACTTTTCCTTGTTAATGGATCGATGTCGTCCAAGTAGCCCACACCTTGCGTTGCTAAAAATACTTGACCACCACGCTTCGCTATTTTCCTGTAATAGCCGCCAATAAATTCCCCTGAATCACCTTTCAAGAAATCAATCGCTTCATCGATGATCACTGTCTTACGAACCCCATGCGTGTTCTCAATTTTATCGGCTGTAATTCCGATAATAATTGTCATCACAATGTTTGCCAGGTCCTCATTACCCATGATTCCGAATAAATCGAAAACGATGAAGCTCTGATCTTTCAATACAACATTGCTCTTTGAATTCAACAGGTACTTATGCTCTCCAGTGACATAAGGATCCAGCGCCAGACGAAGCGACATAAAATTCAAGAAACCTTTGTATTCGGGCTTCATGATTTTTGATTCATACACCTCAAGAAAATTTCTGTATTCCGTGATGTCAGGGAAAATTGTTTCCTTATTGATGTGCTCGTAAAATTCTCTGATTGACTCTTTCAAAATATTTTTTTCATCCGGAGTCACCTTTTCATTACCACGCCACAATTTTCTTAACACAGTATAAACGTAGTTGATTTGGTCATCCGCACCTTCTCCATCTTCATCCACCCGGCTGTACAGATATTTGCCGCTGGCATCTTTTGGACAAAGAAAAATATTGAAAGAGAGATCTTTCTTCACCGAAGCATCAAAGTAATACCCATCATTTATTTGAGCATTCTTTTTGTACGACCCACCCACATCAATAATGATAACATGATGGCCCGTGGCCAGTGCTTGAGAACTCAATTGTGTTACGAAATGTAAAAACTGAGTAGTCAAGTGATTAAGCGCAACACTTTTTCCCGTCCTGGAAGGCCCGAAAATCACTCCGTTCTTATTCACGATATGGGGTGAGTTCCAAATGTTAACTACTACCGGACACCCTGACAACCTATCAACAAACACCACCCCTTCCTGATCGGAAAAGTACTGCGACTCTTTCGGGATATAGCAAACGGCCTGATCAACTGTCTGAATGATCGGTTCCCGATACAGAAACTTCATCGCTCCTGGTGACGATGATAAAAACAAATTAGGCGCGTGCTCATTTTCAAAGAACACGGTGCTGTCATTCATTCTCACAAAACCATTTTTTACATAGTTGAGCTTTTCTTTCAGTCGTTCTAATGATGAATCGTTTATAATAACGTTCACTTTGGTTCTGCACGGACGATAACTATTACTTGCCAGACTATCCAAAAATTTTTCCTTCTCTTGAGTTTTCGCTACCGCCTCCCTTACACCAACACCAGAAAGAATATTCGTGCCGATCGCTTTCAATCCGGACATCGCGTCTGAAGCGGCTTCATTATCCATCACTTCAATGCCGACATTGACAATGTGATTGAACGGCAATCCCATGCCTATAAGGAAAGGCATCGAAGTGTGGAGATTAATCGACTTCGGGAGTTTAACATTAGATGCGTTAGTCGGAAGTTTGCTGTTTGCTCTATCCTGGCTAGAAACGAGATAGCCCCCCTCCTTTGTCAATGTGACAACGGCTACATACTGATCACCCACTTTCATATAGCCACTTTCAAAATCCACCTGAATGTCCTGAATGCCTTTCAGTGCGTCTTTCACATCCAGCGTTGGACGATCGTATGTCAGATTAAAATAGTCATACGCAGCACAAAGCAATTGCTCACCGGAGAGCCTTCTGGCTTTCACCTTGTGAACCAAATTCAAATCACTCTCAAACGGAGCAAAGTGCTTTCGGTATTCACTGACAACTTTATCAATACCACTGGTTCGCTTTCCGCTAAACCAATCCCATGCACTTCGTAAAGGACTATTAGACGAACCCGGTCCGGAACCTTTTCCATTCTGGAACGTCAAAAAAACATTTGAATAGTTTTTAAGAATAGGACGATCGTTGTAATAATTGAAATTATCACGTTGAATCTCGCTCGTTCCTTTGTAATCGAAACGGTAAACCGTATCATAGAAGAAACCTTGATAGTGAAAAACTGCTC
>Ga0224722_1002056_pt1 | contig 10816 bp, 8 predicted proteins | sample Balambano_FR1_Me_FD_161646 | JGI IMG/M metagenome (GOLD analysis project Ga0224722, IMG submission 161646) | Freshwater sediment microbial communities from Lake Towuti, South Sulawesi, Indonesia - Balambano_FR1_MetaG | ecosystem: Environmental > Aquatic > Freshwater > Lake > Sediment | place...
AAGATTGAACCCTGGTGGAGTGTGCTAAAGAATTGGATGCGACAGCGGTGGGATGAGTTTGATAGCTTTCGTGATTGTGTTGATGCTGCCTTCAAGAATTGTCCTAACGTGTGTGCGTAGAGCTATAAAACTTAATAGCTGCAACAGCCAAATGAATGTGCCGTTGCAGCTATCTGATCTATGAGATTTGGCTTCACTAGGAAAAGTTAGCCAACTTTAGGGAAGTGGTCTACCTCAGCATAGCCACTGAAGATCAGGCGATCACCGTGGGTTTCCAATCGGTTCAGCTTGAGGCTCACTCCATCCAGGTCAAAGCGATCCAAATCCACCATGCCATCGAGCACCTGAGCAAACGCCAGAGTCAAGACTTTGGCAGTGGCTTGCTGGGACTGGGGCACGGTGTCATTGTTGAACTGAGGATTCTGGAACAGAATGCGACGGCGGCGCTCGATCGCAACCGTTGCCTCTAGCCGAATCGGAATAATGCCATTGGGCAGGTGTGCCTGAGCATTGATCCGGACACGGTTGTCTGGAAGCAACTTTACTACGACATCCGTGAAGGAAACGGGCTCACCGCCCGACAGTGCTAGCAGCTCAGGAGCATCCACCCGACGCAGGTGTTGCTGTACCAGCGGCGATGCGAAGGCGCGATTGATCCCCGCTTCGGTCAAAATAACCCGAGCGATCGCGTGGGTGGGCTGATTCAGCTTGAACTTGCCAGTCAATACCGAGACCATGTCAAGTGCTACGGCAGACGTTTCAAAGGTCATTTCTTCAACCCAGAAATCTTTGCGAATGACTAATCCACTGCCATGCATTTGAACGTTGTCAACCTGACCTTGCAGCAGTTTATTAGCAGGGTTGCAATGGATAGAAACATCGACAGACTCGCTGGAGGTGAAGAGGTGTCGCAAAGATTGGGTAGCTACTGTGCTGACGACTCGTTCACCAAAGTCTAGTTCTGGAGGAGCTGTTAAAAATCCACTAAACATCTGTGTTACCTGGGTGAGAGAGTCATTGATACGATTCGTTACCTATTTGTAACAAATCTTAAATAAGACGGCAACCCCTTTAGACACATAAACTTGGAGAAATTTCCCTACACAGGATGATTCTGGACTGCTGCAAAGTAAATGCGAATCATAACCGTAATGCGAACTTGAGGGCTGCGTTCACCCGTAACCAGTACTTTTAATTGGTGGAGACCAACAAAATGTTGGGCTAATCGACTAGATGCGATCGCCCCTTGTAAATTGCTTAGTTAAGTTACGGGAAAGGGGAGTGGTTATGCGTTGGGTTCGAGGCTGGATTGTCCGGTGGTAGCGGTTTGGCCGAACAAAATGCGGCGGCTATCGTCGGTTATGGTGGGTCGGTTGCTAAGAGGTTGGCCTTTTTCGTAGGCACGCACTACAGCGGGGCGCGCTTGCATGTGTTCAAACCAGCGCTTGAGATGAGGGAAGTTGGCTAGGTCTTGCTGCTGCCGCTCGTAGGGAACAATCCAGGGATAGGAAGCCATGTCGGCGATCGAGTAGGTGTCGGCAATAAAGTCGCGATCGGCTAGGCGACGGTTGAGAACGCCGTAGAGACGGTTGGTTTCCTTAACGTAGCGATCAATGGCGTAGGGTACCTTTTCCGGGGCGTATTGGGCAAAGTGGTGATTTTGTCCAGCCATGGGGCCAAGGCCGCCCATTTGCCAGAACAGCCACTCCAGAGCGGTTTTGCGTCCACGGACATCTGTGGGCAAGAACTGTCCGGTTTTTTCAGCCAGGTAGAGCAGAATTGCGCCTGATTCAAATATTGAAATGGGTTCACCGCCATCAGCAGGGGCACGATCAACGATCGCGGGCATGCGGTTGTTGGGCGCAATTTTGAGAAAGTCTGGCTGGAATTGATCACCAGCCCCAATGTTAACGGGAATGATTTGGTAATCGAGGCCAGATTCTTCTAGAAAAATCGTGATTTTGTGGCCGTTGGGAGTTGGCCAGTAGTGCAGGTCAATCATGGATTATCCTCGCAGCAGCATCTCATACTTAGCCTAAAGTGTTATCCCCAGGTTGAACTACGCCAGTCTGGGGGATTGCCTGTTGATCGAAAATCTGCTGCGGTGGGCGATTCTACAAGGGTAAGTTCAGATCCGTTACGGCTCCCAAGCTACTGGAGGAAACTAAGCTAGCGTATTTGGCCAGAGTTCCGCTGGTATAGCGGGGTTTGGGCTTTTGCCACTGGACACGACGGCGGTCTAACTCTGCTTCGGAAACGTTCAGTTGTAGTAAGCGGGCGGCTGCATCGATCGTGATGGAATCGCCTTCTTGCACTAGGGCGATCGTCCCGCCGACGTAGGCTTCGGGAGCCACATGCCCAACCACTAGACCGTAGGTTCCCCCGGAGAAGCGACCATCGGTAATCAGCCCGACGGAATCACCTAGTCCTGCACCAATGATGGCTGAGGTAGGAGCGAGCATTTCGCGCATGCCGGGGCCGCCTTTGGGGCCTTCGTAGCGCACTACTACGACATCCCCAGCGATGATTTTGCCAGCCAGAATCGCTTCCAGACAAGCTTCTTCAGATTCAAATACCCGGGCTGGGCCAGTGATTTCAGCTTTTTTGATGCCGCTAATTTTAGCAACGGCACCCTCGATCGCTAAATTGCCTTTGAGGATGGCGAGGTGGCCGCTGGGGTATACGGGGCTGTGCCAGGGGCGAATTACATTCTGATCGGGGCGGGGTTCCGCAGGGATATCTGCTAGCACTTCGGCGATCGTTTGTCCTGTGATGGTTTTGCAATCGCCGTGGAGTAAACCATGCACTAACAGTATTTTCATTACTTGGGGGATGCCACCGGCTGCATGCAAATCGGTTGCTACGTAGCGCCCAGAAGGTTTTAGGTCGCAGAGTACGGGCACTCGTGCTCGAATGGTTTCAAAATCGTCCAGGCTAAGGGGGACGCTTGCGGAGTGGGCGATCGCCAAAAAGTGCAAAACGGCGTTGGTAGAGCCACCGATCGCCATGATTACCGAAATTGCATTTTCGATCGATTTACGGGTGATGATGTCTCGCGGGCGCAGGTCTTGGCGAATGGCCTCTACTAGCACTTTGCCTGCAAGGGTAGTGTTTTCTGCTTTTTCAGCATCTTCGGCAGACATGGTGCTGGAGTACATTAGGCTCATACCCATTGCCTCAAAGGCCGATGACATGGTGTTTGCAGTAAACATTCCCCCGCAGGAACCAGCACCAGGACAGGCATTGCGCTCAACAGCCATTAGCTGGGTAGCGTCAATTTTGCCTGCGCTGTGCTGACCCACGGCTTCAAAGACGCTAACCACGGTCAGGTCTTCGTTATCCAAATGACCGGGTTTGATGGTACCGCCGTAGACGAACAGGGCTGGAATATTCATGCGTGCCATAGCAATCATGGCACCGGGCATGTTTTTGTCGCAGCCGCCGATCGCCAATACCCCGTCCATACTCTGGGCATTGCAGGCCGTTTCGATTGCATCGGCAATCACATCTCGTGATACCAGAGAATATTTCATCCCTTCGGTGCCCATAGAAATGCCATCACTGACGGTAATGGTGCCAAACAGTTGGGGCATGCCCCCGGCGGCTCGAATGCCCTGTTCTGCGGCGGCAGCCAGAGGTGCAATGCCCATGTTACAGGGGGTGATGGTGCTGTGGGCACTGGCCAAGCCAACGATCGGCTTCTGAAAATCTTCATCCTGAAAGCCAACAGCCCGTAGCATGGCGCGATTGGGCGATCGCTGTACACCTTGCGTCACCACTCGACTTCTTAATCCTTCTGCCATAGTGTTCGTCCAACTCATTCGTCATGCTGGCGATAGGCTCTCCACCTGTTCAGCGCGATCGCTAGCCTCACCATTATCTAGCAAGGATGACGGTTCTCGTTATCTAGAGACAAAGGAGGAGTGTTGCAAGGCAAAATTAGTACAGGCTTACTGTGTAGAGTGAACCTGACACAACCTGAATAGCGAACGTTATAACGTAAAGTCAAAGGCATATAGCAATTCTTAATTAAGTAGAGTACACCCCAAGTCAAGGGAGTCAAGGCGTCAAGGGATATGTATACTTCGTTCAAGCGGGAACCACTACTTTGACTAACAACGCGCTGCTGTGGTGACGGCTTAATGTTGTGGGTTTCGGATTGGAACTATAGGCTGGTGTAGTTCTAAATTAGGTTGGGGTTGTTTAGCGTTAGAACTATCACACTGTAGGAATTGGTTGGTTATGCGAGGATCTTCACGTGCGATCGTATTGATAATGCTGGTGTCAGGAATGGCTGCTGTCCAATCCTTTGGAGCAATTAGCTTGGCCGCGATAAATCGCTCCAGTTCTTTCTACCCCAGAACCATAGCTGGCATTCCGCCTACCAATCAACCGTCAGGAAAAGCCAATTCCCTACGCCCTGAGAGCTTTGAGTTAGGTGGCATTTCGCTCGAATCCACTGAAGATCAGATTAGAAGTATGTTGGGTGAGCCGGAAGAGGTACGTACCCTCGATAACGCAATTCTGCGTGGAGAAGAGCGCTACCTCTCTTATTTCAAGCAAGGGATTCGTGGCGTACAGCTAATCAAAGATGCAAAGACAGGGCAATTTCAGGTGTATTCGGTGTTGGCGATCGGAAAGGAGGCGGCCACTCGTGACGGTATCCGCGTGGGTGACCCTAGCCAAAAACTACTGACGACCTACGGCTATCCCACGTCGGTTGAAACCCAGGGCAATGTGGATACACTGCACTATTATTTTTCTGATGGACGTCCGGAGATGCTGTCTTTCACGGTTGTGCAGGATAGCGATCGGATTACGGAAATTGAGTTGTCTCGGCGCAGTTCGTTGATCGGACTAGGCATGTCTACTACGATTTCATCTAAGGCGACGGCTCAAAGCATGCCTACTAGTGTCTCTATTCGTAGCCTTGAAATTGCCGGGATTTCAACCAGTTCTACCGAAGCACAGGTACGGCAACGATTGGGCAAGCCTCAGTCTGTCAAAGTGGATTACTGGCCATGCTGTGGCAATGTCAAATTGCTCGACTACAACAGAGCGCGGGTAAACCTGATTGCAGCAGAAAACGGGACGTTTCAAGTATTTTCTGTGTCAACAACGCGGGCTGGCTTGGCTACTCGCGATGGGGTGCAAGTTGGAGATTCTCTAGAGAAAGTAATTTCCACCTACGGTAAGGAGTATAGGCTGACTGAAAAAGCTGGCTCTCAATTTGTTACCTACTATTTAGATCAGCATGCAGCATCACTAGTATTTCAAATTCGTGATGACCGTGTGGTGGAACTGGCTTTTAATGAGCAGTTGAACTGAGATCGCCGCAATAACTGCACCACAGGGAAGCTTGATTGGTGCAAAAAGTGTCCGCCTTAGCAAATTAGCAACTGTACCAGTTCATCTCTATCCACGGATCCAGAGGTGGGGATCAGAGTGCGAGGATGTATAGTGAAAAGACTGAGATGGATATGGTCTGATGGAATCTAATGTGTCTTCTGCTGCCAAGTCGTCATTCTCAATGGAGGATTTTGAGGCGGCACTGGAACAGCACGACTACGAGTTTCAGAAAGGGCAAGTCGTGGTGGGCAAAGTCTTTAACTATGAATCCAGTGGTGCCTATGTTGATATTGGCGCAAAGTCATTGGCATTTTTGCCTGCGGAAGAGGCAAGCCTGCGTGGTATCAGCGATTTGGCCTCAATTTTGCCTCTGGGTGAAGAACGAGAATTTTTGATTATCCGGGAGCAAAATGGAGACGGTCAGGTAACGCTGTCGCTGCGGGAACTGGAGCTGAAGCAAGTTTGGCATCACCTGGCAGAACTGCGTGACATTAACCAAAGTTTGTCGGTGCGGGTTACTGGCTCGAATAAAGGTGGCGTTACGGTGAATGTGCAGGGTATTCGTGGGTTCATTCCCCGATCGCATCTGGTCGATCGCGGTGATCTTGAGGCTCTTAAGGGTACAACCCTAACGGCAACTATTCTGGAACTCAATTCCGACATTGGCAAATTGGTACTGTCCAATCGCCTTGCCACTAGTTCTGTGGCAATTAGTCAGTTGGAAATTGGCCAACTGGTGACGGGCAAGGTCACTGGCATCAAGCCATTTGGTGTGTTTGTCGAATTTGATGGTACGACGGGGTTGATTCCCATTGCCCAAGTTAGCAAGAGCTTTGTGCAGTCTCTGGCTGAGCAATTTCAGGTAGGGCAGACGGTGACTGCGATGATTATTGCGATCGATGAGGGTAAAGGTCGCATTTCGCTGTCTACTCGAATTCTAGAAGCCTATCCTGGTGAAATGCTGGAAAATCCGGCGGAGGTTATGTCTACGGCAGAATCGCGCCAAGGGCGTGCCAAGAAAGCCCTGTTGGGTGAGGGGTCGTCGTAGCTATGCCAGTTATTTGGGAAATTGACTTTTATTCTCGCCCAGTGCTGGATGAAGCAGACAAAAAAGTCTGGGAAGTGCTGGTTTGCGAAAGCCCTCTCACGGTCGATCGCCCTTTAGAGAGCCTGTTTCGCTACAGCGAGTTTTGCTCTGGCACGGAGATCAATTCAGTGCGGTTGCGGACAGCCCTGGAAAAGGCTGTTTCCCAGGCACCGCAGCCACCGGATAAGATTCGCTTTTTTCGGCAAGCGATGAATAACATGATCACGAAAGCCTGCAACGATATGGGCATTCCAGCGGTGCTAAGTCGACGTACACTGGTGCTTAACCAATGGTTACAGGAGCGATCGCACACGATTTATCCGGCTATGCCGGGTTACCAGGCTGGATTGAGCCCATCGATCAATTTTGCACCAACCCCACCCCAGCGGCTTCCTGATGCCCTCATGGGTGATAAGTGGCAATTCGTGACGCTTCCGGCGGCAGACTTTGGCGATATGACAGAATGGAGCATTGCATTTGGGGAGGCGTTCCCTCTAAGCTTGGTTGACCTTGCACCAGAAACTCCAGTACCGGGCTTGTTAATCTACTCTTCGCGGGCATTGCCCCTGGCAGCCTGGATGTCTGGGCTAGAGTTGGCTGTACTCAAGGCAGAGTTTGAATCCCCGGCGCGGCTGTTACTGGAAACAGGCATTTCTGATCGTTGGAGTCTCGCGCTCCTGACTAATGGCGATCGCCAGACTGAGGCACGCAACTTTGAAGCTACTAAGGAACAAGCAGGAGGAGTGCATTTTTTGGGCATCCAAGATCGGCCTGGTGGTGAAACCTTTGCTGGATTTTGGTTGTTGCAAGCGATCGACCCTGCTTGACAAGCGTGCCACTTTACTCACGCTATGAACTAATTTGCAAATCACCCAATCGTCTCTCAGAAAGCGGTTTCGGGTACGTTTTTCGGTAAAGTGAACATAGTTTGCGCCAACTGCGATCGCCAACGCTCAGTACGGCATTCTCAGCCATTGACTAGGTTCAATGACACTCAATGAGTTTTGACAATGCCTAACTGAGGCGAGTCGCTTCGTGCTAGGGGTCGAGTGCTTATGGGACCAGATAGCTTGCAACAAAACACACAGGCAGAGCAGTTGCTGGATTTGGCAGCAAAGGCTGGTGCCGAGGCGGCAGAGGTGTTCCAGTCGCGATCGCTAGCACGTCCAGTTTTCTTTGAAGCTAATCGGCTCAAGCAATTGGAAAGTGCTCAAGCTGAAGGAATGGCACTGCGGCTTTGGCGTAATGGCTGCCCTGGGCTGGCGGTGGCCTATGGCTCGGTAGACTTGGTGGGCTTGGTAGAACGTGCCTTGGCCTTGAGCGAGTTGAATGAATCAGAAACGATTGAACTTGGCACCAATACTAAAACTTTCTATCCCGATTTAGGTCAGGCTGTTTCGGTAGAGCAACTGGTGGAGTGGGGGAGGGAGGCGATCGCCCAAGTGCGCGATGTCTATCCGGATGTATTGTGTACAGCCGAATGGGAATGTGAAGCTGAAGTGACGCGATTAATTAATTCACGTGGGCTGGATTGCGGTTATACAGATACCACGCTCAGTTGCTATCTGTCGGCAGAATGGGTGCGGGGTGATGACTTCCTTAGCGTGGCCGATGGTCAGACTTGCCGCGATCGCCTCGACCCTGACGCCCTCACTCAGCAGATTTTGCAACGCTTGCACTGGGCTCAGGATAATGTTAATCCTGCTGTGGGGCGGATTCCGGTTTTGTTTACATCCAAAGCAGCGGACATGCTGTGGATGACGGTGCAGGCTGCCCTAAATGGTAAGCAAGTGGTGGAAAAAGCCTCACCCTGGAGCGATCGCCTACACGAACCTGTTATTGCTGCGGAACTTACCCTATTGCAACACCCTGACATTGGCCCATTTAGCTGCCCCTTTGATGATGAAGGTACCCCTACTCGCCCGATCACGTTTATCGATAAAGGGGTATTGCAACTGTTTTATACCGATCGCTCTACCGGGCGAATGCTGGGCAGCGGCACCACGGGCAACGGCTTTCGGCCAGGGCTGGGGAGCTACCCTACCCCTGGACTGTTTAATCTAATGGTGCAGCAAGGCGCAAAATCTCTGGCAGAATTAATCGATACCCTCAGCGATGGCATCATCGTGGATCAAATGCTGGGCGGAGGAGCGGGGATTTCTGGCGACTTTTCCATCAACGTTGACCTCGGCTACCAGGTTAAAGATGGGCAAATTCTGGGTCGAGTCAAGGACACCATGGTTTCTGGCAACGTTTACACGGCTCTGAAACATTTGGTGGAGTTGGGTGCCGATGCTGATTGGAATGGTTCGTGCTACACCCCTTCCCTGATTGTTGAAGGGCTGTCAGTCACGGGTTACAACTTTTAGCTGCGCTGGGGAAATTAAACTGGATCAGCTGAAATTCGTGACTCTGCTCTAAGTTGTTTAGCACTCTTCCGGTTAGAGTGCTAAATTCAATGTGGAAAACTACGTAATGGAACTATGGTTAAGCAAGTCGTGTTTGATGAAGCATCCCGGCAAGCTCTGGAGCGGGGCGTTAATGCCTTGGCGGATGCGGTTCGCGTTACCCTTGGCCCCAAAGGACGTAACGTACTTTTAGAGAAAAAGTACGGCGCGCCTCAAATTGTGAACGATGGTGTCACTATTGCCAAAGAAATTGAGCTGGAAGATCCCTTTGAAAATACGGGTGCACGACTGATTCAAGAAGTCGCTTCCAAGACGAAGGATCTGGCTGGCGATGGCACCACCACGGCAACGGTGCTGGCTCAAGCCATGATCCACGAAGGCATGAAAAATGTGGCGGCTGGTAGTAACCCAGTAGCGTTGCGACGCGGTATTGAAAAGGCTGTGAACCAATTGGTTGATGAGATTAAAGCAGTGGCTAAACCAGTGGAAGGCAAGGAAATTGCCCAGGTAGCAACGGTTTCAGCCGGAAGTGATGAAGAAATAGGGGCGATGGTCGCTCAGGCAATGGATAAAGTTGGACGCGACGGTGTGATTACTGTAGAGGAATCTAAGTCGCTGACTACGGAAATGGATGTTGTAGAAGGGATGCAGTTCGATCGCGGCTACATCTCTCCCTATTTTGTTACTGATGCCGAGCGCATGATTACTGAATACGACAATGCGCTGATTTTACTCACTAACAAAAAAGTTAGCTCGATCCAAGACCTGATTCCAGTATTGGAAAAGGTTGCTCGTGCAGGTCAACCATTGCTAATCATCGCAGAAGATGTGGAAAGTGAAGCGCTCGCGACTTTGGTGGTAAACCGTTTGCGGGGTGTGTTGAGTGTGGTGGCTATTAAAGCACCGGGGTTTGGCGATCGCCGTACAGCTATGCTGCAAGATATGGCTGTGCTCACAGGCGGTCAGGTAGTTTCTGAGGAAATTGGCCTTAGCCTGGATACCGTGACTCTGGATATGCTGGGCAAGGCACGTAAGATTACTGTTAGCAAAGACACGACGACGATCGTGTCTGGTGTGGAAAACTCTGATGATGTGCAAAAACGGGTTGCTCAACTGCGCCAGGAATTGGAGCGGTCTGATTCTGACTATGACAAGGAAAAACTGCAAGAGCGGATTGCCAAATTGGCAGGCGGTGTAGCGGTAATTAAAGTAGGGGCGGCGACTGAAACAGAACTGAAGGATCGCAAACTGCGGATTGAAGATGCCCTTAATGCGACTAAAGCGGCTGTGGAAGAAGGCGTTGTTCCGGGTGGCGGGGTAACGCTAATTCATTTGGCGAGCAAGCTTGCACCGCTTAGGGATACCCTTGTCAGTGAAGAGCAAATTGGGGTAGACATTGTGCGCAAGGCATTGGATGCACCACTGCGTCAAATTGCTGATAATGCGGGTGTTGAAGGGGCAGTAATTGTAGAAAAGGTGCGGGATAAGGAGTTTAACGTTGGCTACAATGCCCTCACCAACGAATTTGAAGACCTGATTGCGGCTGGTATTGTTGACCCGGCTAAGGTAGTGCGATCGGCGTTGCAAGATGCGGCCTCGATCGCGGGTATGGTGCTGACTACCGAAGCTCTAATTGTTGAAAAACCTGAGAAGAAAGCTCCTGCTGGTGCCGATGGTGGCATGGGCGGTATGGGCGGTATGGGTGGCATGGGTGGTATGGGTGGCATGGGCATGATGTAAGCTTGCCTAAATTCCAAAAACCCTGCATAAGTTAGATGGCCACCTGTGCTAACGCAAGGTCAAGTTCGTAATTAAAAGTCTGCTTGAAGCAGGCTTTTTTCTTGGGAAGAGCCTGTGAAGAAGAAAAAAGAAAAGAGAAAACCAACTTCGCCTGTCTCCGATACGTCCGCTGTGTATTGTCCGCTTTCCCCGTTTGGCGCAAAAATTCCTCGATCTGCCAGTGCCGCAAGTC
>Ga0224722_1002058_pt1 | contig 10811 bp, 9 predicted proteins | sample Balambano_FR1_Me_FD_161646 | JGI IMG/M metagenome (GOLD analysis project Ga0224722, IMG submission 161646) | Freshwater sediment microbial communities from Lake Towuti, South Sulawesi, Indonesia - Balambano_FR1_MetaG | ecosystem: Environmental > Aquatic > Freshwater > Lake > Sediment | place...
CAAGCCGAACACGGAAGTTAAGCGTCTCAGCGCCGAAAGTAGTTGGGGGATCTCCCCCTGTGAGGATAGGACGTTGCCAGGCAACAACGCAGAGGACGACCGAGCATACGCTCGGTCGTTTTTTTTGTTTTAGCGATGCTCTCGAACGAGAGGCATCGCTTTTCGTTTGCCTTTTTTTAAATCAATGATAAAATATAGTCAAAAGTCAAAGATGGTCAGAGGGTGGTGGAGATGAGAAATATTTCGGATGTCATCGAACAGTATTTGAAGCAAGTCTTGAAGGAAAGTCAGGCAAATGCGATTGAAATCAAACGTCAAGATATCGCACAACGATTCGAATGTGTCCCATCCCAAATCAATTACGTCATCAACACACGTTTTACCGTCGAAAAAGGATATTTAGTAGAAAGTAAACGTGGCGGTGGCGGATATATTCGTATTCGACGCGTCATTTTACACGAAAAACAAGATGTTCTCTCTAGTTTGATGGATGTCATTCATGAACATCCACGTTTGAACGAACAGCTCGTTGAAAATGTGCTGATTCGATTGGTTGAAGAACAGATGATGCACGAACAAGAGGCGCAGTTGATTTATCATCTCTTATCAGATGAAGCATTGAACTTACAAGTTGACGATCGCTCCTATATTCGACGTCAACAACTACTCGCGCTGATGAAAGTACTTCGTTATCGTAATGGAGGGTAAGTCGTATGCTATGCGAACGTTGTAAACAGCGACCGGCTGTCAATGAAGTCGTTGTCATGGAACAGGACGTGCCCGTAAAAAAACGGCTATGTCGACAATGTACGGTAGAACTAATGACGGGCTATGTCCCGGTCGTAAAGCGTTGCCCAACCTGTCAGATGACGCGCCAAGATTTATTACGTGTACGAAAAGCAGGATGTGCTACGTGTTATACCGTATTTCGTGATGAACTGATTAAAATCACACGTCAATATCAACAAGGACATGATCATCACATCGGTTCGGTCCCTGACCAGTTACGTACACCGCATGAACGAATCGAAGAGCGACTCGAAAAGTTGGCAGGGGAGTTGACCCGCGCTGTCGAACAAGAAGATTATGAACGAGCAGCACGTATTCAAAAAGAAATGAAGCAATTAGAAGGGCAAGGTGATGTCTAATGGAAACGTTCCTAACACATCCACTTGGTCCAAAAATGAAAGAGCGTGCCAAATTGGATGACCTGGTCGTCTCCACAAGAATCCGACTGGCACGTAACGTCAAAGACACTGTGTTTTCGCCGGTCCTCTCTAAAGAAGGAGAACGTCAACTGTGTGATCGTCTCGAAGGGCGGTTACGTGGGTTAAAAGGATTTGAATATCTTCATATGCGTGACTATGATGAGGTCACCCGGCAGGCGTTGATGGAAAAACACTTAATTAGTCCGGCCGTTGCGGCAAACGAAGAAAGTGCAGTCTTTTTAAGTGAAGATGAAACCATCAGTGTGTTGATTAACGAAGAAGATCATTTACGAATTCAGACCTTACTCCCAGGTTATCAAGTGAAAGAGGCATTTGAATTAGCGAATCAAGTAGACGCATTGTGCGCAGAATCACTCTCCTACGCCTTTGACGAACAGTTAGGCTACTTGACGACATGCCCAAGCAATATCGGAACCGGACTCCGAGCCTCGGTCATGTTACACTTACCGGGACTCACGTTAACGGGTCGAATCAGCCCCATTTTGCGAGAACTTCGAAAACTCGGCTATACGATTCGAGGTCGTTACGGAGAAGGTAGCGATGCGGCAGGACGGTTGTTCCAGCTGTCAAATCAGCGGACATTGGGCAGTCATGAATCACAGCTGTTAGCTGACTTTATGGAAGTGACAGAACAAGTGATTCAAGCAGAACGTCATGCGCGTGAAGAGCTCATCGCACATCGACAAGAAGAGTTAGAGGATCGGTTTTATCGGTCATATGGTATTTTACGATATGCCAAACTTCTTTCTTCTACCGAAGCCATTGAGCGGCTATCTGATTTACATTTAGCGAGTGACCTAGGAATTTTGTCTGATTGGAGTCCGCCGAAGTTTCATGAACTCATCGTTCGGTTACAATCAGGTTTTCTACAAAAACATTTCGGGAAAACATTATCTACGCAAGAACGAGATCGAGAACGAGCGACACTTGTTCGTCGAACGTTAGATCAAGGCTTAGTTTGATCCAACTATAAGGAGGTTATGTCAATGATGTTTGGACGATTTACAGAACGAGCACAACGCGTATTAGCTTTAGCACAAGAGGAAGCCGTACGTCTTGGCCATCATAATATTGGTACAGAACATATTTTATTAGGATTGGTTCGTGAAGGAGAAGGGATCGCGGCAAAAGCGCTCTTCGCCCTCGGATTGACCTCTGAAAAAATCCAACAAGAAGTAGAATCATTGATTGGTCGCGGTTCGGAGAACGGGTCGACGATTCATTACACACCGCGTGCGAAAAAGGTCATTGAGCTCTCGATGGATGAGGCTCGAAAATTGGGACACTCTTACGTCGGAACGGAACACATCCTTCTAGGATTGATTCGTGAAGGAGAAGGGGTCGCGGCACGCGTCCTCAATAACCTTGGAATCAGTTTGACGAAAGCACGTCAACAAGTGTTACAACTTCTCGGGAACACCGAGTCTTCTTCAAATGCTTCGCAACCTGGGGCGAGCGCCGCAACACCAACGCTTGACGGATTGGCACGCGATTTGACACAACAAGCACGCGAGTCTCGTTTAGATCCAGTTATCGGGCGCGCAGGCGAAATTCAACGTGTCATCGAAGTATTGTCGCGTCGGACGAAGAACAACCCGGTTCTAATTGGGGAACCAGGGGTCGGGAAAACAGCGGTCGTCGAAGGTCTCGCTCAGCAAATCATCAACAATGAGGTACCTGAAACACTTCGCAACAAACGCGTCATGGTGCTCGATATGGGAACGCTCGTCGCAGGTACGAAATATCGTGGTGAATTCGAAGATCGCTTGAAAAAAGTGATGGACGAAATTCGTCAAGCCGGTAACGTCATTCTCTTCATCGATGAGTTACACACATTGATTGGTGCGGGTGGTGCAGAAGGTGCAATCGATGCGTCAAACATCCTCAAGCCGTCATTGGCTCGCGGCGAACTTCAATGTATCGGGGCGACTACACTTGATGAATACCGGAAGTACATCGAAAAAGATGCAGCGCTTGAGCGCCGCTTCCAACCGATTCAAGTGAACGAACCGACAACAGAAGAAGCTGAACAAATCCTACTCGGGTTACGCGATCGCTATGAAGCACACCACCGTGTGACGATTACAGATACGGCGATTCACGAGGCGGTCGTCCTTTCAGACCGTTACATCTCAGATCGTTTCTTGCCGGATAAGGCGATCGACCTCGTCGACGAGGCGGCATCGAAAGTACGACTTCGCTCATTCACGGCACCACCGAATTTGAAAGAGTTGGAATCCCGTCTTGAATCGATTCGTAAAGAGAAAGACTCTGCCGTTCAAAGCCAAGAGTTTGAAAAAGCAGCTTCCCTTCGCGATACGGAACAAAAGTTACGCGATGAGTTAGAAGAGTTGAAAGCAGAGTGGCAGAACAAGCAAGGGAACGAAAAACTTGAAGTGACGAAAGAAGATATCGCTCAAGTTGTTGCGAACTGGACAGGTGTACCGGTCACGAAGATTGCCGAAGAAGAGACAGACCGTCTCCTTAAACTCGAATCGATTCTTCACAACCGGGTCATCGGTCAAGACGATGCGGTGAAATCCATTTCCCGCGCCATCCGTCGCGCCCGGGCCGGATTGAAAGATCCGAAACGTCCAATCGGGTCATTCATCTTCCTCGGACCGACCGGAGTCGGGAAAACAGAGCTCGCCCGTGCAGTTGCCGAAGCGATGTTTGGCGATGAAGATGCCATCATCCGAATCGACATGTCCGAGTACATGGAGAAACATGCGACGAGCCGTCTCGTCGGTTCGCCTCCTGGTTATGTTGGTTACGAAGAAGGCGGTCAATTGACTGAAAAAGTGCGTCGGAAACCTTACTCGGTTATCCTACTCGATGAAATCGAAAAAGCGCACCCAGAAGTATTCAACATCTTGCTTCAAGTGTTAGACGACGGTCGCTTGACGGATTCGAAAGGCCGCACCGTCGACTTCCGAAACACCGTCATCATCATGACGTCTAACGTCGGAGCCGCAGCGCTTCAACGAAACAAATATGTAGGATTCACAGTGGAAGATGATGTGAAACGTGAGTATACGGAAATGAAGGACAAAGTACTCGAGGAATTGAAGAAAGCGTTCCGACCTGAGTTCTTGAACCGGATTGATGAAATCACGGTATTCCATTCACTTCAAAAAGAGCACATTCAAGAAATCATCAAACTTATGGCAGAGACACTTAAGAAACGTCTCGCCGAACAAGGTGTTGATTTCAGCTTGACGGATGCGGCACTCGATAAAATTGCCGATGTCGGCTACGATCCGGAATACGGGGCTCGCCCTCTCCGCCGTGCCCTTCAACGGGAAGTGGAGGACCGCCTCTCAGAAGCAATGCTCGGCGGTACAATCGCTAGAGGCAGTAAGGTTGCGCTCGACGTACAAGATGGAGAGTTCGTCGTTCGTAACGAAGGTGTAGTTCAGTAAAACATTCAGCTCCCTCGTCGTTTAGAGGGAGCTTTTTTTAGACAGGAAGGGAACTTATGGCCAAAATTAAAACGAAATACGTCTGCCAATCGTGCGGATATGAATCAGCCAAGTGGATGGGGCGTTGTCCGGGTTGTAATGAATGGAATACGCTCGTCGAAGAGTTTGTAGAAGAGAAGAAAGCCAAACGTGGAGCGGCCTTTGTGCATAGTTCATCGCGACAATTGAAACCGGAACGCTTAGCGAACGTCGTCTCACAAGAAGAGACGCGCGTGCATACGAATAGTCGTGAATTTGACCGTGTCCTCGGCGGTGGGATTGTCCCAGGTTCACTCGTTTTAGTCGGCGGGGACCCGGGAATCGGGAAGTCGACCATTCTGTTACAGGTTAGCGCTCACTTAGCCCATAGTGGTAAAAAGGTGTTATACATCTCGGGGGAGGAATCGCTCAAACAGACAAAACTTCGTGCGGAACGGCTCGGTTTACCGACCGATGACTTGTTCGTGCTCGCTGAGACGGACATGTTGATGATCGAACGGGTTATTGATGAGGAGCAACCTGGATTTGTCATCATTGACTCGATTCAAACGGTATATATGGATGAGATTCAATCGGCGCCAGGGAGCGTGTCACAAGTTCGAGAATGTACGGCCGCCCTCATGAAAATTGCGAAAACGCGAGGAATCGCCGTCTTCATCGTCGGTCACGTGACAAAACAAGGATCGATTGCCGGTCCGCGTTTACTTGAACACATGGTCGATGCGGTACTTTATTTTGAAGGAGAGCGTCATCATACGTTCCGTATTTTACGAGCGGTGAAAAACCGTTTTGGGTCGACGAACGAGATTGGCATTTTCGAGATGAAAGAGAGCGGGCTCGAAGAAGTGCTCAATCCGTCCGAAATATTCTTGGAGGAGCGCACGGCAGGCGTGTCAGGTTCAACAGTCGTCGCCTCGATGGAAGGGACACGGACGGTACTCGTGGAACTCCAAGCACTCATCTCTCCGACATCGTTTGGGAACCCGAGACGTATGGCAACGGGCATCGATCAAAACCGAGTCGCGCTGCTCATGGCCGTGCTTGAGAAACGTTCCGGTCTCTTGCTTCAGACGCAGGATGCGTACTTGAAAGCAGCCGGTGGCGTCAAACTGGACGAGCCGGCGATTGACCTTGCGATTTGTATCTCGATCGCCTCGAGTTTCCGCGATCGTCCGACCCGTCCGACGGATGTCTGCATCGGTGAGGTCGGATTGACCGGGGAAGTGCGACGGGTTTCAAGAATCGAGCAACGTGTCGCCGAAGCGGCGAAACTAGGTTTTACACGGGCCATCATCCCGAAAAATAACATGGGGGGATGGACCGCTCCGGCAGGGATTGAAGTCGTCGGGGTCGGAACAGTGGATGAAGCACTCCAGTTGGCGATTCCGTTCTAACGGGTCGCCACTGGCAGTTTTTAACGCTTTGTAACGAACGTGATTGAAAAAATCATGTTACAATGAAAGTGTTATTTTTTGAAATTTTATTTCATATAGAAGGAGGTGGAATGAGTGAAGATTGCTGTACGAATCGGATTTATTTTGATTGGACTCGTCGTGGGTTGGTTCGGAATCATCGAAGCGACGCTTTTATTAGCAGACCTTGGCATGAATGTGCCGGAGTGGTTAACGATTCCATACGTAGCAAGTTTGATTGGTGGACTTATCTTCTTCATTCTTAGTTTATTCTTAACAGATGGTGTTGTTGCATTTATTCGTTTTGTCGAAGAACGGCTCGTCCGTTTACCCGTAGGGGATATCTTATTCGGTTCGATCGGTCTTATCATCGGGCTCTTGATTGCCTTTTTGATCAGTGTATCGCTTGAAGTCACGAATATCTTCTTACTGAGTAAAATCGTCCCGATTTTTGTCACGGCCCTGTTTGGTTACTTTGGTTTCGCGGTCGGCTATCGGAAGCGTAACGAATGGATCAAACTATTTGTGAAGAGTGAACGGGAAAAGCCTGCGGCTGAACCAGTCCAACGCTCGAATGATAAGATTTTAGACACGAGCGTCATCATCGACGGTCGAATCGCGGATATTGCGACGACTGGATTCGTGGAAGGGACATTGATTGTGCCACAATTCGTCATCGGCGAACTGCAATACATCGCCGACTCATCGGATACGTTGAAGCGGAATCGTGGACGTCGTGGACTGGACATTTTGAAGGAACTTCAAGAAAACAAGCGCATCCAGGTTGAGATCTATGATGGAGACTTTGAAGATGTACCGGAAGTTGACATCAAATTGATCAAACTAGCTGAACTGAAAAACGGGATTGTCGTTACGAATGACTACAACTTAAATAAAGTGTGTGAGGTTCGAAATGTACCGGTCTTGAACATCAATGATTTGGCGAACGCCGTCAAACAGATTGTCATTCCTGGTGAAGAGATGGTCGTGACAGTTATTAAAGAAGGAAAAGAACAGAATCAAGGGGTTGCTTACCTTGAGGACGGGACGATGGTCGTCGTGGAGGGCGGACGTAAATTGATTTCGAAGACGCTCCCTGTCGTTGTGACGAGTGTCTTACAAACGTCTGCAGGACGTATGATTTTTGCCCGTCCGGAATAACGGATTAAAAAGAGACGCGCGAGCGCTCTCTTTTTTCACGAAGAGAGGTATTTACATGGTAGCTTATACAGTTGTCATCCCGGCTGCCGGGAGAGGGAAACGGATGGGTGCGGATGCGAATAAGCTCATGCTGACACTCCGTGACAAACCGATTATCGCTTGGACGTTACAGACGTTCGATACCGATCCGTGGTGCGAACGGATTGTGTTAGCCATCCGGCCGGAAGAACGGGACTGGTTCGAGGCGATAACGTCACAGATGAAGACGCCGGTTACATACGTAGCAGGAGGGGAAGAACGACAACAGAGTGTCCATGCAGGACTGAAGGTTGTTGCACCCGATACGATTGTGATGATTCATGACGGTGCGCGTCCGTTTGTAAAACGTGAACAGTTGCATCAAGTGGCTGAAGCGGCACGGCAAGGTGGTGCCATCTTGGCGGTACCCGTAAAGGACACAGTCAAACAAGTCGAACATCATCACATCGAACGCACCGTTCCCCGTGAAAACCTGTGGTTGGCGCAAACGCCGCAAGCTTTTCAGGCGAAAGCCATTTTAACGGCACATGAACGAGCGGTCGAACAACAAGTAATGGGCACGGATGATGCCAGTTTGTTCGAGTGGCTCGGTGAATCGGTACAAGTGGTCCTTGGGGACTATCACAACATCAAAATGACGACGCCCGAAGATTTATTGTTCGGCGACGCGATTTTAGCGAAGGAGGAATTACAATGAGAATTGGTCAAGGGTTTGATGTACACGCATTTGCAGAAGGACGTCCGTTAATCTTAGGAGGGATTGAGATTCCACATGAGCGCGGACTGCTCGGTCATTCTGATGCGGACGTGTTACTCCATACCATTGCCGATGCGGCACTTGGAGCAATTGCGGCAGGTGATATCGGAAAGCACTTCCCGGATACGGACCCGGAATTTAAAGATGCGGATTCGAAAGTATTGCTCCGTCACGTCTGGCAGCTCGTGAAAGACCAAGGGTACGTTCTCGGAAATGTAGATGCGACGGTCATGGCACAACGTCCGAAACTTCGTCCTTACATTGATGAGATGCGAGCGGTCATCGCTGAACTTCTTGAAGCGGACATCGAGCAGGTGAACGTGAAAGCGACGACGACGGAGAAACTGGGCTTCACCGGACGCGAAGAGGGAATTGCGGCGCAAGCGGTCATCTTACTCAACCGGGCTTGACAGAAATGGTATACTATTTGGGCAGAAGAGAAGAAAGGTGGAACTATTATGAGTGAAGTGCGTGTACGCTATGCGCCTAGTCCGACGGGGCATCTCCATATCGGAAATGCGCGGACTGCGTTGTTTAACTACTTATTTGCTCGCCATGCTGGCGGAAAAATGATTCTTCGGATTGAAGACACTGACCAGAAACGGAATGTGTTGAACGGTGTCGAGAGTCAGATGAAATACTTGGAATGGCTCGGCATCGACTGGGATGAAGGTCCAGGTCGTGACGGAGACTACGGTCCATATTATCAAATGGAGCGTCTTGCGATTTATGAAAAATACGTCAATGAGTTGATGAGCAAAGGCCTCGCTTATAAATGCTACATGACTTCTGAGGAGCTTGAAGCAGAGCGTGAAGCACAAATCGCACGTGGGGAGGCACCACGTTATTCGGGTGCGCACCGTAACCTCACTGTTGAAGAGCGTGAAGCGTTTGAAGCGGAAGGGCGTAAACCGTCTATTCGGATCCGTGTGCCGGAAGGCGTGACGTATAAATGGACAGATGTCGTCAAAGGAGACGTCTCGTTTGAATCAAAAGATTTCGGTGACTGGGTCATCGTGAAACAGGACGGCATTCCGACGTACAACTTCGCAGTTGTCGTGGACGACCATTTGATGAAGATCAGTCACGTGTTGCGTGGGGACGATCACATCGCGAACACACCGAAACAGATGATGGTCTATGATGCACTCGGTTGGGACTATCCTGAATTCGGTCACATGACGCTCATCTACAATGACCAACATAAGAAGTTATCAAAACGGGACGAATCGATTATTCAGTTCATCGAACAATATGCGGATCTCGGCTACTTGCCAGCAGCGCTCTTTAACTTCATTTCGCTCCTTGGCTGGTCACCGGTCGGGGAAGAAGAAATCTTCTCAAAAGAAGAGTTCATTGAAATGTTTGATGCGAAACGTTTGTCGAAGAGTCCGGCAGTTTTTGACCAACAAAAACTTTCTTGGATCAACAGTGTATACATGAAGAAGGCCACGCTTGACGAAGTGGTGGCACTCAGTTTACCATTCTTACAAGAAGCAGGACGATTACCCGAGGCGGTATCTGTTGAGGAAGCGGATTGGGCGACAAACTTGATTGCATTGTATAAAGAACAAATGACGCACGGAGCAGAAATCGTCGCGTTGACAGACTTGTTCTTCAAAGATGAAATCGAGTATGACGAGGAAGCGAACGCTGTCCTTTCAGGTGAAACGGTACCTGCTGTTCTTGCAGAGTTCAAACAGCAGCTCGAAGCAATCGAAGACTTCACACCGGAAGCGATTAAAGCGGCGACGAAAGCGACGCAAAAAGTGACCGGTCAAAAAGGGAAGAACTTGTTCATGCCGATCCGTGTCGCTACGACAGGGCAAACACATGGACCGGAACTCCCGAACGCCATTTCGTTAATCGGAAAAGAGCGTGTGTTGAAGCGTCTGACAACTTTATTAGCGTAATAAAGGCATCGATGAGGAAAGTAAGCGGTACGACACGTTGCAGAGACTAGAACCTAGGCTGGGAGTTCTAGATGTGTCCCCCGAAGAAGTGCACCTCGGAGCCGTCTCGGCGATATGTAGTCGAGGCCGTGACTCGGCGTTAACGAGACTTGAGAGGGGAACGCATTTTCCCAAACAGAGTGGAACCGCGCTTACGGCGTCTCTGTGCCTTGGCACAGGGGCGTCTTTGTTTTTGTATAAGAAAAGGAGATATCGATTATGGGATTTTGGAGCAGTGTACGCGAAGACTTGCGGACTGTCCTGGAACTAGACCCTGCCGCTCGTTCGAAAGTAGAAGTGGCACTGACTTACCCGGGCCTTCACGCCATATGGGCACACCGCATCGCGCACGGATTATGGAAACGTAACGTGAAACTGGTGGCCAAATTATTAGCCCAGTTCAGTCGTTGGTTGACCGGGATTGAAATTCATCCGGGGGCAGTCCTTGGGGACCGCGTGTTCATCGATCACGGTTTCGGTGTCGTCATCGGTGAGACGGCGATTATCGGGAATGACGTCACCATCTATCAAGGCGTCACCCTGGGTGGAACGGGGAAAGAGAAAGGGAAGCGTCACCCGACAATCGGGAGTGACGTGCTTATTTCAGCAGGGGCGAAAGTACTTGGGAACATCACGGTCGGCGATTGCGTCAAAATCGGGGCGAGCTCGGTCGTATTGAACGATGTGCCGTCTGATTCGACCGTGGTCGGGATTCCAGGTCGTGTCGTCATTCGAAACGGTAAGCGTGTGAAGCAACATGATCTAGATCATCGTTTCCCAGATCCGGACCGCGAATGCCA
>Ga0224722_1002060_pt1 | contig 10808 bp, 11 predicted proteins | sample Balambano_FR1_Me_FD_161646 | JGI IMG/M metagenome (GOLD analysis project Ga0224722, IMG submission 161646) | Freshwater sediment microbial communities from Lake Towuti, South Sulawesi, Indonesia - Balambano_FR1_MetaG | ecosystem: Environmental > Aquatic > Freshwater > Lake > Sediment | place...
ACTGGTCGTCGTTGCGTCCGGCGATGCAGGCAGCGATGCAATCGGTAACCCCGGAGCAGGCACGAGGCTACTTTCGCCACTGCGGATACCCAGTGGAACAAACTTAAATGGAAGAACTATATAACAAGAGGAGCAGTAACAGATGGGAGAAGGTGCAGAGGTTGTCTTCAAGGGGGCGTTCCCTATCGGTGGTGAGGTGGCACGCATCCCCGTAAAAGAGGTGGGACCGGCGATTGGGTACTATGTTCATGTGTTGGGTTTTACCGTGGTATCGCGAGATACCGATACGGCAACGTTGCGGCGTGGCGATGCAGAAATCGGACTGGTGGTAAGCGGGGAAAACCCGGAGGAGGTCAGTATCTATTTCTCTGTTTCCGATGTGGATACCCTGCACTCCGAGTTGTGGCGAAAGGGGATTGAACCGTCCGAGATTCGGGAAGATACGCATGGAGGTAATATCTACCGCGTCTTTTTTGCCAAAGAACCGTATGGAGTCTGCTTCTGCTTCGGGCAACCGAAAGAATAGCCCACGATGGAGAGTAGGTAGTCTCTGTTCGAGGGGACGAAATCCCGGTAGAATATGGCAAGAAACTGCCGGGAGGTCGAGAGATGATTGCGATTATCGGTGGCACAGGCTTGGGAGGGTTCCCTCTGGAAGGCGAACCCCAGGAGACAACAGTACGTACCGTTTGGGGAACCGCTTCGATTCGGATTGGTCGCTTGAATGGAAAAGCGATTGTCTTTATGGCGCGGCACGGCAAAGGACATGCGATTCCGCCACATCGGATTAACTACCGCGCTAATATCGCCGCTCTCAAAAAATTGGGGATTTGTGCCATCTTCGCGACCAATGCCGTCGGGTCGTTACGGGAGGATCTGCCCCCGGAAACTCTTCTCTTACCCGATGACCTGATTGATTTCACCCGTGAGCGCACCGGAAAGACATTCTTCGATGGTGATGGGGAGCAGCCAACACCTGTGGTGCATACGGACTTCACCTCTCCCTACTCCGAACCCGCACGGTTGGCACTAACGGGTTCCGCCGATGAGGGGGGAGTTCGGCTTCTCCCGCATGGAACCTATCTCTGCACGGATGGACCTCGTTTTGAAACTGCCGCCGAGGTGCGCCTTTTTGCCCAGTGGGGAGCCGAGGTGGTAGGGATGACCGGGGTTCCCGAAGCACCGCTAGCCCGCGAAGCCGGTATCCACTATGCCAGCCTGTGTATTGTCACCAATTTAGGCGCAGGTATCTCTAAGTACGCGATTGATCATACGGATGTGGAAACCGTTTTTTCCAATGCGAAGCCCAAGTTAATCGCGGTATTGGTCGGGGCGGTGAAGCGGATAGATGCGGAGAACCTACCCGCTATCGGACCTACCATCCCTATTCCTTTGTAGAGAGAGAGCCAAGCAGGAGGGGCTACTTTGTTTTTACTGTCCACCCATAGGGGATGTATTCATGGGTCAGGGTTCCGTTCGCAACCGTGCAAACCGTGAAGCCTTCTGGGTGAATCCCCAACCGTTTCCCCTTCCACCACTCCCCACAAACAGCCCCTCCGGTGATGTAGCTTGCGCCCCGGTACTGAATCGTCTCGATGATATGGGTATGTCCCTGAAAGACCGCCTTCAGGTTCCGTTGGTGCAGAAGATCCATGACTTCTTTCCCGTTCTTGATAATCATGGCTTCGCTGAGGGCTTGCGTGGTTCCCCCCGTGTACATCCCATACGCTGTCAGGACAGGGATATGCGTCAGGGCGACCATCGGAGTTTTAGGGTCTGTGCGGCGGATTTCGTTCTCCAGCCAGCGCATCTGCTCGGCATCTATCTCCCCCCACCATCTATCGGGAGCGACTCCTACCGAGTCTAAGAGAAGAAACTTCCAGCCTTGATGCTCAAAGGTATTGTAGCGGTTCTCCAGTTTAAGCCGTTTGAGCCACCACTTCTTGCCGAATTCGGGGTTATCTTCGGAAACCTTGTTCTCTCCGCCAATCGCCCAAACATCATGGTTCCCCACGGTGTAGTAGAGAGGAATACCGAGGTCGCTTGCCGCTTCCTGCCAGAGGTCGTACTGTAGTTCGGCACGCTTTTTATCGGTGTAGGCGGTATCCATGACGATATCCCCCCCGACTAAGGCAAACGCGGGCTTTTGGGGGAGTTTCTTAATGGCGTTAAAGGCTTTTTGCACTCCCTCTGCCGCTCCTAACTCCGGTTGGATATGAGTATCGGTGAGATGGACAAAGGTAAACGCTTGTTCGAATTCTGGGTTGATTTCTGGGGTATCGGCAGAGGCTAGCGGCGCGATTCCCAAAGCGGCAATCCCCGATATTCCTGCTTTCAGGGCATCGCGCCGTGTCCATATCGAAGAGTTGTGTTTCACAATAGTTCTCAGTTCTGAAAATTTTTTAGATAAGATTCTATCCCCTTATCCTGTGATAAGGGAATAGAATCCTGTGCAAATGCGTTCGATTACAGACGGAAGTCCGGTATGGTTCCGTCGTTACCGTAGTCAAGACCTGCACTATTGAACCCGCACTGCCCCCGGATATTTTCTGGGCGGTACCACTTGGCATGACCATCTACGAAGGCGTAATTTGCACCCCCGCTATGACGAGTGGAGGACAGTTGCCCTCGTTCGTTAATCTTCTGCTGATTCTCCAGAGTCTTGAAGAAGTTACTCAGGTTGTTGTTCGGGTTCGCCGTGTTGTACAGTTGGCAGGGGACGGCATCAATGTTTTCGGGGCGGACAATTGAGTAAGCAGAACCATGTCCGCGCTCATTACCATTTGCACCACCGCCAGAGTTTGCGGCAAACTCGAAGATGAGAATGGTGTTAGCCGGGAAATTAACGGCTGCCAAAGTGGCAGTATTCAAGCCATTATTCGCAAAGTTGTTGTTGCGACCATACGATGAACGCCACTCGCCTCCCTGATTGTACCCTGCGCTCCCAGGTCCCCAGACATGACCTGCGACAGCGACATTTCCCTGTTGGTCAAGGGTTCCCGCAGGCAGGGGGACAGGTCGCTGCGTATCAGAAGGACACTTGAAGACACCATAGTTCTTCACATAAGGGTTCACAAGGTCAATCCAACCTCTGAGCGCACGTCCCTGTACACAGGGTAGTCCGTTGGGAACTAAGTTGGCAGGGTTGCTACACTCGCGGTTGAAGGGGACTGTTTCGTCCCAGTCCTGCTGATACATGATATGCCCCAGAATTACCTGCTTAACATTGGAGAGGCAGGAGGTTTGTCGTGCCTTTTCGCGGGCTTGGGCAAAGACGGGGAAAAGAATCGCGGCAAGAATCGCGATAATGGCGATAACGACAAGAAGTTCAATCAGAGTGAAACCATTTTTGTTGTTGCGTAAAGTGGACATGATATGCCTTTCTACTTCAGACAGGTTCTACTTTTCTGCTGACGATGACGATGGTAACACCAGCGTGACCAATAGATTCTGGACAACTCCTTATCACAGCCGAGACAATCCCTCCGTGATATATTGAACCCCATGTTTGACTGATTTGACTTACTGAATTCTCTAAAATCGGTGTGACTGCTTTTAACTACTTCCTTTGATAGGCAATCCGGGGGTGGTGCATTATTTGCGTTTCTGGCACCGCAACACCGGACATCAAATCTCCCAATGTGGTAAGCATTAACTGGGCTAACTCTGCCGGATTGACCTCCACAATTGTAATCTCTTGCTCCCAGGGGCGCAGAACGGGCGAGTGGCGATTCGCATGGGAGACTATCTGAATGTCTTTCCCCGGAACCATACCCACCCGCTGTAACCCGGTCAGAATCCCCTGTGTAAAGAGCTCACTGGGCGAAATAATCGCCTCTGGTCGGTTTTTAGGGTTGCTCCCTGCCCCAAAAACATGCAGTGCTAACTGATAACCCTGCTCCCAGAAGGTACGCGGCGGCTCTCCCACACCATCCTCGCCCGGCAGGAGACGGCTATCTTGTAGCAGAGTTGGGTCATAGGGAAGTCTCCTCTCGGCTAAGGCTTCTTGAAACACGGGAACCGTTCGATGTACCGACAAGGTTTCTGGGTGTTCCCAAAAACGCTCCGGCAGGTCCCGCCATGAGTGGTTTGTCCACAAGCCAATACGCCGACAACCTCGCTCCGCTAAATACGATACCGCATCCTGTACCAACGATTCATAACTGACATCTACCGAGTAGCGTGTCTGCGATGCAAACCCTACCGTCGGAATCCGCCCCTCCTCTAACCAATGCGCCACCCGCTCTGAAAGCCCAATCCCAATGACTCCTTGCACCCGGTGTTCTTCCACCGAACGAGTAAAGTCTTCAAAGAGCGGCTTTTCCATGCTACTGCGTGCCGCAAAGTGCATGGTAAAATCGTGTCCGCGCTGTGCCGAGTGTTCCTGAATTTGGTCTAAAAATATTTGCCAGAACGGTGAAATCTCCGGTCCTTCAAAAAAGCGTGGCGCACAGACCAACGCGATACTCTTGCGCCCCAACTTGGGCGACACAAAGATACCTACCCCGTGCCGCCGATAGACAATCCGATGTGTTTCGAGTAGCGACAACGCACTATTTAGGGTAGCGACACTCACCCCAAGCATATCGCGCAGTTCAACAAACTTGGGCAGTTGTGCATTCGGACCCAGACCTTGCGCCATCGCCGCTAAGCGTCCGTATGCCTCTTGTGTCCGTGTTTGCGGCACACCCCGTTCCTGAGAGATAGCCTCTCCGCCCAAATGTTGTTCTGAAGATTTATTACTCTCTTCGCTATACATGGCAATTGTTTAACACTGTGAACTGTATCGGTGTATCGGTACACTCGATATTTCCGATTAATTGTACCCACCTCAACCGGGAATCGTCAAGACTTACGGAAAACTTTTTTATCTATTTTTTCTTTGGAGGATTGTCGGAAGGATTGTGGGTACAATGAGGGTGGACTGTCCGAAGGACACCCTATCTTCTCAAAATGAGGACACAAAAACTATGCCCTACACACTGCAAGGTGCTCCGCTCGCGGTAAGCGTGGAACCGTTTCTGAAAGATGGCAAGCATTTTATGCCATTGCGTGAGGTCGTCGAAGCCCTCGGAGGGACTTTGGCGTGGGATAATGTCAACAAGGTCGCCCTGGCAACTATCGGTCCGTGGACTGCCCATGTTCCGATGGGAACCACCTCTATCAAAGTGGAAGGTAACGATAAGGTCTACGATGTTACCTTGACCGATGAAGCGTTCGTCGAAGATGGCGTAACCTATGTGCCATTTGACCTGCTTCGGGATGCCTATGGCTATCAAGTCTCTCTGGATGCGGGTACGGTTTCCATCGTGAACCCGAACGCCTAGTCGCCCGCTTTCGTCATTCGCTAAAAATCGGCTTGGTGCTTTACCAAGCCGATTTTTTTACGCTTGAGCGGAAAAGTTTTCGTTTGGCGCGAACTTTTCCCCCTCTTTCTTTGTATTCAATGGTGGAGTGTGAAGAATAGATGCAACCACACTTAGCATTTCCACTCAACAATTACCAAAAAACCAAAACAACCAGAAATGGAGCCTTTTTTTATGAAGCGCAACCTTCTTCTTGGCGCAATCGCCGCCGCTATCGCTGTTCCCGCACTCGCTTTTGGAGTGAACTCTGGTCTGAACAAGGGACAAATGGTGTCCCCGTTCCACCCGAAACATTTAGCAGGTCCTTTGGCAGGGAGTTCGAACTGCTTCCCTTGTACCTTCCAAAACCGCCCTCAAGTGCAAGTCTGGGTCAATGGTGATGACGCTAAGAACGTCACCGCGATTGCCAGCAACCTGAGCAAGGCGATGAAGACCTATTCCGGCAAGGAGTTCAAGGCACTGGTGGTCTTTATCACCACTCCAGAAACCGCCGCGAAGACCGAAGCATTGGTTAAGTCTGCCGCAAAGATGCCGGAAACCAGTGGTGTGGGGATGGCTCTGCTTGATAGCAAAGATGACGCAGTCAACAACTACAAAATCAACACTACTGCCGATGTCAAGAACACCGTCTTTGTCTACAAGGATTGGAAAGTCGCGGAAAAGTTTGTCAATCTGAAGGCAGACAGCAAAGGGATTACCCAACTGAACACCGCCATCGCGGGAATCGCGAAGTAGTTCCCCAAAAGAATTTCCTCCCCTCAGCGTTTCTGAGGGGAGAGAGTTTTACTGCCCCATAAATTCGTGGAGAGCCAGTTGCCAGTCGCGGAGCGTATCTTTACCGCGTAGGGACAAGGCTAAACGTTGCATCACCGAGTAGGCAGGACGCTGAGTCGGCGAGTTAAACCGTTCGGCATACTCCTGCGCCGTGATGGGAACAATGGTCGTGGAAAGCCCCGCTTTTGCGACAATGGCTTGGGCAAACTCAAACCACGAGCAAGAGCCGTTATTGCTGACATGGTAGGTTCCCGGCAGGGGGTCTTCGGCTAACGCCACCAATATCGCGGCAAGGTCAGGCGTATAGGTGGGACTGCCCACTTGGTCTGCTACCACGGGAATTTCAGGGCGTGTTTCGGCTAAGCGCAGGATGGTTTTGGGGAAGCATTTCCCGTGCTTGCCAAAAAGCCAAGAGGTTCGTGCGATCATGTGCCGGTTTGGTAGCACTTGACGTACCAACTGCTCTCCGGCTTCCTTCGATGCCCCGTATGCCCCCAACGGATTTGTCTTATCAAACTCAGTGTAGGGAGTTCGTTTTGCCCCATCAAAGACAAAATCGGTAGAGACATAGAGCAACCATGCCGCGATTTCCGAGGCGGCAACCGCCATATTCCATGCCCCTAGAGCGTTCCCACGGTATGCCCCGAACGGGTCACGTTCTGCCCCGTCCACATCTGTCCAAGCGGCACAGTGGACAATGGCATCAGGGCGATGCTCTTGCAGGACACGGTAGCACGCTTCCCGGTCAGTAATATCTAGGGCTATCAGTCCTTCATGTCGCCCCGTTGCAACCACCGTATGCCCTTGTGTTTGTAACACTGTGCAGACATCGGTTCCGAGCATCCCGCCTGCCCCGGTCACCAATACCTTCATTCTGTTGTCGAACCTTTCCAGAACGTCTCGCCGCTTTCCCACTCGCTTTTGACAGGGTCAATACTGTTTTGTATCATGCCATAGGTGTGAATCCACTGGTCTACCAACATATCCAATTCTTGGGCGGAGGTTGCCGATTCGCGAGTGTGTGCAATAAACACCTCATCCTCCACAATATAGTATAAGTCCTCAATCGTTAGAATACCCGTAGCCAACGTTTGGTACTCCATCAGACGTGTGACATAGTCGGGATTCTCCGAGAAGTCCAATGGGGCGAACTGTAACTTCAACCCCACTGAGGGGGCAAAGGGGAGGTGTAGTTCCTTGGTGAGCTCCACATACTCCTTGCTGAAGACAGAACCAACTGTAAGATAGAGATAAACAATTAAGCGCATTGCATAGATCGCCGTAGAATTATCGTAAAACAAAAAGATTTATGGTAAATTTATATCATCAAGTGGTATTAGCATTGTAACCTATAAATGTACCGTTCGACGAGTGCGCGAAAACTATTTTCTGTTAAATGCCACATATCGGCATGAGTTCTCTTCTTTACTTTCCTAACGTTGACGCATTGACTAAGATACTCCGGTTCTTTGTAAGAAATTTTTGTCTAGCACCTTTCCAAAGGGGGATTAAAAGATGCGATTGATTATCAAACCTGCCGGAATCGTTCTGCTTCTTGTGGGAATAGCGGCACTGACGTTTTTGGCATTTTCGGGTTTACTACCACGTCAGACTTCGCCTAACACGTCCCCGGAAGTCGCCTCCTCCCCCTCTGCCGGAGGTTCGCAGAGTTCCTCCACTCCCGTAGATTCCGATAGCGCATTGGTCACTGTGAAAAGTGGAGGAGTTACCTTACGGACCGACCCGAATGACCCGCGACCCGCCAAGTCGGCTTCCCTACTGTTCAATGGTGATTTTGAGGGGGCATTTGATGCGTATCAGTTGGGCGATGTGGGTTCGGATGCGGCTCCGGCAGTGGCGCGAATTCTCGGTGATATTGCTGAATCGTGGTTCGACAACTCGTTCTGGGCAGATATTGACCTGACGTACAGCAAGGATAGTGACACTCCCCATAACGGTAAGGCGTGCCAAAAAATCGTTATCGGAAGTGTGGGTGCTGGAGGAGCCTTACAGTTTGCCCAATCGGTCACTCTGGAAAAGGGAAAAACCTATCGTCTGACGGCTTGGCTACGCGCTTCTGAACCTATTTCGGCGGAGTTGGGAATCCGTTCGCAGGTTGCCGGAATCGGATTTAAGGCGGTGCAGGTGGATTTAGATACGGAATGGAAACGGGTGCGCGTGGATATTTACGCAGACCCCGGTGGCACGGTTTTCCTAATGCTACGCTGTTCACGACAAAACACCACCCTCTACTTAGACGACTTTGAACTGGTGGAGGTGTGACCTTTTCCGTATTGGTATTTTTCCTGCCCGAAGGGTGAAGCAAAACGCGAATTGCGGTGTCCTATACATCAGGAGAACCAAACGATGAGCGTAAATTCCTTTGCACCTTTTCAATCTCTCTCCTCCCGCCTGCGAGGAGTGGTTCGGACATCGTTGGTTGCACTGATTGCAACCGCGCTGTTTGTACCATCGTCTGCCGTAGGACAAGGGGGCAATGATGACCCATTAGTGGATATTGTGGCGGAGGGGAATGGACGAATTAACTATGGAGCCGGAGTGGTGAAAGCGACAGGCTATGGTGCCCCTCCTTCTTCCGATGCCGTCTCCTCCCCGGCTCAAGCCCGCTTGATGGCACTGGGTGCGGCAAAAGCCGATGCCCTACGCAATTTAGCCATGGCGGTTTCCTCGATTCAAGTCACGGCGGAAACCACCGTTAAAAACTACGTTTTAGAGAGTGATATTGTCAAGACAAAATTAAGTGCCTTACTGAAAGCCCCCCGCATTGTTTCTGAGAAGTACCAAGCCGATGGAACCGCCGTGGTTGTCGTGGAACTCCCGATGTATGGTAAGGAATCTATCGCGGCGGTAGTGCTTCCCCGTGTCTTCGAGAGTCGTGAAGAGACAACGGCGCGTCGCCCAGACCGTCCCGACCCTGCCCCTTCCAATGTCGTTGTGCCATGTGGAGGCGCGGGAGCAGATAGAGATGGTAACTTCCGAGGACCTGAAAAGCCTGCGATTCGCATCTCTGCGCCCACTCCTGCTCCTGCGCCCGAACCCCTGCGCGGTCCCGAACCCGGTCCGACACCCCGCTCAGACAACGGTCCCTTTAGCGCGGTTATTATTGACTGCCGGGGCTTAAATGTCCAAGCGATAATGAGTCCCAAGCTCTATGATACGGCAGGACGCGAAGTTTACGGAACCATCCGTGTAACCCCTGAATATGCGATTGAGACGGGAATTGTTAGCTATCCGCGCTCCATGGCAGAGGCGATTCGTAGCGCACGCTCCGGTAAGCACCCTCTGATTATCAAAGCCCTGCGGGTTGCCGATAAACATCGCTTCCATCCCGTTATCTCGTTGGAAGATGCAGACCGCATTATTGCGTCAAACAATCGCGATGGTTTCTTGGAGCAGACCCGTGTTATCTTCCTTGTAGACCCGGTTCGGTAGATATGTTGTAGAAAATCGTCTCTGAGGAGGTGTGGAATAGGTAACATTCCCTCTCCTCAGAGAGTACAATAGGAGAGATACCGCGTTTTCCCTGTTATTATCCGCCCACGGATAGTGGCAGGGTTTGACCTCTTTAGAACGGAGAAGGAGAAATGCAGTCTACCGCCCTCTCTACTGCTCGGCACTTCGGGCGACCCGTTGTCGCCTTCTTACTAGCACTGTTGCTAAACGGCATGGTCTCTGGTGTCGTTCTTGCGAATAATAAAGATAAACAGAACAGAGACAAAGAAGGTGAAGTTCTCAAAATCTTTAATCGCGCACGTATCTATGTGGTCACCAATGATGATGCCCATCTCGCGGATGCCTTTTTAGAGAACGCCCCTTATAAGGAGCGTCGTGTCCTGACCGTAGCAGAGTGGAATCGGATGCCGAATGGGATTCGGCGATTTGTTTCCGTCGTTTTCCTGATTAACCGACAGTTCCTCCCGTTGGCTTCGCGTATTCCCGAATCGTGTGATGCCGCAAACGATGAACTCTACACCCATGTCACCCGCCTCGGTTCTGAGGGAGGAGTCTCGTATGAAGTGGTTCTCTCCGCCCCGGATAGTGCTTGGTTACGGCAAGCCATCACCGACTTTCGTCGCCTCAAAGAAGCCCCGCGCAAACCGCAAAAGCGTAATGTTCGCTCCCTTGCCATTGTTCCGATAGGGGCAGAAGCAGCGCGTGCCGCGACCCCTCTTCTGGAGGTGAAGGAAGAGAAGACCAACACCCGCGCCCATCTGCTCCCCGCGATGAACTACCCACGTGCCTCTCTGCGCTTGGTGGATATGGACGAACTCTTTCTGATTGACCGGAGTGCGGTCAATGACCCCTCGTTTGCTGGTCTCCTCTCCCTGACCGGAGACGGGCAAGAGATTGGACAGACCGACACTGCGATTTGGCGGGAGCGCAAGCCCAACGGCCGCTTTCGGGTGTTTATCTCTGCCCCCAACGGCGACCATATCACACACGCCCTACAGCAGTATCCCAACCCGCTTACTGCGCCAACGGTGGTCACTGTTCTGCACTCTGCTCGTGACCTACGTGCTGTTCGACGTGTGGCGGTTGCCGCGATTAAAACCGGGGAAAACAGCGAGTTGGCACGGCGTTTAGCCACGATTGCCGCCACCAACCTCCGCAGTTTAGAGGCGTTTGAGGTTTTGGAGCGGGCAGGAC
>Ga0224722_1002063_pt1 | contig 10805 bp, 9 predicted proteins | sample Balambano_FR1_Me_FD_161646 | JGI IMG/M metagenome (GOLD analysis project Ga0224722, IMG submission 161646) | Freshwater sediment microbial communities from Lake Towuti, South Sulawesi, Indonesia - Balambano_FR1_MetaG | ecosystem: Environmental > Aquatic > Freshwater > Lake > Sediment | place...
ACCTGGAACATCGTCAACAACTGGCAGGAACAGGGCCGTACCACCACCGTCGCCAGCGCCGACATCGCCGGCCTGACCAGCTACAAATTCACCATGGAGTACTTTGAAGCGACGGGCGACGCATCTGTACAGCTTTCGCTGGGCAGCTTCTTCTTCTCCTTCACATCGCAGCCACCCGAAGGCAGCGGCCAGCTTGAAAGCCAGCAGGTTCCGACCATGCGCAACAGCAACGCATCCATGATCTATCGTGGGCTGTTCGACCTGCGCCAGTCTACCAACCCGGTGATCAACTACTACACCTTCTATGAACTGGGCGGCGTAGGCTATGTTGAAGTCAGCGAAGATGGTGGCTTTACCTGGCAGCAGACAGGGCTTCAGGGCAGCGCTGCGCCCAACAGCATCTGGGCTACAAACTGGTATGGCTACTACTGGACGGGGCGAGAACTGGACTTTGCGGCTGGTGGCTGGCCAAGCCCTGCCCCCAACTTCACGACACAGCCGTATACCGGCTTCAATGGCTCGCCACGGATACGCGATGAAGGCACCAGCATCAACTACAGCTGGTCTGGCAGCCCTGGTGTTACCGGTATCGGCAGCGATAACTTCAGCGTGCGCTTCATCCGCAAGCTGAACACGACGGACTTTACGACACTCACGTTTACGGTGCGCGGTGATGACGGCTATCGTCTGTGGGTCAACTACTCGCCTGGCTGCGCTTCTGTCGGTGCCACGCAGATCTTCAGCGGCGGCCCCAACGCTGGCCAGCGCAACCGCACCTTCCCTGATCCAAACGCGGGCTGCCTGATCATCGACGACTGGGAAACGCAGGGTCCAGAAACGCGTACCGCTACCCGCACCGTACCGCCGGGCGCCACGATCATGCTGGACTACTTTGAAGCGACAAGCGGCGCTGTCATCAGCATCGACGTTATCGCGGGCAGTTTCAGCAGCCCCAACATCAGCGGGGTGTTCATGCCCGACGATACGCCAACGCGCGACTGGCAGCTTCGCACCCACGACCTGTCGTTCTACGCCGGCCCAGGGAAACCGCCTATCATGCTGCGCTTCCGCCTCGACCGGCTGAACGAAACAAGCGAGGACATCAACCCCAACACCGACAACGGCAACCTGTTTAACTATAAGGTCGCCTGGTGGATCACCGACATCCTGGTCTTTGAACCATAGCCATGCAATCTGCTGATCTGCAAAAAGAGCCTTCGCGTGAAGGCTCTTTTTGCTTCCGCACAGAACATGCCTGTGATAAACTCACGAGGTTGCACAGGCACACAGGGCACACACTTCATGACATTGAGCGCACGTGGAATTTTCTTCGTCATCGTTGGGCCAGGCGGCGCGGGCAAAGATACCATGATGAACCGGGTCTTTGCCCAGGTGGCAGAACATCAGGGGCTGCCATTGGAACGGCTGGTTACTGCAACCACCCGCCCACCCCGTCCTGGCGAGCGTGACCGTTTTGATTACTTCTTCAAGACACACGCAGAGTTCGAGCAGATGATCGCTGACAATCAGCTCGTTGAATATCAGCAGGTAACGAGCGGAAATTATTACGGCGTCCCGCGCGACAGCGTGGATCCGCTGCTGGCCCAGGGCACCAGCGTGATGGGGGACGTGGATGTGCTGGGTGCCAGGCGCATCCTGGAAGAATATCCAACCGATGCTGTTGTCATCTTCGTCACCGTAGGCGATGCCGCGGCCACAACAGAAGAACGTCTGAACATCCTGCGCAGCCGCATGCAGCAGCGACAGGATCGCCCTGAAGCTATTGAGGAACGCATCGAGCGCGCTCGCAGCCTTGAGTTTCCGTTTCAACCTCTTTGCCACCACACGATCTATAACGAAGACATCGGGACTGCTACTCAGCAGTTATGGGATATCATCACCGAGACTATCGCTGCCCGGCAAAAGGTTACAGGCTGAAATGACCACACTGACTGAGTGGCACCAGCAGCTTGGCGCACGGCTGGCAGCCGACAACATCCCGCTGGATTATGGCGCTGTGCGCGCTGAATGGGAGGCTGCGCTGGGGGCGGTAGTTCTGCTGGACAGAAGCCATGAAGGTAGAATAAGCCTGAATGGCCGTGACAGCCAGGTGATCGTTGACCGCATGACAACCAACCGCGTCAAGGGGCTGACTGTTGGTAGTGGCTGCGCAACCGTCTTTACATCTCCCACCGCCCGCATCATTGAACGCGCAGAGGTGTACCAGCGCGGGGCAGACCTGCTGCTTATCACGCATCCACCCCGCCGCGACATGATGACGGACTTACTTAAACGCAGCATCTTCTATGGCGATCAGGTGACGGTACGCGACGAAACCGCCAGCACTGCTATGCTGGCCCTGCATGGCCCGGCTGTGGACGCAGCGTTGGCACAGGTTGGCATCAGCGTGGCTGAACTGGGCATTTACAGCCACATCTCAACAGTGATTGACAATATGCCCGTGCACATACTGCGTCGCCCCTCCCTGGTTGGATTGCACATTGCGCTTGTAACCGCCGCCGCAGATGCTGCCGCCGTACACCGCGCACTGCTCAGCGCTGGCAAGCCTGTGGGACTTATGGCAGGAGGTTCGCTGCTGTACAACGCCCTGCGCATTCGCGCAGGTATACCCTCTCTTCCGGAATTAGGCGAAGACTATCTGCCGCTGGAAGTGGGGCTTTGGTCTGATATTAGCTTCAGCAAAGGGTGTTACACCGGCCAGGAAATCATCGCTCGCATGGACAGCCGGGAAAAGCTGGCTCGTGTGCTGGTGCGGCTTCACCTGCAAAAGTATGTGCCAGCGCCCCAGCCGGTAATGCTGAATGGGCAGCAAGTGGGCACCATGACGAGCAGTGTGACCGCGCCTGACGACACCGTATATGCGATGGGTGTCGTCAAAACACTGGTCAAAGTCGGTACCCCCGTTACAATTAATGGCGCAGAAGCTGCCATTGGGGAGCTGCTGGGTCATCAGCCACACTGGGTTACAACGGGTTAGAATTGTGGCGGTGGGCTGTCAAAGAACATCGCCCACCAGAGCTGCCAGGTAGGGGTTGGCAGGGTCACTTCAGGCGGCAGCACAGGCAGCGGTTCCGGCGTTGGCCCGGCTGCCGCCGAATTCTGGGCGGGGAACAGCACCATCAGCACTTCACCCTCGCGCACCATTCGTCCTTCGCTGCGCGCCCAAGCTTCTATGAAAGCGTCACTCTGCACATAATTAAGCTGTTCAATCAACTGCCCCTGTTCGCGCCGCAGCTGGTCGATTTCCTGCTGCACTGCATCGCGCACAGCGCGCAGTTCTCTATCCGCAGAGACCCGGCTGCTGAAGTTAATTGCCAGCATCAGCCCAATGGCCACAATCACTGCAAACATGATCTGTGTGCCGTTGATGGTGCCGGGGCGTCTTCCAGAACGTTCGCTCTGTACAGTTTCGGGTTCAAGTGGTTGCATAGGCGCTGCCGATTTTTACTTTACATACTATAACATAAAACAAAAGCGCCCAGTTATACTGGGCACTTTGCTGTGCGGTCGGTGGGAGTCGAACCCACACTCCGTGAGGAACTACGCCCTGAACGTAGCGCGTCTGCCAATTCCGCCACGACCGCGTGTGACAAGCATTATAGCAATTGGCTGGCAGATGTCAACGCCAAAAAACCTCAGCCATCATCGAATAACCGGAGGGTAGTCGCACTGCCCCACCATGCTATAATGCGGACAGCAGTCGTCCTCAAAGAGGTAATAATGCGGGCTATTTTGCAAATCGTCATCATAGGTATGGTGTGTGCGGCGCTGATTGCGGGCATACACGCACAGTCAACAGGCGTCACCGCAGAAGCTGTCGGGCAGGCAAACCTGCGCACCTCGCCCAACGTAGAAGCCGCAAAGGTCGGCGAGATCTTCAGTGGTGCCCAGTACCCTGTGGTTGGCAAAAGCGAATATTTCCCCTGGCTTCTGCTCGGCGATCCAGCAACGCTTGCGCCCATCGGGTGGGCCTTCCAGGAACTGCTGATCGTGCGGGGCGACCTGACCAGTGTGCCAGTCTCTGCGATAGCGCTTAACGATTCAATCGTCAACCCGGTATCGTCCACTCTCGCAGCCCCAGGCGTAACCCCGCTGCCCCTGCCAACAACCCAGGCGCTGCCGCCAGCCAGCAGCACGCCCAGGCCCACTTTCAGCGTAAGTGGCAAGGTTAGCGGTGAAGTGAACATCCGCTACGGCCCTGGCGCAGATTACCCACGCGTGGGCGTAGCCTTCGCTGGCGAAGTGTTCCAGATCACCGCCTATCATACGCAGTATCCGTGGGTAGAAGTACCTTACAGCGCGTCGCCAAACGGCAAAGCGTGGATCGCGCGCGATCTGCTGGAAATTACCGGGGATATTTTTACGCTGCCTGCGGTGACAGATGCTCTCCTCCAACTGCCAACCCTCACACCGACCCCGTCGGTCGTAACCGGCGGCAGGGCTGAGCGTTCAGGATCCGCGACAGTAAGCCCAGCATTTGCTGCCCTGGGCGACCAGATCTTTGGCCTGATGCTGGACGGCGGCTTTGACCCTGAAACCAGCAAACTTGGCGCATTTTTCCTCATGGACCTGCAAACGGGTGAGGCCATCAGCGTAGGGGCCAACTTCAGCTTCAGCGGCACGAGCGTGATGAAAGTTGCCATCCTCGCCCGCCTCTACGCATCGCTGAATAATCCTCCGGATGCACGTATGGCCACGGACATCGCCAATACGATGATTTGCAGTGAGAACTTCGCCACGAACCGCCTGCTCAGCACCATTGGCAACGGGGATGAGTTCGCAGGCGCAGAAGAAACAACCAAGATGTTCCAATCGCTGGGTCTAACGGATTCATTCCTGCTGTCGCCCTACATTGCAGACCCAGCCAAACCGCCAGTGCCGACGCGTCCATTGGCGGCGCCTGCCGTAAACACTGACCAGTCGCGTACCAACCCCGACATTACCAACCAGCTCAGCGTCAGTGACATCGGCTACCTGCTGGCAGATATCTACCAGTGCGCTTATGAGGAGGCGGGGCCGCTGATGACGACTTTTCCGGGCATGTATGAACCGCGTGAATGCCGTCAGATGCTGCACGTGATGAGCAACAACACCGTTGATGCCCTGCTGAAGGCAGGTGTGCCCGCAGATACCCGTGTTGCCCACAAACATGGCTGGATTGCCGACACCCACAGCAACGCGGCAGTATTCTTCACCCCAGGCGGTGATTATGTGATGGTAATGACCATGTACAACCGTGATTGGCTGGATTTCACCCAGTCACTGCCCATTATCGCAGAGGCATCGCGCCTGGTGTACAACTTCTACAATCCGGATGCGCCGCTGGATGCAATCCGTGACGGATTCATCCCTGAAGCCGGCCAGTGCAACTACGAGAACGATCCACTGGTGCTGGACTTGCGGCAGCCCATCTGGGATCGCTGAGAAGCAAACAGGGACGTCTGCGAACGTCCCTGTAAGCACTGCCATACTTCCTTGCGGGCAGATTAGCCTTTGACCGCACCCTGTGTCAGACCACCAACGATCTGATCCTGAAGCGCCAGGTAAAGGGCGACCACAGGCACCGCTGCGACCAGCGCGCCAGCGGCGAACTTACCCCAATCGCGGTTGAAGTCGCTGTTGATGAAGTTGTAAAGCCCCACCATCAGCGTCCAGTTTTCCTTGTCGCGCAGGATAAGGCGTGCCAGAACAAACTCGTTAAAGGTACCCACGAAGGCCAGTACGCCCACAACAGCCAGAATCGGGCGGATAAGTGGGAAAATGAGCTGCCAGAAGATTTGCCAGTTGGTGGCGCCATCCACTGTGGCAGATTCGTCAATTTCCCTGGGTATTGAATCCAGGAAGCCCTTCATGAGCAGCGTGTTGATACCCATTGCACCCGCCATATACACCAGGATAACCCCACCCAGGCTGTCCAGGCCAAAGAACTTAAGCCAATCCCACGATATGGCTGGGATAAGCACATTCAACTGGTCAGCCACTTCCTTCACCTGTTGCAGGATGAGATAAAGCGCTACCAGTGCCAGCAGGTTAGGGAACACCTGCACCAGGCGGATGCCCAGCAGCAGCGAATTGCGCCCACGGAAGCGAAAACGCGAAAACGAATAGGCGCTCAGCGCCGTGATCAGCACCGTGAGAATGGTAGAGACTGAGGCTACCACGAAGGAATTGAACAACCAGTTCCAGAAGGGATACAGCGCCAGGTTGTCCACCAGCAGGCCGCGGAAGTTATCCAGCAGCCTTGACGGGTCGTCCACGCGCGGGATGAGGCTTTGGGTGGAAAGCTGGCCCGTGGGATTAAGCGCGGACGAGAAGATAAAGAGCACCGGAAACAGCGCGAAGATCAGCGCGATGACAATCACAACATAACGGGCAGCAGTACCCAACAGCCGTTCACGACCGCTGGATGCCATGCGAGCCTGCTGGAATTTGGGTGCGGCAGTCTTGTTAGCCATTGTCGCTCACCTTTTCCCATTGGTTGTTAAAGCGCGTCTGGAACACCGTCACCAAGGCGACGAGGGCAAAGATAACCAGTGTGATGGCGGATGCATAACCATAATCAGCGCCTCGGTTGCCAAACGCAAGCCTGTATGTGTAGCTGATGAGGATGTCGGTATAACTAGCCTGCACCGGAGACCCAGGTATTGGTGGGTTGCCCTGCGTCAGCGCGTCGATCAGCAGGAAGTTGTTGAAGTTGTAGGTAAACGACGCGATCAGCAGTGGCCCTACCGTCACCAGCAGCAGTGGGAGCGTTATGCTGCGGAATGACTGCCAGGGACGTGCGCCATCCACCGCAGCCGCTTCATAGACATCCGAGGGGATAGCCTGCAGCGCGCCGCTGCAGATCAGCATCATGTAAGGATAGCCCAGCCACAGGTTCACCAGCAGAATAGAAAACTTCGCCCAGGCTGCATCCGTCAGAAACGGTATACCATCTGCGATTAACCCCACATCCATCAAGGTCTTGTTGACGAGGCCAAAGTTCTGGTTCAGCAGCGCGCGCCACACCATGATGCTGATAACTGCCGGAATCGCATAAGGGATAATCAGCAGTGACTGAATGACCTTGCGCCCGACAATGTAAGGGCTGTTCAAGATGAGCGCCATCATCAACCCCAGCGCAAACGTGCTGAGCACCGAAAACAGCGAGAAAACGACCGTCCACACAAAGATATCAACCAATGGCCCACGCAGCCCTGGATCAGAGATGAAGCGCGTGAAGTTGGAAAGGCCCACATTTACGATGAAGCCAGGGGCCAGCGGATCTCCTTGACCATCCTGCGGCACAAACTGGCCTATCTCGTTATTGGCCACATACACTCTGCCATCTGTCTGATCAGTGATGGTATCTGTCACTGAATCATAGATGAAGCGGTCCTTGAGCGGTCGCGCCGCCTCACGCCGTGTTCGAATGCCAACGGTGTCATCGCCCAGGCCAAACACAGCGCTCTGGATCACGCCCAGCGCCGTGGTACGATCAGCTCCCGTAAGGAGGCGAAAGCCGTTGTAGGTTTCGGGTGCTTCTTCGGTAGGTTCGGCAATTGGCTCGATAGATTCGCCTTCGGGCGCAAAAGCTGCTTCAAGAACGCCGTTGACCTCACGCGTCAGGTACAGGGCATAACGACCATCGTCTGCTTGCATCACTTCCCAGCGATAGACGTTGGCTTCTTCGGGCACGTACTTACGCGCTGTGATTAGGTTGATTGACTGCTGCTTGGCGTAAAGGTGACCATCACCGTAATTCGTAAACGCGTTTGAAACAGTAAAATATATTGGGTACAGCACCAGCAGTATCATAAAGGCCAGGCCCGGCACCATCCAGCGAATGGGGTAAAAGCGTGGCACAAAGAAAATGATGGTGGCCCCAAAGGCGATTATCCCCAGAACAACCGCCAGCGGCACATTACCCATGTCCAGAAGGCCATAGATCAATGTGAGGGCGACTGCGTTCAGCAACGCCAGCGCACCATACGTCACTATAGTGGAAAAGAGGGAGGCTCCTCCCGGAGCCACCCCCTTCTGCTTCGTGTTAACAGCCATGAGCTGTGTGCCTTAGTTGTTTACGCTGTCAGTGATTGCCTTTGTGTTGGAATCAAACCCAAAGGTCACTTCGGTCTCAGCGGACAGCGAAAGCGCGATGTTAGCGCCGTTTGCTTCGCCGTTAGCGCCATAGTTTTCGTCCCAACTGCCATTAACAGCAACCTTATATTCATAGTCGCCGGCAGGCAGCGTCACAGTGAAGCTGTAGGTGCCGTCGCCATTGTCGGTCATGAAGGTTGTCGAGCAGGCCGGGTCCCAGTCGTTAGCGCAACCGGCTTCACTTTGCAGGCTGCCCACCAGGGTAATGGTGTCGCTGTCAGAAGCTGCCAGGGCTGCCGCCACACCAATTGCAGTTGTGATCTGTTGTACAGCGGTATTCATGGATTCTGCCGGGTCGCCACCAGTGCTGATAAGCGTCAGAGCCGCATCGGAAGAACCCCAAACGGAGGCCATCTGCGGGATAGCAGGCATGGGAATGGCGTTGTAGCCCGCCGCCATGAAGCCAGCGACATTGGGGTTGGCGCTCGTATCAACGGTTGAGAAGGTTGCCGGACGACCACCAGCATCAAAGATCGCCTGCATGAATTCCGGCGTCGCCAGGTAATCAAACAGGAAGGTTTCGGCCAGCAGTTGGTTTTCGCTGAAGGCGCTGATTACGAAGCCCTGGCCACCGCTGAACGGCGAGCCATTTTCCGTTACCCCCTCAACACCAGGGATAGGATCAATTGCGTAATTTTCCAGCGTCTCGCTGATGCGCTGAGAATACCACGGGCCAGTGATGATGGCGCCAGCTCTGCCCTCTTCCAGCAGCGAGAACATCACGTCATCGTTAACATCGGTGGGCAGCAGGCCATCAGCGTACATACCCGCCAGCCATTCAGCAGCAGCCAGGCCACCTTCACTGTTGAGGCCGATATCTTCGATGTTGAAACTGCCATCTTCATTCAGGCCAAAGATGTAGCCGCCGAACGCCGAAGTCACCGGGAAGTTGTGGTAAGTGTTGCCAGTAGGGATTGCCAGGGCGAAGATACCCTGTTCCTTCAGCTCTTCGGCCTTGGCGCGCACGTCATCGAAGGTTGTAAACGGCTCCGGCAGAATATCGGTATTGCGGATGATCGCTACATTTTCAATCGCGTAAGGGATACCCCACAGTTGATCCTTATAGGAGAACAGGCTGAGGGCCGCCGGCGACAGCTGCTCCGCAAGCGATTCATCGAGTTCAAGCGGGATAATGGCGCCATTTTCTACCAACTGGCCAATGGTATCGTGCGGGGTGATCATGATATCCGGACCTTCGCCCACAGGGCCAGTCGTCAGAAGGCCGTCGCGGGCATCGCCCAGACCAATTTCCACCACCTGGAGCGTAATGCCCAGGTCTGCCAGCACTTCGTCAGCCAGATCAACGAGCAGGGGTGCACGTTCTGCATCTGCCCAGATTACCAGCGTGTTGCTTTGCGCCATGGTGCTGGTGATCGAACCAAGCGCGACCACGAACAGCGCAAAAACTCCCAGTAGTTTCTTGCTAATCATACTTGCCTCTCTGGAGAACAAAATAAACATTCGAATGTGTCACAGGATTGCGACACCCTTAATTATAACGTTGCGAAACATTTCTCAAAGCCTGAATATGTGCAAGATGTACGAAATCAACCGATCCCGCTTAATCGTTTCATGTGGCGGCTGTTCAGGCTTCTGGCGGTGCAATGTGGCGGAGATATTCCCAACTGTAGATGCCCGTCGCGTGGCCATCATCCCACACCGGGCAGATGGCATAATTGCCCACCTGCCGCAGTTCCACAAGGGCATAACTGCGCTTTGGTGTCAGCATGAGGAGATTATCAGGGGCAAACGCCATACCCATATAGGCGTGTCCCCCACGACACTCCACACAGGGGCACGCTTCTCGCAGGTGCGCAAGCGGGTACACTGTTTCCACCTCGTCAGACCATCGGATCAGCAGTGTCTGTTCGGGCTTATTCAGCGTGATCGCGCTGGGCCGGGGACGATTCTGTGCGTTCATACCATAGGGTGGCGCTGGGGATGGAACAACATCCCCAGGGATACGTCTGTGCAGTGCAAGCCTTTCAGGCGACTAACCCGCTGGCGATAACGGTTACAAGAACAACACCAACCACAACGAAAACAAGCCCCAGTACCGCCGTTACGGCCAGGGTCATCACACCTGTAGGTGCGCAGCCAATACCTTCTTCCTGTTCTTCCACCAGCAACCTCCAACCAAACTGTCAGCGTGACACAAATTATAGCGAACGACCACGCCCCAGCACAGTGTGGCAACAATAAAGCATTGTGCTGCGCTACGGTTGCCATACGGTTTACTCCCACGTATTGTGTGTGGTTTCGTCTTTGCTACAATGAAGATGATGCATGAAAACACGCATACAAGGAGATTTACATGCGTTTGCGCTATTTTGCGATGGCTGGAATTGCCGCCCTCGCTGCCGCCTGCAATGGCAACCCATCTACCTTACTGGTGATGGAAGTGACGCGGGAAGTGCCTGTGACGGTTATTGTAACCGTAGAAGCCACGCCAGGACCCATCTCGCTTGTTTCGGCAACGCCCACCGCCACCCCACAGGGCACTCCTGTGATTACTGCTACTCCTTCTGCTACGCCCACGGTGGATCCGTTCCCAACCCCGGTAGTCGGCCAGATTTTTATCGCCGACCAGTTATTTGAGCGTGGGCGCATGTTCTGGATTCAGCCGGTTGATCAGATCTGGGTGC
>Ga0224722_1002064_pt1 | contig 10804 bp, 5 predicted proteins | sample Balambano_FR1_Me_FD_161646 | JGI IMG/M metagenome (GOLD analysis project Ga0224722, IMG submission 161646) | Freshwater sediment microbial communities from Lake Towuti, South Sulawesi, Indonesia - Balambano_FR1_MetaG | ecosystem: Environmental > Aquatic > Freshwater > Lake > Sediment | place...
CCACCACCTGATCGACACCCTTGCGATCCAGCACTTCGTTGACAAACCACAGTTCGGGCGGCAGCGCTCGATTAAAGATGATGCGCCCGACCGTTGTGCGCAGCAGCCGGTCTTTGGGCCACGACGCACCCAGCAACCCCAACTGCCGCAAGGCTTCGCGCGTCTCGTCTAGAGCCTGTTCGCCAAAGTTGGGGATATCGGCCATCATTTTGGCCTCGCCCAGGCCGTAAACATCCATCACCTTACCAACGGTCTTGAGACCGTGACCCTTGAGTGCGGCCACCGTCTCCTCACTCAGGTGGAGATCCTCCACCGGCATGGTGTCAAACTTGGTATGGAAGCGGACGTTCAAGGGCTGACGCAGTTTGATGCGCCCCATGTCATAGGCATACTCCGCCTCCTCCATGCTGCCAAAGGTCGGGATCTTGTCCGGGTTGCGCGGCTTCTCCTCCACCGTCAGATAGTAGACGCCCATCACCATATCTTTGGATGGGCCGACGATGGGGTCGCCGCTGCTTGGCTTGAGCAGGTTCTGCGTCGCCAGCATCAGTTCGCGCGCTTCCTTGACAGCCTCATCGCTCAGCGGGACATGGACGGCCATTTGGTCGCCGTCGAAGTCGGCGTTGAAGGCCGCACAGGTCAGCGGATGCAACTGGATCGCGCTACCTTCGATCAGGATCACCTCAAAGGCTTGGATGCCTAAGCGATGCAGCGTCGGCGCACGGTTGAGCAACACGGGGCGCTCTTTGCAGATGTCCTCAAGCACATCCCACACCTCACTGCTCTGGCGGTCGACCATGCGTTTGGCGCTCTTGATGTTGTGCGCATAGTTGAATTCCACCAGCCGACGCATGACAAAGGGCTTGAAGAGTTCCAGTGCCATCTTCTTGGGCAGCCCACATTGGTGCAGCTTGAGCGTCGGCCCGATGACGATCACCGAGCGGCCAGAGTAATCGACGCGCTTGCCCAACAGGTTGCGGCGGAAACGGCCCTGCTTGCCCTTGAGCAAATCGCTCAGGCTCTTCAATTTGCGCTTGCCGCTGCGGCTCACCGCACGACCCCGGCGACCATTGTCCACCAGGCTGTCCACGGCTTCTTGCAACATACGCTTCTCGTTGCGCACAATCACATCGGGTGCGCCGAGTTCCATCAGCCGGTGCAGGCGGTTATTGCGGTTGATGACGCGCCGATAGAGATCGTTTAGATCGCTCGTGGCAAAACGCCCACCATCCAACTGCACCATCGGGCGCAGATCGGGCGGAATCACCGGCAGCGAGGTGAGGATCATCCATTCGGGCCGGTTGCCACTCTTGCGGAAGTTCTCTACCACACGCAGCCGCTTGGCGGCCTTTTTGCGGCGCTGCTTGCTGCGCGTTGTGCGGATCTCTTTGCGCAGTTCCTTTGCCATCTTGTCCAGGTCGATCTTGGCAATGATGTCGCGCACGGCTTCGGCCCCCATCGCTGCGGTAAAAACATTGCCCCAGCGGTCAGCCAGCTCGCGATAGCGCGTTTCGGTGAGCAGTTGCTTCTCTTCCAGCGACTTGAGATCGTCTAGGTCACGCTCCATCTGTACGCGCAGTCGGTCCTTGCGCCCGTCAATATCACTGCGCAGTTCTTCGACTTTGGCCCCCAGATCGCCACGGATGTGCTCGCGCTTTGCCGAGATCAACAGGCGGATATCCGCCTTTTCCTCATCGGATTCGCTCTGCAGTGAGTTCAATTTCTGTTGCACCAAATCGTTGATCTGACCGACATGGTCCCGCGAAATCACCTGGCCGACGGCAATCACAGTCTTGTCGGCAGAGACAAGGCGCTTCTCTTCGGTAGCCTTCTGACCAATGCGGTTCTCCACCCAGGTCTGCAACGTCTGGGCCTCGTTCACCGTCCGAGCAATGGCCTCGTTGATGCGCTCGTCCAGCGTGGTGAGTTCGCGCTCTTCTTCCTGATACAGTTCGCTCAACGCCGCTTCCAGTTGGCCTTCCATCTCATCCAACTGGCCTTGCACTTCGCCATCAATGCGGCTGAGGCGCATCTGCAATTCACGTTCGTGACGCTGGATGGCACGACCGCGCGCATCTTCGTTGACTGTGGAAATAATATACTGCGCAAAGTAGAGCACCCGCTCCAGATGGCGCGGGCTGATGTTGAGCAGCAACCCCAGGCGGCTTGGCACGCCCTTGACATACCAGATATGGCTGACTGGCGACGCCAGCTCAATATGCCCCATGCGTTCACGGCGCACCCGGCTGGGGGCCACCTCGACCCCACACTTGTCGCAGACAATGCCTTTGTAACGGACGCGCTTGTACTTGCCGCAGGCGCACTCCCAATCCTTCATCGGGCCAAAGATGCGCTCGCAGAATAGGCCATCGCGCTCCGGGCGCAAGGTGCGGTAGTTAATCGTTTCTGGTTTGGTCACCTCGCCATAGCTCCACTCACGGATCTGCTCCGGTGATGCCAGCGAGATGCGGATCGAATCGAAATTTTTAACTTCCATAAGGGCTCCTATTTTAGATTTTAGAATTCGGATTTTGGATTTTGGATTGCGGCTCGCAATCCAAAATCGGCAATCTAAAATCCAAAATTATTCGACATTGCGGCCCATCGGGCTTGGCACGTTCAGGCTGAAGCCCAGTTTGGGCAGACGCTCTTCAGTGTCGTCTTTACCAAACTGGATCACCTCATTCTTCTCGTTGATCACTTCGACGGCGAGGCCCAGGCTTTGCAGCTCTTTGACCAGTACGCGGAAGCTTTCCGGCACACCAGGGCTTTGGATCTCTTCGCCCTTGACGATCGATTCATAGGTGCGCACGCGCCCGCTCACATCGTCCGATTTGATCGTGAGCATCTCTTGCAAGATGTGCGCTGCGCCATAGGCTTCCAGCGCCCACACTTCCATCTCACCAAAGCGTTGCCCACCGAACTGCGCCTTGCCACCCAACGGTTGTTGCGTCACCAAGCTGTACGGACCAGTGCTCCGCGCGTGAACCTTGTCTTCAACCAAGTGGTGCAGTTTGAGCATCTGCACAACGCCGATGGTCACGGGAGAGTCATAAGGTGTGCCGGTCTTCCCATCAAAGAGCATCTGCTTGCCCGTGGTGGGCAGTGGCCAGCCGATCTCGTTGCTCAACGCTTGGGCCGCGCTCCGCAATGCCGTCCCGGTCAGTTCCCCTGGCTCGGCCCCATGATGGAGCATCCACTCGCGCAGAGCGATCTGTACCGCCTCTTCGTTCGCCTCATGAGTGGTGCGACGTTCGCCAAAGCTGTCCGGCAGCACATTCACGGGTTCGTACCCGCGCTCGTTGAGCCACTCGCGCAGACAGGCATGGCGCGCATAGTCTTCATTCCGGTGAATCTGCTCCGGGTCATGGCCCAGCGGCTCTAACCACTCCAGCAGATAGATGCGACGGGCATCGGCGTCATCGGTCAGTTCGCTCAGATCAACGCCGGCCTCCGTCAACATCTGCCACGCCCGGCGGGTGATCTGTGTCCACGCCAGGTCGATCAACCAGGAGCGGGCCAGTTCCGCCTCGATCTCGTCTTCTTTGGCTCCGTCAAAGACCGGCGTCTCGGCCATAAAGCCCAGCCGGCTGGCCGCCCACCCCAGGTGCGCTTCCAAGATCTGGCCGATGTTCATCCGGCCCGGCACACCCAGCGGGTTGAGAATAATGTCCACCGGCGTGCCATCCTCCAGAAAGGGCATATCTTCTACCGGTACAACCTTCGAGATGACCCCTTTGTTGCCGTGACGGCCGGCCATCTTGTCACCTTCGGTCAAACGGCGGCGCTGGGCCACGCTGACCCGCACAATCTTTTCCACACCGGCGGCCATATCGCGGTGCTCGTCGCGGTCAAAGACCTTGACATCGACCACCTTGCCGCGTTCGCCGTGGGGCAGCCGTAGCGAGCTATCCTTCACCTCGCGCGCCTTTTCACCAAAGATGGCGCGCAGCAGTTTCTCTTCGGGCGTCAATTCGGTCTCGCCCTTGGGTGTGATCTTGCCAACGAGAATGTCGCCCGGCACCACTTCGGCCCCAATGCGGATGATACCATCTTCGTCGAGATCCTTGAGCGCGTCTTCACCCACATTGGGGATGTCGCGCGTGATCTCTTCTGGGCCGAGCTTGGTTTCGCGGGCATCAACCTCATGCTTCTCGATGTGGATCGAGGTGTATTTATCATCCTGGATCAGTCGTTCGCTGACCAAGATGGCGTCTTCAAAGTTACCACCTTCCCAGCTCATGTAGGCCACAACCACGTTCTGGCCCAGGGCCAGTTCGCCGCGCTGCGTGCTGGAGCTATCGGCCAGCACTGAGCCTTTCTGCACTACATCACCCTTAAAAACAACGGGGCGCTGGTCGATACAGGTGCTCTGGTTGGAGCGGTTGTACTTGCGCAGGCGGTAGACCTGACGAGTGCCATCCTCTTCCTGCACCACCACTTCATTGCTGGTGACGCTGACCACCTCGCCAGGGCTACGGGCGACGACCACCTGGCCGGAGTCAATGGCGGCCTGCCACTCCATGCCTGTGCCCACCACCGGCGCATCCGGGCGGACAAGCGGCACCGCCTGACGCTGCATGTTGGAACCCATCAAGGCCCGGTTGGCGTCGTCATGCTCCAAGAAGGGGATGAGCGCCGCCGAAACGCTGACAATCTGCTTGGGTGAGACATCCATAAAGCGCAGCCGTTCCGGTTGCTCGAACATAAATTGCTCGGCATGGCGCGCCGACGGACGCTGATTTAGAAACTCGCCAATCGCGTTAAGTGGCGTCGAGGCTTGCGCAATCGACGCTTGTTCGTCCTCATCGGCGGTAAGGTAGACCACATCGCGCCCGGCAAAGGGGCGGATGCGCACATTTTGCAGCCCAGCGATGCTGCGCAGACGCTCGGCCACAGCTTCATCGATCAGCGTGCCCCGTTCAAAGAGCGTCTCCCCACTCTCTGGGTCGTCGATGTCGGTGTTGAGCGTGCGCCCCACCAACTCGGGTGAGGAGAGCGGCAACTCCACATGCACACGGCGATAGGGCGTCTCGATAAAACCAAAATCATTGACGCGCGCATAGCTCGCCATTGAGCCGATTAGACCGATGTTGGGACCTTCCGGCGTCTCGATCGGGCAGATGCGGCCATAGTGGCTGAAGTGAACATCACGCACATCAAAGCCTGCGCGCTGGCGCCGCAGACCACCCGGCCCCAGTGCGCTCAGCCGGCGCTTATGGGTTAGCTCGGCCAGCGGGTTAGTCTGATCCATAAACTGGCTCAACTGGCTGCCGCCAAAAAACTCACGCGTGGCGGCCACCACTGGGCGGATGTTGATCAAACTCAGCGGCGTCACCTGCTCTGGGTCGCGGATCGACATACGCTCACGCACCACGCGCTCCATGCGCAACAGACCGATGCGCAACTGGTTCTGGATCAATTCACCCACTGTCTTGATACGGCGGTTGCCCAGGTGATCGATGTCATCGGCCCGCCCGCGCCCGTTGTTGATGTCGATGATGCGCCGGATCACCGCCACGATGTCCTCGTTGGTGAGGATGCGGTTTTCCATGCTGCCGTCGATGCTCAAGCGGCGATTCAGCTTGTAGCGGCCCACCTTGCCCAGGTCATAGCGCCGGGCCGAGAAAAAGAGATTTTGGACAAAGTTCTTAGCGTTGTCCAGCGTCGGTGGGTCGCCGGGGCGGAGCTTCTTGTAAAACTCCAACAGGGCATCATCGACGCCCTTTTCAGTATTGTCGGTCGGGTTGCTCGTCGGGTCGCGCTCCAGACTCGCTTCGATGTAAGGGTGGTCGAGATCGGTGTCCACGTCCGAAAAGAGGGCGCGGATCTGCTCATCGGTACCAAAGCCGATGGCGCGCAACAGGATGCTCACCGGCAACTTGCGCTTGCGGTCAACTTTGACGCTGATAATGTCACGTTTGCTGGTCTCAAATTCCAGCCAGGCCCCACGGCTGGGGATCAATTTGGCCCCGGCCAGTTCGCGGCCCGTAGCGCGGTCTTCCTCGACGGTAAAATAGACGCCGGGCGAGCGGATCAACTGGCTGACGACCACTCGTTCACTGCCGTTGATAATAAAGGTGGCCGATTCCGTCATCAATGGGAAATCGCCCATAAAGACTTCCTGCTCGCTGATCTCACCGGTATCGCGGTTGACCAGCTTCACCTTGACCCACAGCGGGGCCGAAAAGGTGATGTCGCGCTCGCGACATTCGTCTTCGGGGTACTTTGGTTCGCCAAAATAAAAGTCACCAAAGTGCAACTCCAAATTTTTGTTGAAGCTGACGATTGGTGTGATTTCGGCGAAGAGTTCGCGTAGCCCTTCCGTTTTGAACCACTCGAAACTGCGCAACTGCACCTCGGTCAGCCGCGGCAGATCCAGAACAGCCGGTGTACGGGCATACGACTTGCGCGGTGTCTTCAGCCCTTGCAGAGAGTGCGTTCCATTTGCGAATTGCGTCATGTACGTTTCGCTCCTAACAGCCCAAATGCTAAAACCCAGCGACTTAAAGCGGCCCACAGATGAGAATGGCCTGGCCTATCCACACAGGGGTGCGTGGCGCAAGCCAAGCCGGGTAAAACAGCAGCGTGTAATTAGGTGCACGGCAGTTTTCAGGTGACTAATAGGTCAGTAACTCAGTAGAAGCGGGTATATCTACTGAGCCACTGCTCTCCTGTCACACTGACTTTCTGGCAGGCCGTGCCAAAAAAACTCCTGAAAAGACAATAAGACACCTGGCGAAAGGTCGTCAGCGCTGCCGCCCTGCTGGCTGATGACGTTTCACCTCCTGGTGTCTTGAATCTTTCTTAATGTTTCGTTCCGCCGATTGGCCTCGTTCAACGTGGCTCTAATCCGCCTAAATTTAGTCACGTCTTGCGCAACTAAGTGAGTCTACCATGAAAGGTCTCTCTTGTCAAGAGTATTTGCAGTTTTGCGACAAATTTGACGCACATCGGTTGCTAGCATTAGTTGGTAACAATGTGACCTATCAGGGTGTGAGCTATCAGGGTGTGAGCTATCAGGGCAGAGTGGTCAGGCCAGTGCGACGGAGAACGGTTGCGTAGGGAAAATAACCCTATCAGTTGACGTCAGTAATATTGATGAGCAACATCACTGTAGCGGCATGTTATTTTCATCAGGGAGACTACACGAATAACTTAGCGATTTCCGTAAGCTGCCCTCCGCTTTATCCCAAATTTATCCAAAAATTACGTCGTTTGCAGGTAGACAAAATAAAATAACTGTACTATACTGTGGGGGAAAGTGGGATGAAGTGGGGTGAATTAGCACGTTACCCCTATTTTGACAGCGCAAAGTGGATCAAACAGAACACAAGTTCTATTTTTGGGATAGTCCTCATGTTTTTGGGTGAGCACGTCCACAGTCTGGATAGTAAGGCACGCCTGACGATTCCTGCCCGCTACCGCGCAGGGCTGGAGGCGGGTTTGGTGGTTACACGTCACCCGACAGATCGTTGTTTGATGCTCTTTCCTATGGCGGAGTGGGAGAAAGTGGCGCAAAAAGTCAATGAACTTCCTCTCGCCGACCCACGCAGTGCGTTGCTACGCCGGGTCCTCTTTAGCGCCGCCGAAGATGCCGTGCCCGACAAACAAGGCCGTATCTTGCTCAGTCAACGTTTGCGCGACCATGCCCAGATCGAAACCGACATCCTCGTGGCCGGCATGCATCGCTTTGTAGAACTCTGGAATCCTGTCCAGTGGGAAGAAAAGGTGATGAATGGGTTAACCAGCGGCGAGATCAGCGGAGAGCTGTTTGCTGCGCTCAATGTGTGAAGACCCAACCGCACTGCTCCCGCCCGATCCAGTTGCGGCTGCCCATCACCCTGTATTGCTACACGCAGTCATCCAGGGTCTAAATTTACAACCTGGCGCACGAGTGATCGACGGAACGCTCGGCGGGGGCGGCCACACCAGTGCCATCCTCACCGCCACCGCACCGGATGGACAGGTCTTGGGGATCGATGCCGATCCAGCTGCCCTGCGCCGGGTTGCCGAGCGCCTGGCCGAAGCGCTGGCGCACGGCCGCTTGACGATGGTGCAGGGCAATTTTGGTGCCATCTACCAGTTGGCCCAACAGGCCGGTTTTGTGTCCGTAGATGCGCTCTTGCTTGACTTGGGCGTCAGTTCTTTTCAAATCGAAACGGCGGCACGCGGCTTCTCGTTTTTACAAGATGGCCCGCTCGATATGCGCTTTGACCCCACGCAGGGGCCGAGCGCAGCCGAGATTGTCAACACCTGGTCGGAGCAAGCACTGGCCGATCTACTCTATCGCTATGGCGAGGAAGGGCAGAGCCGCCGCATCGCTCGCCACTTGATACAGCAGCGCCCCTTCACGACAACGGGTCAACTGGCGCTGGCAGTGGAGCGAGCCGTAGGCGGGCGACGTGGCAGCCGGTTGCATCCCGCGACTCAAACCTTTCAAGCCTTACGCATTGCGGTCAACCAGGAGCTGACCCAGTTGGAACGGGCCTTGCCCCAGTGCCTGGCATTGTTGAAACCCGGCGGGCGGCTGGCCATCATCAGCTTTCATAGCTTGGAGGATCGCATCGTCAAGCAATGGATGCAGCAGGAGGCCGCCGAGTGGGTTGCCGACCCAGCCCAACGTTCTGGACGGCGGGAACGCACGCCAACGCTGGCGATCCTCACCCGCAAGCCCATCACCGCCAGCACGGCAGAGATCGCCGAGAACGCCCGCAGCCGCTCCGCCAAGCTGCGTATTGCACAGAAACGCTGATAGTGTGACAAATTGTGGTGCGGTTTCCAGGTGCCCACAGGGCGCGCACATTATATATAACCGGGAATGTGCGGTATGGAAACCGCACCTACAGATAGGCAATCATTATGGTACGCAATCAAACGTTTACCTCCTCTGTGTCGGCAGCGGTCTCCGCCGAGTTGACTGAATCGCTACAGCAGACCCTCGCCGCGCCCAACCTGCGGCGGTTGGAAGATGCGGTAGTTCTACCCAATACCTGGCGCGGTTTTGCACTGCTGGTCTTGGCGGTGATGGTGATCAGCGCAGGAATGGCGCTGCATGTGATGCTCGCTATCACCAGCTTCCAGGCACGCCAGCAGATTGCCCAGTTAGAGCAGCAGATGCAGATTATTGAACAGCGCAATGCCGAATTGGTCTGGCAAATTGCCCAGCACACCGCGCTGACCCAGGTACGCAGCCGGGCCTTGGCCCTGGGGTACGATGTGCCGCAAGAACGCCACTATGTGATCGAAGCACCACAGGTGATGAACGAAAATCGTCCAAAACCTACGGTGACTACGGTGACTACAGTAGCACCATCCTTTGGTGACCGCTTGCAGACGCTCTGGCAAACGCTTCAACGGTGGTGGTAATCACACTTATGCACTCAGCACCGATGGCTCGTACCACAACCAAAGAGCATAGCGCATCTGCGTCCCCGACAGCGGGCGCGCTGCACTCGTCGCAACAGCGCTGGCGGATCTGGCCGGTGGTGGGCGTCTTTGCGGTGCTGATGCTGATCGTGGTGGTGCGGCTGGTGCATCATCAGGTAATCGGCTGGCTGGGCCATACGGCGCGCGTCGTACGGGCTGAAAGTGGCCTGCCGCGTGGCGTGATCGTGGATCGCTCCGGCCAGATCTTGGCGGCGGATCGCTTTTTCTATCGCGTGGTGGCCGATCCGGGGGCGATCCGCAGCGATAGCGAACGCCAGGCCATTGCCCAAACGTTGGAGCAGTTGATCGGTCTGCCCGCAGCTGAGACCAACCTCAAATTGTACCAGGCCGCCGGTAGCCGCTATGTCGAACTTGCCAAACGAGTGAGCCTGGATGCCGGTGCGCAAGTGCGCGCTTTCAAGCAGCAAAATGCCGAAACGCAGACGTTGCCGGTCTTTCAAAGTGTGGACATCGTGCCTGCGCCCGAACGCTACTATCCGCAGAGCACACTCGCCAGCCATCTCCTCGGCTTTGTGCGGGCAGAACGGATCGGCAGCTATGGTCTGGAAGAGTATTACGATGCCTATCTTGACCCCAGCAGCGGGATCGGTCTGTTAGAAAAGACACAGACGGGGCTGGACGCCTTGCCCGCAGCGGTGCGCCAGTTTGTGCCGTCTTTGGGTGGCAAAGATCTGGTTTTGACGCTCGACAGCGGCGTGCAGATGATCATCGAAGGCGAACTGGAACGCGCCGTCCAAAAATATCGCGCCACCGGCGGCACGATCATTGTGATGGAGCCACAGACTGGGGCCATCTTGGGGCTGGCCAACTGGCCGATGTATGACCCCAACCAGTACAGCCGAGAGACGGACTACAGCCGCTTTGTCAACCCCGCGATCAGTCTGCTCTACGAGCCGGGGTCGATCTTCAAAGTCGTGACGATGGCCGCGGCGCTCGACACGGGCGTCATCACACCGACGACGATGTATACGGATTTTGGTACGATCACCGTGGGTCAGCGGGTGATCTTTAACAGCAATCGCGTCGGCTATGGTTATGTCACTGCAACTGATACGTTGGCGCGGTCGTTAAATGTGGTGACCGCCGAGATCGCCGTACAGCTGGGCAGCGAGCGCTTTTATCGCTATGTGGAGCGCTTTGGCTTTGGTCAACTGACCGAAGTCGATCTGGCCGACGAGGTGGCAGGGTTGGTCAAGCGACCGGGCAACCCGGACTGGAGCGTTTCGGATCTGGGCACCAACAGCTTTGGGCAGGGGTTGGCGATCACGCCGATGGAGATGGTCAACGCCGTCGCCGCCATCGCCAACGAGGGGCGGCTGATGCGACCGTATCTCGTCCAGGCGCGCATCGAGGG
>Ga0224722_1002065_pt1 | contig 10804 bp, 8 predicted proteins | sample Balambano_FR1_Me_FD_161646 | JGI IMG/M metagenome (GOLD analysis project Ga0224722, IMG submission 161646) | Freshwater sediment microbial communities from Lake Towuti, South Sulawesi, Indonesia - Balambano_FR1_MetaG | ecosystem: Environmental > Aquatic > Freshwater > Lake > Sediment | place...
GCTCTTGATACCGCCATTGCTGTTGCTTACAAAAACCAGGGAAAACAAGACGATGTTAATAAAGTCTATTTACTTTTATTAAACACGCCTTTATATGTCCCAATCAAAAAAGAAAAAGCCCCTCAAAGCGAAGAACCTTTTCAGCCTTTATTTGCAGAAATAAACGGGCACTATTTTATGTTGGTATTTGATACGCTTGAACGGCTCACCGCTTGGGCGAGCGACAGTTATGAAAAAATTGCTTATGTTGAACTTTCCGGGCAAAACATTATTGCTGGAATAAATCAAAATGTATTTCTTGGCCTTAATTACGGCACCGATTTTTATAAAGAATTTTCACCCGATGAAATCATGCATCTAAAAAAAATTGTTGCTAGGATAGATCAGCTAAAAAATCAATAATTAGTCGCTGGCGCTTAATTGTGCTGCTATCGTCATTGCAAGCGAGAGCGAAGCAATGACAATTTTTGTCATCGAATTACCTAACCTTTACAGCAATGACGAAAGTAATTTAACGCCAGCGACTAATTACAGACGCTCAACGACTTCAAAAGCTTGCACTAATCTATGAATCCCTTTAAGGTGTGCTGGCTCAATTGGATGTAATTTAAAATTATCTTTAACGAGTTGCGCTGTTTCATGGCTAATTAAAATTTTACCGGGCGTGCAAACATTTTCTAACCGCGAAGCAATGTTGACTGGTGTCCCAATAATCGTGTATTCAAGCCGCATTTCTGAACCAAAATTACCAACAGTAACATAACCAGAATTGATCCCCATACGCACTGTTAGAGGCTCAAGCAAATCCCACGACTTATTTAATTCGATTAATTTTTCTTGCATGTCTAAAGCCATGTTAATGCAATTAATCGCGTCTTCTTTAATGCCCTCCGTTGTCGGCGCACCAAAAAATACCATGATTGCATCGCCAATAAATTTATCCAATGTGCCTGAATATTTATATACAATGCTTGACATGCACGTTAAATATTCACTAAGAATAGACGTAATTTCTTCTGCTTCCATTGAATCACTTAACTCAGTAAAACCAACCAGGTCAGAGAAAAATATCGTTAATTTTCTGCGATCATGGGCCAAGTTGATCTCTCCATCCGCTTCCATGAGTTTTTCAGCAATCTGGGTAGGAAAATATTTTTTTAAGTTTTCCATCTGTTTTATCTGGTTTTTTAATTTGTTTTGTTCTGTCATATCTTTTATAGAATGAATGCGATAACGGATTGATTTATCTTGTTCAACAACTGGTGCCACTGTAATCATCAGAGAAAGCTCATTTCCATCTTTTGAATACCGCTTTACGTTGTAATTAGCTACTGTTTTTCCTTGCATCACTTGATCTAATACATTTTTTTTGTATTCTTCGCGCATATTTTCAGGAATTAACATGGTTACATTTTTATTAATTAATTCATTTTTTTTATAATTTAATATTTTCTCAACTGCTGGATTGACTTGAATTATTTTATTCTCAGCATCGGTAACAACAAGACCATCCGCAATACTTTCCAATAAACGAGAGGTATAACGTTCTTTATGAATTAAATCTTTTATTTTTTCGTTAATGCTATCAGCCATGTTATTAAATGATCCCGCCATATCACCTAATTCATCATTGCTTTGAATATTTGCTCTGACTTCATAATTACCGCCCGAAATTTTTTTAGCGATACGAGATAAAGCAATAATGGGTTTAGAAATACGCGCTCCAAAATAAAGCGCCATGAGAAGTGCAAGTGTAATAAGAGCAATGGTTAATACGAGAAATTGAATAAACAAATAATTCAAAATAGCTTGTTGTTTGTTGCGTACCTCGCTAATAACTTTATCAACATCATCAAGATATATACCTGTACCAACCCACCAAGATGTATGAGGAACCAGTTTCCCGTAAGATATTTTTTTATATCTTCCAGCTAAATCGGAAGGCTTATTCCAAAAAAATCTAACGAAGCCGTCGCCCTGCTGTATTATACTGCGCGACATTTTTTCAATAGGAAAACCTGTAGGATCCTGCAAATGAAGTAAATTTTTACCCTCTAGCATTGGATCGGCACCATGAGCAATAACATCCCCATTTAAATCAAAAAGAAAAAAATATCCCTCTCCTTTATCATATTTGGCATGACGCACGAGAGATTTAATTTGTTCTTTTGCAGAGGGAGAAATTTTTTGATTCGGTACTTTATTTACATACGTCTCTAACATGGACACAACTGTGTCAACTTGATCTCGTATGCCAAATTGATAACGATTTTCTAATGCTATCTCAAGATATTTATTAACCGTCTGATAGCTTGTTATGATCGATCTAATTGCTGCCATCGCAACTAAGATAGTACTGATAAAAATAAGCGTCACGATAAGTAACTGGAGTTTTGTGCGTATACTACTCCGTTTCTGTGATTTAGTCTCTTTTTGAATATCCATGTCCATTATTTAATTTATCAGTATTCATTCGGTTATTCAAGTTGCTGAAAAACGTAAAAAAGTGCATTAAAATAGAAAAAATCTGTAGTATTGTTTACTAATAAGGGAAATATCTTTTTAATGGATTCTTTTGCAAATAAAATATTAGCCTTAAAATCTGAAGCTGAGCACAGCTTATCACATAAAGACTACATGCATTTATATAAAGTAATTTGGCTGAATCGATTGTTACTGTTGTTAGGATTTGGTACCGCCTGGATGATGATCAATCCTTTCAGTATGCTCTGCATCAGTATTGCCCTACATGCTCAGTGGACTATCGTGGCACACCATGTTTGTCACAAAGGTTACGATAAAGTGCCCGGGACACCTTCGCGCTATCTCAGCAAAAATTTTGCTGTCGGTTGGCGGCGTTTTATCGATTGGCCTGATTGGTTATACCCTCCTGCCTGGAAATATGAACATAATATACTGCATCACTTTTACACCAACGAAAAATTGGATCCCGATTTTGCTCCACTGGTAATTAAAGGGCATGTTAATTTACCTTTTTGGTTACGAGCAGGCATAACATGCTTCTATGTTTTGACATGGAAGTTATCTTACTATTCTAAAAATACTTTCAAAGCTTACTTCGAAAAAAAAAATTACGACCACTCAACCCCTATGTCAGCTTATACAAAACAAGCCTTCATATATAGCTATCTACCCTACATCACTACGCAATTATTAATTGTTCCTCTATTATTTTTCCCTCTGGGCAAACTTGCTATGATTTATGTATTTGTTAATCGCTTGGGGGCTGAAATACTTTCTAACATTCATAGTTTCTTAACCATTGTACCGAACCACACCGGCTCTGATATTCCCATGCAACGTAACCATTTTACTAATAGAGAAGAATTTTTTACCCGCCAGCTGGAAAGCACTTGTAATTATAAAACAGGGGGCTTTTGGCGTGATTATCTTCAAGGCTATTTAAACTACCAAATTGAACACCATTTATTTCCAGAATTGCCGCCTTCACAATATGTAAAACTACAACCGCGTGTAAAAGCACTCTGTGAACAATATGGGATTCCCTACAAACAAGAATCTATTTTTATTCGAATTAGGAAAACTTTCCTTATTTTACTGCCACGAAAAAAATCAGCAGCCATAGAACAGCAATAATCCATTGTATTTTCAAGTTTATTTATATGCTTGCCTCATATGCTTTCCACCCAGCTTCTCGATATTTTTTTGCTTCTATCAACGGATCATGCGAATCCAGAATACCTCGACCCACAATAATAATGTCACTTTCATGTTCCAAAATAGCAAGTTCAGGCGTGACATAACGTTGGCCCAGTGTGTCTTTTTCTTTTTGTATTTGTACCCCAGGAGTCAAATACAACCATTGCGGTTCAGGAGATAATTTTCGTTGCGCAACAAATCCAACAACAAATTCTTGAAATATCTCAGCCATTTCTACAGTTTTTTGAGTGTAAGTTGATGTAATTAAATTCTTGTCAGAACTCATTTCAGCCAACAACAGCAATCCTCGCTGTTTAGCTGTTCCAATTTCTGCTAATCCAGAAACAATTCCGGGCCCTGGCAATGGATGTGCATTGATTAAATCGGCCCAATCCGCAATACGATAAACACCACCCGAATATTGCTTTTTTACTGTATGACCAATATCTGCAAATTTACGATCTTCGAAAATAAAAAACTGATGCTTATTAGCTAACCGTTTTAATTCTTCCGCAAAACTCGGCGTAAAATCATCAAGAATATCAACATGTGTTTTAAGAATACAAATTTCCGGTCCAATTAAATCTGCTAGTAAAAGTAACGCGTCACAATTTATAACGTCTGCAGATAAAGCCAAATTAGTTTGCTTGTTCTCCAGTAATAAAAAAATTTGTTGTGCAAGTATATTTTTACAAAATAATGCGCGATCCGAATAACGAAGACGTGTTTTTTTCATTGAAGCAACTCAGTTACAATTAATTTTTCTGCTTCTCTCAAGATACTAGATGTTAATAACTCGTTCATTATTTCTTGTAAAGTAAATACAGCATGTAATTTATACCCCTGCTTTTGCACGTTTTCCTCACCACCTTGCTCACGATTAATCAGCACTGCAACATCCGTGATTTTTAATCCAGCTCCTTGAAGATCATCTGCTGTTTCTAAAATACTACTTCCTGTTGTAATAATATCTTCAATAATTAAACAGTTTTGCCCAGAATGAAATTTGCCTTCAATTTGTTGTTTAGTGCCATATGATTTTTTTTCTTTTCTGCGCATAACCATAGGAACATTGTATTGCAGCGAAATACACGTTGCGATTGGCAATGCAGTATATGGAACACCGCAAATCAAATTAAAATGACACGATTGAATTTTTTTCCAGAGAACCTCTGCAACAGAGTGTAATATATCTGGATATGAAATAATCTGCCTAAGATCGAGATAAATTTTTGAACTTTGCCCACTTTTTAAGGTAAATTCGCCAAACTTAATTGCGTCAATTCTATAAAGCGATGTAATAAGATTCATTGCCCACCCCCAGAAAAAAACCTTTTTTTATTTATTAACTAACAGCGTAACTGCTCGCCCACATCATCGCGAGGCTGTGAAGCGCTTAGCCGCGGCGATCCAGAATTTTTTTATGGATTGCCGCGCCCACAAAAAACGTGGGCTCGCAATGACAGGCAAGGAATTAACTAACAGCTGCTAAACGTGCTGCTTGTTGTTTGTCATCAGCCAATAGTCCAGCTAATGTCATCGCACGCGCAAGACGCGTCACGCCAATTCCGCCACCAAAACGTGCGAACATAGGTAATGACAAATATTCATCTAGCTCTTGCATCACACGTTCTTCTCCAAAAGCATTAAATAGTAATTGCGCATATTGACCATCCGATAATGTGAAGAAATTTTCACGCATTTCTTTCACGTTCGTAGAGCGTTCTGCCGAGCCAATAGTTTCCATTCCATACAACAATACATCTACTTTATTAAATACCCCATCCTTGCCATGTTTCATATTCCAAAAAGGATGTGTATGTTGTGGGAAATGTTCCAGGCTCACGACATTACCATAATCTTTTTGAATTCGAAGCTCATGCTCTGATTTAATTTCAGTAATTTTGTATTGCTTGCAAAGGTCTTGATAGAGACAAGATGTCGGCAAAGAAAACCCTAAAAATTCCAGCAGTTCTGCTTCGATTTTCTTTAACTCATTCATATCACCCGCTGCTTCAAACTCAAACATGGGAAAAATTTTATCGTGACGGCCAGGAATAGGAAACGGTTCATTACGATAACTCGTTGTGACACAAAAAACTCCTGGAACAGTCGGGTTTTTTAATATCTCTGCTTCAAGCCACATCTGCCCTGTTTGAGGAAGCGGGTAATTCACTCCACTAAAAACAAATTGACTGATGGTTTCAGGATCTTCACAAGCAGCGAGAATAGATAATCTGGATTGCGCGGGAACTTCAACAAAACCTTTAGTATCTTGAAAAAACTGACGTAACTTACGAACAATCTGATTATAAGCAAATAAATCTTGCACGGCAAATTCTCCTAAATAGTCGATAATTCACAAAAAACCGGGATAGCTTCTTGTGTCTCTAAAAATTTGCGCGCAAACTTGCTTAGTATGCCATACTTTTATATCCTGTCAAGGATTCATAATTTAATTGTAAAAATAATTTAAGGAGCCTTCTTTGCCTAAATATGTCCCTGTCAAAAACCACAAAATCGCTATCTATCAAAATTCTAACCGCGATTGCCCTACATTATTTTGTTTAACAGGAGGGCCCGGCATGGGTTGTGACTGGTGGTTTACACCACATTTACGTGCTTTTGCCGATGATTTTCATATGGTTTGTTATGATCCTCTGGGCAGTGGACGAAGCGATGCTGCGCATGACAATAAAGAATATACTCTCGCGTATTTTGCTTTTGAAGCTGAAGAAATTCGAAAAGAGTTAGGCCTTGAAAATTTTCATATTCTAGGACATTCATTTGGCAGCATGCTAGCTGTAGAGTATTACCTCACTTATAAACCCAAAGCCGCCTCACTGATTCTCACTTGCGGAGCTGCAGATGTTCCGCATGCCTGGCAAGTTGTCGACGCACTTAAAAAAAAATTAGGGCATGAAGCATATCAATATATGGATAAGTGTGAGAAGAATACCTTATTAAGTGATGCAAAATATTTGGAATACTGTGCAGAGTTTTCCAATAAACACTTTTGTCGAGTCAATCCATGGCCAAAATCACTGATCGATGTCATGGCAACTTGGAACAAAAATGCCTTTGAACCCTTATTTGGTAAAAATTTCTTTTGCCTCACTGGTGAAATGAAAACATGGTCTCGACTTAAAGATCTTACTAAAATAAACATCCCTGTTTTTGTTTTAACAGGAGAACACGATGAATTTGGCATACAAAGCGCCATTGAAATGGCAGACAATATTTCTAAATCACAAACATTAATATTAAAACACAGTTCTCACACACCTTTTTTTGAAGAACCTGATCTGTACTTTTCTTCTCTTTCTGCGTTTATTAAAAAATTTAAGCTGTTGTCTTAGGAATAATTTTTACTGTTTCCGCTTGAATTAAATCAAGAAAAATAAGTATGGCAAGCTGTTCTCTTTCTCGCAATTTTTCAAAAGATAAATCCTCAAACATTTTTTTGGCGTGCTGTTCTAATATTGTCACTGAAATAAAATCTTCAATATTCTGCAAATATTCTATCCACCCGGGATTCTTTTTTACTTTTATCATTGCCTGGTCAATCGGCATTTTCAATGCTGCCGCCAAGAAGCATAATAAGCCCTTGTCGTCTTTTACCATGTCAGCAACATATTGTTTGCAATCTGCGGCATGGCCCCACGTTTTCCATGCGTATAAAATCGGCAATAATTTTGGATGTTCTGAAAGCCGCTGAATCTTGGCCCACGATATTATTTTTTCAACCGCAAGCGTTTGCAGTGTTTGTAATTGATTCAAAGTAAAATCTCGATGCTCTATTGGCAAAACGAATTCTTGATTTTCTATATGTTCCTTGCTTTGCTGGGTCAATTCATGAATAATAATATATAAACTTTTATTGGCTTTTTTAATTGCTTCGCGAAAAATATCCAGTCTTTTTTCACTTGATTTGATGCGTTTTAATAATTGATGAAAAATCCGATGTATTCGCATCGGGGTATTAAAACTAACAGCATTAGTTTCTCCTTCCGGAAAAAGATCAGCACTATCCATTAATGCGCTCACAACAGAGCCAATTTCCTCAACTGGAATATTATGCAGCGCAAAACCGTCAAGCAGATTTAAAAATCTTAAAATACGTTCATCCTGATTCAATCGCATTAATGCTAGCGCAAAACCTTCTTCATCGTGCGCCAAATTTAAAATAGCATTCATTTCTGATTCAGAAAGATAACCCACAGGAATCGCCAATCGAAAATAAACATCAAACAGATCGGGACTACAAATACGCAAATTTTTACGCGCCAACGCTTCTGAATAATAGCAAATACGATCCATATTATAAACAGCGCATAAGCGAGGAAAAAGCCGCAACAATAACTGCAACAAAACTGTTTGTGGAATTTTTTCTGAGCGATTAAGAATTTCATCAATCCGTGATTTATCTTCGGCTAATTTTTCTTTTGTGAATCGAATAACATTATCAACCAAATCAGCAAATAAATCTTTATTATCTCGTATCCCATAAAAAACGTTTGGTTCAAATATATAAATTGCTGCTAACGCAAAAAAATCAACCGGATTAACAACATCTTTTACTAACGGAAATGCAAAGCCCAATACATTAATATATCGGGTAATATCTCGGAAATTTTCGAAAAAATTTCTTAATGTCGAATAATAAATATCTGCCCAATGTTCAGAATTCCATGCTTCTGTCGGAACAAGCTCGATCAATTTTTTCAACCGAGAAAGTAAAATATCCTCTAGATCTTGTTTCGAAATGGCTGGAATTTCAAACGGCAATTGCACGATTTTTTCCAAAAAATGTGTCTCGCAATGCATTCTATCTAATGCATGAACGATGTGTTGTTTTTCCATAGAAAGTACATAAATCGTATTAACATAATCACCAATCGATTTTACAATTTGAAAAATTTGCTTTATTTCTTCGTCCAAAAGGCGCGAAATATTATCAATAAAAATAATAATTTTGTGTTTTTGATTACTCAATAATTCATTGAGCTCTGCTTTAAGTTGAGTTAAATCTCGCCCAGATTCCCAAGCAAATGCTTCTTCTTTTTCTTTGGCAAAGAATTTTTTTATGCCGTGCTCTTTAGGCTGTAATGATTTAGGCACAGGCTTATGTGTAAAAAATGAAACATATAACTCAAGTAAATGAATAATCCGTTCTGCTTCATCAAGATAAGGAAACATTCTTAATTCGGAAGACAACCGCCGAAAAAAACTATAAATCAATTGATCCTGTCCAGAGTAACTCCATGGACTGAAATTGAGAATAATGGGTTTTTCATCATCAAACATATTACCAGCAGCAAAACGCAACTCTTCCACCGTAAGATTAATGATAGATGTTTTCCCAGTTCCTGCAGCGCCATACAAACCAATAACAACACTTTCTTTTTCTTTGTGATTTAGCATACAACGAGCAAGATACTTGGCAAATGTAGCGCGGCGTAATTTATCTTGATCACTTTTCAAGATAGGACGATCTGCATCAAACATGTCATTCACTCCCTGAATGGCTTCTATTGTAGCAGTTTTTAGAAGATGTTAAATCATTTAGAAAGAGCGCTATATTAACATCTCTTCAAACTAATTTAGATAAAGATTGTTTTGTCATCTTAGTGCCAAATAATAGCATAAAAGCGGTAAGAAACCCGGTAACAGCCATGAAGATGAAAGAAAGTTTAAAATGATCTTCTCCATTAAACCAATGAACTAAATAAAAAATAATTTGCCCGCAAAACGCTCCGCCTAGATGTCCCAAACCATCCGTGACTGACAAGCTGGTAGCGCGGATTCGGGTTGGAAAATTTTCACCTGTATAAATATATAAAAGAGGAATTAACATAGAAATAGTACTGGAAGCAATAAAACCCGCTGTCATGATCACAATAGGTGAAGGGAAAAAACCGATAACTAGCAAAGCAAGTGACCATATTAGCGCAATGATGATAGCGAGATATTTACGTTCAAGACGATCGCCCATCCATGTTTCTAACAATGAACCGCTTAAAAAACCCAGTGAGGCAATTGCAACGAAGCTAATGCTTTTAACAATAGGGAACCCTTTTTCAATTAATAAACTTGGCGACAAAGTTAGCCACGCATAATTTCCAATGTAATATATAAACCACGTACAAACGAATAAAAGTATTCGTTGCCCGTAAGGAGGCTGCAACATGCTGCGCAGCGTACTACCAGTATGACGTGATGTCGGAGTGTCGACGAGGACGGGCTCTGGCAATGGTTGCTGTAATTTATTACTAGCAAATTGTTCCGCAGCAGTAATAATTTTTTCAGCCTCATCGAAACGATTATGCAAAACTAACCAGCGCGGAGAATCGGGCAATAATCGACGCATAATAAAAATCACCGCACCGCCAATGCCGCCACTGACAAATAAAATACGCCAACCATTATCAAAGTGCGGAACCAATCCTAACGCAATAAAGGGTACTACCGCAAAACCGATCATTCCATATAAGATAGCCGTGCTAGTTGCTTTACCTCTGATTGCACTGGGAGACAGCTCTTCCATGTAAGTAGTCACAGCAACTATTTCCGAACCAATGCCTATACCTGATAAAAAACGCCAAATAATCAACCATGCAATAGAAGGACTCGTCGCTGATAAAAGCGAACCTAAGGTAAAACAAATAATCGATAGCACTAATTCAAGATGACGTCCAAAATAATCTGCAATACGGCTAATGATAAACGAGCCAATGATATAGCCAATTAAACTACTTGTAATCGCCCAAGTGGCAACATGGAGAGAAATGTGAAAATCTGCTTGGATTTTTGGCAGCGCAAGTCCAATCGTTAAAATATCATAAAAAGCAAAGAAAAATCCGATACCCACAATAAACATGTGAGATTTTGGATAAGGCCACAGTGGAATTCGATCCAAACGCGCCAACAAAAGCCGAGCATTATTCATATCCTTTGACGAGCATTCCATGGTAGGCCCTTAAAAAACTAATGCTGCTAACGATGCTAGTAGAAAGCAAAGGGTTATGCAAGAAAAACGGGGAGAGACAAATTACTTTTAAATGGGATGAGAATTATTCCTCAAGACTTTTTCTAACCAATACCCGCACGATAAATAATATCC
>Ga0224722_1002068_pt1 | contig 10794 bp, 4 predicted proteins | sample Balambano_FR1_Me_FD_161646 | JGI IMG/M metagenome (GOLD analysis project Ga0224722, IMG submission 161646) | Freshwater sediment microbial communities from Lake Towuti, South Sulawesi, Indonesia - Balambano_FR1_MetaG | ecosystem: Environmental > Aquatic > Freshwater > Lake > Sediment | place...
GGCTTATAGTTGGAGGCGCTGGGCGATTGTCGCCCGTACCGCCGTCGCATCGGCTGGCAGGTAGACGGGCGGGTTGGCATGATGGCTCTCTACTTCGTCCAGCTTGCCTTCGTGATAGCCGACCTTGAAGCCGGTAAACTTCAAGCCATGCGCTGTGCTGATCACCACCACCCGCTCAGTCGATTTGATCACACCGCGCTGCGCCAACTTGAAGAGCGCGGCCAACGCCACACCCGTGTGCGGACAGGTGTACAGGCCGGTCAAGTCCCCCAGCGCCGCCGCCCCCGCCAGTTCGTGCTCCGTCGCCTCCTCCACCAGGCCATCGGTCATCTGCACGGCTTGCACAGCTTTTTCGTAGCTCACCGGGTCACCGATCTGGATAGCCGAAGCCAGCGTTTTTTGGGCCGGCAGCGTGGCTTTGCTCTGAAAACCATTGCGGAAGCTCTGATAGAACGGATTGGCTTTGGCCGCCTGCGCCGCCACCAGCCGCGGCAGTTTGTGGATCAACCCCAGATCGCGCATGAGCTTCAACCCTTTGTAGAGCGCGCTGATGTTGCCGAGGTTGCCCACGGGAATGACGATCCAATCCGGCACTTCCCAATCAAACTGGCGGACGATCTCGATTGCGACGGTCTTCTGCCCCTCTACCCGGATGCTGTTCATGGAGTTTGCCAGGTAGATCGAATTGTCTTGCGTCACTTCCTGGACGATCTTCATGCAGCCGTCGAAGTCGGTATCGAGTGCCAGCACATGCGCGCCATTCGCCACCGGTTGGATCAGCTGGGCCGTGCTGACCTTGCCCGCGGGCAAGAAGATCACAGCGGGGATGCCAGCACAAGCGGCATAGGCGGCCAGCGCGGCGCTGGTGTCGCCGGTGCTGGCGCAGGCCACGGCGCGGGGTGCCCTATGGGCCGGGCTGCCATCGGCCATCATCTGTTTGACCACGCTGACGAGCACCGTCATGCCCAGGTCTTTGAAGCTGCCGGTGTGGCTGTTGCCACAGAGCTTCACCCACAGATCGGGGATACCCAACTGTTTGCCCAGGCGTTCGGCCCAAAAGAGATTGGTGTTGCCCTCATACATGCTGACGACATTCTCGTCGCGTATGCTGGGCGCAACCCACTCACGCATCCCCCAAACGCCGCTGCCATAGGGCCACTGGGTCGAGCCAACCCGCCCGTCCAAACGCTTCTTCCATTCGTCGGCGGAATGTTCGCGCAACGGCCCCAGTTCATGATGGACTTCCAGCAACCCGCCACAAGTCGGGCAGGTGTAGATCACGTCATAGAGCGAGTACTCCCCGGAGCAGCCGCGAAAGCAACGAAAATAGGCCCGGTATGGGGAGCTATTCGTAGGGATGGGTGTTCGTCCTTCTAGCATCATACGCTTCAGACTTTGGTTACGGGCTACTTTAACAACATTAGTAACTATTCAGCCATCCTGTCCAAGCTACAGCGAATAGGGAAAGGAACGAAGGGGCCAAAACGAATCGGCTGTGATTCGTTCTTTTCCCAATTCGTTGTAGTTTTCTGGCCTGAATAGTTACCAACATTATATTATCGTTACGATTTGGCCTTTGTAGGGGCGAGCCATCCGGGAGGAATCTTTCGACAATCACTCAGATTGCTTGCCCGAATGTCGCACCCCTACCTGATCATAAAGACCTAGTATGCGCTGGGCGTTGGGTCAGTGTCAAATTTTGTAGGGGCTGGCCCCATTCTGGGGATAAAACAACAGGGCGCAGGCATTGCTGGCTGCGCCCTGTTTGCGGAGAAAAGGAACCAGACTTTAGGCAAAAGCCCGGTTTCTGATTGGCCTACCGACGCACCATCGGCAGGAAGAGGGCGTTTGTGGCTACCAGGTCATCGGCCTGGGCGGCGGCGACGCCGTTACCCACCAGGCTGGCCGAACGGATCTCTGCCGTTGGTGTGATGCAGATGCTGACCAGGCCCAGTGAGTCACGGGCGTGGAAGCCCCAGTTGGCCTCAAACGGAATATCAAAGAGCAAATACTGCACCATCGTCTGGTCGTCAATGCGCTGGACAGGATTGGCCGTATCACCGTTGGCAATCCAGGCGTTGATGCGGTCATCATCGTCATCGTCGATCACCGCCATGCTGACCGAGAGACCGGGGCCAAGTTGGCCGATAGTAACGATCTGGCGCAACGTGGGGACAAAGGTGCAGTTGCCGGCACAGGCCCAGATACGCTCCTCGCTGCTGGCCGGTGTGTAGATCCGCACACCGGCCCCGTTGTCCACGCCAGTATGAACCTCAAAGCGGAAAGGGGCACTCTTTTTGACCACAAAGGTCGTAAACCCGCCGGGCAGTTGATACGTCGCACCACCCTGGCCCAGGTATTGCAATTCTGGCAGCGTTGGCTCGCCATTCTCCCCCGGCACGCAGACGGTCGCGGGCGGGATGCCGTAGTAGTGGCTGGGGTCGCTGTCGCTGACCGTCTGTTGAGGTTGGGCTGGATCAGCCGGTGTTTGCCCCGTGACGACGGCGGTGTTCTTGTATTGGCCGAGTTCAGCCACCCCGGTAGCGACACAGGTCATTGTTTCACCAACAGCCAGGGCGGTCTTGGGGCAGGTAATGGTTCCTTCGCGATCATCGACCAGGGTAATATCGACCAGGGGCTGATCGCCGGTGTTGCGGACAATGTAGGTCCAGGTCACCGGTTGGCCGACTTGGATCAGCGGGCCGGTGGGCTGGTCAGCATCGGCACCATTGGTGTACTTCTTGAGTTCGATGGCCGGGTTGATCACGGCCTGATAGATGTAGCGGACTTCGACCTCAGCGGCGGCAGTGGTCACATAGTTTAGCGCCAGGTTGCCCGCACCGCTGCCGGTGACTTTCCCTTCAGCCGTCACCTGCAATGTCACCACCCCAGTCCCAGTGAATGGGGCCAGTTCACTCGGATTGGTCAACGCCTTGCTGTCGGCCACGCTGAGGGCGATCAACTTCTGAAAATTGCGCCCCGAAACGCCCGCAAAATCAAGCTGCCCATCAAAGGCCCGGAGATTGACCGTGCGCGATGTCTGCGGCTGGACGACATTGAGCACAAGGCCATCCGCCTGGGCCAGCAGCACACGGCCAGCCATGCTGACATCTATCACGCTGGGTTGGGCATCCAGGCTTTCTAACGTGACCGAACCTTCGAGCCGGCCCGCCAGCGCCAACTCGACGCGGGTCAGCGTACCGCGGGCCGGGTCAAATTGCGGCACGGTCAGCCGGTGTTGATAGTCCGTCTGCTGCATTGGGATCGCATCGGTGTAGACGGCGGTTGCGGCCTGCACAACACGCGGCCACAGTAGCAGAGTCAAGCCAGCCATCAGGACAATCAACACCAACTGCCACAAACGGCGGTACGGCCAGTGAGAAACCAGGGCAAGAATGAGGGACGAACGTTCGCATGGACGAGTGTCAAATAAGGTGCTCACAATACGACTCCTTAGGGATACAGAAACTTTTGCAGCGCCCGACGAACAACGAGCCGGGAGATCTCCAAAACAGGCGATTTGCCTCCGATTGCTATACAAAATACTTACATCTTTTATACGTTAGAAGTACTGATATGCGAACGTTCGTACTTTATTAATCGTTCCGAGAAAGCAAATTCCTTCGTTTTATTTGAAATCTCATCTCATTCTCATGATCCTTTACACCTGAAGTCCTCAGTGCTCAACGACTTAGCCCGCCACAACAAATCAAAAAGCGGGACACCGAGCAGCTGCTCAATGCCCCGCTTTTCAACATCTGAGATTACGGTTAACTTACGCGCCTCGACAACTTTTTTGCCTAGCGGGGGCGCAGGAAGGGCAGATAGAGCGTAGGCGTCTGTAGCTCTGGCTCGGCTTCTTCATCCAACCGAGTTGGCACGTCCACATTACAATAGTGACTGGGGTCGCTGTCCGAGATGGTGCTATTGAGCACTGTGACAATCACCGTCCCAATATTCACATAAGCTTTCTGCGGGGTATCAGTGCTGTTCGGGGCGCAGCCATCTACCGTATTTACCGTCAGGTTGATGGCTGACAGGTTAACGGCCGTGCCCGTCGCTTGATAGCGCCAGGTTTCGCCAGGCGAGAGCACACGATCGCCGTTGTCGCTGGTGGGCACGAGCACCGGTATCACCCCGGCCTGGTCGTCAGTAACGATGATCTGGGCCTGGGTGAAGGCAATGTTGCCGGTGTTGGTGACGAGATAAGTCCACGTCACAGTGTCGCCAGGCTGTATGGCAGGCACATCTCGGCCATTTGGATCGTTGGCATCATTGCCATTGGTCAGTTTCTTAATGGCAATGCCGGGTGTGGGCGGGTTGCAGTAATGGCTGGGGTCAAAGTCGGTCAACTCACCTACCACCACCGTGCCGACATTCTGATAGGTTGTACGCGTCTGGCTGCTGCTGTTTGGCGCACAGCCTGGCACAACCGTTGTACCAGCGGTGGCCCGTAAAAGATTTTGGGCTGGTGCGGTGGCGCGGTAGATCCAGACTTCGCCAGGGGCCAAAAAGTTATCGCCGTCACTGTCGTCCACCAACACTGGTGTGACACCGGGCTGGTTGTCGGTCACCACCACGCTATCCCTCGTGTAGGAGATCTGCCCCGTATTGGTCACTCGATAGGTCCAGGTGACGGTTGCGCCGGGGGCGATCTGCGGGACATCAGGGTCGTTCGGGCCATCAGCATCGCGGCCATTGGTGAATTTCTTGATGTCAATGCCGGGCACAGGTGGATTGCAATAATGGCTGGGGTCTGTCGCCGAGAGATCGCGCACCTGCACAGTGCCGATGTTTCGATACGTGGGGCGGGTAAAGCCCGTGCCGCCAGGGTCACAGCCATCGACAATTGTCACACCACCGGTGGATTGTAGCAGGTCTTGCGCAGGCAACGTGGCAGTGTACCGCCACGTTTCACCGGGAGAGAGCAACCCATCGCCATTGTCGCTGCTCAGGTCTAACTGCGGTGTGACGCCGGGTTGGTCATCCGTTATGATCACTTCGGCCTGGGTATAGGGCACCAGGCCAGTATTGCGGACAAGATAAGTCCAAACTACTGGAGCACCAGGGGCAATCTGCGGCACATCGCCCCCGTTGGGGTCATTGGCATCGCGGCCATTGGTCAATTTCACAATATCAATGCCCGGTGTGTCATAGTAATAGACAATCGCCAAAACCACCGAGGCCGCTTGGGCTTGCAGCAGAGCGTTCAAGTTGCCCGGCCCATTGATAAAGGAGATCCCGGTGGCGGTGGCATTGATGGTAACGTTGCCTGTGCCAAGAAAAGGGGCTATCTCCGCCGGTGCGACGAGCAGTTGGCTGACGACCCGGGTCGCGGTGATGGTAAAGGTGCGGCCAGAGGGGCCGCCAAAATCCGCCACACCATCAAACTCAGGGACTGTCTCGGTCTTAGTCGTGGTGGGGATGTCGTAAATGGTCTGGTTGTTGGGTAGCTGGAGGCTGATGGTAACGCTGTGCGTTGCGCTGATCACGGCGGGGTTGGGGCCAGTGTTTTCATAACGCACATCGCCTTGCACATAGCCTTCCACAGTCAGTTGCACCGCGGTCAGCGTGCCCAGTGCTGGGTTGAACTGGGGCAGAGTCATAGTGCCGCTCCAGTTCGTCGGGGAGGTGGGGCCGAATCGACAATCGCTTGTTGTCGCATCGGGGTAGGCATCGCAGTGGCCGATCTCTGCGGCCTGGGCTACGCCAAAAAGACATAGAGCGAGGGCCAGCGTCGTAACCAGTACGGAAAAGACTTTTATTGGCAGTGGATTGCGCATAGTGTCTTCCTTTCGGGTTTATACACTCCATCGGTCGGCTTTGACCCTGACTGCGGCTTCATTCCTCCCTCCAGGAACGGTCGACAATCAGGGTCAGGGTGCTCATGCCTTGCATTATACTACAGCCCACCCCAGCCAGCCGGGCTACGACGCAGGATAGTAACTATCGACAGCAAACTACGGGGTTCGACAGTTTTACGTGCTGTTGCTCGGTCTTTGGTCTCATCGCCTTGCCACAATCGCTGGCAGATAGAGTGTGCTGTTGACGGTGGGGAGCGGGGCCTCGGCTTCCTCCGGCAACGGCGCCTCCCGCCCATTGCCAGTACCCGCCGGGAGGAGCAGACCCGCATCCGACGAGGAGACACAGATCGTCACCATGCCAATCGAGTCGCGCGCATAGTAGCCCCAGTCACCGGCAAAAGGAATATCGAGCGTCAAGTACTGCACCATCTGTTGATCGGTGATGGTTTGATAGGGGTTGTTGATGTCACCATCGACGATCCACGAGTTGAGCCGTTGGTCATCATCATCGTCGATGACCACTGCGCCGATGGTCAGCCCTGGCACCAGATGGCCCAGTCGCACTTCGCCATCCAAATGAGGGACAAAATCACAGGCTCCCGCACAGGCCCACACTCGCTCACGGCGCGGGGCATTGGCCGGCGAGCGATAGACCGTCTGACCGTTCTCCACCACGCCGGGTTCTGTGCGGAAGACAAAGGGTGGTTGCAGGGTTGCAATGTACCGCTTGATGATAAAGGTCTCAAAGCCCGCTGGCAGCGTGTAGACGCCCGATCCCTGGCCGAGATATTGGACTTTGGGCAGTTGCACCTCGCCAAAGAGATCGACGGGGCAGGCAGCAATCTCTGGGCCAAAGTAGTGGCTCGGATCCTCATCCTGCACAATGCGGCGCGCGTTGACACCATCCTCCGGCGTCTTACCGGTCACGGTTGCCACATTGGTGTACTGACCGGTGGCGGCCATCCCGGTATGGGTGCAAAGCATGGCTTCGCCAGCGGCCAGACTGGTGCGCGGGCAGGCGATCGCGCCTTCTTTGTCGTCGAGCAGGACGATCTCCACCAGGGCTGTTGCGCCGGTGTTGGTGATGACATAGGTCCAAGTAACAGGGTTACCCGGATTGATCATTGGGCCGGGTGCGTCGTCGGCATCTTCGCCATTGGTATACTTTTTAAGGGTGATCGCCGGCACAGTGTAGTGATAGGTAACGGTAGTCTGGGCCTCAGCCAATGTCGTATAGCTCAACGCCAAGTTGCCACTACCCTGCCCCTGCGCCGCCCCACTGGTGCGCACCGGCAGATCAATCGTACCAGGCCCCATAAAGAACGTCAGATCGGACGGCGTTGTGAGCAGATTGCTCTCTGCGGCATCCAAGCCGATCAACGGGTCGATCACTGCGCCGGAGGGGCCAGCGTAGTCGATGGTACCGTCAAAGGCGGCCATGGCGCGGTTGGTGGTCACAAACGGTTTTGCCAACAACAGTTGGGAACCGTCAGGCCGCTGGAGTTGCGCCGTAGCCGCCATGCCCACCGTCACGGTGACTGGCTTGGCATCTAGGCTTTCGACGCTTGCTGCACCTTGCAACCTGCCAAGCAAAGAGAATTCAATACCCGTCAGGAGACCCAGAGACGGGTCAAATTTTGGGAAGGTCATCGTATGCGCCCAATCGGTCTTCTGTAGGGCAATTGTATCGCTATAGACCGCAGTCGACTCCGCATAGACCGGTGTTGCTTTACCAAGCCATAGTAGGCAGAAGAAGCCGAGTAACAAACCAACACCAAACATTCGTTTTGCCATAAGATCCTCCTTCAAGTGCTGCATCGTTCAGGTGCGACCGGTAGAACAGTGAATATCCATTTCTACAACGCGATGCCAGCACGGATAGCGCTGAATAGATCGTTGGTTATAGGGTAGGGTGGTTGCGTTGAAGTAGCATTGGCAGAACGTTGATCCGTGCTATATAGATCATCGCTACTGCGTGGTCTCTCCTGCGCGCCATTGCTTGCAATATAGGGCATAACGTGCTAAATATTGGCTAAATTTTTGATCTTTAGAAAATAAATGTAAGTAGATTGTTTAGCAAGCTTTCTATCATTCATAGACGACCTGCTGTCGTATTCGGTTGTATCGTGAATTGATCTTCAGCCAAAACTCTTACATTTGTCTTACAGGGTAGGACGAATTGCTTGGCAGAAAGTTACGATCATGGGCGCACTTGGGTACATCGTTGAGGTATAGAAGGGGATAGGGGGAGAGATACAGGGATAAGGAGTGAACATGCCTCGTGCGGTTTGACCGGCACGAGGCGTGTTCACTCCTCCTGTATGCAAGGTTTACGGTTTTATCGCTCAATTCCGCCGCTTTTCGCTGGTGATCACGGGCAAAAAGAGCGTGCTGCTCGCCTTGGCTGGTTCCGGCGCTGCCGTTTCCCCAGTCGGCGTGCTGGGTGGGATGCGTTTCGGCTCATCGGTGCGCGTCGGGGGCGTGGTGCGATCTTTTTCGCCAATCAGTACCGAGTTAAAGATGATCAGCCCATCTGCGGGCACACGCAACGCTTTATCGATCTGGACGACAAAGAACAAACGCCCATTGCCACCTTGCGCGGGCAACGTCCCAATCGCAAAGGTGCATGGGGTGCCTGCGCTCGTCTGACCATTAGCACAACGCCAGCCCGGTGTGCTCTGCGTAGGGAGAAAGGTGGTAAAGTTCGGCACCGTCTCCGTCACCACGACGCCAGTTGCCGCCAGTTGCCCGACATTGGTAAAGACAATTGTATAGGTCAGAATGCCACCGGGTTGGGCCGGTTCGGCGCTGACCGACTTGGCGATCACCAGCTTGGGCACAGGGATGAACCCAGCATCAACCGTATCGTTCCGTTCATCCGGGCCAACGGTGATCAGCGCAGTGCGCCCAATGCCGGTGGCCGCATCGGGGATTGCATCGCTATCACTGGCGTCGCCGGTCGCATTCGGGCGTGTAAAGGCATAGCCCGTCGGCGGTGTAAACTCTACAACGTACGTACCGGGCGTCAGGTCGCCAAAGAGATAGCGGCCCTGTCCATCCGTCACCGCAGTGCGCCCAGTGAACTGACCGTTGCTGTGATAGAGCCGCACAACTACCCCTGGCAAGCCACTGTTTGGGCCGTCGTTCTGGATGCCGTCACCGTTGCTGTCGCGCCAGACAAAATCACCAATCGTCCCCGTCCGGGGTGGTCCTCCACCATCCCCATCATCACTGTCATCGTCATTGGTGATGATACAGAGGATATTGTCACCGGGTGCGGGGATCACTTGGCCGCCTAGAGCCGTGGGGCATTGGGGATCACCGGTGAGTGAGACAAAAGTGTAACCCGCCAACCCGGCCTCGGTGAGCGTATAGGGGCGGCCCGGCAGAACGCCCAGGATCTCCCCAGAGACCACCGGTTGATCGCCGATACGCAGCCCAAACTCGTTCGGGCCGGCCGAACCGCCATCGTCGTTGATCACTTTTTTGATCAGCGAGAGCCGGGCCAGCCGTTCGTTGGTAAAGATACAGGCGATCGCCTCGCCCGGCTCCAGACCAATGCGCAGCGTGCTCTGACCATCCCAAACGCTGTTTTGGATTTGCTCGCCCGTACAGCGGACATTCTTCAACTGCCAGCCCGCCACCGGCGTTTCGGTGATCGTATAGACACCGATGGTCAGCCCGATAAACTGCCGCGTGGTGGTAAAGGGATCGCCATCGTCCAGCGCGCTATCGTCCAACGTAAACGGCCCCAGTGTACCGGTAAAGGAAAAATCAGTGCCGTCGGCGGGTGCAGCCTCTTTGATGATGGTGATGCCGGTAGTGGGGTGATTACGGAAGGTGTATTCACCCGTATCGCCATAACGTTGCCCCGGGCTTACCCCGGTGATGGTAAAATGGCCTGGCGGGGGGGGCACGACTTGGCGCCAACCGGGTTGCAGCACCTCGGTCAGTGTGTAGTCGCCGGGTTGGATGATGCTGAAGCGCACACAGCCATCCGCACCGGTGATGGCGGATTGCGTTTCTGGGCCACTCAACGTGATCGTCCAACCAGGCAGGGGTTGATTTGTCACATCATTGACCTTGCAGCCCCGGATCAGGGCTTCTTGTTGGTTGACAAAGACAAAGGGACCAGCGGCGTCGCCATTTTGGAGGGTCGTGGTAAAGGCACCGGTATTCGGCGGGGTGAGCTGCCGCCAGCCCTCTTGGAGGACTTCGCGGATGGTATAGTCGCCAGATAATTCCACACTAAAGGTGATGCACCCTTCACTGCCGGTCACACCACTTTGGTCATCGGGGCCATACAGTTCGATCATCCAATCGGGTAAGCGATTGCCCTGGCTGTCTTCTTTGCAGACGGTAACGGAGGATTCAATGCGGATGCGCACGCGCGCCGAATCCCGATCTCGCACACGCCCTTCGTCGGGGATGGGCGTGCCGTTATCGTCAGTCGGCTGGCCTTCGGCGGTTGCCGTGTTGTCGAGATCACTCTGGAGGGTCGTTTCGTAAGCGTAGACCAGTTGTTCACCAGGGGCCAGAGGGATGTTCGGGTTGCCACGGACAAGCATCAGATCGCTAAGGTCAAGCCCCAGTTGCGCATCGACCAACGTCAGATCAATCAGGGGCGTGTCGCCATCATTGGTAATGGTGAAACAGTAGGTGATCGCATCACCCAGCGCCCCGATGACTAGATTGCGCCCCGGACAACGCGCCCCGTCGTCATGCCCAGCATAGACCGTTTTGTTGAGGTTGATCCCCGGCCCTGGCTCGCGAGCGGTGTCATAGGTGTAGACCACCCGAACCGAGGCTTCGGCAGCCACGCGGTATTCGGTGATCAAGTTGCCCGAACCGTTGTCGCTGGAGGTGCCACGCGCCCGCACTGGCAGGGTGATCTGCCCTGGGCCGGTAAAGAGCGCCAAATCCGCCGCCGCCGTGAGCACCGTCGTATCACTCTTGCTGTCAGTCAGGTTGATCAGCGTAGCCCCAGAGG
>Ga0224722_1002069_pt1 | contig 10792 bp, 7 predicted proteins | sample Balambano_FR1_Me_FD_161646 | JGI IMG/M metagenome (GOLD analysis project Ga0224722, IMG submission 161646) | Freshwater sediment microbial communities from Lake Towuti, South Sulawesi, Indonesia - Balambano_FR1_MetaG | ecosystem: Environmental > Aquatic > Freshwater > Lake > Sediment | place...
CTTCATGCAAATCAACCTGCTTTAGATCGGCTTCATCCAACCGCGAGAAGGTACGTAGCGATCGCACAATTTCTCGAATTCGTTCTGCCCCCACATGCATTGAGTTCAGCGTTTTAGGCAAATCAGTTTGAATAAAATCCAAGTCAATGTCCTCTATCCTGGTTTGAATGGCTTTGAGAGGCTGAGGATAGTGTTCTTGATAGAGTTGAATCAAGTTAATCAACTCTTGGGTGTAGGTGTTGGCATGGGTTAAGTTGCCATAGATGAAATTGACTGGATTATTGATTTCATGGGCAACCCCAGCAACCAACTGTCCCAAACTGGACATCTTTTCGCTCTGAACCAGTTGAGTTTGGGTTTGTTTCAGTTGGGTTAGGGTTTCGCTAAGTTGCTCGGTTTGAGCTTGAGCTAGTGCAGCTTGTACCTGAGTTTGCGTGTGCAAGGCAGACTGTCGCAGGGCGATCGCTAGTTGATCTGTAATTGCCCGCAGCAATTCTACATCGCGTCGACTCCAATCCATTGCCTGACTGCGCAAACAAGCCAGGTAGCCAACGCGGCTATCTTGTCCTAAAACAGGCAATACCAAATAGCTAACTGCGCCCCATTGCTGATAAAACGCCCGCACAGAACGCTCCACCTCATCAGGACGTTCTACTGGACTCCACCGCACTGGATGCGCCCGCTGCAATGACGCTTCTAAACCAGGAAACGCCTGCAAGCTGTAGCTTCCCAACTGAGCCATGTCATACAAGGAACGATGTTCGCAGACAACTTCTAGTGTGTGGTCATCTGGCCGATACCAACAAAAATGAATGCGATCGGCCTGAATCTCGTGAGCAATTTCATCCACAGTAGTTTGGAGAATAGTGTGCAAATCCAGTGAAGCGCGAATTTGCCCAGTTAACCGATTTAACAAAGCTTCACGAGTAGCATGTTCCCGTGCCTGGTCAAACAGTTGGAGCTGGCGCAAGGCACTGATAGTAGCAGCAACTAGTAACACTCCAAACGCGGCTGCCACCAGATTAAGCGCACCCAGTTGGCTTTCAAAACTCTCTTTAGGAATAACTAGAGCCAGCGACCAGTCTGCCTGCTCTAGTGGTACATAAGCTACATAGACAGCTTGACCATTTAGTCTAAATAGGTCAATTCCTTGCTGACGCTTCACCATGAGGCTAGCCAGTTTAGATAAAGCAGGATTTGGATCTGCCACAAAGTTAGCGGCTTGTTCTACTAACTTCAGGTCAGGGTGAGTAATCACTTTGCCCTCAGAATCTAATACAAAGGCGTAGCTTCCCTTTCCATGCCTAGTTTTGTTAACAATATTGACAACTTTTGAAGACGGAATAGCTCCTACTAACTCTCCGATCGGCTTAGCTGGTTCGCCAGGGTCACCTTTGACCCCTATCTTCGCCAAATTGCGCGCTCGAATCGCTAGTTGATCCTCATCTAATGCCCTATAGAGTGGCGGTGCAGACCAAATAGGTGCAGAAATATTGATTTGGCGGATACTTGTAACTCGAGAAACTAAAGGGTCGGAAACGTGGCGTTTTCCCTGCATTGCAAGCTGAAAATGCTTGCGATCGCGCAAGTTAGCGGGTGCTTTCAGCCGACTGTGCTCAGTAGTGTAGTAAGAACCATCAGCAAACACATAGCCAAACTGATAGAAATCTGGCAAACGGTTTAGCTCCAGTTGTAGGTAGGGTTCGGCCATGTCCCAATTCATCGATCGCACGGCAGGTGTTTGGGCGATCGTCCCTACCTTGGCCTGCATAGCTGACAGCCAATCATCTAAATATGCCTTTGATAGTTGCACTTGCCCAAAGGCATTATTTTTGAGATCAGTCAAAATCAACTCGCGCACAAACCAGTAGCTGCCCAGTGCTGTAGTCCCCACTGCTAACGCAATACTGCCAAGCATCATCAGTGGCAGCGATCGCTTAAACGATGCCCTGCCTACCGGAAATAGCTTGTGTTTTGCTCTCCACCCAACCCGAGTCCCCATAATCTTCCCTTTGCAGCGAATCCTGCCACCCCACTTGCTCCAACTATTAGTTGGTTCTAGAAATTTGGAACCAACAGTCAAAAATGTTGCCTCCTTGTATGACTTATTGCTTCATACGCCGCTAGAGTACCCCGTTGATGTTACGAAATTGTAATTGCGACTGTTTTCTCACTAGGGGCTGTGATCAATTCCAGCTAGAATCCCAACGATGGAAAGCTGACAGCCCCTAGCCTAGTTTTTGAGGCGGGCGCGGTAAGGTCTATGCCTCAGACATTTGACTGTTAATTGATAACGCGCCCTAGGGCAGTGCAGGCTGGACAATCATTGAGAATATAGAACTGAAGTCAAATTCTCAGTCCTGCAAGCATCTCAAGCGTTTTCTAACTCAGTCAGATAGAAGCTGTTTTATCCTGTCAGCTATTTCCCCAGCAATTTCACCATGCCAATGCCACCAAAGTAGAGGCTAAGCACAGCACCAGCCAACAAACTTTGCGTCAAGGGATCCGTTGAAGGCGTCAAGATAGCTCCGGCAACAACAGCACCCACCAGAACAAATCGCCAACCAGATAGCATTTGCTGAGACGATACAATTCCCAGCAGACCCAGCAGCATTTGGATAATGGGCACCTGGAATGCCAAGCCAGTGCTGAGCATTAGTAAAAGCACAAATTCAAAGTAGCGATCGATCGACCAAGCTTGTTCCACCACCTCAGCACCATAGCTGATAAAGAAATTGAGTGCGGCAGGAATCAACGCTACGTAAGCAAAACCCAAGCCAGCTACGAACAAAATGCTGGAACCAAACACGATCGGGGCAAGTAGACGACGCTCTCGGCGAGTCAAACCAGGCAGCACAAACGCCACAACCTGGTATAGCAGCACAGGACTGGCCACCAAAATGCCGCTATAGGCTGCCACTTTGAGCGAAACAAAAAAATATTCGCCCGGTGCCAGTTGCAAAAACTTGACGCCTTGAGCTGGCTTTTCTAGGAACTGCACTAATGGCCTCACCACAGCAAAACAAGCAACAACACCGATCGCTACTGCAATTAATGAATAGAAAATTCGCTGGCGCAGTTCTTCCAAATGGTCAAACAGTGACATTTCCACATCGCCAGGAATATCGTCATCATTTTCTCGTGCGGCGGCTAGCCCTGTTTTAAGGCCAATAGGTGGTGTAGCAATGGCAGGCGGTTTAGTGGCAGCGTCGGTAGCTTCTGCAGAGGTTAGATCAGTGGGTGCGGTCATAGGTCATGCGATCGCAAACTCTCCTTATTCTATCGGGCAATTTCCATCAAACCAGCCCTGGTTTTACAAGTCGGCAATCTTCACCCCCCGATCACTCGTTCCCTTGCCATCTCGGTACGCGAGTGTCCATTCACATCAGTGGTAGGCTAACTAGGACGTTGATCTAGAGACAGTTGTGCTAGAAACAGTTGTGGTAGAAGCGTGATCAGCGATCGCCACTTTAGCATGGTAGCCATTGATACTGTTTACATTGTCTTCGCGGAAATTTGCTAGGCTAGCTTAAATGCAAACGTAAGTCCGAATCAGGCTATTTAGCTGCGGTTAATCAGAGCATACCAACGTGAGGTCAACTACTTCGGACTTGCGTTAACTGTAAATATGGCAAGTGGAGGGCATCTGTGGAGATTCAAATTGGTCGGGGCAAAGCTGCCCGCCGCGCTTATGGGATTGATGAGATTGCGTTGGTACCAGGGCTGCGTACCCTAGACCCTAGTTTGGCAAATACTCATTGGACGATCGGCAACATTGACCGCGAAATTCCCATCATTGCCAGCGCTATGGATGGCGTTGTTGATGTAGCAATGGCAGTGAAGCTAACCCAACTGGGTGCGTTAGGAGTACTGAATTTAGAGGGAATTCAAACCCGATACGACGATCCCAATCCAATTCTCGATCGCATCGCATCTGTCGGCAAAGATGAATTTGTGCCATTGATGCAGGAATTGTATGCCACTCCAATCAAACCCGAACTGATTACCAAGCGGATCCAAGAAATCAAAAACCAGGGAGGTATTGCCGCAGTCAGCGCTACGCCCGTGGGAGCAATTAAATATAGCGATACGATCGCCAATGCAGGAACAGACTTATTCTTCGTTCAGGCAACAGTCGTATCCACGGCTCACCTATCCCCAGAATCGATTACCCCTCTTGATCTAAACGACTTGTGTGAACGTATGCCCATTCCCGTTATTCTAGGCAACTGTGTCACCTACGAGGTAGCGCTCAATCTAATGAAAACAGGAGCAGTAGGTATCATGGTCGGTATTGGCCCTGGGGCAGCCTGTACCTCCCGTGGCGTATTGGGAGTAGGTGTTCCTCAGGCCACTGCTGTAGCAGACTGTGCTGCTGCCCGTGATGACTACTATCGAGAAACCGGGCGCTACGTAGCCATTATTGCCGATGGTGGTTTAGTAACGGGTGGTGATATTTGCAAATGTATTGCCTGCGGTGCTGATGGCGTTATGATTGGTTCTCCTTTTGCGCGTGCCAAAGAAGCACCTGGTCGCGGTTACCACTGGGGTATGGCAACCCCCAGCCCTGTGCTACCACGTGGCACTCGTATTCGCGTCGGCACAACAGGCACTCTCGAGCAAATTTTGCGAGGCCCAGCTCAACTCGATGATGGCACTCACAACTTGTTAGGCGCACTCAAAACCAGCATGGCTACCCTCGGCGCAAAAGACCTGAAAGAAATGCAACAGGTCGAAGTGATTATTGCACCATCACTGTTGACAGAAGGTAAGGTCTACCAAAAGGCTCAGCAATTGGGCATGGGCAAGTAGGGTTGAGATGGGCATGGGGTAAGCTAAGTTAGGAAAATAGTCCGAATTGTTAATGAATTTGCTGAGCACAATTTTGTAAGGTTTTGGTTATTTTCCAATTCTTTCAAACAGCTCACACATGCTCTGAAATTCTTAAGAGTTTTTCAGTCTTCTTAACGTGACTGGAAAATTGAATTGGGTCGTTTACAATAGGGTTAGCGGAGACGTATGTTTCCGTTCACTCCTCACACCACACTCCGCCTGAGCTTCGGTTCGGGCGGTTCCTTCTTTAAAGGACATGAGATTATCACTCCAGATGGCATCTAGCCAGAGCGATCGCAAAATTTCTGTACCAAACGAAGTCTCTGATAAGCCGGAAACATTTCTTGATAAATTATCTCCTCAACACCTCAGTTCATCCCAAAATCGACAGCATAATCAACTGGCTTATCCGTAAGTAGCTATATGTGACTATATGTTGAGCATTGCTTCCACAAGCGATCGTTTTCGCTATGGTAGAATTTTGGTCACCGTAGTTATAGGCAAGGATTGCAAGCATGTCAGCAGCCGCACAAGTTACGGACGAAAGCTTTAAGCAAGAAGTTCTTGATAGCGCCGTTCCAGTACTCGTTGATTTTTGGGCTCCCTGGTGTGGCCCCTGTCGGATGGTCGCTCCCATCGTGGATGAAATTGCCACCCAGTTTGAAGGTAAGGTCAAAGTGGTGAAGGTAAACACGGACGAGAATCCCAGTGTTGCCAGCCAATATGGTATTCGTAGCATCCCAACTCTGATGATTTTCAAGGGTGGTGTACGGGTTGATATGGTGGTCGGCGCTGTTCCCAAAACCACCTTGGCCACAACCTTGGAGAAGCACCTGTAGCAGGTTATAGGTCTGATCCTGCTTTCAGTCTGGCTGATCGCACCCGGATCAGTTCTGAGTCAGTTCCTGTTGCCGTCAAGTGTCAACGACTAAACGCCCTGGTTCTTCTGGGGCGTTCTGTTGTCTGTAAATATCAAAAAGCGTGCAACCGCTGGTGAGGTGCCATGCCTGTGCAGGCTGTTGCAACAGACTTACAAGGGCTATCAAAATCTCGATACAATAGAGTGCCCAAATCTGGAGAAATTCATGGCTTCATCTCCACTACCCGATGCATCTGAACCGTTGCGCTCAGAGGTAATTCAGCTCCTCGATCGATTACCTCAAGCCAAGCATGGGGAGTTGATTCAACTTGCATTGGCAACACTGGTGCGGATGGCAAACGAAGAAGTCGATCGGCTCGATTGGAAAATTTTGAACGCCTCTTTACAAGATATGGAGCGTGCTTTTAGTACGTTCTACCCGTATCGCCACATCCGTAAGATTGCCATTTTTGGTTCTGCCCGTATCTCACCAGACACCGATGAATACCGTATGGCCGTAGAGTTTGCCCAGCGGATTACTCATCAGGGCTTTATGGTCATCACGGGAGCCGGTGGTGGCATTATGCAAGCCGGAAATGAAGGGGCAGGCCGAGAGAAATCCTTTGGCCTGAACATTCAGCTACCCTTTGAGCAAGGAGCCAATCCCTTCATTGAGGGCGATCGCAAGCTCATCCCCTTCAAATATTTCTTTACTCGAAAATTATTCTTCCTCCGCGAAAGCGATGCTCTTGCCCTTTTCCCCGGTGGCTTTGGTACCCAAGATGAAGCCTTTGAATGCCTTACCCTCAGCCAAACCGGCAAATCCCTACCGATGCCATTGGTGCTAATCGATAAGCCTGGTGGTGGTTACTGGCACGACTGGAATGATTATCTGCACAAACAACTCCTCAAGCGTGGCTTAATTAGTTCCGATGACCACAGCCTATTCACTATCACTGACCAGTTAGATAAAGCCTGTGAAGTCATTACCCGCTTTTACCGTGTGTTTCACTCCTGTCGGTATGTGGGTAGTCGCCTGGTCATTCGGCTTAATTGCGACATTAGCGAGGCTGCTGTAGAAGACTTGAACCAGCAATTTAGCGACATTTTGATTAAAGGCAAGATCGAGAAAAGTAATGCCTTGCCTCAGGAAGCTCAAGACATGTCGATCGGTAAGGCACGTCTAGTTATGCACTTTAACCAGCGCGATTTAGGTCGTCTTTATCAACTAATTGCAGTGCTCAACCAACTCGATTCCATTGCTCAAGAGGACATTGCCCACCCAGAACGCAAATAAGCAGAGGTGAGCGTTGCCATATTCGAACCTAGCAAGCGATCGGCTGTTCGATCGTTTTCCCATGAGGAACCCGAACCACTTTTTGAAAAGCATCCTGACTAAGCAGAAACGCCCCGCCGATCACATCTTGGAGTTGGCTTAACAAGGGATCCGCCATTGGTTCGCCGCTCAATCTTGTTGAATCCTCTGTTGCATGCCAATGCTCAGACCATACAGCTCAAAATTAAATCACGGTCTCTCAACAAAATTTCTTCGAGTGCCAATGTCTCATTGGCAATAAATGCCGATTTCTGTAGGGTATTGTGCTGAGGTTGCAGAATTGCTGGTGGACTATCGTGCTGGAAGCTATCCGTGACTTGATGAAATTGCTATGGAAGAGTAGTGAAGTGGTGTGTGATATGGCGTATCGTCGATCTGAATAAGATGACTGAACCAACAATGTCTGATCAAATTTCAAATCGTACCTCCCCCTTTAAGGTGATCGGTCTAACTGTATGGATGGTTTCATACAATATTGGAGTGTTGCCCGCCATCATGCCCGCGATCGTACGCGAATTTGATTCAAGCATAGGCTCCATCCAAGCTGTCTTAGTACTGTTTTCCCTCACGACAGCAGCTTTCGCGCCGACTACGGAAAATCTCTGCCGCTATTTTGGTCGCACACCTGTTTTCCTAATTGGACTCGTGCTTTACGGCATCGGCATCGGCTTAACTGCCCTGAGTTCCTCGATCGCACTTCTGGCAGTTAGCTTTGCTGTTCTGACGGGTCTGGCAGCAACACCCTTGGTCAGCACACCGTGGACACTTGTAGATCTCATTTACGAGGGTAAATCTGAAGAACAAGCAACGGTCGGATTAATTGTTGTGTCTACCTTGGGTAGCTTGATGGGATCGTTGTTAGGTGGCTTGCTTGCGTCTCAACTTGGTTGGCGCTGGGCGTTTGTGCCGTCGCTGGTTGCCCTGATTGGTATCTGGTTCTGGCGGCGATCGCTGCCCAACCTCAGTCTTTATTGCAAGCAGCCAATCGATTGGGTAGGCGGACTATTGTCGTTTCTGGGGTTGGGTCTAATTTTAAGTGGACTGAGTCTAGGAATGGAGTTGGGGTGGTGGGAACGGAAGCGCATTTTCTCGATCGCTGGGGTCGTGTTGCCGCCGTTTCCTCTTTCGATCGTGCCACCCCTAATTGCTGCTGGATTGATTCTGTTGGGTTTCTTCTTCTTCTGGCAGCGACGACAGGCAAAGAAAGGCGAAGCCTCGATCTTGCGGGCTGGGCTGCTGCGAAAACCAGGATTTGTAGTGGGAATGCTAGCAAGTATGCTGCATACATTGATCGCTGCTGGTGTGCAGTTTAATCTGTTTCAGTATGTGCCCTTAGCACTATCGTCCGATCCGTACCAAACGGCTCTGACGATTATGCCATATAACATCATGAAGATTTTGGTGGTCGTTGCAGCAATAAAATTTCTAGCACTAGGAACCGATCGCAACGGAAACACCGCATTTCAGCGTTTATCACCCAAACTCATTATGTTAATTGGATTAGCTCTCCTGACAGTTGGGATATTCATGCTGTATCACAGCCTGACGCCCCAGGTCACATCGGTAGACTTATTGCCAGGATTAGTTATGATGGGCATCGGTTCAGGCTTGTTTACGCCTTATGTCAGCCGATTGACCTACTCAGCAGCAGAAAGTAGCAAAGAAGAAGGAACAGGAATTTACAATCCGGTTCAAAATCTAGGTAATTCACTGGGCAGAGCCATTTTAGGCTCATCGCTCATCTTTTTTGCCTCGCGAGATATTGTTGACAGCATTTTGCAGCAGCTTAATCGGACGGTTGCTCCTGCCGAGCGAGTAAGGCTGATTGCCACGTTACAGGAAATGATTCAGACGTTTTCTCGACGAGAAGTAGGCGCAGCGCTAGCCAACCAAGTGCCGCCATCGGTTGTTCCGCTTCTTCGCCAGATTAGCCAGGAAGCTATAACTTCAGGCATGCAAACGTCTTTGCTGCTGGCGTTGTTGTTAGCTGGGATTTGTTTCTTACTTGTAAATATCCTGCCCAAATATCCATCTCGCTATGTTGAAGAAAATGTCTGATTAGCCGATCGGCCATGGCAATAGAGTGCTGCAAAATCAAGGGTACGGTTCTTGCTCCCCGGCCATCCCGCCGTTGGTTTTTGTTAAGCAAAAGGGACATTGCGTTAGTGGCTGGGCACGCTAAAATCACACCTTTTGCGGAGTTACTATGCGCCCCCAACTTAAGCAAGGTCAGATTCGTGCCAAAGTTAGCACCATGCCACGTCAAAAGACAGAGGCAGCCGCCTATCTAGACATTTACAAGTTGGTAAATGAGAAAAAACGCCTTCAGCTAGAATTGCAGCGCCTCGACGATCGCCGCCAATCGATTCAACAGCGGTTGCAAGCCCTAGACACTCAAGTCCTCGACTTAGAAGCCAAAGCTCACGAACTGCGTGATGACTCCCCTCTAGAGCAAACTCCAAAGTCCATCCTTGCATCAGCTCCAAAGCCCGCAACCACAGCGAAGGGTGATTTCAACACGCTGTTTCTGGAGTATTAGGGGATGGTGTCAATAGATAGTTATCTTGCTTTAGTTCTGGGTGCTGCTCCCCTCTGCCCCGCCTGTCACTCAAACCATTCTGAAGAGGTCTAAGGGACGCGATGGTCTCCAACCGACTGTAGGTCATCGCGCTGATCAGTGGCTATGATGAACAGCAGTTGTTTGCATCTCAGGGCGTTTCGATGCTCAGTCTTCTATCTCAAGGTGAAGCTCTATGAAACGGCGAGACCAAACGTGAAACCCCTGAGCGATCTGCTTGCAGTATCGCTTCGTTATTGCGAGTCAGAGTATGAATGCCGTCGAGATCGAAGAAGCCGTTTCCCAACTTGCAGAAGCACCCTTTGACCCGGAGGCGTTTCCCTTTGTCTTTCTCGAAGCGTTTGGAAATAAAGCGACGACGATTAAGAAGCTCAGAAGTGGTAGCTCTAACCAATCTGACCTGCCGGGGGGCGTGCTTCAGCGCAACAATATTCACATTAAGGTGTGTCCAGTCGGGGAAGTGACAGACACCCTGACAGCCCTGCGGGAAAGTCCGGCAACGTCGCGTCAAAAGGCTAAGTTCATCCTTGCGACTGATGGCCAAAGCTTTGAGGCAGAAAATCTGGTCGATGGGGAAACTGTTGCCTGCGACTACCCCAATTTCCATGACCACTTCGGTTTTTTCCTGCCGCTGGCGGGCATCACCACCGTCAAGCAGATTCGGGAGAATGCCTTTGACATTAAGGCAACGGGGCGATTGAATCGGCTGTATGTGGAGTTGTTGAAGACTAACCCCGACTGGGACACAGCGGAACGCCGCGAGCAGATGAATCATTTTATGGCGCGGCTGATTTTCTGCTTTTTTGCGGAGGATACCAATATTTTCCACACCGATCGCCTCTTCACTGCCACGATTGAGCAGATGAGTGCCAGCGATGCCTCAAACACCCACGAGGTACTGGCGGAAATCTTTCGGGCGATGAGTATTCCGCTGAAGGAACGGGAAGCGGCGCAGATTCGCAACTGGGCCGATCTGTTTCCCTATGCCAATGGGGGGCTGTTTTCGGGCAGTGTCGAAGTGCCGCGTTTTAGCCGCATTGCCCGATCGTACCTCCTCCACGTGGGCAATCTGGACTGGACGAAGATCAACCCCGACATCTTCGGCTCGATGATTCAGGCGGTGGCGGATGAGGAAGAGCGGGGAGCACTGGGGATGCACTATACCAGTGTGCCCAACATGCTCAAG
>Ga0224722_1002070_pt1 | contig 10788 bp, 9 predicted proteins | sample Balambano_FR1_Me_FD_161646 | JGI IMG/M metagenome (GOLD analysis project Ga0224722, IMG submission 161646) | Freshwater sediment microbial communities from Lake Towuti, South Sulawesi, Indonesia - Balambano_FR1_MetaG | ecosystem: Environmental > Aquatic > Freshwater > Lake > Sediment | place...
GCGCTTATAAGGTGCTTGAAACGCCAACACAATGTCTGTTTTAGGAACACCTGCCTCAACTAACAGATTGGCCACTCCAACTTCAGTGCGATCGCGTTGAATCCAAAACTTATCCTGCTTGATATCGACATGAATTACACAACCATAAACACGAGTTGCTGCCTCCCAACCAACAAACAACATCTGATAGTGATGACGCTCACGATCAAACAGTAGTTGAATCTCAACCTCATCCTCCGGTGGGCGATCGGCGTATTTCGTCAGAATTGTTTGAATCAGATCAGGATAATTTACTCTTTCCATAGGATCACCTCTTCACGAATCGCACTAACAATCAATAATCGCACCTGATAATCAGCCACAACTTCCTGAATAAAAGCATTGAGAAAAAATTCTTGATAAATATCTTCTGAAATAGCCAGATACAGAATACGTTCGGGCTGAAGTTTGCGTAGAGCAGAGCGATAAACCATCGTCTGCCCCAAAGCAGTATGCAACTCAGTGATTGCAGATGCACCCAGAAAAGATTTGACTTCGACAGCTATCTTCTGTCCTATTTTCTCGGCTGCAATGATGCGTTCAGCCCCCAGATCAATCATCAAGTCCACATCATTAATCCTAAGATAAAGAGGGTCATGGGTAATCTTCCAGCCATCACGTTCAAGTGCCGTGCGGACTATAGTGTGAAGAACATCTCTTGCCATAATGAACCATTCGCTTTACCTAATATTGTCCAACAATAACCACCCATACACTGCCCTACAGCAAACCCAATTGATAGCACTACCGATGTCGTCAACCCGCAAAGCAATGAGAGAGGCGATCGAGCTAGACGCATGACAAGATCCTTCCAAGGTGAATTATTGCTTTCAGGTTAATCTAGTTTGAGGGCGATCGCGGATAATAGTGAGAGAAGATATCAAATAAGATTTATGCCTATTAGCTCAGCCTCAGAGCAACGTTTGCTGGAAAAAATTCGTCAACTTCCGCCCGAAAAAGTGGTTGAAGTTGAAGATTTTATTGATTTTTTGACTCAACGCATTACAGATTATCAGTTAACCCTGGCTGCAACCAAGCTGTCTGAGTCTACCTTTCAACAGGTTTGGGATAACCCACTTGATGCTGACTATTACGAATAAATCCTCTAAAATAAGACTGAGGCGATCGTCAAAACAACCCAGCAATTTAGCTAGATAAAGCAATGTTGACTATCAAAGGGATGCTTCGGAATGGTGTGATTTACCCCAACGAACCCATCCAGGGGCGGGAAGGTCAGATTGTTGTGATCATGTTGCCCGAAGAAACCGTTCTTCAGCAACCATCCCCCGATCCTAGCTGGGATGCATTAATGGAGTTTATTGACCAATCTGCTATCGATATGGAGATAGCAGACTTAGCACATCAACATGATTACTACATTCACGGTGTCCCCAAACGAGACCCATATCCCTAATATTAGCTATCATCTCCGGTGCAGCGAAGCTGTTCACGGCGAAAACGGTGATAAGCAAACGTACCTCTTACCGCATTGACAAACGCAAGAATGATGACAATTACGATAAAAAAACCGCTCATTGACAGGTTGGGATTGCTAACTCTCATGATGATTTGCTCAACAATGTACAATAGCAGTCCCGCAACTGCGGCAACTCGCGATAGCTTGTGAATCCCGATCGCGATCGCGACAAAAATTCCTGCATCCCAAAATGCCCAAGCATCAATTTGCGGCATTCCTTCACCCAAATTACCACCCATTGCGATCGCCATGCAGGTGAAAACTATCGTCACAATCGCGACAAATGCTGCTGCAACCGTCCCTTGCTGAGCCGCTTGCTTGGCGGCTTCCATGCTGTTGATCGTCATCCAAAGCTCGTACTTGTTCTTGGTAGTCATCTGCTTTGCTGTGTTGTGAGTTTTGCACAGGCTGACCTTGAATCTTCCTGCTGTCGTCACCTATTTCCAGCCGTTTTGGGCTATGCAGGTTGAGTCGGGCGATCGTTCGTTGCCAATGGGGGTAAAGGGTTTCCAGTCGCAGGGGCGCTGGGCAAGACGAGCGAATGCAGCAAGTCTACTGCGCTTTAAGCAGCTTATCGGTAGCACCTGCATAAGTTCCTTTCCATTGAAATGGGAAGGCTGTACCCTTAGCATTAACGCGAGTTCGACGAGCGGTTTTTCGTGGGGATGGGTTGCGCCCATCCCCACGAAAAACCACCGTTTGGCAGGTGTGGCGGTCGCGCCACACCTGCCAAACGGCGATTATCGAACTCACGTAGCATTAGGAACAAAGCCAATTAACCGCCTCATCGATCGCCTGCTTCAACTGATTAGACGGTTGCTCGATCGCCAACACTTCCCGCCAAAACTCACTCCAAAGTTGCTGATGGGCAAAATAGTCGGCACGATCGATCGCCTCTGCTTCTGTGATCACGGTTGTATCCGGGAAATCTTGTTGGATTGCGATTTGTTGTTCCTCTGACAAAACGGTAAAACGGATCGATATCGGGGTAAACAATGGTTCCTTAACGCGCCACTCATACTGTTTATCAGGCTGAAGTTCCACTTCGACGGTGATATAAAATGCTGTTTCTCCTGACTCAAGTTGGAGTTGATTGATTTGATCGTCAGAGGTAATGGTTTTACTCCACAACGGATCTTCTTCTCCTAGTTGCCACAGTTCGATCGCCTCTAATTCTCCTAGCCAGACGAGGAGTAGGCGATCGCTACTAACCAGCGGTGGTACGGAGGTTGGTAAGGTTTCGATGGGTGCGATCGCACAAAAACTCTGCTCAGTGGGTCTTCCGCCAGCAGGTAGAGTGGGATCGGGCGGTTGACTCGTAAACATTCGGCTCCACCAGCCCTCGGCTTGAACGGGTGAAGTAAAGACAATTCCTAAACAGGCGATCGCCAGCATTAATGACAACCGATTGGACAAACCAGATGTATACCCACGCAGTAAGTGACGCATTGAAGTTCCTCAACTCTGTTTTTTCAAAGACAATAGAACCAGTATCCAAACGGTGATTAGCGGCAGGATGATCGGTAGGAGAATAGCGATCGAACTTAAATAAAGCTCCAAACTCATTAAGGAATAAACCACACTGCCACCTGCTAGAATTGCAAGTTTGTTAACTGGACGGAGCGATTGCCGTTGCATTCCCCAAATCAATCCCTTACCCACGCCGATCGCTAGCAGAATCATCCACAGATCGGGAATGGGAATGACTAGACGTTGACGCAGCAAGTGATGTAGTTTGTAGGCGTGAAACTCAACTCCAGTCATCGGGCGATGAGCATTGCGGGGGTTTGCCTGCTCATACCAATAGCCCACGGCAGGGGTAGCAGGGTAGTTATCGGAACCAGAAGCAAGTCCGGCTTCGGCATAGCCTCCGGGCGCAATGATCACAACTTGATCGGGGAGGTGCTGCAATTCGGATGGATTATCTTCCTCCAATAGTTTCCAGGCCGGAAGCGCGGTGTAAATTTGGTGGGGCGGCAGGGAGTAATCAACCACTGGATCAAGCCACCATTGCCCCAGAGAATAGGCAAACAATGTCAGGGGCGATCGCCGAGTGCGATCGTTGCTTTGCCAGTCTGATTGAAATTCCTTGGCAAGAACGTAGGACAGAGGTTTGATATCGTCTTCCGCTTGAGGCAGATCCATGTGATTTCTACGAGTGCTGATGCTGCCCGATGCGCTGTTGTTGGCAATTTCGGGTAGAGCAACCAGCCATTCACCCTGCTCATAATACGCACCAAAAACGAATTGATTGCCCCGCTCGATCGTTTGTTTTACAGTATTTGCTAGCAGTCCGGTTGCAGATTGGGGGCGATCGAGCAAATAATCTAGCCCAATTAATCTTGGTTGGTGCAGGGCAATTTTTTGCACGACCTTGGCTAAATAGTCTTGGGGAATCGGATTGGGTTCTTCAATCCTGGCTCTGGTAATGGATTGACTGTCAATTTGCACCAGCAGTACCGGCGCTGGTTGATTTGTGGTAGTTCGCTGTGTGGTGTGGCGATAGATCGCCTGCGCTAACACCCTTCGTTCCAACAACCACTGCTGCACGGGGAGTTGCCAACCGATTAGCAGGAGGGCGAGGAGAGCGATCGCCTCACCCCGTTTAGGAATCAATGGTCTGATCCAGTCCCACCGCGTGGGCGGCGAAATTCTAAATAGCTCCACCTCTGGATAACGGAATAGGGAGGGAATCAGATGAGCAGAGGGATAGGTGAGATTCTTCTCCGTCTTAAGGAACTGACAGGCTGACAACAAGGATTCATGCACGTCCTGATAATTGGCTAAGCCTTGCAAAAACTGCACCAAAAATTCTTGAGCAACGCGGTTGGGAACGGGTTCCCGCATCACAGCCACCTGACTCAACCCCAGATCAATCAGCGCATCGGACAGACTCAAGCCGCTACAGGAATTGAACAAGGCAAACTGAAGCCCTCGTTCACGGGCGATCGCCAACTGGGGGGCAATTTCACTGATGTGGATTGAGTATCCGGGGGCAATGCCGATCATGCCGCCCGTCAGGGCAGTCTCGTCGCTGTGTCCTGCAAAAAATAACACGTCCCACCCTTGGGTATCCTGCAATGCTTGGGAAAGGGTTTGTTGAAACTGGGCGAATGAATGTTCCGGTTCCCAAGTGATTTTTTTCAGGTCTGCTGAGGAGAGCGATCGCTCGATCTGTTGCCAATCGGGGGTAAAGTCTTGTTGGTTATCCCTGCCTACGATCACCAAAATTCGAGGGCGGGAGCGGGGTTTGACGGATGCTGCTCTCTGACGCACAGTGGCAGGAACCCGTGCCATGCGAATCTTGCGACTGGCGATCGAGGCTCCTAGCTCCCACGATTCCCACGGCAAGCGAGCGAGTTTTAACGGAGTGCAGGTGAGAAAAACATCAATGAATTCCCGATCTGCCGCACTCTCCTGACTAACTTGGGCAATGGTGCGGTAGAGGTCACACAACTCCGCCTGCTGGAGCCATTGGTGAAATTCGTTCAACAGTCGTGCCTCAGCTTCCACCAAGCGAGAGCGCCAATCCACTGAAACCGTAATCGTGCCCTCGGCTGCCACTTTGCCGCGCACTGTGTGGTAGAAACTGAGGTAGGCGCGCTGCCAGTCGCTGTAGAGGGGCATCAACGCACTAGACATTCGCAGCCTTGTAGAGAGCCGTCGTCCTTGCCCCCAGAACAAATCGAAAAAACAGAGTTGGTCTTCTTGGTGGATACGCAGTTCAAACATAATTAGGAGCGATCGCCAAAGGAAAACGCAGGCAAGGTCAACCCAGTTCCATCATCCAACGCAATTGACACCCAAAACTGTTCTGTCAGATTGCCAACCACCTGAGTATAGAGGTATTCCTGGGTGCGATCGCGCAAAACGGGTTCTGTCAAAATTTGGCTGTCATCCCGCACCTGTAGGCGAATTCCCAGCGGCAAACTCGCCCCCGGTTGAGCACCCAGAATCAGCAGCAGTGTCCAAATGTGATCAGTGTTGGGTTGCCAGGTGACGGCATACAACCGTAGCGCGACATTTTCCCACTGAAAATCGCGGTAGCCACCGTGGAGTTGGGAGGGAGCAATGATGCGATTCTGCTGAGTCAGTTCTGCCAACACGCGAGTCAAATCTTCGGTGGGCGATCGCAGGGAACGAAACTCCAAACTCAGAGTCAGAGGCGGCAACAGCACCCAACTGAGTTCTTCTGCCAGTCGATCGAGGCGATTGCTCAGCCATAGCCCGACGTTAATTGCGTTCTCTGTGATTGGAGATGGTCGAGTTGGAACAGACACCGTGGGTAACGCTGCCGCATCCAGGCAACGCAGCCATAGCAACAGGCGATCGGCAGTCACATCAAACCAATTGGGATTCAGCCAATACTGTCCGGCTTCGAGTGGGGTCGATCGCAACCGTTGGATTAACTGGGATTGCTGAATCGCTTGCTGAATCTGGACTTGTCCCAATTCTTCAATAACGTCTACCCAGAGGTAAAGATGGGGGACAGTGGTGGCGGCGATCGCAGTGGCGGGGACAGGAATCTCCGTTGTTCCCAGATCATCAGTAACCAGTAGATGCAGCCGAAATGGTCCGGCAGTCATCTGACAGCCTGTATCTGAAACCCGACGAACGGACACTTCTGGGGCACGTTTTTGTAACCATTGCTCCACTCCGAATTGCGCCAGCGCATTCAAATAGTGTTGCCATTGCTCTGCCTCGGTTGGAGCATCCTGTGCCAGTTCTGTGGCGCGAACAATCTGCGAGGGAGTCAGGGAAATCGTGTCGGTGGAAAGGAACATGGCGTTTAACGATTGAGGGTGAGGAATCGACAAAATCATAAAGAGATGCTCCGGGTAGCGAGATGGCGACAAAGCGATCGAAAAAATAAGCTATTGCAGGCACGATTGGGGGTGCTAGCTTCAATTTCTGCCTCGCAGATAATCGGGTCAATTTGTTCAGACAAAATGGCATCAATCTGTTGGTCGAAGGTTTCCAGTTGCGATCGATCCAAATAGATTGGGGCAAGGCTGCGGATGCGATCGCGCAGTTTTAGCAACAGGGTGTGACGGAGGTTGGTACGTAGTTGGTCGAGTTTTAGCAATCGAGAAACGGTGGACTGAGTGCCGAGATTCAGGAGTTTGGCAATCTTGCCCATCGCAAAGCATTCGCAATGAAACAGGAACAGGGCAGGCAAAAAAACCTCAACTTTGGTCGGTTTGGTTTGTTTCACCTGCTCTAGCTGCTGGCTGACCACATTGGCAAAAGATTGTTCTAGACAAATCAGCAGATCGTGACGATATTGGGTGAGCCATTGAGCTTGGGCTTGGGCAGTTTCGCTCTCTTCGGCGACATCTATGGGAGATTGCCCCACCAGCGCGGTATTTTTGGGATGATCTACCCAGCTTTGCCCCTCTGGGGTGTCGATCGAGGTTTGAGCAGGACAGCGCAGTTGACGAATCAGTTGGGCGATCGCCTCCAATTCCTCCAGCAGTTGTCTGGTGGAATCGAAGTGAACACCCTGAGTCGTCAGCACCTGCTGCATTTCCGCTAGTTGCTCTGAGTTAGGCGGAGTGCATTTGCGGCGTGACTGATTACCCTGTTTTTGCAGGCGATCGCGGCGATAGATGCGATGGTAGGCGGTGAGGATTTGCACCATTTGGGTGGTTCTCCAAGTGGGAAGACGCAGGGTGCGATCGCAAATCCGCTGCCAGCTTTCGGGTTTCATACCATTGAGCAATGCCCAATCGCTGCTCAAATAGATGCCCCACTCGGATAGGAGGATGGCACCCAGTTCGGCTTTGACGAGGCGATTCGTCCAAGTGCTGAGTTGACCTTGATCGGGATCAAAGGTTTCCAGAATCTTATCGGCAACCGATCGATACTCAGAGTTTTTTTGGCGATGGGTTGAGCGAATATCATCAAACACATGCACATACAAATCGATCCAGGTGAATCCGGCTTTTTGCCCAAACTGATTCACCAGATCACGACAAATCCAGTCGGTTTGGTAGGAGATGAAGCCGCGCAGACAGAGTTCAGCCAAGTCGTGATGATTTTTAGACTCATGCAGAATGCGAAACAACTGCCGCTGAATTGCAGCATCGGTCAAATCCGCGCTGTCAGGGAACTGGTGCTCAAAGAACGATCGCGCCACTGGAATTGATTCGATTCGACGATTTCCGGCGCTGTCAATCCTCACCCATTGCCAATATCGAAATGCCTCACCCATAGGTTTTGTTTGTGATAGTTAATGGTTTGCGATCGAGCGATGGTCTCTGTGGGTTCTTAGTGTGGGGGAAGGGGTGACCTATGCAAAAGACTTGGCTGTTGGTTATTGGCTAATCGCTAATCGCTAATCGCTAAATCAAAGCCGATCGATCCCACTCCAATCCCCAGAGAAAATAAACGATGCCCAATAGTAGGGATGTCGGTAGGCGGAGGCTTGCAGGAGTTCTTGTTGGACTTGGCGGAGGGCTTGGCTGCGATCTTCGCCGTGGCGGAGGCGATCGTAGTAAAGCGACATCAATTCGCTCGTGCCGTAGTCGTCTACTTTCCAGAGGCTCATCAACTGGCTCTCGGCTCCTGCCATGACGAAGGCGCGACGCAAGCCATAGACACCTTCGCCGTTGGCAATATCGCCTAGTCCGGTTTCGCAGGCAGAGAGGACAACGAGGTTTGTGCCAGAGAGATTCAATCCGGCGGCTTCGAGGGCGGTGAGAACGCCATCCTCGCCACCGCTCTGACGAGCATTGAATCCGGCGAGGGCAAGCCCCGATCGCAACAGGGGATTCTCTGTGTTGCTCTGGGTAGGACGGCAGACTTCCTGGCGATCGCCCAAGGGAACAACGGTCACCGTACCGGGATCGGCGGCACTGCGGCTGTCGGTGATGGGGGTGCAGTCTACGTCTTGTAGGAAAAAGCCGTGGGTGGCGATGTGCAAGACGCTGGGAGCCTGGAGTTGTTTGAGGGCGGCTTCGGTGGCGTGGGTTTGGGTGAGCAGGGTGGCGTTGGGTAACAGGGGAGCGATCGCCTCTGCTTCTAACTGAGTCCCTGCCAGTGCGCCAAATCTCAAATCTGCCAGATCAACGGAACGGCGATCGCTGACGACGCTACGCTGGCTGGAGGCATCGGAGCGGGTGGTAATCTGGGCAACTTGGGTGCTGCCAGGGTTGTCGTAGTCGGGGTTGGCAAATAGCACGGGCGGCTGACGACTGGGGGTTTGGGTTTGCAATTTCAGCAGGTCGCGTCCAGAGGTGAGGTAGGTGATGGTATAGCGATCGATCAGGTAATGATTCTCCTCATCCACCAGAGCGGCAAAGGGAATCAGATTCAGTTGGCTGTCGGGGGAAATCAGCAGGTGAGTGCTGTCGCCGAGGAGCGATCGCATTGGTTGCATCAGGCTGGTGTCTAACTGACGGGCGGCTGGCTGAACGGAGCGGGAAGGCGATCGCAATCTTTGGCGAAATTCCTCGATTTGGGGGTCGAGGGTAGCAGCTTCTCCGAGATCGATGGCTTGGGGAGTGCCGGTGTGGTGGAGCACGTAGGCGGCGTAGCGCGGCGCATCCCACCGTTCAGCACCAGTCGCTCCAGGATTGAAGGGTTTGTATTGCACCAATTCTACAAAAGCAGCGTCGGTGGGAATTAGGGCTTGGATGGCGGCGATCGTCACAGGTTGTGTTTCGATGCGAAATTCAGCGCTGCGTTGAGCCAGTTGATTTTCGAGTTGTTCGGCTTGGGTTTGCAATTGGGTGACTTGGGCGCGGTATTGGTCGGGGGAGCGATCGCCCAAGCCACCAAACACCAGCACAGCGAGTTGAGTACGGGTGGTTTGCAGTTGATCCAGCAGGTCTTGATCTTGAGGGGTGAGATTTTGCCGCAGGGTCTGCAAACTGCTGGTGACGGCATCTAAGACCCGTCCTTTGCGCCGTAGTACTGTAGTCAGAGCCAATGTTGCTGCGTCTGGATTGGTTGCCTCTGCTTGTAGATGGAGTGAAATGGCAGCGTCGGTTGTGCCCTGCAAAGTGGCGATGTAGGCACGTTTGCGTGTTTCTGAGCCAATAGAGAGGGTTAACTCAAGATTCGTTTCCTCAATATCCATGCCTCGACGTAGCCATGCCAAAGCAAGGGTTGAATTGCCTTGAGTTTGGTACAGCCAAGCTAAATTGTTGAGGCTTTGGGCAACATTGGGATGATTAGCGCCCAGAGCGGTTTCTAAGATAGAGAGCGATCGTTGGTAAAGTGGCTCAGCTTCGGCATAGTTACCTTGTGCTCGATACAGTCCTGCCAAATTGTTGAGACTGGTGGCAACATTGGGATGATTAGCACCCAGGGCGGTTTCTCCAATAGAGAGCGATCGTTGGTAGAGTGGCTCGGCTTGGGCATAGTTGCCTTGCACTTGATACAGTCCTGCCAAATTGTTGAGGGCAGTGGCAACATCAGGATGATTAGCGCCCAAGGCGGTTTCTCGAATAGAGAGCGATCGTTGGTAAAGTGGCTCAGCTTCGGCATAGTTACCTTGTGCTCGATACAGTTCTGCCAAATTGTTGAGGCTGGTGGCAACATTGGGATGATTAGCACCCAGGGCGGTTTCCCAAATAGAGAGCGATCGTTGGTAGAGTGGCTCGGCTTGAGCATAGTTGCCTTGCACTTGGTACAGTCCTGCCAAATTGTTGAGACTGGTGGCAACATTGGGATGATTAGCACCCAGGGCGGTTTCTCCAATAGAGAGCGATCGTTGGTAGAGTGGCTCGGCTTGGGCATAGTTGCCTTGAGCCTTGTACAGTTCTGCCAAATCGTTGAGGCTTTGGGCAACATCAGGATGATTAGCGCCCAAGGCGGTTTCTCGAATAGAGAGCGATCGTTGGTAGAGTGGCTCGGCTTGAGCATAGTTGCCTTGCACTTGGTACAGTCCTGCCAAATTGTTGAGACTGGTGGCAACATTGGGATGATTAGCACCCAGGGCGGTTTCCCAAATAGAGAGCGATCGTTGGTAGAGTGGCTCGGCTTGGGCATAGTTGCCTTGAGCCTTGTACAGTTCTGCCAAATTGTTGAGGGCAGTGGCAACATCAGGATGATTAGCGCCCAAGGCGGTTTCTCGAATAGAGAGCGATCGTTGGTAGAGTGGCTCGGCTTGAGCATAGTTGCCCTGGTCTTGGTACAGTTCTGCCAAATTGTTGAGGCTGGTGGCAACATTGGGATGATTAGCACCCAGGGCGGTTTCCCAAATAGAGAGCGATCGTTGGTAGAGTGGCTCGGCTTGAGCATAGTTGCCTTGAGCCTTGTACAGT
>Ga0224722_1002072_pt1 | contig 10785 bp, 9 predicted proteins | sample Balambano_FR1_Me_FD_161646 | JGI IMG/M metagenome (GOLD analysis project Ga0224722, IMG submission 161646) | Freshwater sediment microbial communities from Lake Towuti, South Sulawesi, Indonesia - Balambano_FR1_MetaG | ecosystem: Environmental > Aquatic > Freshwater > Lake > Sediment | place...
GAACGATTGGTCCCCGAGACCAACGTCAGATAGGACGACCCCCATCGTCTGTCGTTCTTCTACAGTGGTATTGGGATCGTCGATAACCGACTGACAACCGGACAACCAAAGGGTACAAGCTGTGATCGTACTGAGCATTATGCTTTTCTTCATGTATTCAATACTCCCTCTCTCTAATGGTCTGACAACCCTTATATCGACCGAGAAGGCACTGTTCTCCATGATTTTTTTTAAAAGTTGTGGTAATAAAATGTCGGGGACATCTGAGAGTGTTAGATGTTTCAAAAGGGATTTTTTCTAATCATTGAATATACATGATGAATGACTATGAGGTCAGATTTGAAAGGAAGATTAACGGAATGATTGAAAAGATAATTCGACATAGTTGGAATGTCATATCAGGTTTATTTGTTCTCTTATTATCACTTTGGTTGAGCGGTCCTGGTATAGCAGAAACAGATACCCCACCACATCGTTGGTATTTCATGCTTTGGTTTGTATTATGGACGGTCGGATTCATTTTACAGTTCAGACCGCGAACGAAATGGTTCGGTCTATTCATCACGCTCGTGCCGACGTTATATTATTTTATTTCCGTCCTAAAAGCAGCAGAAGTGATTTCATACTAGTCAATCATGTGCAAAAACAGAGCCATAGACGATGTCTATGGCTCGTGTCGATTATTCCTTTGAAGCAGCAACCGTTGTATCCGCTAATTCGCGCTCCGGTGTTAGGGCTTTCGCAACGTTCCCTTTCCCGGCAAAGTTCTCGAGTAAGTCTTTCATATCGATACCCGAAGAAGCTTTTAATGTTTGTTGAAGCGACGCCATGAGGTCGGTTGCGTAACCTGTCACTTTACCAGCGCCACCATTTTGTCCGCTCCCCGTGTCCACGACCGTGATCTGGTCGATGTTACCGAGTGGCGATGCAATTTCTTTCGCATAATCAGGAAGCATTTTGACGACCATATCGAGAATCGCCGCCTGCCCGTATTGCGCGAAGGCTTCGGCAATCTTCTCTTTCGCTTCGGCTTCTGCAAGACCGGTCAAACGGATAATTTCCGCTTCCGCCTCACCTTTCGCACGTTCAGAATCCGCTTCTGCAAGACCTGCCAAACGTACGCGTTCCGCATCGGCTTTCGCCTGTGCTTCAATACGATACTTCTCTGCATCCGCGATTGCGATTTGACGTGCTTTATCCGCGGCGGCAGACTGTTCAATCGAGTATCGATCCGCATCGGCTTTTTTCTTCACTTCTGAATCATATTGTTTCTCACGACGCATAATTTCTTTCTCTTCGAGCTCGATTTGCTTTTGACGCTCGATGATTTGAACTTGCATCTGTTGTTCGGTGACTTCTTGTTTCGCACGCGCTTCCTCAAGCTCATACGCTTGGTCGGCCCGGGCTTTGGCAACATCTTGCTCACGGCGATAAGCCGCGATTCGGAGTTGGTTCTCTTTCTCAGCTTCCGCGATTTCAGAGGCACGCTCAAGTTCGGCCTTCTTCGCATCTTTCATCGCTTCCGCCTGTTTGATGCGCGTCTCTTTATCCGCTTCCGCAGTCGCGATATCAGCATCACGCTTCACTTGGGCGATACGCGGCTTCCCTAGCGATTCCAAGTATCCATTCTTATCTCGAACGTCTTTGATGGTGAATGACACGATGACTAGCCCCATTTTCGCCAAGTCTTGTGATGCGACTCGTTGAACTTCTTGCGAGAACTTGTCACGGTTCTTATAAATCTCTTCAACGGTCATAGAACCTAAAATCGAGCGCAAATGACCTTCTAACACTTCTTTTGCTTCGTTTTCTCGTTCAATCTTCGGTTTTCCGAGGAACTGCTCAGCCGCTGTCGCGATTTCACTGATCGATCCGCCAATTTTAATGATGGCTGTTCCGTCCGCCATGACCGGGACACCCTGCTCTGTATAGACTTCAGGCGTTGTGACCTCTAATTTGCTTGAGAGCAAGCTGAGGGGTTCTGCTTGTTGGAATACCGGGAAGACGAACGTCCCGCCACCGCGAATGATTTTAACGCGGTTACCGGATGTATCGCTATGTACATTTTTCTTGCCTAAATAACTACCTGTCACAATCAGGGCCTCATCTGGTCCGACTGTGCGATATTTTAATACGAATACAAACACAAGTGCGAGGATGATGACCCCGACGATGATGCTGACTAAGATAGCCGTATTCATGTGTTATATCTCCTCTCGAATTGTAGGTTCGTCATATGGCATGACGATTGCGATATTGCCTTTCACTTCAATGATGACTACCCGATGATCTGTCGAAATCGATGTACCATCTAAGCTTTGAGCCGTCTTTAAAAGCGAGCCCGTTACTGTCTCAATCAAGACTTCGCCATACCCGCCTTCAGGGATGGGCACGGTCAATCGTCCGACACGTCCAACTAATGCCTCATCCGTCAAACCAATGGATTCTTCCGCATTTGAGAGCGGTAAGAGAACAAATAGATAAAGAAGCGTCGTCAAAGCAAGAGACCCGACCAATGCGACAGCGAGCCCAATCATCGGGGAAACGTGAGCCAACGCGTTTAAGATAAGCCCAATCCCTGCCCCTAGTGTTAAGAACGATAAGATGACTGCAGGGTTAAACCAACCCTCGAACATTTCGAACGCATCGGAGAACATCATGTAAATAAAGGTTCCAAGACCAGCGATGATCAACACCCACCAATACAGTTGATCGATTGCCTCCATTACCACCCCTCCTGTCGACGTTTTTGTTCCATCATCAGTACACGTCGAAGTTGTTCGACTTCTAATGCAAGCCGATCTTCAATCTCATCCCACTCCGACAGTGATGAAGTGGATAAGTCGTTCACTTCTCGAACTCGCCCGATGGAACGTTCAATCCGTCGCCGATTGTATAGGTCGACAAGTTCTTGTCGTTCGAGCCGCATCCTGTTTAAAAAATATTCCACTTCTTTTTGAACTTGAACGACTTGATCCGTCACGCCCTCAGAAGAATCTTGCATCAGTAGCCGACGCACTCTCACTTGATGAGCTACTAATTTAGCAATTCTCGCCTCGAGTTCGAGAATATGCTTATATAATTCCTCTACCTCATCTTGTTGCGTGTCATCGCGCCACCACACGTCCACCCCACCTCACTTTTCTCTACTCACTTCCCTATACGATAAAACCTCATCTTCGGTTTCAAAAATTCATAAAAAAATGTAAAATGAATTTGCCAGACAGAAAGGAAGTGCTCATGTTGGGCAACCAAGTCATCAAGCTATCAACCGCATCACAAGAAAAACTAAAAAAGATGTACCATGAGTATGCAGTCGCGCCACCACCATATGCGACATTCAGCGCCAAGACACCAGGATTTGTCGTAACGATTTATCAATCAGGGAAAGTGATGTTCCAAGGAAAAGATGCCGAGACCGAGGCAGTGAAATGGGGAACACCCGCCGAGAAGAAACAAGCATCCACACCGAACACCATCCTACCTGAAGGATTTTCAAGTTGGTCTGTCGTTGGAAGCGACGAGGTCGGAAAAGGAGATTATTTCGGACCACTCGTCGTCGTAGCGGCTTTTGTCTCACGCGATCAAATCGCACTCGTGAAAGAACTCGGCGTAAAAGATTCCAAACAGTTATCCGACCCTGAAATCATCCGGATTGCGAAGGATTTACACGCTACGATTCCTTATCAAAAAGCGACACTGCATAATCCAACATACAACAACATGCAACGTACGATGACACAAGGTAAAATGACTGCCATCGCCCATAATGCTGCGCTTCGAGCGTTGCTTGAGAAACTCGGACAAAAACCCGATGCCATTCTCATCGATCAGTTCGCAGAGAAGTCGGTCTACTATCAACATTTGCGGGCAGAACGCGATATCGTGCGCGACGATGTCTACTTTTCTACAAAAGCCGAAGGACTTCATGTCGCCGTCGCAGCTGCATCCATTTTAGCTCGCGCTTTCTTCTTAAAAGAAATGGACAAACTAAGTAAACAAGCAGGATTGACTCTTCCAAAAGGTGCAGGGGCCAAAGTCGACCAAGTCGCCACTCAAATCATTCGACGTCATGGTCAGGATTATTTACAAAAGATTGCTAAAGTCCATTTTGCGAATACAAAGAAAGCCCTCAACTTGAATGAACGTCGTTTGTAGAGCTTCGACATCAAGTATGATATACTCATTTTATGGTTAAATGAACTTAAAATTTTTGGAGGATAGCGTTCATGCTGCATTATAAAACCTACACGATTAGTGATGACCATCCTTGGGTCATCTTCATACACGGGGCCGGAGGAAGTTTATCGCATTGGTATCGTCAACTTCGTCCCTTCCGTAAAAAATATAATGTCCTGCTCGTCGATTTACGCGGTCATGGCGGTTCATACGATGCTGAACAGTCGCTCAAACAACCGTTGAACGCCTATACGTTTGATGTCGTCGCCAAAGACGTGATTGAAGTCATGGATCACTTAGGTATCGAAAAAGGACACATGGTCGGTCTGTCTTTAGGAACGATTGTGATTCAGGCGATGTTTGAGCACTATCCCGATCGAATCGCATCGGTCGTTCTCGGCGGAGCCATCGTCAAATTCAATGTCCGCTCCACGATGCTCATCCGACTTGGTAGTCTTGTGCAAAACTTTGTCCCATACATGTGGTTATATAAATTATTCGCATGGATTTTACTCCCGAAGAAGCGTCACAAAAAGTCTCGGATGATGTTCGTCCGCGATGCGGCGAACTTATGTCAACGCGAGTTTATCCGTTGGTTCAAAATGACGGAAAATATTAATCCTTTACTGAATCAGTTCACTTCGATTCAGACGAACGTCCCGATTTTATATATTATGGGTGATGAGGATTATATGTTTCTTGAAGCTGTCGAACGGACAGCGAAACATCAGCCGACAGCCAACGTTGAAATCGTTGCAGACTCTGGTCATGTGGTCAATGTAGACCAACCCGATCAATTCAATGCGTTGTCGATGAATTTTATCGATGATCAGATTCAAGCACGTTCACTACAAATGAGCTAATTCAGGATGCCACTGGGCTTCCTGAATTTTTTTGTGTTTATTTTCAGAAAATATTGATTATTACAAAATTAGATGGTATTCTTTAGCAAATCCAACGAAGAGGAGATGCTCGAGATGTCCAATCCCGTACATATGAACAGCCTGCTGATTATTATTCGACTGAGGGACTGAAATCGTTTTGTTTTCAAAAACGACTTTTCAGGCCCTTGTTCCCGTGGTAATCGGACAGGCGCCTGTAGATTGAAACCGCGCCTATCCTTGATGGATAGGTTTTTTTATTGACACAAAGACATAGAGGAGATGATGGAAGTGAAGCAGTATATGATGGATCGAATGGTAAAAATTTCAGCAGGGATGGCAAACGCCGTCCTCGTCACGCTCGGTGTCGGTTTATTGATTGAGACGATTGGTAATTTGACCGGAATCGCGATGCTCGTACAGATTGGACAAGTCGCCAAATCATTATTGGCACCCGCTTTAGGCGCTGGCGTCGCGTTTCAACTTGGAAGCAACACGCTCATCCTATTTAGCGCCATGATTGCCGCAACCATTGGCGGTGCAGCTTTAAAAGCGACAGAAAGCGGACTCGTCCTCGTTCCAGGTCAACCGATTAGCGCACTGATCGCAGCGGCGGCTGCTGTCTGGCTTGGAAAACGTGTCCTCGGAAAAACAAAGTTTGATATGATGGTCGTTCCGGTCACAGCCGTATTAGGTGGTGGAATCGTTGGGGTTGCTGCAGCAGCGGTCACGACTCCTCTTATCAACTCAATCAGTCAAGGGATCACCGCATCTGTAGAAACGTCGCCGATTGCCACATCTCTTGTCATCGCACTTGTTTTCAGTGTCATGCTCATGTCGCCTGCATCATCTGCCGCACTCGCCATCGCGCTTCAACTTGACCCTGTCGCCAGCGCCGCTGCCTTGATTGGTTGCTCTGCTCAATTTGTTGGATTTACCTTAATGGCATATCGTCAAACCGACCCAGGTGGATTGGTCGCCTCATTCTTTGTCACACCGAAAGTGCAGTTTCCGAATATCATCAAAAATCCGCGAATCGTCGTTCCACCGTTTATCGCCGCGATGATTTCCGCACCGATTGCTACTTTGATGTTCTCACTCCAAGTCCCATATGAAATTGCGGGTCTCGGGCTCAACTCTCTGATTGCCCCGCTTCAGATTTTAGCGGTCCAAGGGTTGGATGCCTTTCTCATCTTCACGATGACCGGCGTCGTACTCCCTGCACTCATTACATGGGCTCTATATCGTGTGACGAGTCTTGTCGGATGGACCAAGTTCGGCGATCTCGCACTCGAGATTCAATAATAAAAGGAGCGTTGTCACAGGTGGACAACGCTCCATATTTTTTACGCTCGAAGTTCAGCGCCGTGTGTCGCACGGACCGCCTCGACAATTGTTTCATATGCTGCCGTTACTTCTTCATCTTGTAACGTACGTGACGGGTCTTGGAACTTGAGTGAGAAGGCAAGCGATTTCTCATCCGCTCCAACATTCTCCCCTGTATAGACGTCAAACAAGACGAGGTCAATCAAGAGTGGACCAGCCGCTTGGCGGATCGTTTGTTCAACTGTCCCAGCCGGAATCTCACGTGATAAGACGAGTGCCAAATCTCGTGAAATTGATGGATAACGTGGTACGTCTTGATAAAGAAGTGTCTCGTCTCCACGAAGTGCCAAGAGGTCGAGTTCGAATACATACACTTCCTTCATACCATAGACGTCTTTCGATGTTCCTGGATGCACTTGTCCGACATATCCGATGACCTCTCCGTCCATCAAGATGTTTGCCGTACGACCAGGGTGCATATCAGGCATCGATACGGCCTCATACGTGACATCTAGGCGAAGCGTTTGGACTAACGTGTCGACAATCCCTTTTGCGACGAAATAGTCGACCGGGATCCGTGTTCCTTGCGAACGATGATCCATCCATAGACCTGTGACGACACCAGCCACCCGTTCTTTCTCACGCGGTAACGTTTCTCCGTGCTCCGTATAGACGCGTCCTGTTTCGTAAAGTGCGACGTTCGATTGTTGACGCGCCGTGTTGTAACGCGCCGCCTCCAGCAACCCAGGGACGAGCGACGTACGAAGGACAGAACGTTCTTCACTCATCGGCATCGCCAATCGGACGAGCTGATCGGTTTCTCCACCGAAACGTGTCGCATGTGCCTCACTCGTTAACGAGTAGGTAATGGCTTGTGATAAGCCGACTCCTTGCAACAAGCGACGTGTCTGCCTGCGCAATACGTTGATTGCTGGCAAATAGCCTTTCGATTGAGAGGCAGGTAATGTCGACGGGAGACTATCATATCCGTATAGACGTGCCACTTCTTCTGTGATATCAGCCGGAAGCTCTAAGTCCGGACGGCGCGATGGAATGTGTACTGTCAGCACATCATCCCCTTCTGTCGCGAGACCGAGACGCTCCAGGATGTGAACGATCGTCTGACGATCGAGTGTCATCCCTAAGCGCTTGTTGATATAGTCAATCGACACTTGGATTTCTCGGGCACGTGATTCGGCTTCACCTGAACGCACCGCATCATGAATGGCTCCTCCACCGAGTTCGACAATCAGTTGCGCGGCGCGATCGAGCGCGAGCATGACACGTTCTGGGTCAACGCCTTTTTCGAAACGAGCGCTTGAATCTGAACGGAGACCGAGCGTACGGCTCGTCTTCCGTACAGATGCCGGATCAAAGTACGCTGACTCTAAAATGATATCTGTCGTTGAATGATCTACCTCTGTATTGGCACCACCCATGACGCCTGCGATGGCGACTGGAGCTTGCCCATCCGTGATGACCATCATCGATGAATCGAGCGTACGCGTCACGTCGTCGAGTGTGACCATTTCTTCTCCATTTTCGGCTTGACGGACCACAATCGAGTTGCCGAGTTTCTTCGCATCGAATGCGTGAAGCGGTTGTCCGATTTCAAGCATCACGTAGTTCGTCACGTCGACAATGTTGTTGATTGGACGGACACCTTCTGCGATCAAGATATTCTTTAGCCATTGTGGCGATTCTGCAATCGTTACCCCTTTGACTTCACGAGCTGCGTAATATGAACAGTTCGGAGTTGCAAGTTCGATGGACACGTCCGATGGTGATGATGACGTGACATCTGCCGTCGGCAACGTGTACGGACGCTCTAAGATGGCCGCAACCTCATGAATGATTCCATAGAGGCTCAAGCAATCTGAACGGTTCGGAGTCAAGCCGAGTTCGATGACTTCATCGTTCAAGTCGAGTAAATCGAGCACATCTGCACCAACTTGTACGGATTCACGGAATGTGTGGATTCCATCTTGCTCGTCTTCCCGAATTTGTTTCTTCTCAAAGCCGAGCTCTTCGAGTGAACAAATCATCCCTTGTGATTCGACACCACGTAGTTTTGCTTTTTTGATTTTAAGTCCTGGTAAGCGTGCGCCAACTTTGGCCACGATCACATGTTGCCCTTCGCGCACGTTCGGTGCGCCACAGACGATTTGAACAGGGTCACATTCTCCGATGTCCACTTTCGTCACGTTTAACTTATCCGCTTCCGGATGTTTCTCACATGAAAGGACCCGCCCGACGACGATCCCAGAAAGTCCTTCCCCACGATTTGTCACACTTTCGACTTCGATTCCGTTCTTCGTAATCAAGTCACCGAGCGCTTCGCCGCTTAAATCGGATACATCAATATATTGATTCAACCATTTTTTTGAAAGTAACATCTGTCTTCCTCCTTAGAATTGCTCGATGAAACGTAAGTCATTTGTGTAGAAATGGCGGATGTCGTCGACGCCGTGTTTGAGCATCGCCATACGCTCCACTCCGATTCCGAATGCGAACCCTGACACTTTTGACGAGTCATAGCCAGCCATCTCCAAGACATGCGGATGAACCATTCCGCCTCCGAGAATTTCAATCCAACCGGTTCCTTTACAGACGTTACATCCTTTCCCGCCACACTTGAAGCAAGAGATGTCGACTTCGACCGATGGTTCCGTGAACGGGAAGAAGCTTGGACGGAGACGAATTTCGCGCGTTTCTCCGAACAACTGCTTCACGAACACTTCGAGTGTCCCTTTCAAGTCAGCCATCGAGATGGATTCATCGACAACCAACCCTTCGATTTGCATGAATTGATGCGAGTGCGTCGCATCGTCTTCATCACGACGATACACTTTACCTGGGCAGATGATGCGAATCGGTTTTCCGTTCGCCTCCAACATCGTGCGAGCCTGTACAGGAGACGTATGAGTACGAAGTAACGTCTCTTCCGTGATATAAAACGAGTCCTGCATGTCTCGTGCCGGATGATCTTTCGGCAAGTTTAGCATTTCGAAATTATAGAGATCGGTTTCGACTTCAGGACCTTCAGCAATCGTATATCCGAGTCCAACGAACAAGTCTTCCATCTCGTCGATGATTTGTTGTAAGAGATGACTGTGGCCAGGAGTCGATGTCCGCCCCGGTAGAGTCACATCGAGCGTTTCCGCTTTTAACTTTTCCTCTAATTCAATCGCCTTCACCTCTTCGATTCGAGCATCGAGTATGCTTTGAATCGCGGTACGAACGGTATTCGCCAACTCACCGATGATCGGACGTTCCTCGGCAGATAATTTACCCATGCCACGGAGCACTTCAGTCATCGGTCCTTTTTTCCCTAAATATTTGATGCGGACGTCATTCAATGATTTTTGTGTGGATGCCTGTTTGATTTCTTCTAACGCTTCCACTTGTAACTGTTCTAATTGTTCTTTCATGTGTTCGCTTCCTCCTCTACATAAAAAAGTCCCTTCAGTCGTTGACTGAAGGGACGAATCATCGCGGTACCACCCTACTTGGCCAATTATTCATGGCCCACTTGAGAGCATCGTTATCGTGATGCCAAACCGGTGTTGTCTCCAACACGACTCCAGAGTGAATTCAGCGACGAATCCGGCAAAGGCTCTCAGTCACGGCCCTTGCTCCCTGAACGGAATCGGTCATTCGCTTACTATGTTCTTTCAACGTCATATCTTATTCATCGATGTGTTTAACCTATCACGTTTTTCACGTGCTGACAAGATTATTGTAAAGCGATGCGATACATTAAAATACCGGCAGCGACCGCCGCGTTGAGCGATTCCGCGTCGCCGAGCACCGGAATATGCACACGTGTGTCACAGAGTGACAATACATCAGCATGAACCCCTTGCGCCTCATTCCCGATGACGAGGACCACTTTGTCTTCGAATGCAACTTGCTCATACGATGTCGCTTTTGAGAGAGCTGTGCCGTAGACGTGGAATCCGTCCTCTTTCAGCTCAGGTAACTTTTCAAGCAAGTCGACCGAGGTCACGTTCACGTGAAACAGCGATCCTTGTGTGGCACGTACGACTTTGGCGTTGAACGGATCGACCGTCCCTTTCCCGAGTAACACCGTATCGAATCCGGCAGCATCTGCTGTTCGAATCATCGTACCGAGATTACCCGGGTCTTGTACTCGGTCTAGTACGAGTACTTTCTTCATTTTTCGTTCCACCGGAGTCATCTTGACAACGGCAAACACGCCTTGGGTCTTTTCCGTTTCGGAAAGAAGGTCCGCAACGTGGTCGGATAACTCGAGGACTGGCATATCTTCAAGTCGCCACGTTCCTTTTGGTGAATACGACTCAGCCATGATGAGTTGGACGAGTCGACCGGCACGAATGGCCTCGTCCACCAAATGCTCTCCTTCTACTAGGAATTG
>Ga0224722_1002073_pt1 | contig 10785 bp, 7 predicted proteins | sample Balambano_FR1_Me_FD_161646 | JGI IMG/M metagenome (GOLD analysis project Ga0224722, IMG submission 161646) | Freshwater sediment microbial communities from Lake Towuti, South Sulawesi, Indonesia - Balambano_FR1_MetaG | ecosystem: Environmental > Aquatic > Freshwater > Lake > Sediment | place...
CCCCCCGACCCTTTTCACTGATAAAAATCCCTTTACCGTCAAACTGCGCCGAATGCCCGGAGAGAAAACACTGGGGCAGGTCTTTGTCCAGGGAATCTCCCTGACAGAAGTTGATACCGATGACGAACTGCGTTGTGTGCCGGGGACCTTCCGCGCCGAAGCCGGTAGCACTCTCTTTGTTCACTTCCCCAACTCTGACCCTCCCGAAAAAGCCGGTATAGTCGAAATCACCACACGCGGACGGTGCTTCGCCCCCCACCAACGCGGCTTGGGTTATATTCATGTCATCGGATTTATCTTTGAACACTGCGCCAACCAGTTCCCCTCCGGTTTCTGGACAAAAGACCCCGATAAAGGCACACCACAAGCCGGAGCAGTCGGCACACGCTCAGGGCATCACTGGCATATCGAGCGATGCACGGTTCGCCTTGCCAAGGGAATCGGGATAGACTGCGGTTCCGAAGGAGGCTACGACCTCGAAAACCCAACCAACGGACAGCCCAAACCCGAAAAGGTGGGATGGCACACGATTATTCACTGCACTATCTCCGACAATGGGTGCTGTGGAATTGCCGGTTGGAACCATGAGGGAACCCAAATCATCTACAATACCATCGAACGGAACAATACACTGGGCTTTACCGCCCCCGAAACCGGTGGTATCAAGGTACATGGCTTTGTCAATGGACGTATTGAAGGTAATCTTCTACGCGATAACGACTGTTTTGGCATTTGGCTTGATAATGTATACTACCACTCGCGTGTTACCCGGAATGTCTGTATCTCCAACCGAGGAGCCGGAATCTTTGTGGAGATGGGTGATGGTCCTGTACTGGTAGACCATAACATTCTTGCCCTAACCCGCATCGGGGACGGTATCTATTCCCATGATGCGTCAGGAGCGGTCTATGCACACAACCTATTTATGGGAAATGCCCATTTTGGTATCTACATCCGCACCGCTACAGCCCGCGATGTGCGCCGTGACGATGGCGAACGTGTTCGCGTCGAATCGTCACGCAATCGGATTATGGGGAATGTGTTTGTGGATAACTGGCGCGGACACCTCTGTATCCCTTACCCTTCTCCGCTTGCCCAAGATAACCAGTCAGACTACAACCTTTTTATCGGCGGAACCCAATGGCACTGGGAAGGCTTAGGGCTACATCCCTTTGTCGCAAACGATAATAAAGGTACAGTAGACCCCGAATGTCTCGCCGAAGCCTATCGCACCGCACAGGAGGATTTACAAACACCCGTAGACGAACAAATTCCGGTGAAGGCTTGGCGAAATCTTCCGTATCTAAACTTGGCGCAGTGGCAGACCATGACGGGTTGGGATATCCACAGCCATGCTCCGGCAGTAAAACAAGGGGAGATAGAGAACGGAGCCGTGGAAAAGGGAGGGGCAAACCTCTCGGTATACAGTCTCTATGTAGAGTTTCGCGATGGTACACTCTTCAGCACGGTCTCTTGCCCCACGGTTCCCGGAACCGATTCAGATTTTTCGGGGGTTCCTTTAGCTTCCTCCGAACGTCGCCCCGGTCCGTTTCAAAAATGGTCTGCCGGACATAACCGCCACTGGCTTTGGAATACCCGCTACCCACCAGAGCCGGGGAAAGTGTAGTTGATGCGAAAACAATGGGCTGTACTGGCTTTGATAAGTCTATTTTTCGGAACCACGATTGCCTTTGCACAAGGGGGACAACGGCGTATGCCCGACGGAGTGAAACACCTGTCCGATTTAGAGTACGCTAAGATAGACGGGCGTTCGCTAACGCTAGACCTGTATCTGCCCGAAAAAACTTCAGGTAAACTTCCCGTGGTAGTTTGGGTACATGGGGGTGGTTGGCAGAGCGGTAATAAAAACAGTACCCCGGCAGTCTACCTGACTGCACACGGATACGCGGTTGCCAGTATTTCCTACAGACTCTCAGGAGTCGCAAAGTTCCCGACGCAGATTCAGGATTGCAAAGCGGCGGTTCGTTGGCTTCGTGCCAACGCTGAAAAATACAACCTCGACCCGGCGCGTTTTGGCGCATGGGGAGCCTCTGCGGGGGGACACCTAGTTGCCCTGTTGGGAGCCACCAAGAACATCGCCGAGTTTGAAAATGCACACGGCAACCGAGAATACGACAGCCACATACAAGCCGTGGTGGATTTCTACGGTCCTACCGACTTTCTGCAAATGGATGCCCATGCCCCTGCGGACAGCCGAATCATCCATGACGCGCCGGACTCGCCCGAATCACGATTGATTGGCGCACCGATTCAGGAAAACAAGGATAAGGTACAAAAAGCAAACCCCATTACCTACATCACTAAGAATGCCCCCCCGTTTCTGATTGTGCATGGCGACAAAGACCCAGCAGTTCCTCTACACCAAAGCCAACTGCTCCATGCGGCACTGACCAAAGCAGGAGTGTCAAGCAACCTTTGGATTATTCCCGGTGCGGGACACGGCTTTGGCGCAGAGCATCGGGACACTTTAGAACGCCGTATTCTCGCCTTCTTTGACATACACCTGAAAGATTCGTCTACCGAAACTCTTCCCCCGGACGGTCTGCGGCAGTTTGTCTACAAAAAGACATCACAAGGCGATTTACAGGTCAGTGTTCACTTTCCCGACGGTTGGAAAAAGACAGATAAACGTCCGGCGATTGTCTTCTTCTTCGGCGGAGGTTGGAAGCAGGGAACCATTGAACAGTTCCGCTATCAGGCGGACTATTTCGCCAAGCGAGGAATGGTCACACTTCGTGCGGACTACCGGGTCGAAAGTCGGCACAAGACCACCCCAATGGAAGCCGTAGAAGATGCTAAAAGTGCCGTGCGCTGGCTCCGCGCCAATGCGGAAACATTAGGGGTTGACCCCAACCGTCTTGTGGCGGCAGGGGGTTCTGCGGGTGGACATCTTGCCGCCTGCGCCGGGCTGACTCAAACCGACGATGCCACCCTGGAGGATTCTCGAATCTCCTCACGTCCCAACGTCCTCATTCTCTTTAATCCGGTGCTACGTTTAGAGAACGAACCCTTTGCCCTCTCCGAGGAGAAGAAACGGGCTATCTCCCCCGTGCAACATATCCGCCCCAATGCACCGCCCATCCTTCTCTTCTTCGGAACCGAAGACCGCCTTTTGGCACAGGGCAAGGAGTTTATCCAAAAATCCAAAAGCATACAAAACTCCTGTGAACTCTTTGTTGCTTCCGGGCAGACCCATGGATTTTTTAACCGCTCCCCGTGGCGCGAAGCCACCTTACGCCAAGCCGATAGATTTCTGATTGCCCTCGGCTACCTGAGCGGGGAACCCACTGTCGAACTAAACGAGAAAGTCGAGTTGATTCGAGATTGAGACAATACCTTTACTATGTGCGCTCTGGGAAACGATGTATCCGGTGTGACAATCCCTTAGACCTCCGAACTCAAGTGAACCTCCAACTCCGGCATATCCGTTTAGCCAGTGATACAATTTTTCAAAGAAAGAGCAACAACAAAGATGACAATCAGCGTATTTCCTCCCCACCCAGATAACGCTTATCCTGAATATCAGGCACGGATAGGCGAGTTATGGGTATGCGGCAAAACATTGAGTGGCACCATTGCAAACGCCATTGAGGCTGCCGAGGCGAGCGGTAATAAGATTTCCGCATTAAAAGTCATTGTACAGGAGCTAGGGGGCGATGCATTTTTTAGCGAGGCAAGTCGCGCCAGACGATATGAATTAACCGCAAAACAGCAAGAGTATATTCGACATGGAAAGGAGTTACCAGAAAGGGAAGCCCAAGAACTGGAAGAGTTGATTCATGCAGAGATAGAGGCTTCTGCGAAACGGGCAGAAAAATTATCTGATGAACCATGATAGACAAATTAACGCTCGCCACCATTGGCGCACCAATGGCATTTTTCCCTGACTGACCTATGTCCTTGCAATTTCCAATGAGCAACTCTCTACCCCCACCCCTCTCCGATGATGTACTGGCAAAAACGACAACTCTGCCCAAAAAGCCTGCCGCCGTCTCTCTGACCGGGCAGAGAGTGCGCTTGGAACCCTACAATCCGCTTACACATGCCGAACCACTCTACCGGATTAGCAACGGAGAACCTATACGCATTGGGGAGCAGGAGTGGGCAGGCTACGACCCCGACGAAGCGATTTGGCGGTTTATGTATGCAGGACCGTTTTCCACCCTCGCTGACTTTGAACGTTATATGCAAGCCCAACGGGATGCCCTCGATGGCACTCCTTTAACCGTGTTTAGCCTTGCGCTGAACCACCCGATTGGTGTCGTCAACATAATGGCAAACTACCCCGGTCATCTTAAAATCGAATTGGGAAGTATCTGGTACAGCCCGATAGCCCAACGCACGGGCGCGAACACCGAAGCGACGTACCTACTTTTGGACTACCTGTTCTCTTTAGGCTATCGTCGGGTAGAGTGGAAGTGTAATGTCCTCAACGAACGCTCATATCGTGCCGCCGAAAAGATGGGCTTTCGCTTCGAGGGGATTCAAGAGTGCCACTACATAATGAAAGGCAGAAGCCGCGACACCGCATGGTTTCGGATTCTGGAATCGGAATGGGCTTCGGTCAAACAGCACTTGGAATCGCGTCTGTATCCCTCTTGCCCAAACCATTGACAAAAACAATAGGAGTACCCATGACACAACGACGAATCATTTTCTGTATCCTACTCAGCGTAGTTCTTCTCAGTTTCGTGCCTTCTCAAACACAGGCACAAACATCACTGCCCCCGGATAGTGCGTATGTCACCGTGAAGAACGGGCAACTCTCTCTCAATGGGGAGCGGGTTCGCTATTGGGCGGTTATCGGAAGCTTGTATGTCTCTCCCAATATACGCCCCAACGACTCTGCCGAGGAGAAACGCCGCAAAATCGCCACCTCGCGCCGAGGAACCAATATTCTCGTAGACCGCTATTTAGACCTCGGCTTCAATGCTTGCCGCTTCTGGGATAGTGTTCCCAACCAAGAGAACTACACCATCGGGGATGGTTCCCAAGCCGATACAATGGACTACTTTATCTCCCGTATGAAGGAGAAGGGGTTGAAAATCTGGGCTGCTGCTCTGAACGATGCAGGAGAGGCTACCCCGGATAGAGTCACGGCTATCAATGACCCGAAAACGGCGGAGGCATGGCAAAAGGCAGTGACAGAATGGAAGGGTGGCAAACCTGTCGAGTTACGTAACAATACGGCGCGTATCTGGGACCCGCGCTTGGAAGCCATCGGCATCCAAAATATGAAGGCGGTTGCTACACACTTCAATAAGCATACGGGGCTACGTTGGTGTGATGACCCGGTGTTTGTTGCATGGGAACTCTCCAATGAGGAGTGGTGGATAGGACGGATGCTCGGTGGGGGGTGGCAGAACCTCCCAGCGTTCTTCCGTAACGAACTGGTGGCGCAGTGGAACGCTTGGCTCCAAAAGAAGTACGGGAACGAAAGCAAACTCAAAGCCACATGGAAAACCCTCCTGCCCGGCGAAAGCCTTGCGCAACAATCTATTCTCTTTGCTCCCATGCGCGGAACCACCAAATCGTCCGCCGCGCTAAACGATGCCAACCCACTTGCTGCTCAAGCCTTGAGCGGTTTGAAGCAAGAGTACACTCGTGAGGACTTTGCCCCGGAACGTGCCGCAGATGTCATGGAGTTTTTGGTACACCTGCATGTCACCCATAAGCAACGCGAGGCAAAAGCGGTCAAGAGTTGGGGGAAAAGCACCCGACTCTCTCCGCTCTGCTACGATACCGGAATCGGGTACGAAATCCAGTCCCAATACCTCCACCAACAAGCCGATGCGGTTGCCCATGATGCCTATATCAACGGAACCGGTCCCGACTACAAAGAGCCAGACCTTGCCGCCGAACCGACCACACACAAAAAGCAGTTGGCGATGATAAACGCTGAGCGTATCAGTGCGAACAAGGGGCGTTGGGTAAACTGGCTCCTGAAACCACCGGGAATCGCGCAGGGGGTTCCATGGCTAGAGCATAACCGTGTCATAGGGAAACCGTACTTTGCCTATGAAACTCAGATTCAGCAACCTGCCCGCTATCGTGCCGACTTCCCCTTGCGTGTTGCGAGTCTAGCGGCGATTCAGGATTGGGACTTTGTTTGTTGGCACTACTTCGGCGGTGTTCCCCAAGCCGGAACCGACCCACGCCCCTTTGACCGCAGTATGGACATCACCACCGGAGGACACCCGCAAGGCTACCATTATACGTATGACGAAATCCAAAACGCGATGATGCGTGCCGCCGGAACCATGTTTCGCAACTTCGCCCACAAGCCTGCCCCAAACCCGACTCGGTTTATCTTCGGACGAAAAAGTCTCTACCATCCCGACAGTATGGACTATGCGGGTTCGTATGGTGAAATCGGGATGGATATGATGCAAACAGTCTATCAATACGGCGTTCGCATTCAGATTGACCCAAAACAGGAAGGAGATAAGGTCATCGGTCCCGTCGTCAAATTTGATGCGCGAAACACTCATAACCCCTACACTCCCACCAACGAAATCACGATTGACTGGAAGAAGGGCTTTATCGAAATGGATGCCCCGGCAGGTGTCGCATGGACAGGGCTGCTGGCAAACCATGGGGATACCGTGCAGTTTGAAAATGGGGTGACACTTAAAAATGTGGTCATCAACAATCCGGCGGGTATCTATGAGCCAATGAACGACGATGAGAAATATATCGGCTTTTCTCTCTATTCAATGGACGGTAAACCACTCAAAGAGTCCCGCAAAGCCGCGCTTTCTATCGTCAGCACCAGTTACAACTCCGGGTTCTCATTAGGGAGCGAGGGGAAACGCACCGAGGCAGGAGAACTTCCGGTATTGGTCGCACGGGTGGGGGCAACCGTAGAGTGTCCCGCTCTCAATGGAATGCGCTACACCCTCCGCGATTGGCATATGCAACCTCTCGGAACGGGGACAATTAGCAACGGTACGCTAACCATTCCCAACGATAAACCTATCTTTGTTATCGAGCTAGAGCGATAGACGGACGACAGATAGTTCCCCCTCCTCAGTACACCCTTGAAAGTTCGAGGAGGGGTTGACTAAATTATCTGCACATCGTGGCTTCCCCGGTTCACGCTCCCGATAACCCCGGCGCGTTCGCCCAACTGACCTAATCGTTCCGCAATGATGGTGGCTTGCTCCGCAGGGACAATCAGTACCATACCCACTCCCATATTCAATGTGCGGAACATCTCGGCTTCAGGAACATTACCCAACTCCTGAATCAAACGGAAAAGAGGGGGAACCTCCCAAGTTCGACGCTCTATCACCGCCTGACAGCCTGGAGGAAGCACTCGCGGGATGTTGTCGTAGAAGCCTCCACCCGTGATATGCGCCATGGCATGAATATCAAACTCCTCCAAAAGCGGCAATATCGCATTGGCATAACATCGGTGTGGCGCAAGCAATGCTTCGCCCAAAGTGGTTCCCAACTCCGGCATAAAGCGGTCTACTGTAAGATTTGCCTTGGCGAAAAGAATATGCCGCGCCAGACTGTAGCCATTGGTGTGCAGACCATCTGAGGCAATCCCAACCAAGGCATCACCGGGCGCAACCTGTCGCCCATCAATAATCCTTCCCCGGTCAACCAATCCCACAATACAGCCCACCAAGTCATACTCACCGGGGTTGTACATACCGGGCATCTCCGCCGTTTCGCCTCCCACTAAGGCACACCCCACCGAGCGGCAACCCTCTGCTAACCCCCTGACTACCTCTGCCGCGACCAAGGGGTCTAACTTTCCCGTCCCGAAATAGTCGAGAAAGAAGAGTGGTTTTGCCCCCTGCACCAAGATGTCATTGACACAGTGCCAGACCAAGTCGCGCCCGATGGTATCATGCTTGTTCATCATCTGGGCAACCTTGAGTTTGGTTCCCACGCCATCCACCGACGATACCAAGACTGGTTCATTGACCGCGTTTTTATCCAGTTGGAACATCGCCCCAAAACTGCCCACATCTGCCAGTACGGACGGTGTAAACGTCGAACGGATATGCTCCTTCATCCGTTGCACCGCCTCATTTCCGGCATCTATATTCACCCCGGCATCGGCATACAGTGTGGTGGTACTCTCTGATTGGCTACTCATTAGTTCGCTCTTTCTCCTGCATGAGTTCCCGTATGGGGTGCGGTCAGTTGGCGCAGTTTCCAAATATTCCGTTCGTGCATCGTCTCTGCTTCCGGGGTTTCCACAATCACAGGAAGACCCTCCGGCAGTCGGGGGTCAGTCAGAAATGCCCGAAAACCGTTCACCCCAATCTGCCCCAATCCGATATGGTCATGCCTATCTACTCGGCTTCCCAATCCCTTCTCTGCATCGTTGGCATGAATACAGACCAACTTCTCAAAGCCGATCTTCTGTGCGAATGCATCCCAAGTGGCTTTTGCGGTTTCCGGGGTTCGGAGGTCGTACCCGGCAACAAAGATATGGCATGTATCCAAGCAGACAGCCAGCCGTTCTGCCTCTGTCACTTGGCGAAAGATTTCGGGAAAGTGGTCGAACGATGCACCTAAAGTGGTTCCCTGTCCGGCGGTGGTTTCTAAGGCGATTCGCACACGATACCCCTTCACCTGCCCATGAATCCAATTAAGCGACTCACATAAGCGACGTAGTCCGACCTCCTCCCCATCTCCCGTATGCGCCCCCATATGAGTCACCAAATAGTCCAGACCTAACTGCTCGGCACGTTCCAACTCCTCCAGAAACGCGGTGCGGGACTTTTCCACCAATTCTTTGTCCCCTGCCGCCAGATTGATAAGGTACGAATCGTGAGCAATTAGGGGGAAACAGCCCGTTGCCTCTGCCATCCGCCGAAACTTCCGAATCGCGGCACGCTCCAACGGTTTTGCCCGCCACTGTCGTGGGGATGCCGTAAAGAGTTGCACCGCATCACACCCGATTTTCGCGCCACCGCTCAGGGATTTATGGATTCCCCCCGCAGTTGGCATATGCGCCCCAAAACGAAGTCCCATTAGGGTTACTCCCATGCCTTCAGCAGATCTGCCATCTCAATCGCGGCTCCGGCGGCTTCGGCTCCCTTGTTCCCGGCTTTGGTCCCGGCGCGTTCGATGGCTTGCTCAATCGAGTCACAGGTCAGTACCCCAAAAGTTACGGGAACCCCGGTCTCCATCATCGCGTGCGCGATTCCCTTGCTACACTCTGATGCAATATAGTCGAAGTGCGGAGTCGAGCCACGAATCAAGCAGCCGAGGCAGATAACCGCATCATACTTTCGGCTTGCTGCCATTTTCTGTGCCACCAACGGCACTTCAAAGGTTCCCGGCACTCGTGCTACATCCACCGTCTCAATGTCCGCGCCGTGCCGTTTGAGGGTATCCAATGCCCCCTCTAAAAGCCGCTCCGTAATAAACGCATTCCAACGCGACACGACAATCCCAAACCGTCGTCCCGTCGCGACTAAATTTCCTTCAAGATACTTTGGCATATTCCCACTCACAATTTCGTTGTACGGACAAGACATTGCTTGCCCGAACTACAGTATACCGGTTTCCCCTTCTGATACAAGAGGCAGAGGGTAGCCACGGCTTTTACAACCGCTCATCGGCGGGACAGCCCTTCTCGGCACGACGAGCGTTTTAGCGGATTTCGCGACGGATACGCCACTCGTTGGGAAGGTAGTTATTGAACCGTCCCGGCAGAACCTTGAGCCATCCTAAACTCTGCCCTCTATATGTCGCTAAACACCATCCGGGGGAACTACTTGGGCTATCTTGCGGCAGGTCAAAGGGGTCTTTCCGCAGATAGCGCAGAGCCGAATCACGGTCTAAGACAATAGCGGGTATATCCGCATGGCGGGCAAGCGAAAGGGCTAGCTCGTGTGCGGGAACAAAGTCGCGTCCTTTGTACTCTCCCAAGCGCAGAATCGGTTGGCTTCGCGGTAGCACAGTACAGATATCGCGTACCCGCCCCGCCACCGAAATAGGAACTGCCGCTATCTTGCCACGCTGTTCCAGTATCATCCAGTTTTCTGGTTCCGCGAGATACTGTGCGATAGTCTTGTCTAAATTGCTAATAGGAAATACACCTGAGAGGGACGATGGTGATGCCAACTCTCCCGCAGTTCCAGCAGTTCGGCGCAGAACACACAGGTAAAACCCTTCCCCCACACACCGATGCGGCAGACACTGATACCCTACTTCCGCAAGGCGGAGTCCCCACTCGTTGGGGAGGGTTAGCGGCACTATCTCCCATCCCCCTTGCGCTAAAAGCCAGTGAATATTGGCTTCGTTCTCTGCCGGATTCAAGGTGCAGGTGGAGTAGAACAGCAGACCATCGGGGCGAACCAACTCCTGCGCGGCAGTGAGAATACGCTTCTGTCGTGCCGCACACCGTTCGCCGTTCTCCTCAGACCATTCTCGAATGGCTTCGGGGTCTTTACGAAACAGCCCTTCTCCGCTACAGGGGGCATCCACGACCACGACATCAAAGTATCCTCGCAACGTTTGGGCAAAAGTCTCTGGGTCATGGTTTGTTATCACCACATTGGGAAAACCCCACCGCACGAGATTTTCGGTCAAAGGGGCGACTCGCGTCCGAATCACTTCGTTGGCAATCAGAAGCGAGTTCTCATTCAGGCGGTTTATCAACAGTGTCGCTTTGCCTCCCGGCGCGGCACAAATGTCTAAGACTGTCAGGGGTTGATTCAGAGGAGTGGTCTGACGTAGGGCAAAGTCCAGTAGCATGGAGGATGCCTCTTGCACATAGTAGGTTCCGGCGTG
>Ga0224722_1002074_pt1 | contig 10781 bp, 10 predicted proteins | sample Balambano_FR1_Me_FD_161646 | JGI IMG/M metagenome (GOLD analysis project Ga0224722, IMG submission 161646) | Freshwater sediment microbial communities from Lake Towuti, South Sulawesi, Indonesia - Balambano_FR1_MetaG | ecosystem: Environmental > Aquatic > Freshwater > Lake > Sediment | place...
TTCATAGTAATCCCTTAATAAAGCGATAAGAAATAGCAAAATCAATCCCCTTTATAATACTATCAGGATTTTCTCCGCTTCCTTCTTCACCAAACGCTTTGACAATGATAATTTTGGATTCAGGAGCGATTCCCCAAACACCTTCTTCGCCGTTACCAGAAGCAATACTAATCATCTGCGTCCCATGTCCATGCTTATCCTCTACATTGTTTCTGTCATCGATACTGTTGTATACATCGACGATTCTATCTTTATATAACTCTCTCGCTTCATTAGAGATACCTGTATCAATAAAGGCAATCGTTTGAGACTCACCTTTGGAATAATCCCATAATTGCTCTAAATCCAATTGTTCGAAATAATATGTTTCCTCGTTTATGGATGAGCTACATCCAGCACAGACAACTAAAAGTAAAAATAATAGCAAACATTCTCTTTTCATTTTCCATCACCTAACAAAAAGCGCATGAAAACATGCGCCTCTCTTTCGTCTTTGATTACATGATTATAAACATGATCACATTAATAACTACCAGTGTAACAACCAGGCCCAAACCAAGTTTTTTAGCAGTAAAATTCACAGTACCATTCTTCTTTCTCATAAGAAGTAAAATGGCAATAGCAAATATAACTAAACTGAAGGATAATTGCATGTTCTCACCTCTATTGGCGTGCAGTACAGTATGCTGCTGCCCATGTCATATTTACAATAATACCACGTGAATGACCTGAATTTCTACGCTCAACATCATCTGCTAAATTAGCGAAATAAAGCCCTGTTAAACCAGAGAAGACAGTAGTTGTCCCAAAGCTAAATAATCCAGAAATCAAACTAATTCCTCCAGCTCCAGTAGCTAATCAAAGGGTATGGTACTAATAGTGTATTTAAACATAGGTGCATTAAGCCTGGTAGAACAAATAATCCCGTCCATAATTGGACTGTTGAAGAGTACTTAATTGGAGTACCAAGGAGAAAGTAGTCTCACTGATAGGGTCGCTAGTAACAGTCAAAATGTAAAATTCGTTATTCAACTAATGAAGCACCTTTTAGTGAAATAGCAACTGTTACATGTTCACGACGAATATAAAGTTATTAAAAAAGATTGTTATTGAAAAAAGATGGTATGAAATCGGTCTTTATTACCATTTTTTTCTACTTCTCTATATAATAAAAGGAAGAAATTCTAAATTCGTTTAATTAAGACTTTGGCAGTTGTTTTAGGGGGAGATAGGATGATTCGTAAGTTAAAAAAAGATGACCATGAATCAGTATTTGCACTAATCGGTCATAAACCAGCAGAAAATTTATTTATTATAGGTGATATTGAGGCATATGGTTATGATTCTAAATTTCAAGAAATTTTGGGGGAATTTCAAGAAGACAAATTGATTGCTGTCTTATTAAGATACGACCAAAATTATATCCCATTTAGTGATCAACATTATGATGTAAAAGGTTTTGCAGAAATCATCAATCGTAATCCCAAGCGATTTGAATTAAGTGGATTAAAGCATTTAATTGATCCTTTACAAGAATTTATTAATAGGGATGTTAGAAAATATAGTGAAACATTTTATGCGAAATGTACGGGTTTAGCTTACGAAGTAGATGAAGAAAATATAAAGCGAGCTAAATATTTACAGCCCTCAGAATATCATGAAAATATAGAGATGTTACGTTCGATACCAGAGTTTGCAACTGGAAATTTTAGTGTAGAAGCGAGAGAACGTGCTGAAAATTTTAAAACCGGAAGAACTTGTATTGTGCGAAACGAACAAGGGACAATGGTTGCATCAGCATCTACAACAGCAGAAAACTCTCAATCTGCAATGATTGTTGGTGTTGGAACAAGACCAGGCTTTGAACGTAGAGGGTATGCAACATTATGTATGGAAAAGCTTTGCAGTGAATTATTAGCAGAGGGGAAATCACTTTGTTTATTTTATGATAATCCCGCAGCAGGGAAAATTTATAAACGTTTAGGATTTACCGACATTGGGTTGTGGACAATGATTCGTTTCGAAGCAGATAACAGAGGTTCATTATAATGGGTTTTCAACAACCTACTCTGGAATGAAAATTTTATCTTGTACAGTCTTATCGTTAGTTATCGCTATATTAATTAATCAGTCTTCCATTAAAGAGACTTTAAAACGTATTATATCACTTTAAAAGCTTACTTAATTGTAAAGCTTTCTTTTTTTACAAATGCAGCTTTTATTCAACTAATTGAAGCAGAATACTTGAAGAAGGATTTTCTAACCGCATTAAAGAATAGTGATTATTGTTGACGAGTTTAATTTAGTTAGGCTGTTTTCGTAAAGTTTGTTGTTTTGTAAAAAGCCCTAAAGCCGGCTTTTTACCCGTATATTCAATCTTACTCTTTAAATATAGAGCCCCTGTTTTCTAAAACGTTCAATGAACTTATGACTTTTTAGAAAATAAGTGTTTTATTTCAATAAAGTAGTGCTAAAAGCAATGTTTTAGAAAACAGCCTTTAGTTAAGATGAAAAAGGTGAGATGAGAATGGGTCAAATTAAAGTTTATGGGGTTAAAGAAAAGTTAAATCCAATTAAAGAAACATTATCAAATGTTATTCACTCGGGTATGGTGGAAGCACTTGGATTTCCTACGGATAAAAGATTTCATCGGTTTTTTCCTATGGAAAAAGAAGATTTTTATTATGCAAGTGAAAGAACCGAAGCATATACAGTAATTGAGGTTAGTATGTTCGAAGGTCGAACGGTGGAAGCTAAAAAACATCTAATAAAGTTACTATTCGAGCATATATATAGTGAGTTGAGTATATCTCCCCAAGACGTTGAGATCACAATCTTTGAAACACCAAAGCATAACTGGGGTATAAGAGGGCTACCTGGTGATGAGTTAGCACTGAATTATAAAGTAAATGTATGATTAAAAGGCGGTCATAGCGACCGCCTTTTTTGGCTTATTAAGTAATGAGTTCAAGTTTTAAAGAAGGGAATGTTTGTTAATACATTTCCCTCGTATACTAAAGAAGCAGGATACTTTAAGAAAGTTATAGAAGTAAATGGAAGGGTTTTTAGTTAACGAAATTGGAGGTATGAAGTGTGATAATAAATGCAGGTACTGAAGAAGCCATTAAAAGATGGGATTCCTTTGCAGATACATATTCAAAGAACCATACCGAACAAGGAGACCTACATAAAGAAGTCTTTTTAAATCCCACTTTATTTTCACTAATGGAGAGTGTAAAAAATAAAAAGGTCTTAGATGCTGGATGTGGAGAGGGGTATTTAAGCAGGATTTTGTCCAAATCAGGTGCTACCGTGACAGCAGTGGACTATTCTCCAAGAATGATAGAAATTGCTAAAGAAAGAACTTCGAAAGATTTGTTAATTGATTATATACAAGGCAATTGTGAGGAGTTAAATATTTTAGAAGATAAAAGTTTCGATTTAATAGTGTCCAATATGGTTATTCAAGACCTTGCAAATTATGAAAAAGCATTTTCAGAAATGTATCGCTTATTAGTAGATGGAGGCTGTTTCATTTTTTCAATACTGCATCCTTGTTTTGTCACTCCAGAATGTGGTTGGGAGAGAACAGAGAGTGGTGAAAAGTTACACTGGAATGTAGATAAATATTTTTATGAAGGTGCTTATGAACAAGGTTTAGGTGATAAGGAGAAGATGCTTTTCTTCCATAGAACATTAACAAGCTATATCAACACTCTGATTAAAACAGGTTTTGTTTTAGAAAGTATTGTAGAGCCGAAGCCATCAACAGAGATGCTTAAGAAATATCCGTCTTTTGAAGAAGATTTTAGATGTGCGGACTTTATCGTTTTTAAGGTAAAAAAATAAATTGTTTAACCAATGGGCATTTCTTTAAGAAGAGATGCTTTTTCTTTGAACAAACGGGACAGCATTCCTGTAATTAACTGAAAAAAAGAATGGGATTAAAAGCTAAGATTGTGAACCAATACACTTCAACAAAAGGGAAGGGGGCTTTAGTGAAATAAGGTTTAGGTTTTCCAAATAAAGAAAATCGCCAATTACAATGGCGATTTTTGCATTTTAAAATACCAATAAACATGTCAAAACGAGTAACATTTTCGGCACTTATTTTTAGAAAAGCACCTCAAAACGGAACCCTTATATTTATCCCCGCAAGCTTTTATATTAAACTAAAGATTACATAAATCACGTTCATGAGGTGTAATATGGGAAATGATCTTCTTGCAACCTTGATGGAAATGACAGAGGAAGAAAAGATGATTCTCGAGCAAAGTAGCGAAATAAAAAAGGATCTTTATACGAATCAAACGTCTTTTATTATTGAAAGCGAGAAGTTCTTGAATCCAAACGAGATGATTATGCTGAGAAAGCATACACGATTTATTGATTTTCCCAAGCATCGCCACAATTATATCGAAATTAATTATGTGTTTCATGGAGAGTTAATGCAGAAGGTTGGAACGGAGAATGTCCACTTAAAGCAGGGTGAGCTTTTATTTTTGAACCAGCATATTGAACACGAAATTGAAGCTTGTGCAAAAGAGGATATTATCATTAATTTTATTATTCAGCCAAAATTCTTTGATTTCATTTTTTCCTATTTATCCTCCACCAATTTAATGAGTAACTTTATTATAAATAGTCTCTATAATCACACGCAGAATGGACAATACTTGTACTTTGCTGTTACAGATGTGGTGGTCATTCAAGAGTTAATTAAGAAGATGATGGATGAAATCATGGAACCATCGTTATTTTCTGAGTCTACCTTAAAGCTTTATATGGGGCTTTTAATGATCGAACTGTTAAAGCACACAGATAAATTAAAGCAAAATGAACTAAGCACCGAACATCACTATATGCTTGTAGAGACGATGAAGTATATTGATGAACATTACCAAAATGCTTCTCTCTATGCGTTAGCTGAGCAATTGAATCAGCCTCACTACGCAGTAAGTAAGCAAATTAAGCAAGCGACGAAGTATACTTTTAAAGAGCTTTTGCAAGAAAAACGACTTACGAAAGCAAAAGAGTTTTTAGAAAGAACCGAAATGCCCATTATAAAAATCATTGATGAAGTAGGCTACGATAATATGAGCTACTTCTACCGGATTTTTAAAAGCAAATACGGAAAAACTCCCAAGGACTACCGGATGGAGTTGAAAGGCAGGTGAACCTGGTGTTCAGCTGTTTTTTATTTTTTAATGAAAGATTGGCCTTTCTATTCAAATTTAGCTTATGCCTGTCGGAGCGACCAAGCTGCTTCCGCTTTTCCTTTTGCAAATAAGGTCAATAAATTAAATAAATCCCGTTATTGGATTATTCTTTGAATCTAGTATGATAGTGGTATCGTAAGCGTTTACAGCTAAAGGAGCGTTGAGGATGAATAAGTACAGTATTGCTGTTGATATTGGTGCTTCAAGCGGAAGATTAATGCTAGGCTATAGAGAAAATGAACAATTACAGTTAAGTGAATTATATCGATTTGAAAATAAGATTGTTCAAAAGGGCAATCATTTTTGCTGGGAACTCGATCGCCTGTTTGAAGAAATCAAAACAGGATTAAAAAAGTGCAGTGAACAAGGTATTACACCCGATAGCATCGGAATCGACACGTGGGCGGTTGATTTTGTCCTCTTAGATGAAAACGACGAGCCACTTACAGAGGCTGTGTCCTATCGTGATCCACGAACGGATGGCATGATGGAAGAGGTATTCCAAATCATCTCAAAAGAACGACTTTACCTAGAAACAGGGATCCAATTTCAAAAGTTCAACACCATCTACCAGCTCTACTCACTGAAAAAGAACCATCCCGACATCCTAGCGAAAGCAAAATCGTTTTTAATGGTACCGGATTATTTGAACTTTTTACTCACAGGGAAAAAATCGAACGAATATACAAATGCGACATCCACACAGCTAGTCAATGCTTTTACAAAAAAATGGGACTACGAGCTGCTTGATCTACTGGGAATTAATAAAGATATGTTCCATGAAATCCAGCTGCCAAAGACAATCCTAGGAACCTTAAAAGAAGAACTTGTAGATGAACTAGGTTTTGATATGAACGTCATTCTCCCTGCCACACATGATACCGGATCGGCCGTTATCTCTGTACCAGAGGAGGAGAGTACCATTTATATTAGCTCAGGAACATGGTCGTTAATGGGAACGGAAAATCATTTTCCGATCTGTGTCACGAAAGCGCTCGATTACAATTTTACAAATGAAGGCGGTATCGACTATCGCTTCCGTTTCTTGAAAAATATTATGGGGCTTTGGATGATTCAGGAGGTAAAGCGAAACTACGATCATGAATACTCCTTTGCTAGACTGGTAGAACTGGCGGAAGAGGCAGGAGACTTCCGTGCTATCGTAAACGTTAACGATGATCGATTCTTAAAGCCGGACAATATGGTGCAGGAAATGATGAACTATTTGCTAGAAACGGGACAAAGTGTTCCTAGTACACCAGGGGAAGTGGCGAAATGTGTGTATGATAGTTTAGCCGCTAGCTACCAAGAGACGATCGAAGAAATCGAGAGCATCTTTGAAAAGTCATTCGATAAAATCAATGTTATCGGTGGTGGCTGTCAAAATGAAATGCTGAATCAGCTTGTCGCGGACGTGACCAATAAGGAAGTGCTCGCTGGTCCAATTGAAGCAACAGCCATTGGCAATATCGTTGCACAACTGATGGCATTAGGTGAATTTACGGATCTACAGGAAGCGCGTTTGGTCATCAAACAATCTTTTGACGTGAAAAAATACGAACCTACTAAATCAGTAGCCAACTCATAATCGGAAAGGAAGAATATCATGACTATTAAGGAAAACTTTGAACTAGCGAAGCAAGCATACTCAAAATGGGGAATCGATGTAGAAGACGTATTACAAAAGTTAAAACAAGTGCCGATTTCTATTCACTGCTGGCAAGGCGATGATATAGGAGGATTTGAAGTAAATCCAAGTGAGCTATCCGGAGGAATTGACGTAACGGGGAACTACCCAGGAAAGGCAACAACACCTGAGCAATTGCGTAGCGACCTAGAAAAAGCACTTTCTCTCATTCCAGGGAAACATCGTGTAAACCTTCATGCCATCTACGCAGAAACAAACGGGGAAGTTGTAGAACGTGATGAGCTCGAGCCGAAGCATTTTGAAAATTGGGTAGCTTGGGCGAAGGAACAAGGATTAGGACTAGATTATAACCCAACCCTTTTCTCCCATCCAAAAGCATCAGATGGTTTAACCCTTTCACATCCAGATGAAGAGATTCGTGAGTTTTGGATTAATCACTGTATTGGCAGTAGAAAAATCGGAGAGTATTTTGGAAAAGAACTAGGAACTCCAGCATTAACAAATATTTGGATTCCAGATGGCTATAAAGATATTCCGAGCGACAGACTGACTCCAAGACAACGTTTAAAAGATTCTTTGGATAAAATTTTCGCTGTACCGGTGGATGAGTCATACAATCTGGATGCGGTAGAAAGCAAAGTATTTGGAATTGGTTCTGAATCGTGTGTGGTCGGTTCTCACGAATTCTACTTAGGTTATGCATTAAAGAACGATAAAATCTGCTTGCTTGATACCGGACACTATCATCCAACAGAAACGGTATCCAACAAAATTTCTTCGATGCTTTTATATAGTGACAAGGTAGCCCTTCACGTATCAAGACCTGTGCGCTGGGATAGTGACCATGTAGTAATTTTAGATGATGAATTAAAAGAAATTGCCCTTGAAATTGTTCGTAACGATGCACTCAATCGAGTGATCATTGGTCTTGATTTCTTTGATGCAAGTATCAACCGTGTAGCGGCTTGGACAATCGGTACAAGAAATATGGTGAAGGCATTGTTATACGCCATGCTTGTACCAAACGAAAAATTAAAACAGCTTCAAGAAGAAGGCAATTTTACCGAAAGATTGGCATTAATGGAGGAATTCAAAACCTATCCGTTCGGAGCGATTTGGGATTACTATTGTGAACAAATGGGTGTGCCTGTAAAAGAGGCTTGGTTAGAAGAAGTAAAATCATACGAAAAAGAAGTATTATCAAAAAGATAACAAAAAAGATAAGTAGATCTTCCATTGAGAGGGTCTACTCTCTTTTTGTTTTTCAAAGAATATGCTATAATTTAACATGAAATTAACATAAAAATAAAAATAATCAAATATAAATCAACGTTCGATCAGGGAAGGGTGTACGTTTGTGCTTGTAGCTGAAAGGCAGAGGAAAATTGTTGATCTAGTCAATGAACGTTTAAGTATACGAGTGTCGGAACTGAGCAAAATTTTTTCAGTGACAGAAGAAACCATTCGTAGAGATCTTGAAAAATTAGAAAAGGATGGCTTGCTGGAAAGAAGTCATGGTGGGGCCGTCAGTATTGAAAAGGAAGACAATGAAGTTTCTTATGTGGAAAGAGAAATTACAAAATCGGCTGAGAAGCGTGCCATCGCGTTAGAAGCGGTAAAAATGGTGGAGCCGGGGGATCAGATCGTTCTTGATGCGAGCACCACCGCTTGGTATATGGCCAAAGAACTTCCAGACATGCCGTTAACGGTATTAACGAATTCGATTAAAGTGGCTCTAGAGCTGAGTAAGAAGGAGCAAATCCGTGTTATCTCAACGGGTGGAAACCTGATGCCGACTTCTCTTTCTTATGTCGGGCCTCTGGCAGAACGTTCATTGAAAATGTACCACGTGAACAAAATGTTCTTTTCATGTAAGGCGATTCATCCGGATGGTGGACTTAGTGATACGAATGAATTACAAGCATTATTAAAAAAGGAAATGATTCAAATTGCTGATAAAGTGGTTCTTATGGCGGATTCAAGCAAGTTTGGAAAAAGAGCCTTTTCTCAGATAAACTCTTTATCAGAGGTTCATAGCATTATTACCGATTCAAACATGGATGCGCGAACAAGAGAGAGTCTTGAAGAAAAGGAAGTTAAATTAATATTTGTAAATTTTTAAGATGAAAACAGACCCAAGTCTGTTTTTTATTATGATAACAGAACTAAGTGGTTGAAGTAATTAAAGCTCTTTGTAAGGAAGTAGGAATTCCAAGCACCCTTGCTGAGTTGGGTGTGACGGATGTGGATTTAGATAAACTAGCAACAAATGCCTTAGCAGATGCTTGTGCACCGGGTAATCCATTCCAGCCAACAAAAGAAGAAGTGATTGAGATGTTTAAAGAATTTTCTGAACCTGTAGTCATGAGGTAATTTTGTTAAAAAATGTGGTGACGAAATAGCAATTAGAAAATAGCGTGAGAATTGGCTCACGCTATTTTCTATTAAACAAAGGAATATACAAGTTTATTAGTTGAATTAGCATTCGAAAGGGACACACTTTTTCAATGACAATATTTGTTGAACAGTTAACCGCAGGATTCGGACTCTCAAGAGTGAATTCTTTCTAGTCCAGTCCGAATAACCTAAGGGTTCGGACTCCCAAAGGCGCTTTCTTACTAGTTCTGTCCAAATAACCGCAGGATTCGGACTCTCAAGAGCGAATTCTTTCTAGTCCAGTCCGAATAACCTAAGGGTTCGGACTCCCAAAGGCGTTTTCTTACTAGTTCTGTCCAAATAACCGCAGGATTCGGACTCTCAAGAGCGAATTCTTTCTAGTCCAGTCCGAATAACCTAAGGGTTCGGACTCCCAAAGGCGTTTTCTTACTAGTTCTGTCCAAATAACCGCAGGATTCGGACCCCCAAGAACGAATTCCATCAAGTTCTGTCCGAATCCCCCCAGGATTCGGACCCCCAGGAGCGAATTCCATCAAGTTCTGTCCAAATAACCGCAGGATTCGGACACCCGAGAGCGAATTCCATCAAGTTCTGTCCGAATAACCACAGGATTCGGACACCCGAGAGCGAATTCCAGTCAAGTCCAGTCCGAATCCCCCCAGGATTTGGCCCCCCAAGAGCGAACCCCATCAAGTCCAGTCCAAATCCCCCCGGATTCGGACCCCCATATGAAAATGGCTACTCGTTTCTAGAGTCAATACTCTTTCTAACATCACGATTTTCCGAATCTGACTGGCGATCTCCTTCAGCACTCTCCACCATTTGGTTACCAATGGCACCGCCTGAAACCCCGCCTATCACAGCGCCAACTAGTCCAAATGGAGAACCGATCATCGCACCTGCAACGGCTCCATTCAAAGTTCCTGCTGCTTCACTAAAGTCATAGTCACCTTGATTGTTTTCATTCTCCTCAATATTTCCATCGAAGTTATTGCGTTCGTTACTCTGATTCATCTACTCACTTCCTTGTGTATTAGTAGGGAATATACTCACCATCCTAAACATATACTACCCAGCTGAAGTCGTTTTACTCCCCTTTGTTTAGTAGTAGATTTTTATGGTTGTACCGATACTGGTTTGTTATTAGGAGTGCCTCATTAATGTCAACGAATTAAAAATGTGGCGAGCTATCTGGTTTCATTTTTGCGTCTATCGCTAGGTGAAGGATGTTACAAATGGTGGTTACACCGTGTTCTAATTGTTGCTCATTCATATAAGAGAAACTGATTCGTAAATGATGATTTTCTTGCTCTGTAGGGTAACAAGCTGACCCAGGTAAAAAAGTGATTTGTTCTTTCTTTGCTTCTAATAAGAGGTGATCCGTATTCAGCCAGGAAGGAAGAGTGAGCCATACGTTTAATCCTCCTTTAGGTATGAACCAAGAAACTTCTTCAGGTGAATGTTGTGAAAGAATCTCTAGAACCAGATCGCGTCTTATCATTAGGGCTGTTCTTAAT
>Ga0224722_1002075_pt1 | contig 10774 bp, 13 predicted proteins | sample Balambano_FR1_Me_FD_161646 | JGI IMG/M metagenome (GOLD analysis project Ga0224722, IMG submission 161646) | Freshwater sediment microbial communities from Lake Towuti, South Sulawesi, Indonesia - Balambano_FR1_MetaG | ecosystem: Environmental > Aquatic > Freshwater > Lake > Sediment | place...
GTTGCGATTACGAAACACGGAGTCGAGATTGCTAGAAAACTAGCACCATCTCTTCAGAATGCTGATTTATATTATATGAGTAAATTTGAGAAGGGAGATGAAAAAGAACACGGAATCCAAATGTTTTCGGGTAGTGTTCGACTTTTGTTTCCATCTCTTTTCAAAGTTTATAAAGGACTAATTATCATCGTTTCCCTTGGTGCGGTTGTTCGTATGATTGCTCCCCTTTTAGTAGACAAAAAGGTGGATCCTGCTGTGGTTGTCATTGATGATAAGGCGGAGCATGTGATCAGTGTATTGTCTGGTCATATCGGTGGAGCGAATGAGTTAACAAAAGAAGTAGCCGCAATTTTAGATGCCCGACCGGTAATTACGACTGCTTCTGATGTACAAAAAACCATTCCCGTTGATTTATTCGGAAAACGATTTGGCTGGATGTGGGAATCAGCAGAAAAACTAACACCCGTGAGTGCATCAGTGGTAAATGAGGAGAAGGTAGCCGTTGTCCAGGAATCAGGAGAAAAGGGTTGGTGGCCGTATGACCACCCACTCCCTGAAAATATTAAGTGCTATTCCAGTATTGGGGAAGCATTAATGAGGAAGCCTCAGGCCGCACTTGTCATTACACACCGAATTCTAGAAAATGAAGAAGAGTCCATCTTGGAAAATGGAGTATTGTACCGCCCTAAAGTCATTGCTTTAGGAATTGGCTGTAATAGAGGGACTTCAAAGGAAGAAATCGAGAAGGTCATACAAGAGACATTAGCGGACCTTTGTTTTTCAATGAAAAGTGTGAAGGCGATCTGCTCGATTGATTTGAAAAAGGATGAGCAAGGTTTAATAGAGGTCGCTAATCAATACGGGTGGGAGTTTGTCACGTATTCTGCCAACCAATTGAACAGCGTACCTATCACTAATCCGTCAGAAACAGTTTTTAAGTTTACTGGCACGTATGGAGTAAGTGAACCCGCATGCTTACTATATTCAGGAACAAGTAAACCCATACAAGAAAAGACAAAAGCAGGAAATGTGACCATATCTGTTGCTCTAATAAACTATTAAATAGGAGGGATTCCTATGTCTTCAAGAAGACTTGTCATTGCAGGAACGGGTAGTGGTGTCGGAAAAACAACTTTAACCATTGGTTTGATGTCAGCTTTTAAGAAAAAAGGGCTCGTCGTTCAAGGATTTAAATGTGGACCCGATTACATCGATCCCACTTATCACACGGCCGTTACCGGAAGACCATCTCGAAATCTGGATAGCTGGATGCTCAATCACGAGCTTGTAAAAGAAATTGCCGTTCGAGGCAGTGAAGATGCTGACATCTCGATTATCGAAGGAGTAATGGGATTTTACGACGGGAAAAATCCGACTTCGAATGCTGGTACAACCGCAGAAATAAGCGTCATTACCAAGAGTCCTGTTGTTCTTGTTGTCAACTGTGCGAGCATGGCTCGTAGTGCTGCAGCAATCGTAAAAGGGTTTCAAACATTTAGCGATGACGTGAATATCGTGGCCGCTATTGCCAACCGAGTAGGTAGCGAAGGACATTATCTACTAGTAAAAGCTGCAGTCGAGCAGGAATGCCAAATACCTGTTGTCGGCTATTTGAAAAGAGATGATGAGTTAACCATTCCTGAAAGACATCTTGGTTTGGTTCCTTCAATTGAACGTGGTGAGCTAGAGCCCTTTTTTGAAAAGCTAGGTGATCTGGTGCTTGAAACTATTGATGTTGACAGGCTTTACAAATTAGCGGAAGCTCCTGACCTTGTGGTTCAAGAACATCAGCTTGGAATGAGCAAAGTAAAGGACGTTCGTTTGGCTATTGCAAGAGATGCTGCTTTTAATTTTTATTATCAGGAAAATTTGGAATTGCTCAAGTCTTATGGGGCAGAGTTAGTGGAATTTTCCCCGTTAAAAGGAGAATCACTCCCAGAAAAGGTAGACGGTCTATACCTAGGAGGAGGGTTCCCTGAAGAGTTCGCTCAAGAGTTATCCGAGTTAGATGGGGTGAAGCAATCTATTAAACACGCGATTGAAAACGGCCTGCCAACATTGGCCGAATGTGGGGGCTTTATGTATTTAACCGATGCAATAGAAACTACAGAGGGGAAGAGTTATCCGATGGTTGGCTTGATTCACGGGGTCGTACAAATGCACAAAAAGTTAGCTGCACTTGGTTATAGGGAAATCACCGGACAAGAAGGAAATAAGCTGTTTCAAGGCAATCAAGGCGCAAAGGGTCACGAATTTCACTACTCTACTTTTCACCCGACCACCAAGTTATCTCCAGCTTATCAAACCAAAGGCATGCGCGGAACAAAAAAGGAAGGTTTCTTAACAAGAAATCTCGTTGCCGGCTATACTCATTTACATTTCGGGTCTTGTCCGGAATTAGTGGAAAACTGGATATCCCTATGTAGAGAGCACAAGGAAAGTAAATCGAGGGTTTAGTAGCTTTTTAACCCAAAAATCAGGAGACCGTATGCGCTAAAAACAGGAAACTAAATGCTAACTCAAGATCCAGATAACACGAAAATAACCAAATCAAACGTAAAACTCATCACAAAAGGAGGTTACAAATTGTCTCAACGTGGATTAACTCTCGTTTATACAGGAAACGGAAAGGGCAAGACCACAGCCGCTCTCGGTCTAGCTGTTCGTGCAAAAGGCAGGGGAAAACGTGTCTTAGTTCTTCAATTTATCAAATCTCCTACAAGAACTTATGGTGAGAAAATCATGTTTGACCAGATTGGAATCGAGATGCATCAACTGGGCATCGGTTTTACGTGGACGAAAACTCCAGAAGAGCATCGGGAGGCGTTGAAAAAAGCCTGGGAATTCACAAAGGACAAGGTATACAGCGGAGAATACGATGTTGTGATCCTAGACGAGCTGAATAACGCACTAGCTATCAATAAGTTTCCAATTGAGGATGTGCTTCCCATTGAAGAAGTAATCCAACTGATCAAACATCGTCCCAAATCTATGCACCTCGTGATTACAGGACGCAGCGCTCGACAAGAAATTTTAGAGCTAGCAGATCTTGTTACCGAAATGAAAGTGGTCAAACATTACTATGAGGAAGGCATTCCCGCGGTAAAAGGAATCGAATTTTAAATAGAAAGCTAACTAGTAAGAAGTGGAATTCAGCTTCTACACCAGTTAGCTTTTAATATGTCTTTTAAGAGTTTCACCTGCACAGAGGTAAACGATAAAAGGGGAGGGAAGCAATTTCCCGCCCTTTATCTATTAATACCCAACCTCAACAGCTACTACAACTATGTACATCAAATCATTTTTATCTTCTTTATCAGGAAGAACGATTCCACTTGTGGTTAACATTCCACCGTCTTGAACCTGTACAGTAACCTCTCCGTACGGAAGAACTGCCTTCACCGCTTCAATATCTAGTAACTCTTTATCCCCAGGAACCGCCAATTTCACATTCACCTTCATATTTTCCAGCTTGTTCTCCGGAAGAACCGTGCGAATGCCAGGCATTGAGTTAAAATGAATTGCATTTTGCACCGCGCGAATCGCTGCTTTCGTCACGTTTTGCCCGTGAACATCAATCCCCATTCCTGTTTCAATAAACATAATCTGATCCATAAGATTCCCTACCTTTATCATTTTTCTCCCTCTAAGGATAACGCAATTCAGTCGATTTACCAACTAAAAGGATTGATATAGCTATCATAAAATAGAAAGATTTGGTTAATTTAATAAAATATAGCAGTTTATAGTGTGAATGAAGGCCTGATTTGGACAGCGACAGCATCAACAACCAATTCACAGTCCGAATGACGCATTAATTCCCATACAATACAAACACATACACCTAATTATCAAACTAAAATAACCAAAACGAGTTGATCAAATGAAAAAAAGCATTCTTTTATTAATCATAGTCGCCATAACGAATTTAACTACATGCAGCTCTTATGATGAAAATAACGATGGTATTCAAACCATTCCTACAAAAAAGTCAGCCTATAACGGAGTTCATCTTCAAGCAAATATTGTGTACGCAAAGATTGCGGTCAAGCCCTTACATATGCACATTTTGCTACCAAAACAAAAATCAAAACCTCGTCCATTGATAGTGTTTATAAAGGGAGGGGGCTGGGGATTTCACCATCCTCAAAAAACCTTCGAATTCATCCCGCAATTAGTGATGTTCGCCAAACAAGGCTATGTGGTGGCAAGTATCGAGCATCGAACAAGTCATGAAGGAAAATTTCCAACACAGCTATATGATGTAAAAAACGCCATTCGGTACTTACGTGCGCACGCAAATCAATACAATATCAACCCCAATCGAATCGGTGTATGGGGCAACTCCTCTGGCGGACACTTAGCTGCTCTACTAGGAACCACAGGAGGAATAGATGAACTTGAAGGAGATGGTGAATATTTGAACGAGTCAAGCTCCGTACAGGCTGTAGTCGATTGGTATGGACCTACAGACATGTTACAGATGAGTAAATATCCCGCTAATGTTGATTTCGATTCGCCAGACTCACCAGAATCAGTGCTCATTGGAGGAGCTCTTCAAGAAAATAAGGAAAAAGTGAAACGCGCCAACCCCATCACGTATATAACCAAGGATGATCCACCGTTTCTCATTATGCATGGAGACAAAGATCTTAGGGTACCTTACAATCAAAGTGTCCTGTTATTCGAAGCACTAAGAAATGCAAACGTAGAAGCAACGATGATTAAAATCAAAGGTGCAGGGCATGGAGGATTTTCCCAACCGGAAATATTAAAAACCGTTCAACAATTTTTTGATAACCATTTAAAAAGGTGAGCCATCAGGTTCACCTTTTCGCATTCTACCTACTTTGTTACATAAATGGTAACAAAATCGTCATATTTATCCTTTTTAATAAGATAGTACAAACTTTCTAAATACACCACCGATCTTTTCACAGGCAGCAGGTTCTCAACTAACATATGTGGCTGCAGGATTTTCGAAGTATGAAGGCAGTGGGATTCTCGTAAAAAATGATTCAACAATTACGTCGCTTGCTGACTTAAAAGGGAAAAAGATCGCTTTTTCAAAAGGCTCTAGCTCTCACTAGCGGTTGAACGACGCATGTATGGGGTAGAGGACATTAATGATGAAATATTGAATGAACAACAAGAAATGGCTGACTTGTTTTACGCGTTAGAGATTATTCCTAATGAATTAAAAGTCAATGAGGCAGTCAAACAGTAAGAATGGAGGAAAGGGAATGTTCAATCGTATATGGAGGGAAAAGCTGATTCCTTGGATGATTCCTATGATTATCCTTGGGGTATGGCAGATTCTTAGTATGAACGGCATGATTCCGGCTACCATTCTACCATCACCAATCGCGGTGATCCAATCTGGAGCGGAGCTTACCGCATCAGGTGAATTAATCAATCACATTTCTATAAGTCTAAGTCGTGCCTTAACCGGTTTTCTGATCGGTGGTATATTAGGATTTCTTCTTGGCTTATTTAATGGGTTATTTAAACCTTTGGATTTACTATTGGATACTTCCATTCAAATGCTTAGAAATATTCCACATTTAGCGTTACTTCCTCTCGTAATCCTTTGGTTCGGAATTGATGAAGTGTCTAAGGTGTTTCTCGTCACATTAGGGGTTCTTTTTCCCATCTATATCAATACGTATCATGGAATCAAAGGAGTTGATAAAGGACTTATTGAAATGGGAAGAGCCTATGGTTTGAAAGGATATTCGCTTTTCTTTCAGGTCATTTTACCAGGCGCATTATCTTCTATTTTGGTAGGAATTCGCTACGCTTTAGGAATCATGTGGACGACACTTATTGTTGCCGAGACCATCGCCGCCAATTCTGGAATCGGCTATATGGCCATGAACGCGAGAGAATTTATGCAGATGGATGTGATTGTGTTGAGCATTCTCATCTATTCTTTACTCGGAAAACTCTCCGATTGGATTGCAAAGCTCTTTGAAAAAAAATGGCTGATGTGGAAGCAATTATCCTAACAGAAGGAGGATGATATCGTATGGACTTTAACCCAATATTACATGTGGATCATGTTCGAAAATCGTATAGCAACACCCCAGTATTAAAAGGAATTGACTTGTCTATCTTTCAAGGAGAGTTTGTCTCGATTGTTGGGAAAAGTGGCTGTGGAAAAAGTACGCTGCTTCGAATTATAGCTGGACTAGAAGATATTAATGATGGTGAAGTGAAGCTAAATGGGAAAAGATTAACAACCATCAACGATGAGGCAAGAATGATGTTCCAAGATGGTAGATTGCTGCCGTGGAAAACACTTCTCCAAAATGTCGGTTTAGGCTTATCGGGTGATTGGAAACCGAAAGCTACGTATGTATTAAATAGTGTTGGTTTAAAAGATCGTGCAGACCATTATCCATCTTCGCTATCAGGTGGACAAAAGCAACGGGTAGCACTAGCTCGGGCCCTTATCCATGAACCAAAGCTGCTGCTGTTAGATGAGCCACTGGGAGCACTTGACGCGTTAACTCGAATGGAAATGCAAAACTTAATTGAATCCGTATGGAAAGAGAATCGATTCACCGCTATTTTGGTCACGCATGATGTCGAGGAAGCCGTTCTTCTATCCGACCGAGTAATCGTGATTGGAGAAGGGGAAGTAGTGATGAACAAACATATTGATTTATCTAGGCCAAGAAGTCGATCGAATCCAACTTTTCATCACTATACCGAGGAAATTCTTGATGTGATTATGGAAGAAAGCTGCGTCAAGAAAAGTGAGTACAAAATTGTTTAATGATCCTTCCAAATAGTGGTACCATCACATACATTTCGTATAAACTAAAAAAAGATGGTGACCCCGTATCTTTTTGTATCCATTCTTCGTTTAAAGGATAGAGAGTGCTGAAGGAGTGATGGTTGTGCATAGTAAAGTTAGGAAAAATGAGACGGATATTCAGGAACACCCTAGTCTTACAAGTGAAGAAGAAATCGAGGAACTTTATTCAAAGCTTCAACGATATTGTCAGTTCATTTCCCAAAATAAATGGGATGGAGAGGATTTGGCTCAAGAATCTTTCCTAAAGGCTTGGCTTCATTATAAGTATCAGCTGGAGATTTCTGCCGCGCTTGTGAATAAGATTGCTCATAATGAATGGATCGACACCATTAGAAAGCGAAGCAACGAATCTCTTGAAGACATTCTTGAATGTTATCAAAATGATACCGATCGAATAGTGAATCGATTGGAGGCCATTCAGCAACTCGTTCATCAATTAACACCGAAACAAGCGATCATGTTAGCCTTAAAAGAAGGCTTTCAGTTCCAGCTTTCGGAAATAGCGGAGCTTTTAGATTCTTCTGAAGCAGCTGTAAAGGCGGCCATTTTTCGTGCAAAACAGCGACTAGGAAAAAGGGACTCAGAAGAAACCAATCCGTTAATTGAACAGTATTGGAATGAGGAAGAACGCCAACAAATCGAGATCATTCTTCATGAATCTTTAAATTCTCAAGATCCGTCGATACTTATTCGTTCCATTCCGAACATTCGCTCTTTACGAAAAGATAGTAACCCGACTTGCACGATGAATCCATCACCTCTCTTCAATCGCCCTTCACGCACTGTCTATATGGCTGCATAATTTTATGCAAGTGAAACGAAGGAGGAAACAAACATGAGTTTAATTCCATATGTAATCGAACAATCAAATCGCGGAGAACGTTCGTACGATATTTACTCCAGACTGTTAAAGGATCGAATTATTATGATTGGTGAAGAGATTAATGATGCCGTAGCTAATAACGTAGTGGCACAGCTATTATTTTTAGCAGCTGATCATCCGGAGAAAGACATATCTATCTATATTAATAGTCCTGGTGGTTCCACTTCGGCAGGGTTTGCGATATTTGATACAATGCAATACATTAAACCAGATGTAAGAACGATCTGTACAGGAATGGCTGCTTCCTTCGGGGCAATGCTCTTACTTGCTGGAACAAAAGGGAAGCGGATGGCGCTCCCAAATAGTGAGATTATGATTCATCAACCTCTAGGGGGAGCGAGGGGGCAAGCATCAGAAATCGAAATTTCAGCGAAACGGATTATCAAACTTCGTGAACATATCAACCAGATTATTTCAGACCGAACAAGCCAGCCTGTGGAGAAGGTAGCGAGGGATACAGACCGAGACTATTTTATGAGCGCAGAAGAAGCGAAGGAATATGGGATTATTGATGAAATCATTAAGTAGTAAAAAGAGGAGTAGCTTCTTATTAAGGCTACTCCTTTTATGATACTAGCTTTAATCCAATCACAGACCCTAACACCATGGCTATAAATAACATACGCTTCCAATCGTTCGATTCACCATAAAACAAAATACCGATGATCGCACTACCTGCAGTCCCAATTCCTGTCCAAATCGCATACGCTGTTCCCATCGGTATCGTTCTCATCGCAAATGAGAGAAGAAAGAAACTCACTCCAAATCCAAGAACAACGAAAGCTAGTGAGTACCAATTTCGCTTGTGATTGAATTGATTGATCAAACTCACTCCAACTATTTCGAACATTCCTGCTAAAATTAGGGCAAACCATGCCATTAGCTTTCCTCTCCTTCCAGAACTTTTTCTCCCGTGACGATCTTAAGCCCAATGATTCCTATTAATAAAATCAGAATTAGCAGCATTTTTTCTATTTTAAAAATGTCTCCAAAAAACAAGATATCTGCCAATACCGTACCGACAGATCCTAGCCCGACAAAGACGGCATACACCGTTCCAACAGGCAGAGCTCGGCTCGCGCGAAGCATCACATAGAAACTAATAGCAATCGAAATACCTGTTCCTAACCAATCCCACACATCATCGGCATGCTTCAAACCAATCACCCAAAACACTTCAAAAAAAGCAGCAATAAATACCATCATCCAATGCTTATTCATGTGAAATCCCTCCGATAACTATTATTTCCACAAAACAAAAAATCCCGAGAGCTACTGAAAAATCAGTTACCTCCCGGGTTTTTATCCCTCCGTGACACAGCAAAAAACTGTGAGTTTCCTCTCGGTCCAGACCAACAAGCTGTTGCGGAACCCTAGAAAACATTTTCCATATATAACAAAATATATTATACACATATATGAATTTTATGCAAATAGATTACATATTTTATAGTTTTATAAATAAGTATAATAGTAAGAACAAATTTTCTACCACTTTTGTCGAAATATGATATAATTCTCGAGGGATAAATAAAAAGAGGTTCTAGCTACCCTCTCTAAAAAACTAAGGAAAACAGTACTGCTTTCTTAGTAGTACTGTTTTTCCGTTAAAAAGGAGCATGCAATTTGAAAAACGATAAAGCCATTGTTGTGTTTAGCGGCGGACAGGATAGCACGACTTGTTTATTTTGGACACTAAAAAACTTTAAAGAAGTCGAGGCGGTTACGTTTGACTATAACCAACGTCACAGCTTAGAAATACAATGTGCAAAAAATATAGCCAATGAATTAGGTGTCAGACACCATATTTTAGATATGTCATTACTTAATCAATTAGCACCAAATGCGTTAACTCGTTCAGATATTGAAGTAAAAGAAGGAGAAGAAGGAGAACTTCCATCAACATTTGTTCCAGGGAGAAACCTCTTATTCCTAACATTTGCTGGTGTAATAGCACGTCAAGTAGGTGCAAAGCATTTAGTAACAGGCGTTTGCGAAACAGACTTTAGCGGGTACCCAGATTGTCGTGACATTTTTATTAAATCATTAAATGTTACTTTAAATCTTTCCATGGATGATCAATTTGTGATCCATACCCCGCTTATGTGGTTAAATAAGGCCGAAACATGGGCATTAGCGGATGAGCTAGGCAAGCTTGATTACGTTCGTGAAAATACATTAACTTGCTACAATGGCGTCATCTCTGATGGCTGTGGTGAATGTCCGGCTTGTGTGTTACGTAAAAAAGGCCTTGATGATTTTTACAACGGGAGGTTTTAACACATGTACGGATTTCGCATCGTAGAAAATCTTCAGAAAATTGATCAAGACATCAAACGAAACGAACTAAAATATCATACCAAGCGTGTACTTGTGAGTAAGGAATTTACGTTTGATGCGGCACATCATCTTCATTGTTACGAAGGAAAATGCAAAAACCTTCACGGCCATACGTATAAAGTAATCTTTGGCATTAGCGGCTTTGTTGATGACAGAGGTTTAATGATGGACTTTGGTGACATTAAAGACATTTGGAAAAATGAAATTGAAATTTTCCTTGATCATAGATATTTAAACGAAACACTACCAGCGATGAACACAACGGCGGAGAACATGGTTGTCTGGATTTATCAAAAAATGCAAGAAGCTGTTACAACAGAAGAACGTCAAAAGCTGTATCATGGGGCAAGAGTGGAATTTGTCAAACTCTATGAAACTCCTACAAGCTATGCTGAAGCAAGAAGGGAGTGGATGGAAGAATGAGTAAAATTCCTGTGTTAGAAATTTTTGGTCCAACGATTCAAGGGGAAGGCATGGTCATCGGACAAAAAACGATGTTTGTCCGCACAGCTGGCTGTGATTATTCGTGCAGTTGGTGTGACTCTGCCTTCACATGGGATGGAAGCGCAAAAGACGATATTCGTATGATGACAGCAGAAGAAATCTGGCACGAGCTAAAGGAAATCGGCGGAGACAATTTTTCATTTGTAACGATCTCTGGTGGTAACCCGGCCCTTTTGAAAAATCTAGAGAGTTTGATTGGCCTACTTAAAGAAAAGCAAATCAAA
>Ga0224722_1002076_pt1:5000-10770 | contig 10770 bp, 5 predicted proteins | sample Balambano_FR1_Me_FD_161646 | JGI IMG/M metagenome (GOLD analysis project Ga0224722, IMG submission 161646) | Freshwater sediment microbial communities from Lake Towuti, South Sulawesi, Indonesia - Balambano_FR1_MetaG | ecosystem: Environmental > Aquatic > Freshwater > Lake > Sediment...
GCAGCTATTCCTTTAAAGAGTGCGTAACAGCTCACTGGTCGAGCGACAGAGCATCGATAATAATCGGGCATAAAATGTAGTACCGAAGCTCAGGATTGCAGCAATGCAGTGGTAGGGGAGCATTCCAACATCGGAGAAGCCGAGAGATAACTTGAGGTGGAGAGGTTGGAAAAGCAAATGTAGGCATAAGTAACGATAAGGCAGGTGAGAAACCTGCCCACCGATAGACTAAGGGTTCCGCGGCAATGTTAATCAACCGCGGGTAAGTCGGGACCTAAGGCGCAGCCGAAAGGCGTAGTCGATGGCCAACCGGTTAATATTCCGGTACTAGCTTGATGAGCGATGGAGAGAAGGAGTAGTGACAGTTCCGCCCCGAGACGAAATACGGGGTTGAAAGGTGTAGGTAAAGGCTTTGCAGGAAAAACCGCAGAGTTTGCTGAAACCCGATAGTACATGGAGGCTTCGGCCGAAGTGATAGAGGACGTAACCAGACTTCCGAGAAAATCTTCTAAGCATATTGTCAGGCTACCCGTACCGCAAACCGACACAGGTAGTCAAGGAGAGAATCCTAAGGTGCTCGAGTGAATCATGGCTAAGGAACTCGGCAAAATAAACCTGTAACTTCGGGAGAAGGGTTGCCCCGAGCGATCGGGGTCGCAGAGAAATGGCCCAGGCGACTGTTTAACAAAAACACATGGCTTTGCGAAATCGCAAGATGAAGTATAAGGCCTGACACCTGCCCGGTGCTGGAAGGTTAAGGGGGGACGTTAGTGGGTAACTGCGAAGCGTTGAACTGAAGCCCCAGTAAACGGCGGCCGTAACTATAACGGTCCTAAGGTAGCGAAATTCCTTGTCGGGTAAGTTCCGACCTGCACGAATGGTGTAACGATCTGGGCGCTGTCTCAGCCATGAGCTCGGTGAAATTGTAGTCACGGTGAAGATGCCGTGTACCCGTCACGGGACGGAAAGACCCCATGAACCTTTACTATAGCTTCACATTGGCATTGGGAAGATGATGTGTAGGATAGGCGGGAGGCGTTGATCCTGGGCCGCTAGGTCTAGGGGAGCCAACGGTGAAATACCGCCCTTTATTTTCTTGATGCCTAACCCCGATTAGATTGGGGGACATTGTGTGGTGGGTAGTTTGACTGGGGTGGTCGCCTCCGAAAGTGTATCGGAGGCTTTCAAAGGTATGCTCAGTACGCTTGGTAACCGTACGTGGAGTGCAATAGCAAAAGCATGCTTGACTGTGAGACTGACAAGTCGATCAGGGACGAAAGTTGGATATAGTGATCCGGTGGTTCTGCATGGAAGGGCCATCGCTCAAAGGATAAAAGGTACTCTGGGGATAACAGGCTGATCTCCCCCAAGAGCTCATATCGACGGGGAGGTTTGGCACCTCGATGTCGGCTCGTCACATCCTGGGGCTGGAGAAGGTCCCAAGGGTTGGGCTGTTCGCCCATTAAAGTGGCACGCGAGCTGGGTTCAGAACGTCGTGAGACAGTTCGGTCCCTATCTGTGATGGGCGTAGGAAGTTTGAGAGGATCTGACCTTAGTACGAGAGGACCGGGTTGGACTAACCGCTGGTGTACCGGTTGTCGTGTCAGCGGCACGGCCGGGTAGCTATGTTGGGACGGAATAAGCGCTGAAAGCATCTAAGCGCGAAATCCACCTCGAGATGAGACTTCCCTCAAGGGGCGTCAGAGACGATGACGTAGATAGGCTGCAGGTGTAAAGTCAGCAATGGCTGTAGCTGAGCAGTACTAATCACCCGAGCGCTTCAGCAAAGTGCGTATACTTTGTGCTTGCTTTACCACGTTACTCTTTCATCACCTATGTCAACGAGATTATCCATTGAAAGCGATGAACAGCAGGTTCATCAAAAGATTTTAAGGTGACTATAGCGGTGGGGATCACCTCTTCCCATTCCGAACAGAGCAGTTAAGACCACCCGCGCTGATGGTACTGGGGTAAAACCCGGGAGAGTAAGTCGTTGCCTTTTTTCATTTATCTGCCCCGCGCAAGCCCAAGCAGAAGCAAAACCCTGGTTGCCCTCAACCAGGGTTTTTTGCTTTTAAAGCTCGTGCGCAGCAACCGTCAGCCTACTCACGGCCCATCCCAAACAGAGCAGTTGAGACCGCCCACCAGTTAGGTATTGCTTATCAGGTGTAGGAGCGGCAAGTTTGTATTGATGAAGATACTTCTCATTGAAGATGAGTTAAAGACCCAACAGTACCTGAAACAAGGGTTGGAGGAGAACGGTTACCAGGTAGACTCAGCTTCGGACGGTGTAACGGGTCTGCAACTGGCGGCTGCCGGTGCCTACCACCTCATTATTTCGGATGTGATCATGCCCGGCCAAACGGGCCTTGAGTTAACCAGGCAGTTGCGCAATAAAGCGGTTGAAACACCCGTACTGTTGCTAACTGCACTGGGCACTACCGATGACATTGTGCGCGGCTTTGATGTGGGTGCAGACGACTACCTGGCCAAGCCCTTCGAGTTTAGAGAACTGCTGGCGCGCATAAAATCACTTACACGCAGGCATCAAAAAAGTCAGCAAGAAATTTTACAATTCGCAGATGTGGTGATGAACCTGACCGATCGTACGGTGAAGCGCGGCAACAAGAACATAGATCTTACTGCTAAAGAGTTTGCACTGCTGGAGTATTTTTTGCGAAACCCCGGAAAAGTAATCGCCCGCAGTGAATTGGCCAGAAACGTTTGGAATATCGACTTCGATACGGGCACTAATATGGTTGAAGTGTACGTAAACTATCTGCGCAAGAAAGTTGATCGTAACTTTTCAAAAAAAATCATACATACACAGTTTGGCATGGGTTACATTTTAAAAGAAGGCTAGCGTGCAAATTAAAACCCGTCTTACCATCCAGTTTACCTTGTTAGTAAGCGCAATCGTGCTGTTGTCGTTTTTTTTAGTGTATTACTTTACGGAGCAGCTCATTGAACGCGAATTCGGTAAACGGCTCTACGAAAAGGCCATCACCTCAGCCGTTCTGTTGATTAAAGTGAATAGAATTGATTCTGCCTTGCTGAGTACCATCGATCGCGCCAAGCGCGATAACCTGTACCGCGAGAACATTATGATCTTGGACAGTGCCGAGCGGGTGATTTACACCAACCGCGATTCACTTGAATTTGCAATACCTCCGCGCTTGTTTTCAGATGTTCAGCGTCAGCGCGAGATACGATTTCACCAACGTGAATTTACTGTTACCGGCCTGTTGTTTCATGACCGTGCCACGCCTTACGTCATTATTGCCGGTGCTGAAAACAGGGAGGGCGAGCAACGCCTGGCTGACCTGCGAACACTGCTTATCACGCTTTTTGTCGTACTGATTATAGTCGTGGCCCTCACCGGTAGAATATATGCCGGTAGGGCACTCAAGCCCATGCAAAAGGTGATGCTTGAAGCTGAGCGAATTTCGCCTACTAATTTGGCGCAGCGACTGCAGCCGCTGCCCCTTACGGACGAAATCGGAAAACTGGTGGCCATTTTCAACAATATGCTGGCGCGCATCGAGAATGCCTTCAGTCTGCAGAAAACTTTTGTCGCCAATGTATCGCACGAACTCAAGAACCCGCTCACCAAGATTACCTCGCAACTTGAGGTAACGCTTCTTAAGGATCGTACGGACCATGAGTATCGCGAAACCATTCGCTCGGTTTTAGACGACATTAAGGAAATCAATCAACTCTCTAATACACTGCTTGAACTGGCGCGACTAAATCGGGGTGAAAATATGTTTGCACTTGAAATGATCAGGATGGACGAGATTGTGTGGGACGTGCGCGACAACATAGATTCGCTGCAAATGGGCTACAAGGTAGAGGTAGATGTAAGCCGCTTGCCGGAAGATGAAAATGACCTGGTGGTGGCCGGCAACGCACACCTGTTGCGCACCGCGTTGTTTAATGTAGTGGAAAATGGCTGTAAGTTTGCCGACAATAAAACAGCACGTGTTATTATTGGTTGTACTGCCTCGCATGTGCAACTGGAGGTAACCGATGCCGGCCCGGGTATTTCAGCTGATGATCTGCCCCATATTTTCGAACCCTTTTATCGGGCCGATGCTACTGCCAAAACCAAAGGCTACGGCATCGGGCTATCGCTTAGTCAGCGCATCGTATCTATTCACAAAGGCACGATCACATTGGAATCGCAACCCGGAGTCGGTTCGCACGTGCATCTTGCTTTTCCCAAGGCAAAGGAAAGTTAAGGGTTCTAATTATTTTCTAATGGCATGACGTTTTGCCTGCTTCCGATACTTCGTTTATTTACGTTCAGTCAAAGCAGTTAATACAGGTTTACTGCTTTCAGGTTTACAGGTTTACAAGACGAGGGCCCCGATTTGATCAGGTTGGGGCCTTTTCTTTTACGGCTGCACGGCCAGCGTAAGTACCTGCTCTACCGTGGGGGTGTCGTTGTGGTGCCAGTTAGCCAGCACGGTGCCATCTTTCCATAAGGCAAGGCCAGGATTGGAGCGGATAATGGTTTTGAGCACGGTAGCATCAGCAAAGTAATAGGGCACGGCCAGTTGGTGCTGATGCCTGAATGCCTCCATCTGGTCAGCACCCGAAGAGGTAACGATAAAGCAATCAATTTTGCTCTCTAACGCAGCCGTGAGGGCCCGAATGGCTTCGATATTTTTAACTGACGCTTTCGTTACATCATACATCACAATCAGCAACCGAAGCCCGCTGAAAGAGTAGGCGGTCATATCTTCTCCTTCCGCGTTCGTCAGCGAGTAGTCGGTTATTTTTGCTTTGATCCGATCTTCGTTCACCACCCTGGAGCTTTTGTATGTGTAGCCCTCATTGGCAGAAAGAAACGCCAGTGACTTTACTTCTTCCCCGTTTCTTATGAAAGTGTATTCGATGACGGGCTGCTCGGGGGGCTGCATTTGTTGGGGAATGTTGTTACCCACGCGATACGCCCGAAAGTCGATAAAAGGTAAGTGATTGATGGCATAGTAGCCCAACAACAAACTTAGCACCACCACACCGGCTACAACGCCATCACTTTCGCGCGTGCGCAAAACAGGAATGTAGGATTTTCGATACCAATACAGGTGTAACACGAACACCATCAGCACGATGTCTTTCCAGAATGATTGCCAGGGCGTTAGCTTGATGGCATCGCCAAAGCACCCACAATCGGTTACTTTGTTAAAATAGGCTGAGTAGAAGGTGAGAAATGTGAAAAAGACCATGAGCAGCAGCAGCACCGTAGTGGTGTGCTTCATGCGGTAGTTGATCAGCATGGCTGCCCCCAGGGCGATTTCCAAAATGATCAGCAACAGGCCGATGCCCAGGCTGAACGGGATGAGGTGGTGAAACACGGGGCTGAAATCCTGTGCGAACACTTCAAAGTATTCCTCCAGTTTGATCTGCGTGCCCAGCGGATCGTTGAGCTTGATGAGCCCGGAAAATATAAAGAGGCCACCCACAAAAATCCGCGAAAACAAGTCGATGTACTTTTTCATTTTCAGTATTTAGTTTGCACGCAGCAGGATAAGCGCAAATACGGCATAATTGATCATGTCTTGATAGTTTGCTTTCACACCTTCACTAACCAGCGTTTTGCCATGGTTGTCCTCAATTTGTTTCACCCTTAGTAGTTTCATCAAAATGATGTCGGTAATGGAGCTTACGCGCATATCGCGCCAGGCTTCGTTGTAGTCGTGGTTTTTGTTTTCGAGCAAGGCCAGGGTTTCGTTTGCTGCTTTTTGAAAGAGTGGCTCCAGTA
>Ga0224722_1002077_pt1 | contig 10763 bp, 7 predicted proteins | sample Balambano_FR1_Me_FD_161646 | JGI IMG/M metagenome (GOLD analysis project Ga0224722, IMG submission 161646) | Freshwater sediment microbial communities from Lake Towuti, South Sulawesi, Indonesia - Balambano_FR1_MetaG | ecosystem: Environmental > Aquatic > Freshwater > Lake > Sediment | place...
AAGCACTCAATAATTATGACTACGACCTTACAGCGGCGCGAGAGCGCATCTCTGTGGGAGCAGTTTTGCAACTGGGTAACCAGCACCGACAACCGGCTTTATGTAGGCTGGTTTGGAGTCCTGATGATTCCCACCCTGCTTTCCGCCACCATCTGCTTCATCATCGCCTTCATTGCAGCGCCTCCCGTTGACATCGACGGCATCCGCGAGCCAGTAGCAGGCTCCTTAATGTACGGCAACAACATCATCACCGGTGCCGTTGTGCCCTCCTCCAACGCGATTGGCTTGCACTTCTACCCCATCTGGGAAGCCGCCTCTCTCGACGAGTGGCTCTACAACGGCGGACCTTACCAGCTAGTAGTATTCCACTTTCTCATCGGTGTCTTCTGCTACATGGGACGCGAATGGGAGTTGAGCTACCGCTTAGGGATGCGTCCGTGGATCTGCGTAGCGTACTCTGCTCCTGTTGCCGCAGCGACCGCAGTCTTTTTGATTTACCCGATTGGGCAAGGCAGCTTCTCCGACGGGATGCCCCTGGGCATTTCTGGCACCTTCAACTTCATGTTTGTGTTCCAGGCAGAGCACAACATTTTGATGCACCCGTTCCACCAGCTAGGGGTAGCAGGTGTGTTTGGCGGCGCTCTGTTCAGTGCGATGCACGGTTCTCTTGTGACCTCCTCACTGGTGCGTGAGACAACCGAGTCTGAGTCGCAGAACTACGGCTACAAGTTTGGTCAGGAAGAAGAGACCTACAACATCGTTGCAGCGCACGGCTACTTCGGGCGGTTGATTTTCCAGTATGCATCGTTCAACAACTCGCGTTCTTTGCACTTCTTCTTGGGTGCATGGCCGGTGATTGGCATCTGGTTCACCTCATTGGGCATCAGCACGATGGCATTCAACCTGAACGGGTTCAACTTCAACCAGTCGGTTATCGACTCTCAGGGACGAGTGATTGGCACTTGGGCTGATGTGCTCAACCGGGCAAACCTGGGGATGGAAGTGATGCACGAGCGCAATGCTCACAACTTCCCGCTTGACCTGGCTTCTATCAAGGCTCCTAGCATTGTTGGCTAAGTTCTAGTCGAAGCTTATTCGCGAGCGCTCCCCACTAGGGGGCGCTTTTTGATTTGAGAACGTTGTATAGCAGTTGAAGCGATAGCGATGATTAGGACAACGTTGACTTACCAATGCTGCTGATAGCAAGGGTTTCGATTCATCCCTCATCCCTCATCCTTCATCCTTTTGCTATAGGTCATGGCTCTGTCATTAACGCAATGTGTGGCTTGCAATTTAACCCTCATCCTGATCCTTTTGCTACAGACGCATCAGTTGATGAGACAATGAAGCTGATGAATGGCTTAGGGCGTAGACACCGAAGATTTGTCTATTAGTGCTAGTGTCTAGCCAAACAGTTTTGAGGAAATCTGAAAAATGCTGAAGCGAATTGCAGTCGTCCTGCTAGTTGTACTGAGTCTGAGCTTGCAGAGCTGCGTTTCGGCGGCGGCTGGTTTGAAGGGGTATGTTGATAGCTACGATGGCTACGAGTTTTTGTATCCTAATGGGTGGGTTCCAGTCCGGGTTCAGAACGGCCCTGACATCGTGTTTCATGACTTGATTCAAGAGACTGAAAATGTCAGTGTGGTGATCAGTCCTGTGCCCGATGGTGAAACTTTACAGGAGTTAGGAACTCCTAGTGAAGTAGGTTACAAGCTTTCTAAAAACGCGATCGCCCCTCCTGATTCAGGTCGAGAAGCGGAGCTAGTCAACGCTGAGTCAAGACAGGTCGGTGACGCAACCTACTATCTGCTTGAATATGCGGTGAAGCTGCCAAACCAGCAGGAGCGTCACAATCTAGCCAGTGTCGTTGTGCGACGGGGACAACTGTTTACGTTGAATCTCTCTGCGACGGAGCAACGCTGGTCAAAAATGAAAGATTTGTTTCAGGATGTGGTTAAATCCTTTTCAGTCTACTAACCCAAATCGTTTTGCCAGGGAGGGAGGGGTAGAGTATCAGCCTCTCCCTCTACAAAAATCATTATTTTTAGCCCAATGAAACGTGTCCCCGCTTTTGTACTGGCTTCTGCATCTCCAGCACGGCGGCAACTGCTACAGAGTGCTGGAATTGAGCCGATGATTCAGCCCAGCAACTTTGACGAATCGCAGGTTCAGGCAACCAATCCAGCAGAGTTTGTGCAAATTCTGGCTCAGCGCAAGGCTGAGGTGGTTGCTCCAAAATTTAAAGACGCGCTGGTAATGGGCTGTGATTCGGTGCTGGCTCTAAATTGTGAGGTTCATGGGAAGCCAGCCGATGCAGCAGAAGCGATCGCCCGCTGGCAGCAAATGCGAGGAAGAGTCGGCGAACTATATACCGGACACGCCCTGATTGACCAGACGCAGCAAAAAACGCTAGTGCGCTGTCAGGTGACGCGAGTTTTCTTTGCCCAGGTGAGCGATCGCCAGATCGAGTCCTACGTCGCCACGGGAGAACCAATGAACTGTGCAGGTTGCTTTGCAATTGACGGACGCGGTGGGCTATTTGTGGAGAAACTAGAGGGCTGTCATAGCAACGTGATTGGGCTTAGCCTACCGCTGCTGAGGCAGATGCTGGGGGAGCTTGGCTACGATGTCGTTGACTTTTGGCAGTAACGCCACACTACAAAATGTACTCTCACCAAACTCAATTACGTTCCCTGAGTGTGGAACTTTACTAATCCTTAAAACTACGGATGCCTAAGCCCTTGAAGAGGATCGACAATTGCACCAAATCAGATCGCTGCATTACCAAACGCTTAAGTTTGAAGTACGCTGGTTCAAACACTCCTAAAGAAACTGGCTCAAAGAGAACTGTTATGAGCTACTTACAAGGAAAGCCAGGTAACAGCACTTTGCGAGATTTAAAAGTCTGATCCTGCAATTCCAAGATTAGGGCTTTACAATAGCATTATAACTAAGCGGTATTTGGCGCTAGTACTGAGGCTATCTATTTACATAGATTCACCCAACTTGCTTCAACCGAATGGACTGTTCTATTGCAACCTTGTCTAACCTGCGCTCCTCTGCCCAGCATCAAACTCATTTGGGTCAACTGTGCGGTTCTCGGAAGCTATTTCGCGATCGCTACCGGATCATCCGCGCCCTGGGTCGAGGTGGCTTTGGTGTAACTTTCCTGGCGAGAGATGTAACTCTGCCAGGTACGCCCCTGTGTGTAATCAAGCAGCTTTGTCCAAAGGTTAGCAATCCAGCCATTCTCAGTCGGGCTAAAGAACGCTTTGAGCGAGAAGCAAAGACGTTAAGCCAGTTGGGTAGCCATGCTCAGGTACCGCAGCTATTGGATTATTTTGAGCTAGATGGCGAATTTTACCTGATTCAGGAGTACATCAAGGGCTGTACCTTAGCCAAAGAAGTAAAAAATGGCGGCGTTCAGTCTGAGCTAGCGGTCAAGCAGTTTTTGCGAGAGATTTTGCCCGTCCTGGAATACATCCATCGACATCAGGTAATTCATCGTGATATCAAGCCCCCCAACATTATTCGCTGTCAAGATGATGGTCGCCTGGTGCTAATTGATTTTGGTGCGGTCAAAGAGCAGATTGCTCAGGCTAGTGAGGCAACCCAGAAAGCTACCACCACCAACTTCGTCGGCACCGTTGGCTTCGCGCCTCCAGAGCAGCTTTCCTTGAGACCGCTCTACGCCAGCGATATCTACGCGATTGGAGTGACCTGTTTATATTTGTTAACGGGCAGGCCTCCCCTGGAGTTTGATTACGATCCGGCGACGGGCGAAATTCGCTGGCAGGAATTTGTGCAGGTGAGCGACCACTTTGCCAATATCTTGGGCAAGATGCTGAAGATTTCTCCTCGCGATCGCTACCGTTCTGTTAAGCAAATCCTTCGGGCACTCGACCTGGAACCCCACCTTGACCAGCTAGCCGACTGCATGAACACTCGGCGTTTGACGAATCCAGACCTGGATGAAGCAGCTAGCTCAGACGGCTACGTTTCGCCTATTTCGCGTACAGCCGCAGCCATTAGAGATTGGCGGACACGGCTGCACGATAAGGAACACAAGCAGAAGCTTGACCTCGGAGACTGCCTGGCCAATGGCTATCGCAGCTAAAGGAACTGTCGGCTCCAGGTCAAAATTTCTTCGTTAACCTGCTGCGATCGCTCCTCATAAAGAAAGTGTCCTGTTTCGGGGATTTCTACCATTTTCAGCAGCGGATTGAGTGTCGGAAGCTGTCTGCCCCATGCCAGTGGAATAATCCGGTCTTGCTCTCCCCACAGCATCAGGGTGGGAGTTTGAAGTTGGGGCAACAGCAGCTTCGTTGAATCGCTAAAGTCAGTCCGGGTTCTAGCTTGAGAGAGCCGACAAAAAGCTCGAGCTGCCCCTCGATCTAGCGCTGGAGCAACAAAGCTAGCGACCACATCTTCTGTAACGCTTTCAGGACTGGTGTAAGCCAACCGTAAAATTTTCCTCAGTACACTGGGACGACGAATCAGGTTAAACAGCGGTCGAATTAGCAAAGGCGACGAAAAAGCTCCTTCCAGCGTATTTACAATTGGCTGAAGCCATTCTGGCAGCGTTTCCTGGCGGGCAGCGGGCAGCGTGATCAGCACCAAGCCCCGAACCATATCTGGATGCTTGACGGCTGCGGTTAATGTCACCAGTGCCCCCAGCGAGTGACCGACCAGCACGACAGGCTGTCCGACCAGGGTGCGCCAGAAATCGTAAACCTGATCGACCCACAAATCGACTCGATAGGACGCAGCCGCTTTTTCAGAAGCGCCAAACCCCAGTAAATCCAGGGCATAGACTGTATGGGACTGGCTAAGCGGAATAAGGTTAGTACGCCACTGGGCGATCGCCGAACCAAAGCCATGCAAAAACATCAGCGGCGGCGCGTTTGGGTCAGCCGTCTCAGCCGCACGAATGTAGGTATAGCGAGTCTGCCAACCGCGCCAAACCCAATCTCGCTGAAAACCCATCTGAGCCTGCCAGGGCTGCACTAACGGTTTGATTGGCATATTGGTAGGGAGTCTGCATCTGCTTTGACTGTGTTTCTACATTGTCACCTGGTTCCACAGAGGAATGTGTAATACCAATTCTTTGTGAAGCTGTCCCTATACAGCCTGCAAATCTACAACAGGCTCTTGATTCTCTGGGGCGCAAGGGTAACAAAAAGCGTGGTAGCGGCTCTCGTAAGTTAAACGGATAAGTTAAACGGATACAATTCTGCGGCTGGGCCACCACCGTTCCTGTTCCTACTTCTCGAATTTCTAAAAACCGCTCTTGAGTTTTTGCTGCGATTAGCACCGTTACCATCAGAGGCTCGCTTAACGTTGCTGTCGTTTGTTGCAATTCGGCAGCTTCGTTGCCTCGTTGAAATACTAAAATGTCGGCAACTAAACTGGTTAACTGTTCCAGCCCAATAGACTGGTACAAATTGGGGCTGAATATAGGTAAAACAGCATAAATTGTGAGTATCCCTCAATCAATTGAGTGTGGTTGGGTAAGAAGGCAATTAAGCAATGTCAACTCATTATCGCCATGCTGGTGAATATCTGGAACGGTTGCTGCAATCTCGTCTAGACGAGGTGAGTTTACTGTCCAACCTGCGAAATGATTTGGAAAGCAACCTGGACGGTCTAAATCAGCAGCTTACCGTTAAGCCACCCCACCCATCCCCCAAGATACCTGGCGGTTCTCGTTTGACTCCAAAAGCTGTAGCGCGGCGGTGGCAAATTCTTCAGGCAAGTCCTGAAACGCAAGCGGCTCTGGCGGATGCTCACACGCTGGAGCAGATGGAGTGTTATCGCTGCAACATCGAAAACTTTGTGGGTACCGTGAAGCTTCCGGTAGGGGTAGCTGGTCCACTGCGGGTTAACGGTTTATTTGCTCAGGGCGATTATTACATTCCTTTGGCAACCACTGAGGCAGCGCTAGTTGCTTCTTACCACCGGGGCAGCCAACTGATTAGCGAGGCAGGCGGCTGTACGGCAATTTTGCTGAGTGAAGGGGTTAGCCGTGCGCCAGGGTTTGCTTTTCGCAATTTGGCAGAGGTGGGGCAGTTTATGGTGTGGGCGATCGCCCATCAACCTCAATTCAAGCACTGCGCCGAATCGACCACCCGTTATGGCAAGCTGACCGACCTGCGAATCACCGTTGAGGGCAATCACGTCTACCTTGACTTTCAGTTCACCACTGGCGATGCGGCCGGGCAAAACATGGTGACAATCGCAACTCAGGCAATTTTGGACTACATTCAGGCAAATTCTCCCGTTCAGCCCCAGTATTCATTTATTGAAGCCAATCTGTCAGGCGACAAAAAAGCGAGTGCCCAGTCCTTGCTCTCAGTACGCGGTAAAAAAGTTACGGCTGAAGTTACCCTGCCCGCAAACCTGGTGCAAAAGCGATTGCACACCACACCAGAACAAATGGTTAACTATTGGCAGATGTCGGCGATCGGCGGCATCCTCACAGGCACCCTCGGCATTCAAGGACATTACGCCAACGGATTAGCAGCATTGTATATTGCCTGTGGGCAAGATGCCGCTTGCGTTGCTGAATCTGCGGTTGGCATCACTCGCTTTGAAGTGACCGATACTGGGTCGCTTTACGCTGCGGTGACAGTGCCCAATCTGATGGTCGGCACAGTAGGCGGCGGCACGAGTCTGCCCAGCCAGCAGGCGTGTTTAGAAATTTTAGGGCTAGCTGGAGTGGGTCATGCCAAAGCGTTTGCCGAAGTCTGTGCAGGATTACTGTTAGCTGGAGAGTTGTCTATCATTGGAGCGCTCTGCTCTGGAGAATTTACCCGTGCCCATCAACGGCTTGCCCGCAGTAGAGTGACTCACTTGGCTCAACCTGAAGAACACCTGACAAATCCGTAAATCATGCTGGAACGATTGCAGAGTATCCTGGGACGATGGTGGACCTATTTACAGGAACGATTTCCCCCGCTAAAAAATGGACTGCTGATTGCTTGCTTTAGCTTTTCTGCGGTTAGCTATTCTGCCCTGCTGCGCGGCCCAATCGAAGGTAGAACCCCTCTTCAAACCTTTGGAGCAGCCTGCATTGCATTTCTAATTACCTTCCTATTTTTCCTACAGCTTCGTATTGCCGACGAATTTAAAGATTATGCCGATGATTTTCGCTATCGTTCCTATCGCCCCGTACCGCGAGGGCTAGTGTCGCTCAAGGAACTGGGCATTGTTGGCATCAGCGGTGCTTTCATTCAGTTAGGGCTAACGTTAGCGCTATCTCCTTTTCTAGCACCGCTCCTACTGCTGGTGTGGGGGTATCTCGGTCTGATGACCAGAGAGTTTTTTATACCAACGTGGCTGAAGACTCATCCGATTGCATATATGCTGAGCCACATGGTGATTATGCCGCTGATTGCGTTTAGCGCAACCGCCTGTGATTGGCTCTCAGCAGGCGTTTCGCCTTCGCAAGGGGTGGTTTGGTTTGCGGTAGTTAGCTATTTTGTCGGACTGGTGATTGAAATTGGGCGCAAAATTCGTGCCCCAAAGGATGAGGAGCGGGGTGTAGAAACCTATTCCGCACTGTGGGGACGGCACAATGCGGTAAGAGCCTGGTTGGGCGCGATTTGGATGGTAACGCTCACCTCTCTCCTGGCAGCGCTGTATATCCGCTTTGCGCCGCTGTTTACACTCGTTTTGCTGCTGCTGCTGACGGCGGCAGTGTTTGTGGCGTGGCGGTTTTGGTATCACCCGGTGAGGCAATGGGCAAAGTGGATTGATTTGGTGTCTGGTGTCTGGGCGCTGACGATATATCTGTTTTTGGGGGTGGTTCCGGTGCTGTTGCAGGAACTTTAGGGGCAATTTGGGCGATGAACTTTATTTTCCAAGCCAGTGATGGGAATGCAGGAAACCAGTTAGGCGGAAAGGCTGGGGCACTAGCGGCGTTGGCGCAAAAAAGATTGCCAATTCCTGATTGGTTTGTGGTGTCTCCAGCAGCGTTTGACTGTAGTTTAGCTGAGCAGGGTTGGGATGAGGCTGGGCAGTCCTCCATCAGCGGCATTCACACAGCCCTGTCAACCCTTTACCTGAGCGAAGCTATTCAAACAGACCTGAGAATTGCCCTGGAGAGGCTTTGCCCCAACGGAGAGCGAGTTGCCGTCCGATCTTCCGCAGTTGACGAAGACGGAGTGCAGCACTCTTTTGCCGGACAGCTAGACAGCTTTTTGTTTGTCGAGCCGCAGGATGTAGCCGCACGAATCGTAGACGTTTGGCGATCGGGGTTTGGCGATCGCCTCCTCACCTACCGCCAAGAAAAACAGCTTGCTTTGCCCAGTGTTCCTGCTGTTTTGGTGCAAACAATGGTAGAAGCCCAAACTTCAGGTGTTGCCTTTAGCGCGAATCCGGTTACGGGGCAGCGGGCGATCGCCCTGGTTTCAGCGGTTTATGGACTGGGAACAGCGCTGGTGTCGGGGGAAGTAGACGCAGACAGCTATCAGGTGAATCGGTCCGGTGAGATTGTAAGTCGGCAGATTGCAGAAAAGCGATCGGCGCATTGCTATGTTCCTGACATCCAGGAAATTTCATCGGTTGAAGTTGATGCGGCATTGATTCAGCAGCCTGCTCTTACCAATGAACAGGTTCAGGCGATCGCCAGCCTTGCTCGCCAAGTTGAATCGCATTTTGGTCGCCCCCAGGATATTGAATGGGCGATTGACCCATCCGGTAAGCTGTATCTGCTGCAAGCCCGACCGATTACCGCTCTAGCGCAAATGCCTGACCCTGATGGCGTGCTGAATATTTGGGACAACAGCAACATTGCTGAAAGCTATGGCGGAGTCACCACGCCGCTCACCTTTTCCTTTGCTTGTCGCGCCTATGAGGAAGTTTACCGTCAGTTTTGCCGGATTATGGGTGTGCCGGAGGGGGCGATCGCCCAGCACGACAGCACCTTTCGCCGAATGCTAGGGCTGGTACAGGGGCGCATTTACTATAACCTCCTAAGCTGGTATCGCGTCCTGGCACTGCTGCCCGGATTCACCGTCAACCGCCGCTTTATGGAACAGATGATGGGCGTTCGAGAAGAACTGCCTGCCGAAGTTTTGGCAGAACTGGAGGAAGCAGACTGGAAAGCCCGTTTGCGAGATAGTTTTCGCCTGGTTAGCAGCATTGCGGGGCTGCTCAAAAACTATTTCACGCTGCCTCGGCAAATTCGACGATTCTATCAACGTTTAGATCAGGCGCTAGATGGGTCAAGGCTTCCGGCTAGCTTAGTGGAAATGCGACCCGATGAACTGGCAGCTTATTACCGCAGCCTGGAAAGACAATTACTTACCCGCTGGGATGCACCGCTAGTCAACGATTTCTTCGCCATGATTTTTTACGGCGTATTGCGAAAGTTGACGGCTCAGTGGTGTAGCGACACCGCAGAAACACTGCAAAACGATCTGGTGAGCGGTGAAGGCGGCATGATCAGCGCAGAACCCGCCCAACGAGTGCAGCAGCTTGCCGCGATCGCCCCCCAAGATCCAACTCTAGTCAAACTGCTGCGTGTAGGTTCGCTCGATCAGATTCTTCGGCAGATCGACCTGATCCCAGAGTTTCAGCGGCTATATCAGGACTATTTGCAGAAATTTGGCGATCGCTGCCTGGAAGAACTCAAGCTTGAAAGCCCTACTCTGCACGACGATCCGCTGGTGCTGCTGCGATCGGTGGGACAACTGGCGCAGTTTTCACAAACCTCCGTAGACAGCGAGTTCAAGGATCGATCCCCCCTAGCCACCCTTGAGAAGCTACGGTGTACACAGCCCCCTAAATCCCCCATTCTGGGGGACTTTGAGCCGCTGGGAATTCCTGCCGCACACGGCTCGGAAGTCCCCCAGAATGGGGGGTTGGGGGGCGAAATGCAGAATTTTGAGGTCGAGTATAACTTGCGTGTATACGGTAGCCCTGAGAAGGGGGGAACTGCCGCTCAAAGTCCCCCTTCTCAAGGGGGATTTAGGGGGATCAACTCAGGGGCTACTTCCCTTAGACGGCAAGCCGAAGCAACGGTAAAACAATCCCTCAACGGACATCCTCTACGCCGCCTCATCTTCACCTGGGTATTGAAAAATGCTAGAGAACGAGTACGCGATCGGGAGAACTTACGATTTGAGCGCACCCGCCTCTTCGGTCGCACCCGCCAAATATTTGTGGAACTGGGCAAGCGATTCTATGGGCAGGACTGGCTAAATTCACCCAGAGACATTTTTTACCTGGAGTTGAACGAAATTCTTGGATTGATTGACGGGACTTCTACCTGCACAAATCTGAAAGGATTAGTCGCTTTGCGGCAGGCAGAATTTGAGCGATATCGGCAGTTGCCTGCACCGAGCGATCGCTTTGAAACGCACGGCATCGTTTACCAGAACCCATTTCAACCCAAAACTGCGGCGAAACCTACCAGCGGAGATTCCCTACAGGGCATGGGCTGCTGTCCTGGAATCGTTCGCGCTCCCGTGCAGGTGATTATCGACCCCAGACAGGCAAACCTGCGTCAGGGCTGCATTTTGGTGGCAGAACGCACCGATCCTGGCTGGATCATGCTGTTTCCAGCGGCGGCAGGGCTGCTGGTTGAGCGGGGCAGCTTACTTTCCCATTCTGCAATTGTGGCGCGGGAAATGGGCATTCCGGCGATCGTCTCAATTCCGAATGTGACTCAATGGCTCAAGGATGGCGACTGGGTAGAGATGGACGGCAGCACCGGGATCATCAGACGAATTGAACCGGAGGGGGCGATCGCAAAAACC